>Ga0247727_10000791_pt1 | contig 77313 bp, 77 predicted proteins | sample WisWelCaveWW1625_FD_202498 | JGI IMG/M metagenome (GOLD analysis project Ga0247727, IMG submission 202498) | Biofilm microbial communities from Wishing Well Cave, Virginia, United States - WW16-25 | ecosystem: Environmental > Aquatic > Deep subsurface > Groundwater > Cave microbial mat | place...
CACCGACGCCGCTCGTGCGTGACAGCAGCCTGTACAGCTCGGTTGAGCCGATGATTGCCGCTTCGGCAGCCAACGGTTACACCACCACCAACACTGGTGCGCAGGCGACAGTCGCCGGCGACATCACCGTAAGCGCCCTGAAGGTCGACGTCGTCCTCGGCGACGCGCCTGACGGTCCGTAAGCAACCGCTCTAGCCGGCACGTCCGGCAACAGCAACACATCGGGCCCCGGTCTTCGGACCGGGGCCCGTCGTGTTTCTACGGACCCCCCACGCGGCGGCTTACTCGCAAACCACTGCCGGGACCGCGTGACGAACTCTCGCGTCCGTGGTCTGAGCAACAGCCACGGAACCGCGAGATGGTCACACAAACCCGGCTCGTACACCCGATGAACACCGCCGCTCAACCATCGCCAAGACCCCCCATCACGAGGTACGATCCTGCGGTGCGTCGCGCCATCCGCATCGCCGCCCTGCTCGCCGTGCCGATGCTCGGCCCCACGTCGGTCGCGAGCGCGGCCAATCCGATGGTGATCCCGACAACGGGTACCGGGCTCGTCGCGCCTGAACTGGCCGAGAAGACGCTCGAGTACCCCGAGGTGGGAAGCGGCCTGAACTTCCCCAAGCAGTACGGCGCGATCCAGCTCAACGGCTACATAAGCCTGTCCGGCGCTTGGCAGCTGTGGCCCGTCGCCTGGGACGACGTCGGCAGCGGCAGGCCCGTGATCCAGGGCAGCATCGGCAGCAGGTGGCGCTTCGGCCTTCCGGGCAAGTACAGCTACCACTGCGAATGCGCGCTCGGCGTCAGGGGCGAGGGTGACGTCTACGTGGTCGGTCCGCGTCCGCGGATCACTGCGATCCAGACATCGCCCGACAACACGCCCCCCGTGCGCTACACGCTCGACGCCTCGGCGTCGAGCGTCACCGACTGGACCGCGTACAACATCGTTCGCTACGACTTCGACCTCAACGCCGACAGCGTCTACGGCGACCTCGCGCCCGACCAGAGCGGTCCGGAGCCCACGGCCCCGATCGCGTTCGACGCGCCGGGTGACCACGTCGTCGGCCTGCGCGTTTGGGACGACCACCTGCCCCCGCGCTCCCAGGACTTCGTGCTGGGGATCACCGTTCCCAAGCAGACCACGGCTGCCGCGCCGGTCAACCGGCCCGAGGACAACGTGCCGAGGGCCGACGACAAGAAGGGCGACTTCGGCAATAGCTACAAGGCGGCCCGCGTCGCGGTCAAGACACGCGCCAAGATCAAGTTCTCTCTGCTGCGCAGGAACGGCCTCAGCGTAAAGGTCACCGGACTGACATCCGGAGACGTGGTCGCGGCGACGCTGACCAAGGGCACGAAGCGTCGCAAGATCGCCTCGAAGTCCGGGCGCGCGAGCTCCAGCTCGATCACGCTGCGGATCCGGCTGGGCAAGAAGGCCGCGGCGATCCTCCGCGCCAAGCCGCGTGCCAGGTCCGTCCGCCTCGGCGTCAACGTCGAAGGCAGCGACGGCTTCACGGTCAGCAAGGCCAAGAACGTCCGCATCGGCTGACCCGCCTCGACGAGCGCCGGCGCGGCGCCTGTCGAAGACTGACCCCGGCCCGGTGGTTGAACACAGGGACCTTCTGCGCCGGTTGGCCCTTCGCTACTTGCCCTTCGGCGTGCAGGTCTTGAAGCGCCGCCGGTCGGTGACCGTGCGGCCGTCAGACAGCTTGGCCTTGATGACGACCGTGTAGCGGCCCTTCTTGAGGCCGGTAAGCGTCACCCTCGAGGTGATCCGCTTGCCCTTCTTGGTCGGTCGCTTCTTGCCGTTGACGAAAACCGTCGCCGAGACGATCCTGACGCCCTTCTTCTTCTTGACTCGGATCGTGAACGAGCGCCGGCTCTTGCAGACCCTCGTGGCGGGCTTGTTCCCGGTCCCCGGCGCAGTTCTCCCGCCCGGCGCGTCGGGCGCGAGAACGGTGTAGCTGTGGGTCTTCGTCCTGACGTTCTCGGCGAAGTCCTCGACGCGGGCCGTGACCTCGAACTTCCCGGGCTTGCTCGAGTCGAGCACGCCGGTGCCGCCGACGCGAGCGCAGCTCTTGATGTCGGCCGGGCCGTCCGGGTCGGCGCACGAGAAGCTGAGCGGGATCGGCGCGCCCTGCCTGAACGTCGCGCCGTCCGCAGGGCTGGCGATCGCCACCGACGGCGGGCTGGTGCCGAGAATCGTGTAGTTGACGGTCTTCGTCGCAGTGTTCCCGGCGATGTCGGCGGCGTCGACCTTGAAGGTCTTCGCGCCTGCGGCGCTCGAGTCGACGACCTGACCGTTGACCACCGGCCCGTTGCAGCTGGCGACATCCTGCGGGCCATCAGCGTCGGTGCAGGCGTAGTTGGCCAGGATCTGCGAGCCCTTGTTGTACTTTGCGCCGTTGGCCGGCACGGTGATCGTGATCGCCGGCGGGCTGGCATCGACGACGTACTGGTGCGTCAGCTCCGCAGGGTTCCCAGCGATATCCGCGCTCGTCACCGTGAAGTCAGCCGGACCCGGCGCGCTGGTGGGCACCAGGCCGCCGACCGCCACAGGCCCGGTGCAGAACGCGATGTCACCCGGGCCGTCCGGATCGGTGCACGAGTACAGCGCCGTCACGCTCTGGTTCAGCCGAAAGCGAGCGCTCTGCGCCGGCGTCGTTATCGCGATCACGGGCGGGCTCGCATCAACCACGGTGTAGTTGTAGATCAGCTCAGAGGAGTTCCCAACCTGATCGACGCAGGTCACCTTGAAGGACTTCTGGCCCGGCGTCGTCGTGTCGATCGATATCCCGAGCGGTGTCGTCGCAAACGTGATCGTCGGCGTCGGCCCGTCGGGGTCGACGCAGTCGAAGGCGGCGGGGTTCGACGACTGCCGGTTGTATGTCGCGCCGTCAGCAGGCGTCGTGATGGTGATCACCGGAGGCGTGCCGTCGACGACGTAGCCGACGGTCTTCGACGCGGGGTTGCCGGACAGGTCGGTGGCGTTCACCGTGAACGTTCGGTTGCCCGCGATAGACGTATCGAGCGTCTCGTTCCTGACGCCGCCGTCGTACGGCCCCGGGGGAGCGTTGGGAGATGCGCAGGTCGCCACGTCGGTGAAGAACGGGCTGGGCCGGTCGTCCTCATCCGTGCAGAAGTAAGACGCTCCCGCGACCGCCCCGAGTTTGTAGCGCGCGTTGGCCACCGGGCTCGTGATCGTGATGTCCGGCGGCGACTGGTCACGGCACAGGTTGCTCCAGAGGACATCGTTGTCGTACGGCGTGTACTCGTCGGGGCTGTCGATGATCGTGTTGGAGTCGCCGACGAGCACGAAGCGGCCCCCGTTCGAGCCGATCTGCTCGATCCCGATGAACGCCTGCCCCCCGCTGGCCCGCGCCACAGCGATCCCGCCGGCGCCGAGCGAGATCGACGAAGTCGCGTCGTAGCCGATCGTCGTCACACCCGTCGTGGCCCCGCCCGTCAGCGCGGGGCTGCCGATGTTCGTCGTCGTCGTGTGAGTGAAGTCGATCGTCGTCGGCTCCAGCGTCATCGTCGACCCGATGCCGGGCCCCGCGTCCAGGCTCGGCGCGGGCACGCCCTGCGACACTGCGTTCATCGCCGCGTTCGCCGCCCCACCGCCGAAGGCCTGGTACTCACCGACCGCGATCAGCGTGCCGCCACCGTCGACGTAGCCCTTCAGCGAGGCCCGCCGGTACTTGTCGATCACGGACTCGTTGAGGTGCAGCACGACGCAGCCGTAGTTCTTCAGCTCGGACGACAGCGCCGGCACCAACCCGCTGTAACTGGTGGTCGTACGCACGATGCCCGACGACGTCGCCATCGCGAACCGGATGAACGGCTGGGACTCTCCGGCCGAGTTGTTGCCGTTGTGGACGAGCGTCTCGCGAGCCCCCGCCACCGACGCCGACAACAGAACCAACAGCAACGCGAAGCAGACGCCTAGCGCCACGATCCGTCGCGGCAGCATTCCCAGCCTCCTGTGAACCACGGGCTCTCCCCCTGGGCAGGATCGCCCAGATGCGGCACAATAACGAAGTCGGGCCGGGGGTCAAGCACCACCGGCGGGGGTATGAGACCCCCACCGGCGCGTCGCGCACAGCGAAGCCTCACAATCTGCCTGGTCCAATCGAAACGAATCGTCCTGCGAACTGTCACCACCCACATGACCTCGATCTTCAGCCGCCAGCGGACGTTCCAGCTGACCCTCGCGACGCTCCTGGCGCTCGCAGCGCTCGCGCTCGCCGCGCTTCCGTCTCGCGCTGCGGACACGATCGCGGCCCAGGCCGCTGCTTCAAGCGCGGGGGCAGGGCTCGCAGCCCTCGATCCGCCGCTTCCGGCGCCGGTTGCCAACAGCGCTGAGGTGCTGGCGCGTGCCGCCCAGTCGGGTAACTGCTCGGCGCTGATCCTCAACCGCGAGGGGACGCTTGTAACGCTGCGCACCACGACTTACAAGTACCGCTTCGTGAAGATCAGGAAGGGCGCGAACAAGGGAAAGTTCAAGCGCAAGATCATCAAGGTGAAAGTCGCCGTGAGGGTTTCGTGTGCGAGGCAGTGCGTCGCGGTCACCAAGAAACGGCGCAAGTACGTAAACGTCTACTCGATCCGGAAGGTCCGGAGGAAGGTCGTCAAGCGCGGGCGCATCGTCACCCGCAAAGTCCGCGCGAAGGTCTACAGGTTCACCGACTGCGCCAACCTTCCCAGCGCCGAGTCGCTGGGCACGCCTGTGAAGATCGACATCCTGCCGGGAAGCTACGCCCTGCTCGACTTCGGCTCGTTCACGCGGCAAGCGTCGATCGGCGGCAACGTGCGCGGCTTCATCCCGGGCAAGTTCAAGCCGAACACCGACATCCAGCTGACGATCAACAGAGGCAATGTCACGGTCGGCACGACGCCGGTCTTCATCGACGATGACTGCAACGGCCAGGTCAGCTCGTCGCTGCGCACCGGCAATCCGACCCGCGTGCTGATCGACGAGGCCAAGCAGAGCACCAGCACACTGCTCGCCAGCGGCACGGCGACGGCGATCGTGCATGTCCGGATCCAACTGCCGCTCGAGCTTCGGAACGACGACTCGGGCTGCAACGACCCGTTCATCACGACGGGATACTCCGAGTTCAAGCACACGTTCTTCTTCCGCGGCAAGGTCGGACCGGCGGGCCTCGTCAAGCTCCAGGTCAGCTCGCCGCCCGACACGCTCGAGGTCGTCGCGTGCTTGACGCCGGGCACGCCGACGCAGCCGTGCAACGGCTTCCAGGTCCCGGTGCCGATCCTCGTGAGCACGAAGCTGACCGTGCGGATCGACCTGTCCGGCAAGTGATGATGCGGGGCGCGAGGACGCGGGCGCTCAGCGCGTCGGTCTGCGCGTCGCTGCTGCTGGTGGCCGGCGCCGCAGGTGCGCAGGCGGCCGCGCCGTCCAGCGTGATCGTCTCCGCACGAGACGCGAGCGTGCTGCCTTCAGGTGCCCGCTACGTCGCCCAGCTGGCACCGGGGCTCCGCTACTACGTGCTGCCCGTGCCGAGTGGCAAGCGGGTCGGCAGCTACGCAGACGCCCTCTCGGCTCGCGAAGGCGTCTACGCCGCGCAGCCGAACACGCGACTGCGCCGCGATGCGCTCGCGTCGCCCTGCTCGGATCCGCCCAGCATCAACGGCGCGCAGCGGCTCGCGACGGCCGTCAACGCGCTCTCCGTCCAAGCGCCCGGCCCGACCCCGCCCGTGGCCGTGCTGGACACCGGCGTGGATCCGACCGTTCCCGAGCTCAGCGGACGCGTTCGCGCCGGCGTGAACGCCGTCGACGATTCGGCCGACACGAGCGACACCGACGGCCACGGCACCGAGGTGGCTTCCGTCGTCGCGGCTGCCGCCGGGCGCTTCCAGGGCGTCTCGCCGACGACCCCGATCCTCCCGATCAAGATCTACAACCGCTCGTCGGAGACGACCGTCGACTGGGTCGTCAAGGGGATCGAAGCCGCCGTCAACGCTCGCGCCCCGATCATCAACATCTCGAGCAGCAACCCCGCGGCCGACGTTGCCGCCACGGACGCCAGCGTGCTGCAGCAGGCGATCACGGCGGCGTTTGCGCGGGGCACGATCACCGTCGTCTCGGCCGGCAACGAGGGCAAGAGCGCCGCCGCCATCCCGGGCAGCCTGGAGCGCGTCCTGACGGTCGGCTCGGCAACGGCTGACGGCACGCGCGACCCGTTCTCGAACTTCGGACCCTGGGTCGACATCGTCAGCCCCGGCGCGGACCTCGTCCTGCCGGCGCCGCCCAACGTCTGCTCCACCGGATACGGCAGCGCGAGCGGCACCTCGTTCTCCGCCCCCGCTGTCGCGGGTGCGGGCGCGCTCATGCTCGCCATGCGGCCCGAGCTGAACGCGCAGCAGCTGTACGACCTGCTGCGCCTGTTCTCGGCAAAGGAGCTCTACGCCCCCGGCCGCGACGACGATTCGGGCTTCGGCCTGCTCAGCGTCGCCGACGGCGTCAGCGCGACGCTGCCGACCCGGCAGACGACCGAGGTCGACGACGACGTCTTCTGGCTCAAGCAGGACCGCAAGAAGCACCCGACGTTGCTGGGGAAGACTCGCCTGCTGCGCCTCAAGTCCTCGATCCAGCCGGGCAAGGACCCCAGCGACGTCTTCCCCGTCGCGCTGAAGAAGGGCGAGCTGCTGACCGTGACCGTCGCGGGGGCAAAGTCGACCGGCCTGATCTCCATCGGCATCTGGTCGCCCAACACGGGCTCGTTCGACGTCAGCTCCGGCCGCGCCACCAGCCTGATCAAGGACACCGGCGGCTTCACCAACACACCCGCGGTGGGGTACCGCGCGACGCGCAACGGGACGTTCTACGTGAGCATCGAAGGCCCCGACCTGCCGACCCCGCCGGCCGCGACCGACGACACCACGGTCAAGCCCGTCGAGGTCGAGGCCTACACGCGCTACGCACTCACCCTGCGCAAGACGCCGGCCACGAAGCCCAAGAAGAAAAAGAAAAAGCAGAAGTAGCGCGGCGTGGCAGACGGCCGTCAGCCGCCGAACGCGCCACCGACGAGGCCGTGATAACGCGCCACCGCTTCGGTGCGGTTGGCCGCCTCCAGCTTGCGCAGGACGCCGCGCACGTGTGACTTGACAGTCGCCTCGGAGACGACCAGCGTCTCGGCGATCGTCTGGTTGCTCGCGCCGATCGTCAGCAGGTCCAGCACCTCACGCTCACGCCCGGTCAGCTCCGACAGCGCGCCCGCCTGAGGCGCCCACGCCCATCCGCCGGGAACGGCCGCCGCATGGCGAACGACCTCTGCGAAGCCCTCCGCGAGCCGTCCCGTCGCCGGCACCGAGACGCCGCGCATGACGGCGCCGAGACCCATCGCGAAGATCGACACGAGCTCGCGGTCGAACTCGTCGAGCGGCGGGCCGTCGAAGCGGTCGGCGTGCAGCAACCCAAGCGTCTGCCGGCCATGCACGACGGGCGCCACCACATAGCCGCTTGTCTCGGTCTCGATCACGAGCGGGCGAAAGACGCCGAGCTCATGCTGGGGATCCTCGACGAGGACCGGCCGCTGGGTCGTCACGGCTTCGAGCTCGGGCGGGCAGTCGAGCAGGTTGATGCGCGTGGTGCGCGCGAGCAGGGGAAAGCGCAGCTCACGCTCCGGGTCGCCGGGATGCGCAGCCGATGCGAAGGCGAGCTTGCCGTCGTGCAGGCTCGTGAGCATCGCCCTGTCGAGCCCGCACTCGGCGCACAGCTCACGCGGAGCGTCGGCCACCAGCGCTGCGAGGTTGGGCTCTGAGGCCAGGCCCGCCAGCGCCTCCCGCGCGGCGCGCAGTCTCCGTGCGGGGGTTTCCGAGCCTCGCGCTTCTAGCACGTCCACGATCGAGGATGCTGTCGTCATGTGAAGCTCGCCGTTTCCCTGGCTTGCGATCCGTTCGACTACGCGCGGGACACTAGCGCCGTCTCCGGCGAGGCGTCAAACCGCAACCAAGTCGGTCACACGGCGCGTCACGCCGCAGATGTGACACCTTTACGCCCGATGGCGCCCAAACACCCGCGCGTCGGCGTGACCAGGGACCCCGAGCTCGCTGCGGCGCTCGACGCGACTCGTTCGCTCGTGCCGCCCGCCGATGCCCGCGCGGAAGCCGCGCATGTCCGTCGGCTCGCGCTGATCGGTGCGCGCTCGCTACAGTCCAGCGGAGACGCCGCCTTTGCGGAGCGCGCCCGAGAGCGGATCCGCGCCGTCACGGGGGCGCGCCCGCCCACGGTCGACTTCGAACAGGTCCTGGCGCAGCTCTCAGGTCAGGGCGTCGACCGCGGCGCAGAGCTGAGCAAGGCGCTCGACTGGGTGCGCGGCGAGCGATGAGCGCGCCCGCCTATCTCGATGCGTCAGCGGCCGCCAAAGTGGTGCGAGCGGAGCGCGAGTCGGGCGCGCTCGCCGAAGCGCTGACGTCGATGCCGCTTCGCTACTCGAGTGAGATCCTCGCGGTCGAGCTGAGCGGCGCGCTGTACCGGCTCGAGCGTCCCGAGTTGCTGCGACTCGCCGACCCCCTGCTCGCCGCGATCGAGCTGATCCCGTTCGACGCCCGCGTGCGCGCTCGTGCGTGCGCCGGCTTCGACCCGCCGCAGCGCGCCCTCGACGCCGTGCACCTCGCGAGCGCGCTCCTGATTCCCGAGCCGGGCGTCGTCTTCGTCACCTACGACGACCGCCAGGCGATCGCGGCCGAAGCCGCCGGCCTGCGCGTGCTCACGCCGATCTGACGATCCCATGCTCGTCCGCGGCGCGTGGCGCGTGGCACGGGCGATGCGTTTTCCGTGTGCATGCCGAAGGGTTCTCGCATCGGCCGGCCGCGCTGGGTTGCCTCCGCGCGACGGTGGAGCCGATCGCTAGTTGGCCTGCGGTGCGTGGCGCGCCTCCGCGAGATCGCCGACCGCGATCCCCGCCGGAGCGGGTAGCTGCGGCGTGTCGCGCAGATACCACTCGGCGTCGAGCGCCGCCTGGCATCCCGACCCCGCCGCCGTGACCGCCTGGCGGTACGTGTGATCGACGAGGTCACCGGCCGCGAACACACCCGGACGCCCGGTCCGCGTGGAGCGACCATCGACCAAGACGTAGCCCTCCGCGTCGGTCTGCACCTGGTCCGCGACGACTTCGCTCTGCGGTACATGACCGACGGCGATGAACGCGCCGGAGGCCGGCACTTCGAGCGTCTCACCCGTCTCGGCGTTGCGCAGCCGCGCGCCCGTCATCGGGCCCGTCTCCCCCGCCAGGAACTCGTCGACCACGAACGGCGTCAGCCACTCGATGTTCTCGACGCCGCGCGCGCGCTCGATCATGATCTGCGACGCGCGGAACTCACCACGGCGATTGACGATCGTGACCTTCGAGGCGAACTTCGCCAGGAATATGGCCTCCTCCATCGCCGAGTCGCCGCCGCCGATGATCAGCGTCTCCTTGCCTGGGAAGAACGCCGCGTCGCACGTCGCGCAGTACGAGACGCCGCGCCCGCTGAGCCGCTCCTCTCCCGGCACGCCGAGCTTCTTGTGCTCGGCGCCCATCGCGAGGATCACGGTGCGTGCGCGATGCTCCGCGTCACCGACCCAGACAGAGTGGATCCCGCCCGGCTCGGAGCTCAGCTCGACGCGCGTCGCGAGATCGGTCTCGAACCGCGTGCCGAAGCGCTCGGCCTGGTCACGCATCTGCTGCATCAGCTCCGGCCCCATGATCCCCTGCGAGAAGCCCGGGTAGTTCTCGACGTCGGTCGTCTGCTGCAGCAGCCCGCCCCAGAGGAAGCCCTCGATCACGAGCGGCTCGAGGTTGGCGCGGGAGGTGTACAGCGCGGCGGTGAAGCCGGCCGGTCCACTGCCGACGATGATGACGTTCTCGATCTTCTCGCTCATGGTCTCAATTCAGGGTTGGATACTTCACAAAGTATAGTGAGGGCGGGAAAGCGTTACACGACCGGAAGCGACCCCGTCTGCGGGGGCATCGCGGCCCGCTCCTCCATCCCTTCCTCACGCCAGCGCGCGACCGTTCCACGAAGCTGGAAGTAGGCGATCGCACCGGGGATCGTCGGCAGCCAGAACGCGAACGCGCGGTAGGTCAGGACCGACACCGTAGCCAGCGAGAACGGCACCCCGAAGGCCACGCACGCGCCGATCATCCCACCGTCGACACCTCCGATCCCGCCCGGCAAGGGGAGCAGGTTGCCGAGCATCCCGACGAAGTACGCCATCACGATCACGAAGAACGGCGGCGCCTCGCCGAAGGCGTGGAACGCCGCCCACAGCGTTGCGACGTCCATGTACCACCAGACGACCGCCCCGGCCGCGCCGCCGTCGCGCTCACGCAGGATGCGCAGCGCCTCGCGCACGCCGGCCGAGACGGCCGCAGGCGCCTTGGACAGGCTCACGAGCAGCCCGGCCCAGCGCCCCGCCCCGCCACCGGCCCAGCGCTCCAGCGTGCGGTCGATCTGCGTCGGGACGAGCGTGAACGCGAGCGCCACCACGATGACGATACCGCCGAAGATGGCCGGCACCACCGTGATCGCGAAGTCGCCGCCGCCGCTCACGATGCCCTCGTAGAGCGCCACGCCCACGAGCACCAGCGTGGCCATGTAGACGCCGTAGAGCAGCACGTACTGGGCGACCATGCGAACGGCGACCGTGCGCGCGCGCATCCCGCTGCGCCGCAGCGCCCAGGCCGTCAGCGCGGCGCCGCCGGCGCCGGCCGCCGCGAACAGCCGCGTCGCCGCCAAGCCGGCCATCGTGATCTGGTAGCTGGCGCGCCAGTCGATCCGCTCACTTCCGGGCACGAAGACCGCACGGAACAGCCACACGTAGCCGGCGAACGAGAGCAGCTCGCACAACAGGCACACGATCAGCCAGCGCGCGTCCCCCTCCGTGATTCGCGACCACGTGTCGTCGATGCCCGCCAGACGCGGCAGGCCGAAGTACAGGAGCGCGAGCACGGCCACGGTGAAGCCACCGAAGACGATCGCCTCGCGCCGTGAGACGCCCGCGCGCGGCATCCCGCGCTCCCCGGCTTCGGGCTCATCCAGGGGCACGCCGCCGGTCTCCAATGGGGCCGAGCTCATGTCCCCCGCGCCCTCGTCTCCAGGCGCCGCACGGCGCGTGAGAAGGCTCCTGCCGCGGGTGCCGCGAGCGGCGCGCCGCGACGCACTCCTTCAGCCAGCGCGAGACCTGCGATCAGGTCCACCAGATAATGCTCACCGAGGTACACCAGGGCGAAGCCGAGCGTGCCGGTGTAGAACCACGCGGCAGCACCCTGAAGCGGCCCAGCGTCAGAAAGGACGTGGGCGGCCATCACCGACGTGGCGAAATGCAGGGAGGGCATCGCGGCAAGGGGGTTCCCAGCCAGCGCATCGTAGAGGCGCGGCCAGCGGTCGCCCCAGAACTGATGGCCGTAGTCGAGCATCATGCGTCGCAGGCGCACCTCCGAAGCCGCCTGCGCCGCTCCCATCCGGCCTTCCTGCGCGGCGAACCAGGGTGGAGCGGTCGGAACCAGCCAATAGCAGGCGACGCCCAGATCGAACGTCGCGTAGATCTGCGCGGCAGCGCTCGGGAACTGACCGCGCCGGCACGCAAGGACGTAGAGCACGGTCCCATGCGGCACCAGGAACCAAACCCAATGGGTCCACACGAGCGCCTTCTCGGGCGGCCGGATCGAAGGGGACCTGGCGAAGCGGCGCTGGAGCCTCACACCCGGCAGCTCTCCGCCCCCGAGCAGCCGGTCCGCGCGCACCGGGTAGTCGACGCGCACGCGCCGGCGCAGCTCGTCGGGATCGTCGTTGGGCATCTCGTACATCGCGAGGTATGCCCACATCTGAAGCACGCACACCGACACGTCACGCCGGCGCGAGCGAGGCACGACGACGCAGAGTGCGACAGGCGCCGACCACGCCGCGGCGGCGACGACCTTCCTGGGCATCCTGACGCGGCGCCGCACGGCCGGGGCGGCGACCCCGGCGGCGACGAGCGCCCACGCTGAGATGCGAAGGACTCTGGCTCGACGCACGGCGCGCGAGCCTACACGTCGTCGCGGCGCGGACGACCTGCCTTGGGCCCGATCGGACGACCAACGCCGTGACGCACGCTCTCCGCTAGCTTTGCGGGCCGTGAACGCGGGCACTGCTCAAGCTCCGGCAGCGGAGGAGACCAGCGGTACGTCGAAAGCGAGCGCCGCCCCGCTCGCGCCGCTGGCGCTGCTCTACGTCGCGGCGACCGCCATCTACGCGGTGCTCGCACGCCAGTCGCCCGTGCCGCTGCTGTTCCCCGACGAGGGCATCTACGGGTCGCTGGCCCAATCGCTCGCCGACGGTAAGGGCCTGACTATTCGCAGCGTCGAGGTCGACCTGAACTCGACACTCTACGTCTACCTGATCGCTCCGGCGTGGAAGCTGACATCCGGCAGCGACGCCTTCGCACTCGCCCAGACGATCGGCGCGGCGCTGCTGTGCCTGACGGTCTTCCCCGTCTGGCTGCTCGCGCGGCGCTATGTCGGCCCGTGGCTCGCGTTGGTGCCGGCTCTGCTCGTGGTCAGCGGCAGCTGGATGCTCACCGCCGCGGGGTTGCTGACCGAGAACGCCTCACTTCCCCTGACCGCCGCTTCGCTGGCGGCGACCGCCGTCGCTCTCTCCCGGCCCGGCTCGCGCTGGGCCTTTGCCGCGGTCGGCTTCGCGCTGCTCGCGGCGTTCGCGCGGGCGCAGCTGGCAGTGCTGTTCCCCGTCATCCTGCTCGCAGTCGCGCTGGACTGCGCGCGTTACTGGCGGGGCTGGCGCGAGCGGCTCGCCGCGCATCGCGTGATCGCGCTGCTCAGCGGCGGGATCACGCTGATCGGCCTGTTCGCGGTCGTGGTCTCGCCCGACAGCACGCTCGGCATCTACGAGCGCTTCCAGGGCGGGGCGCAGCCGGGCCCGATGGGCAAGGCGATCAAGGACCAGCTGACAGGGCTGCTGGCGATGGCCGCGGTGCTCCCTCTCGTGATCGTCGCCGCGGGATCGGCCAGCCGCGACGCGTGGCGCGACGAGCGCCTCGGGCCGCTGCTGGCCGTCACCTGGGCGACGGTCCTTCTGTTCCTCGGCCAGAGTGCCTGGGCGCTGACGACCTTCCTCGAGAACGGGCTCGTGCCGTGGCACATCCAGCGCTACATCGAGTACCCGCTGCCGCTGCTGCTGGTCGCGATGACAGTCGTGATCGTCTGGCGCCGGGTCGCGGTTCGCGAGCTTGCGATCGCCGGAGCCGTCGCGACGCTGGTCCTGCTCGCGACGCCCGGGGTACGGGACGTGCAGGAGGAGCGCGGCCTGTTCGGCCTGCAGGAGCGCGTCGACTCGATCCTCGGCACGTCAGCGGGCGTGAGCCTCGCACTCGTCTCCGCGCTGCTCGTCGCGGTCGCGCTGATTGCGACAGCGCGGCTGCGCGATCGACCGACCGCCGCGCTCGGCGTCGTCAGCGTCTCGATCCTCACCGTCTTCCTCGTGCAGGCGCAGGTGCTCTGGCCCTGGCAGAACAGGGTCACGGACTCGTTCCGCGCCGGGCTACCAGCAAACCTCTCCTGGGTCGACGATGAGGTGGGCGGTGATGTCGCGCGCATCATCGTCCTCGACAACCCGACCCGCGCGACCACGACCGAGTTCTTCAACCGCGACGTCAGCCGCGTCTACACGCCCGCCAACGAGTATTTCGGGCGCCGCGTGAACGGCCTCCAGTGCCCGTGGGCGCCCAACGAGGCAGGAGTCGTCGAGTGGGGAGCAGCGTGCGGCGCGGCGCCGCGGCGCCTGCTGCTGGACAACGACTACTCGAAGATCGAGTTCCACGATCAGAAGGTGCTCGCCTCGCAACCCGGAATCGGTCGCGTCATCGAGCTCAATGCGGCGCCGCCGCTGCGCCCGCGGCTGCGGTCGGTGCTGCGCGTGCCGTGTGGCCCGGCGATCCCGGGCTCGGAATCCGGCGGCCACGGCAGGGTCAAGCCACCGCGCAAGGACTGCTTCCCGCTGATGTCGGGCGCATTCTGGATGGACGAGCCGGCGAGACTGGTACTGCGCTTCCGCGGCGGGAAGGACCCGAAACGCGTCAGCTTCTCGAACGGCGCGCGGGTGGAAACGATCAAGCCGCGGACGACTACGACGCTGCGGTTCCCGATCCCGGCCGGCTCGAGCAGCTTCGGGGCCCAACTCGAGTGGCAACAGTCTGGGCCCAACTTCCCGGAGCTGATCGGCGCGGAGATCGTCGGGCGCGACGGGTCAGTGTCAGAGCTCCTCTACTGAACCGCCACCGCGAGCGGCTCCAGCGATGGGCGATATCGGTAGGTTGCCGCCCGTGGAACAGCCTGCAAGCGAACCCCTCCAGGACGCTGTCGCGGACGAGAACGAGGTCGTCGACGCGCGACGCACCGGCGCCGGGCCCATCCTTCTTCTCGGCGCGCTCTATGCCGTTGCGGTCGCGCTCTACTTCGTCCTCGCCCGGCAGTCGCCGATCCCTCTCGTCCAGCCCGACGAGATCATCTACGGCACGCTCGCGCAATCCGTTGCCGACGGCGACGGCCTGACAATCCGGGGCGGGGAGTCCGGTCTCCGATCGGCGCTCTACGTCTATCTGATCGCCCCGGCCTGGAAGTTCGCCTCAGGCAGCGACGCATTCGAGATCTCGCAGCTCATCGGCGCGGCGCTCTTGTGCCTCACCGTGTTCCCGGTCTGGCTGCTCGCCCGGCGCTACGTCGGCCCGTGGATCGCGCTGGTACCTGCCGCTCTGATGGTCAGCGGAACCTGGATGGTCACGGCGGCGGGGATGCTGACCGAGAACGTCGGCCTGCCGCTGAGCGCCGCCGCGCTCGCCGCGACGGTGATCGCCATATCCACACCCGGGTCGCGATGGGGATGGGGCGCGCTCGGCCTTGCGCTGCTCGCGACGTTCGCTCGCGCACAGCTGGCGGTGCTGATTCCGGTCATCCTCACCGCCGTCGCGATCGATTGCGCACGCTACGGGCAAGCCTGGCGCGAGCGACTGGCGCAGCATCGCGTCCTCCTGTCGGCGACCGCCGCGCTGATCCTGGTGGGAGCGCTCGCCGTCGCCGTCGCGTCGGACGGCGTCCTAGGTCTCTACAAGGACATCGACGCAGGCCCCTCCGGGGACGCCCTGGCCGGCGCGCTCAAGGATCAGCTGACGGGCCTGCTCACGATGGCAGCGGTCCTACCGATCGTCATCGTCGCAGCGGCCGGCGCGCGGGGCGAGTCGTGGCGTGACGAGCGCCTGGGGCCGCTGCTCGCAGTCACCGCTGCGACGGTGCTGCTCTTCGTCGGGCAGAGCGCCTGGGCGCTGACCGGCTTCGTGGCCGACGCCCGTGTCCCGTGGCACATCCAGCGTTACGTCGAGTACGCGCTGCCGCTGCTGCTCGTGACGATGACCGTCGTGATCACTTGGCGTCGCGTGGCAGTGCGCGAGCTGGCGATCGCCGGGACAGCGGCGACGCTGTTCCTGCTGGCGACGCCCGGCGTTCGCAACGCCGGTGAGGAGCGTGGGCTCTTCGGCCTGCAGGAGCGCGTCAACTCCGTCCTGGGGACCTCCGCCGGCCAGAGCGTCGCGCTCGTCAGCGCGCTGCTCGTGGCGGTAGCCCTGATCGCGGCGCTACGTCTGCGCGACCGACCCGTCGCCGCCCTCGGTGCGGTAAGCCTCTCGATGCTCGCCATCTTCGCCGTTCAGGGACAAGTGATCTGGCACTTCCAGGACGACACGTCGAGCTCGTGGCGCGCCGGCTTCCCCAAGAGCCTCTCCTGGGTCGACGAGGCCACATCCGGCCCCGTTGCCCGGATGCTCGTGATCGGCAACGCCCCGCGGTCAGAGATGACGCAGCTGTTCAACCGCGACATCGATCGTGTCTACGTACCGAATACTCCGCTCCTCGGTCGCCCGCTCATCGGTAGGCAATGCCCGTGGACGTACGACGATCAAGGTGCCGTGACATGGGGGCCGGCATGCGGTGCGCCGCCCACGCAGCTGCTGCTCGACGATGACTTCGCCAAGGTCTCGTTCCACGGGCAAGACATCGTCAGCGCTCAGCCAGGAATCGGACGCATCATCGGCGTCCAGGGAGCGCACCCGCGCATCGAATCCGTGCTGCGCATCCCCTGCGGCCCGCTTCTGCCCTCGTATGTGCAGGGTGGCCACAGCGAGCGCCTTCCGGCGAAACGCGCCTGTTCCAACGAGCTCAGCGGGGCGTTCTGGCTGGATGGCCCCGGGGAGCTCGTTCTGCGCTTTCGCGGCGGGTCGCAGGACACGAACGTCAGCTTCGACGTCGATAAGCCCGACCCGATCCCGCGGCGCGTGGTCACGACGCTTCGCGAGCCGATCCCAGATGGGCGGCTCTTCTTCCGGGCCACGCTCGGATGGACGGGTCCCGGCCCCGAGTACCCCGCGCTGATGGGCGCCGAGATCGTCGAGAAGAACGGGAAGACCACCGACCTCCTGTACTGACGACCGCATACGCTCCGAGCGTGAACGTCGAAGGTATGAAGATCGCGGTCACCGGAGCGGGCGGCTTCATCGGCCGCGCCGTCTGCGAACGGCTGGCAGCGGATGGCGCGCAGCCGATCGGGATCGACGTCGCCCCCGGCGCCTGGACAACCGTCGAGGAAGCAGGCGCCCGCTTCGTACTCGCCGACATCCGCGACGGCGCCGCGATCTGCGCCGCGCTCGATGATTGCGAAGGCGTGATCCACACCGCGGCGCTGCTCGGCGACGCCGCCGGAATGGCGGCGCAGATCGACGTCAACGTACGCGGCACGGTCAACGTGCTCGACGCGGCGCGGGTGGCGAGCGTCGAGCGTGTCGTGCATGTCTCCTCGGTCGCGACCTGGGGCTACGACTTCGCCTCCGACATCCCGGAGAGCTCAACGGCCCGCGTCTGCGGCGTGGCCTACGTCGACACCAAGACCGCTTCGCAGCTCATCGCCCTGCGGCGCGGCGCTGCCGTCGTCAGGCCAGGCGACGTGTACGGCCCGCGATCAAGCCCGTGGACGATCCGCCCCGTCCAGGCGCTGAGCGCCGGGACGTTCTTCCTGCCGGGCGACGGCTCCGGGCTGATGACCCCCGTGTACGTCGACGACCTCGTCGACTGCCTCGTGCGCGCGCTCGAGCACCCAGACGCGGGCGGCCGTGCCGTCACAGCCTGGGACGGCAGCGCAGTCACCGCACGCGACTTCTTCGGGAACTATGCGCGGATGCTCGGGCGGGACCGCATCCGCTGCCTGCCCGAGGCGCTGCTGAAGGCCGGCGCACTGGCGATCGAGGCGCGGGCACGGCTGACCGGGACGACGCCGGACGTGACGCGCGAGGCGCTGCGCTACATCTCACGGCGCGCCGTGTACCCCAACGACGACGCGCGCGAACTGCTCGGCTGGGAGCCGAGCGTGGACCTCGACGAGGGCATGCGGCGCACCGAGGTCTGGCTGCGCGACCAGGGACTGCTGACACTCTGAGCGGGTGGCCCGGCATGGACGAGCTGAGGCCCGGCGACGAGTTCGCCGGCCACCGGATCGAGAGCGTCGCCGGGCGCGGCGGGATGGGCGTCGTGTACCGCGCGATCCAGCTCGACCTCGAGCGCGCCGTCGCGCTCAAGCTGATCGCCCCGTCGCTGGCGCAGGACCCGGCGTTCCGCGAGCGCTTCGTTCGCGAGTCACGCGCGGCGGCGGCGATCGACCACCCGCACGTCATCCCGATCCACTACGCGGGCGAGAGCGAGGGAACGCTCTTCATCGCGATGCGCCACGTCGAGGGACCGGATCTGCGGACGCTGGTGCGCGCCCAGACGCGGCTCGCGCCTGAGCGCGCCGCGCGGATCGCCGCGCAAATCGGTGCCGCGCTCGATGCCGCGCACGCCGGCGGGATCGTCCACCGCGACGTCAAGCCGGAGAACGTCCTCATAGGCGCCGGCGAGCACGCCTACCTGACGGACTTCGGCCTCACCAAGCGGCTCGAGTCTTCCGCGGCGCCCACTCGCGTGGGCGGCTGGGTCGGGACCCTCGGCTACGTCTCCCCAGAGCAGATCCGAGGTGAGCGGGTCGACGCGCGCGCTGACGTGTACGCACTCGGCTGCCTGCTCGTGTTCGCGCTGACGGGGCACGCGCCGTTCCGCCGCGAGGGCGACGAGGCGACGCTCTGGGCGCACCTCAGCGAGCCACCGCCGCGTCCCACGGCCGAGGTGTCGGGCCTTCCTGCCGAACTGGACGAGGTGGTCGCCCGCGCGCTTGCGAAGGACCCAGCCGAGCGTTTCCAGTCCGCCGGCGACCTCGGGCGCGCCGCGCTCACCGCGGTCGGCGTGGAGCCGCCGAGATCCGAGCGCACCGTGGCGACGGGCGCCGCCGCACCCCGCCCTGCCGGCGAGGACGGCGAGGCCACCCGACCCTCGCCGCCGGTGGAGCTGACGACCCCAGAGCCGACGCCACCGACGGCCGGCCACGCGCTGGGCGCCCCCACGCGCCGGGCGCCGCTGGGTCCGCGGCGGGGACCTCGAGCGGGCGGCGGGCATCGCGGCGATGATCCGCGCGCAGCCCAGCGCCGACGCGCCGCTCTCGCCGTGCTCGCGGCCTCGGCACTCGCGGCCGCGGCGGTGACGGCCGCGCTCGTCGCGAGCGGCGGCGGCGACGAAGGATCCGCGCCGCGGGCGAGCGGCTCCGGGAGCACTGCGGCTCAGGCGGCGCGCACGGTGCAGGTCGGCGGGCGCCCGAACGCCGTCGTGCTCGCGGGCGGGCTCGCGTGGGTGCTGCGCAGCCCGCAGGACCGCCTCGCGACGATCGACCTCAGCACCGCCAAGCAGACGCCGGCGCACCCGCAGGTCGGCGTCGCGCCGAGCGCGGCCGCGGCGGGCTTCGGCGTTCTGTGGGTCTCGAGCCCGACGCTCCGGCGACTGATCCCGATCGGCCTTCGATCCCAGCGTCAGAACGGCGCCGCAATCGCACTTCCGGCGGGCCGGCCGGTGTCCGTCGCGACCGGCTCGGGGGCGGTGTGGGTCGGGATGCGCGGGCGCGGCCGAGCATCGGTGGTGCGCATCGACCCGCAGACACGGTCGATCACCCAGGTGATCACGATCCAGCGCGGCGTACAGGCGATCGCCGCCGGCGGCGGCTTCGTGTGGGTCGTCGAGCGCGACAAGCGCGTCGTGGAGCGGATCGCCGTCAGCGACGGTTCGGTGCGAAAGATCGTCGTCAGCGCCGGCCCTGAGGCGATCGCCTACGGTGCGGGCGCCGCCTGGGTCACCAACGGCGTCGCCGGCACGGTGACGCGCATCGACGCCGCGTCGCTGGGCAGCGAGGAGATCAAGGTCGGCGACGGTCCCGCGGGGATCGCGGTCGACGCATCGGGCGTCTGGGTCGCGGACCGGCTGTCGAACGACGTCGTGCGCGTCGACGTTCGCACTCGCCGGGCCGGCGAGCCGATCGCCGTCCCGCAGAACCCGTACGCAATCGCAGTATCAGGCGGTCAGGTCTGGGTGACCAGCCCGCCGCAGGGGTCCGTCACAAGGCTCGCAGCGCGCTGAGCGCGCCTCAGAGCTCACGCGGCGACACGGCGCCGGTCCGCAGCGCCGCCGCCACGAGCGCTGCGCGCTTGCGGTTCTGAGGCAGCTGCTCGATGCCGAAGCGCTGGTACAGGGCGCGCAGGTGCGACTTCACGGCGTCGACGCTGAGGTACAGCTCTCCGGCGATCGCCTGGTTGGCAGCGGGCGATGCGAGCTCGTCGTGGGCGTAGGGCCGCGCGAGCGCTACGAGCACCGCACGCTGGCCGGCCGTCAGCTCGGGCGCGGCGACACTGGCGCCGCCCGCTCGGGTCGGCGCGACCGAGAGCTCAGGGCCCGGATCCCTGAACGCCAGCACAGTGCGGCCGGCGCACACGAGGTCACCGTCGCGCAGCCGGTGGCGCCCCGCGATCCGCGCGCCGTTGACAAACGTCCCGTTGCGTGAGAGACCGTCGTCGCTGACCGTCCACTCCCCCGCGATCCGCTCGAGCTCCGCGTGCAGGCGTGAGACCTCGTCGTCTGCGCGCAGCTCGACATCGGCAACAGCCGCGCGCCCGATGCTGAGCCGCGCACCGGACAGCGTGACGATCGCTTGGTCGCCCGCGCCGTCGCGGTAGACGAGGAACGCGCACCCGCCGCGCTCAGCCTCGATGCGTGCCTGCAGCTCGGCCGGCGTCGAGCGGTGTACCTGCAGCGGATCGTCGGACACTGGTGGGCTTTCTCGAAACATCTGACCGGAGATGCCGGGCGCCGATCAAGCGTGCCACATGGCGCCGACGGGTGTGCGCTGGCGCGATCAAAGGTGTGAGCCGACCATCCCGAGGTGGCTGGGAAGCGGGGCACCGTGCAGCGAACCTCTGCTCCATGGCACGGATCCTCAGCTTCCCCACTACTGACGAGCAGCTCGTCGCGCGGGTGCGCGGGGGCGACGAGGGCGCCTTTGCGACGCTCGTCGAGCGCTACTCGCCGCGGCTGCTGGCGCACGCGCGCAACGTTCTCGGCGGAGCCCACCACGACGCCGAGGACGTCCTCCAGGACGCGCTGCTCAGCGCGCACGCAGCGCTGCGGCGCGACGACCGCGCGATCGCCCTGAGTGCCTGGCTGCACACGATCGTCCGCAACCGCGCGCTCGATCAGCTGCGCCAGCGGCGCCCCTGCGCGAACCTGGACGCGCTCGAGCTCGTCCTAGGCGACCAGGACTCCGACCCCGCGAATGTGACCCAGGGGAACGCGCAGATCGCCGCCGTCCTCGCCGGGCTGCGCCAGCTTCCCGAGCGCCAGCGCACCGCGCTCGTGCTGCGCGAGTTCGCGGGCGCGAGCCATGTGGCGATCGGCGATCGGCTGCACGTCAGCGAAGCCGCGTCGAAGACGCTCGTGCACCGCGCGAGGCGCGGGCTGGAACGACGGATGGTCTCAGCCGCATAGGGAACGCGCCCGAAAGGGCCGGCGGGCTGCTTCGACGACGCGAGCAGTCGTCGAAAGGGCCCACCACGCGCCGCGCGTCGCCCAGCGGCGCGCGGCCGCGCCGCGGCGCACGGCCCTTTGCGCGCGGCCGCCGTCACAGATCCCCGGCCAAGCTGACGACGAGCCAAACGAGCGCTCCAGCGCCGAGGAGACGGCGAAACCGGTTGACACCGTCCAACGCCTCTCCCCAGGCCCACGCGCCGAGGCCGAGCACGAAGACGGCGCGGCCGACGTCGTGGGCGTCACCGCCAGCGACGGTGGCCAGTACCCAGCCCGCGAACGCGAACAGCAGCGGCGGATTCGGGAACTGCGCGATCGGGAAGGGGCGCGGCCAGCCCGCCTGCCCGCGCGCCCACACCTCGGCGAGGGTCACCACCGCTCGAGCCCCGCAGCGCACTCACGCACGAAGGCCTCGATCACCGGACTCTCGGGATCGGCCTCGGGATGCCACTGGACCCCGAGCACGAAGCGCCGTCCGGGCAGCTCGATCGCCTCAGGCAGGTGATCGAGGTCGGCCCAGCCGCTGACGAGCAGGCCCTCGCCGATCCTGTCCACGCCCTGGTGATGGTGCTGCTTGGTCAGATGCAGCTCCTGACCGGCGGTCCGCGCGGCGAGGGAGCCGGGCTCGAGGTGCACGTCGTGCTCGGAGCCCTCGAAGGAGCCCGGGTTCGCGCGGTGCCCGTCGTGCCCATGGATGTCCGGGAGGTGCTGATGCAGAGTCCCGCCGCGCGCGACGTTGAGCAACTGCATGCCGCGGCAGATACCGAGCAGCGGAAGGTCACGCTCGATCGCGGCGTTGGCGAGTGCCAGCTCCGAATGATCGCGCGCGGGCACCGTCCCCGTGGTCGCAGCGTGACGCGCTGCGCCGTAGGTCGTGGGATCGACGTCGGCGCCGCCCGCGAGGATCAGCCCGTCGCACAGCTCGAGCGCCTGAGCCGGGCGCTCCCCGTACTCGGGATCCGGCGGCACGATCAGCGCAAGCCCTCCGGCGCGCTGGACGGCGCTGACGTAGGTCAGTGGGGTCAGCACCACCAGCTGGTTCCATACGGTCCAGCGGGCCTGCTCCACCGCTCCGCAGATGCCGATGACAGGACGCCGCACACCTTGAATCTACCCAGGCGGCGCCCGTCGTAGGATGGCGCGTCATGCGGTCCTTCGAGCTGGACACCGAATATCCGACGGTCAACCTCTGGCGGGCCGGCGCAGCGGCCAAGATCGAGCTGAACCGGCCGGATTCGCTCAACGCGGTGGACCTTCAGCTCAGCCACGACCTCTACGCGGCCTACGAGGCGGTGCGCGACGACGACAGCGTCCGCGCCGTGATGCTGACCGGCGCGGGCAGGGCATTCTGCTCGGGGGCCGACCTGCGCGACATCCAGACCCGCGAGCTCACGGAGCACGGCCACCCGGATCTGCAGCGCTCGCTGCGTGAGCGCTACCACCCCGTGCTGATCGGCCTTCGTCAGCTCGAGAAGCCCGTCGTGGCGGCCGTGAACGGCCCCAGCGTCGGGGTCGGCATGTCGCTCGCGCTGACGGCGGACCTCGTCTACGCGCGCCCGTCGGCGTACTTCCTGCTCGCCTTCGTGAACATCGGCCTCGTGCCCGACGGCGGCGCCTCAGCGATCGTTCCGGCCCGGATCGGCTTCGCCCGCGCCGCCGAGCTCGCGATGCTCGGCGAGCGCCTTCCCGCCCAAACCGCCGCCGAGTGGGGGCTGATCAACCGCGTGATACCGGACGCGACGTTCGAGGAGGAGGTCGGCGACGTGCTGGACAAGCTCGCGAACGGACCGACGCGCTCCTACTCGGGGACCAAGCGCCAGCTGAACGCCTGGCTCTACGGCGGCCTGGAGGAGCAGCTCGAGCTCGAGGCCGCGCTCCAGCAGGAGATGGCCGCGACCGGCGACTTCGCCGAGGGCGTGACGGCGTTCGCCCAGAAGCGGACGGCGGCCTTCACCGGACGCTGACGCCCGCCACGCAGACAGCCGCTCCCTCCGAATCCCAGATAGGATGCCCGCCGCCTTGCGAGTTCACGTACGTCCCCAGCACGCCCGCCGCGCAGCAGCGCTCGGCATCCTCGCCGCGGGCGGCGTCCTGCTCCCGGCGGGCAGCGCTTTCGCCGGCGTGTTCGCGCCGGAGGCCGGCGGCTCGCCGAACGCCGACGACATCCGCGAGCTGTACTGGTTCGTCTTCGCGCTCGGCGCCGTGATCTTCTTCGCGGTCACGGGCCTGCTGCTGTATTCGATGCTCAAGTTCAAGGCCAAGAAGGGCGCGGTCGCAGCGCAGATCCACGGCAACACGCGGCTGGAGGTCGGCTGGACGATCGGCGCGGCCCTGATCCTCGTCGTGATCAGCGTCGTCACCTTCCTGAAGCTCGGCGCGATTCAGGATCCGCCGCGGTCGGGCGCTGACGGCATCCCGGTCACCAAGGACGGCACGTTCGTCGCCGCCGGTTCCAGGCAGCGTCTTCCCGACGACGGGAAGTCCCTGAACATCGAGGTCAACGGCCAGCAGTACCTCTGGCGCTACACCTACCCCGACGGCGACGCCAACAGCCTCAACAACGTCTTTGCCTACGAGGAGATGGTCGTCCCGACGAACACGACCGTGACGCTCGAGATCCGAGCGCAGGACGTGGCGCACTCGTGGTGGATCCCCAAGCTGGGCGGCAAGTTCGACGCGATTCCCGGCTCGACCAACTTCACATGGTTCAAGGCCACGAAGGAGGGCGTCTTCACCGGTCAGTGCGCCGAGCTCTGTGGGCGCAACCACGCGAACATGACAGCGCGCGTGCGTGCCGTGTCGCCGCCGGCCTTCGAAGCCTGGTACGCCCAGCAGAAGGCCGACATCGAGGCCTCTGAGCAGGCCGCCGGCGACAAGCGCGCCGAGCAGATCGCGGCGGCCCAGACGGCCGCCGGCTCGACGGTGACCGCGAACGCCGAGTCCGAGACAGAGACCCCGTAGCGACATGGCCACAACGCAGAGCGCCCCCACCATCCCCACCGCTGCTCCCGTGCCGCAGATCACGGCGCGCGAGGTCGCTCGCGCGCCCAAGGGCTGGCTCGCCTGGCTCACGACGACCGATCACAAGAAGATCGGGATCATGTACCTGGTCCTGTCGTTCGCGTTCTTCGTGATCGGCGGGGTCGAGGCGCTGTTGATGCGCCTGCAGCTCGCGCAGGCCGACAACACGCTGCTCGACCCGCAGACCTACAACGCGCTGTTCACGATGCACGGGACGACGATGATCTTCCTGTTCGTCGTGCCGATGATGGCGGGCTTCGGCAACTACTTCATCCCGCTGATGATCGGCGCGCGGGACATGGCGTTCCCGCGGATCAACGCCCTGTCCTTCTGGTTCTTCGTCGCAGGCGGCGCCGTCTTCTACGGCTCGCTGCTGTTCAGCCCGCCGGAGTGCGGCTGGACGTGCTACGCGCCGCTCTCAGAGAACGCCTACTCCCCCACCGGCGGCGTCGACGCGTGGATCTACCTGATCCACCTGACCGGCATCAGCTCGCTGCTCGGCGCGATCAACTTCTACGTGACGATCGCCAACATGCGCGCGCCGGGCATGGGGTGGGGCCGCATGCCGCTGTTCGTGTGGTCGATCCTGACCTACTCGATCCTGCTGATCCTGGCGCTGCCGGTGATCGCCGGCGCCGTGACGCTGCTGCTGACCGATCGCCATTTCGGCACGCACTTCTACGACGCGACCAACGGCGGCTCGCCGCTTCTGTGGCAGCACCTCTTCTGGTTCTTCGGGCACCCCGAGGTCTACATCATGGTGCTGCCGGCGTTCGGCATCGTCTCCGAGGTGCTGCCGGTGTTCGCGCGCAAGCCGATCTTCGGATACAAGGCGATCGCAGCCGCGACCGTCGGCATCGCCTTCCTCGGACTGCTCGTCTGGGCGCACCACATGTTCTCGACGCCGAGCCCGACATACGTGCTGACCGCGTTCATGCTCGGCTCGTTCCTGATCGCGGTGCCGACCGGCGTCAAGATCTTCAACTGGGTAGCGACGCTGTGGCGCGGGACGATCGAGTTCAAGACGCCGATCTATTTCGTCTGCGGGTTCCTCGCGACGTTCCTGCTCGGCGGCATCACCGGCATCTTCCTGGCGGTCTTCCCGATCGACTGGCAGCTGACCGACACCTACTTCGTCGTCGCCCACTTGCACTACGTGCTGATGGGCGGCGCGGTGTTCGGGATCTTCGCCGGCATCTACTACTGGTTCCCGAAGATGACGGGGCGGATGCTCAGCGAGGGCCTGGGCAGGACCAGCTTCTGGCTGATGCTCGTCGGCTTCTGGACGACGTTCCTGATCCAGCACTCGGCCGGCCTGAGCGGCATGCCGCGCCGTGTCTACGAGTACCCGGACGTCGGCCACCTCGAGCTGTACAACCTGATCTCGACGATCGGCTCGTTCATCCTCGCGCTCGGCATCCTGGCGACGATCGTGAACGTCGCCGTGAGCCTCAAGAAGGGCGCCGTCGCCGGTCCGGACCCGTGGCGCGGCAACACGCTCGAATGGTTCACGCAGTCGCCGCCGCCGGTCAACAACTTCGACGTCGTCCCGCGTGTGCGCTCCGTCGAGCCGATGAAGGACATCCGTCGCCAGATCGACCGTCAGGCGCGGTCGTCGGCGACGCGCGAGCCGGTCGGCGCGCCCACGGCGGGCGCCTGATCGGCGGAGGCCGCAACACGTTGGAGGCAACACACCTCACACCGGCACCAGCTCACGCGACGGCGCTCGACGGCGTGCGTCAGGTCGTGGCGGACTACGTCACGCTGACAAAGCCGAAGGTCCAGAGCCTCCTCCTGCTCACCACGGTCTGCGCGATGTACGTCGCCGGCGACCCGTCTGCCGGGCTCGTGCTCGCGACGGTGCTCGGCGGCTACATGTCGGCCGGTGGCGCGGGCGCGATCAACCACTGGTACGACCGCGACGTCGATGCGCGGATGGGCCGCACGGCAAACCGGCCAGTCGCGTCGGGGCGCATATCCGGGCGCGCGGCGGTGACTTTCGGGTTGGCCCTCGGCGTGCTGGCGATGATCGAGCTGACGCTGCTCGTCAACCCGCTTGCCGCGGCGCTCTCGCTGACCGGCTTCGTGGGTTATTCGGTGGGCTACACGATGGTGCTCAAGCGCCGTACGTGGCAGAACATCATCTGGGGAGGAGCCGCCGGCGCCGTGCCGCCGCTCGTCGGCTGGGCGGCCGTCGAGGGCTCGCTTTCGGGGCTCGCGATCTTCATGTTCGCGATCGTCTTCTTCTGGACTCCTCCGCACTTCTGGGCGCTGAGCCTGCTGATGAAGGACGAGTACGCGAAGGTCGGCATCCCGATGCTGCCTGTCGTGCGCGGTGAGGACGAGACGCGGCGCCAGATCCTGCTCTACACGGTTTTGCTCTACGCGGTGACGCAGCTGCCCTTCTGCGCCGGTGGCCTGGGAACGATCTACCTCGTGGCGTCGCTCGGCCTGGGCCTCGTCTTCATCGCCTACGCGGTGCAACTGCGCCGGCGCGCCGACCGTCCCTCCGCGCTGCGCGTCTACCTCTACTCGCTGGCCTACCTCGCGGCGCTGTTCGCCGCTATGGTGGCCGACGTCCAACTCTGACCCACGACCCCTGAAGGCCGCAATGGATCGCAACCTCGCCAAGAAGAATGTGCGCACCGCGATGATCGCGACGGCGGTCGTATTCTTCATGTTCGGTCTCTCGTTCGTCGCCGCCACCCTGTACGTCGGATGAGCGCGTCGGATCGCCAGAGCCCGGTCGCGCCCGCCGGTGAGGAGATCCACCTCCCGGGGCCGAGCGCCCTGCCCTTCGTGCTCGCACTGGCGGTCACGACCGCACTGCTCGGCGTCACCTCGAGCTGGGTCCTCGTCGCGATCGGCGTCTTCGTGATGCTGCTGGTCCTCGTTCGCTGGATCTCGGACACGCGCCGAGACATCAGCGAGCTACCCCTCCACTAGCTGGTGGTTCCCGCGTCAGCGGGTCTCGTGGCGCCTCACGCCACCCGCGAGGTCGCGGCGTGCAGAGCACAGCCGCTCCCCCGCGTGCGCTGTGAGGCATCCGCGATCCCTCGCTGAACGCGCGAACCACCGCGATGGTTGGGGGACGGCGGCGTTTCGCCGGGGCCCCGACACGCGTGTAGTTGCGTACCTCCACGGTGCCTTTCTACATCCGTGTCGCGTCAACGGTCGCGCGCCGTCCCAAGACCAGCGCGGTGGTCAGGGCGTCAGCGAGGGATCGTCGATGTCTGGGGACGCACGCGACGCGGTGGCTGTGCTCTGCACGCCGCCGCGTCGCGGGTGGCGCCAGGCGCGACGAGGCCCGCTGATGTCCTGGCCACCTACCCGCTGGCGGTCACACTCACGGCCGCGGGCAGCTCGCAGCTCGCGCCGTCGTCTGTCCATACGCGGACGATGTCCCGCATCGAGAGCACGCCCGCCAGCTCACCACCATCGACGACGACGAGATGGCGGAAGCCACGGCGGACCATCGTCACCGCCGCCTCCTCCATCGACCAGTCGGGCGCCGCGTAGACGATGTCGCTCGCCATGTGCGCGCTGACGCGCTCGCTGGCCGGATCCTCGCCGCTGCCCACCGAGTGGGCGATATCGCGCTCGGTCACGATCCCGGCACCGGGCAGCTCGGGGTCGACCACAACGGCGGCACCGACCTTCCGCTCCGCCATGAGCCGCGCCGCGTCGCGCAGCGTGTGATCGGGCCCGACCACGAGAACAACCCGGCTCATGCCGTCGCGAACCTGCATCTTCGCCTCGTCTCCATCCGGCGCTGAATCAGGCCACGATTCGGCCCGCCAACGTCAGCTTGTGATGATCGCCTCAATCTATAGCGGATGCCGCGGGCCGGTGTCCAGTCGAGTGCTCACATGGCAGATCACGCACGTCGCGCCCTCGCTCGTCGGCGAGCGGCGCGCGACGGTCTGTGCACCGCACCTTCCGGCACCCACCGCGCCGTATCCTTGATCGCGATGCAGCGACCCGCGACGGTCAGCCTCCGCACCAGCCTCTTCGAGGACGCGACGGCGATCATCGATGCGGAGTACCCGCGGGATCTCGCGCTCGACGACATCGCCCGGCGGGTCGCCTCGTCGCGCAGGCAGGTCCAGCGGGCATTTGCCGAAGTGGGCCAGACGACATTCCGCGAGCACGTCGCCGCGGTGCGGATGGATCGTGCGGCGAGGATGCTCACAGGCGGCCAGGAGACCGTGCGCGAGGTCGCCAATCGCGTCGGATACCGGCAGCCTGCGCAGTTCGCGAAGGCCTTCCGCAAGCGCCACGGCGTCACCCCCTCGGCCTACCGCGGCACGGCCCGGGCGGGCTCCCCTTCGCGCCCCGAAGCGGGAGCCGCCTGACGTCCGCGGGTGAGGGCGCAGACGACGCGCCCGCGACGCCCCTGACGTAGCCGCCGCTCGTCCACGCAACCCTGTAGTTTGCCGCCCGATGGGAGAGGAGATACGGCGGGGTACCGTCACGACCCGTACCTGGCTGGTGTTCGCGGCAGCGATGATCGTCGCCTCCGTCGCGGGCATCGTGATCGGGCTCGCAATCGAGTGGTTCCCGGTGCAGGGATCGGATGTCGCGGACGACATCGACCTCTTCTGGGACGTGCTGCTGATCGTCTCGGTGCCCATCTTCGTGCTCGTCACCGGAGTCGTCCTCTTCAGCATCTGGCGCTGGCGCATGCGCCCCGGCGAGGAGCGACTCGACGGCCCGCCGATCCACGGCAACACATGCCTGGAGATCATCTGGACGGCGATCCCGACGGTCATCATCGCCGGACTCTGCGCCTACGCGACGGTCCTGCTGCTGGACATCCAGGAGGCGCCCGCGAAGAACACCCGCGTCGTCCAGGTGACGGGAGAGCAGTTCGCGTGGACCTTCGCGATGAACGAGGGTGGCAAGAAGATCCAGACGACGCGGATCGTGCTGCCGCTCGACCAGCCGGTCGAGTTCCGCGTCAGGTCGAAGGACGTCCTTCACAGCTTCTGGGTGCCCGAGTGGCGCCTGAAGGTCGACGCCGTGCCCGGAATCACGACCAAGTACTCGCTCACGCCCACCAAGCGGGGCGAGTTCCAGGTCGTCTGCGCCGAGCTCTGCGGCCTGGGCCACGCGTTCATGCGCCAGTTCGTGCGCGTCGGCAGCGACGCCGACTTCCAGGCCTGGGTCGACGACATGACCGCTCCCGCGGCTCCCGCCGGTGGTGGCGCAGGCGCCGCCAAAGCGGACGGGGCGAAGCTCTTCGCCGCCGGCAACCCACAGACGGGCGCCACCGCCTGCTCCGCGTGCCACACACTCTCCGCGGCCGGCAGCGACGCGCAGACCGGGCCCAATCTCGACAAGGCCGTCAAGGGCTGGGACGCGGCACGCCTGCGCGGGGCGATCGCCGACCCCGCCAAGGACATCTCCCCGGGTTTTGCGGCCAACATCATGCCGCCGAACTACGCTCAGACGCTGAGCCCCGAGGAGCTTGACGCGCTGGTCGAGTTCGTCAAGACGAGCGTCAACCGATGACCGTTACCGGAGGGATCTGCTGATGGCCGCCAAGCTGCTCGCACCGGGCTGGTACCGCGCCGCGCTGTACACGGCGCTCGGGATCGCATTCTCGATCGGGTTCCTGACGGGCATCCGCGCGATCTTCGGCAGCGACCCCTTCTACTACGGCGACGGCATCCTGCAGCTCGCGCTGCTGGTGGTCCCGCTGTGGTTCCTGGCCGGGATCGGCTGCTTCGACTACTGGTTCAAGTGGGCTCGCGGCAGGCAGATCGTAGAAGACCATGCCGACCATGGCGCGCACAGCTGGAAGGACTATTTCAAGGTCAACACCGACCACAAGGTGATCGGCGTCCAGTACGTCTGCACGTCGTTCTTCTTCTTCTTCGTCGGCGGCCTGATGGCGATGCTGGTGCGCGCCGAGCTCGCTCAGCCCGGCCGCCAGTTCGTGGATCCGAACACCTTCAACGGTCTGTTCTCCGTCCACGCGTCGATCCTGATCTTCCTCTTCATCATCCCCGTCTTCGCCGGCCTGGCGAACTACGTGCTGCCGCTGATGATCGGCGCGCCGGACATGGCGTTCCCGCGCCTGAACGCGCTGTCGTTCTGGATGCTGCCGGTCGCCGGCGTGATGATGCTGCTGTCGTTCCTGGTGCCCGGCGGCTCGTTCGCCTCAGGCTGGACGGCGTACTCGCCGCTCTCCACGACGGCGCCGATCGGCCAGGTGTTCTTCACCATCGCCGTCCAGTTCGCGGGCGCTTCGTCGATCGCGACCGCGCTCAACTTCCTGGTCACGATCATCACGATGCGCGCACCCGGGATGACCTTCTTCCGGATGCCGCTGCTGGTGTGGGCGAACTTCTCGACGTCGCTGCTCGTCGTGATCGCGACGCCTTTCATCGCGGCGTCGCAGTTCATGGTGCTGCTGGACAGGGCGCTCGGCTTCAACTTCTTCGACTTCAGACAGGGCGGCGACGTGCTGATGTACCAGCACGTCTTCTGGTTCTACTCGCACCCGGCCGTCTACATCATGATGCTGCCGGGCTTCGGGATCATCAGCGAGGTCCTCGCGACGCGATCGCGCAAGCCGATCTTCGGCTACCGGATGATGGCCTTCTCGCTGTTGGCGATCGTGCTGCTCGGCTTCACCGTCTGGGCTCACCACATGTTCGTCTCGGGGATGCAGGACTGGGTCCGGATCCCGATGATGGTGACGACGGCGATCATCGCGATCCCGACGGGCATCAAGATCTTCAGCTGGGTCGCGACGCTGTGGCGCGGCGTGATCCACATGGACACGCCGATGCTGTGGGCGACCGGCTTCCTGGCGATGTTCACGCTCGGCGGGATCTCGGGCGTGATGCTCGCCATGGTGCCGCTCGACATCCACGTCAGCGACACGTACTTCATCGTCGCCCACATCCATTACGTCCTGTTCGGCGGCTCGCTGTTCACGATCTTCGCGGGCGTCTACTACTGGTTCCCCAAGATGACCGGGCGCATGTACGACGAGCGCCTGGGCCGCATCCACTTCTGGATGACGTTCATCGCCTTCAACGTCACGTTCGCGCCGATGCACCTGATCGGCGTCCAGGGCATGCCGCGGCGGGTCTACGACTACGCCGACGAGTTCGCGACCTGGAACCTGATCATCTCGCTGTCCTCGTTCGTGCTCGGCGTCTCGTCGCTGATCTTCCTCTACAACATCATCGCCTCGTGGCGTGGCGGGCCGCGCGCCGGCTCCAACCCATGGCGCGCGCTGACGCTCGAGTGGCAGGTCTCGTCGCCGCCCCCGATCTTCAACTTCGACGCCGTGCCGTCGGTCGTCGGCGGCCCCTACGAGTACGGAGTCCCCGGTGCGGTCCACGGCATCCTCCAGGGAGCCGAGGTTCCGGCCGTTCCGGCGGGCGCTCACGCCCAGGCGCAGGTCGCCGTGGTGGCCCGTCCCGTGACATCTGACCCGACATCCGGAGAGGACGACTGATGCGCACGATCCTCGTCGTCGCAAACGAGACCATCGGCGGGCCCAAGCTGCTCGAGCGCGCCCGCGAGGAGGCCGCCAAGGGCCCCGTCCGCATCGTCCTGTGCGTGCCGCGCAAGAACCCGACGCACGGCAACGTCATCTACATCGAATCGGCTTATGACGCCGCGCAGGTGCGCATCGACCTCGCGCGCTCGGTGCTGCGCGAGATGGGCATCGAGGCGATCGGCGAGGTCGGCGACCCCGACCCGTACACCGCGACGATGGATGCGATCGCGGAGTACAAGCCCGATCACGTGATCGTCTCCACGCTCCCGGCGGCGGCGTCGGGCTGGCTGCGGCGTGACTTCGTCGAGCGCATCGCCGAGGCCGCCGGCGTCCCGGTCGAGCATGTGGTCACCGACATGGACCAGGACCACGTCGCGTTCGACGTCACGCTGGTGGTCGCCAACCGGACCGCCAGCAGCGAGGCGCTGCTGGCGCAGCTTAAGGCGCTCGTCGGCGCCGGGGGTCAGCACGGGCGGCTGTTCATCTTCGTGGTCCCCATCGAGGGCGGCGATGGCCTGGCGGCCCGCGCCGCCCGTGCGCGTCTGGACCAGGTCATCGACCGCGCCCGCGCGGAGGGCCTCGTGGCCGCGGGCATGACGGGCGATCCCGACCCCTACACCGCGACGATGAACGCCGTGAACTTCTTCCACATCGACGACATCGTCATCTCGACGCTGCCCGAGACACGTTCGGGCTGGCTGCGCGCCGACCTGATCGAGCGCGTGCGCAAGGCATCGAACAAGCCCGTGACGCACATCGTCGACCAGCCCGCCGGCGCCCCGACCCCGGCCTGAGCAGCCGTCCAGGAGCCATAATGGAAGCCGCCGCGATCCCCACTCCCGCCGCTCACGACGAGCACCATCACCACGGCCCGCCTGCCGCGCACCACAGCTCGAAGGTGGAGCCCGAGGTGCTCGGGATCCTCTTGTTCATCATCTCCGAGCTGATGCTCTTCGGGGCGTTCTTCGCCGCGTACTTCTTCATCCGCGTGGTGGCGAACAGCGAGTGGCCCCCCGGTGAGGGCCTTCCGGTCGCCATCGCCGGCACCAACGCAGCGATCCTGCTGTCGTCGTCGATCACGATGCACTGGACCGACATGTCGGCCAAGCGCGGTAACACGTTCGGGATGCGCGCCGGGATCGTGTCGACGATCGCACTCGGCGCGACCTTCCTCTTCATCCAGATCAACGAGTACCTGAATATCGGCTTCGCGCCGAAGACCGACGCCTCGGCTTCGGTCTTCTTCGGCCTGACCGGACTGCACGGCGCTCACGTCCTGATCGGCCTGCTTCTGCTGTTCGTCGCAGCCGTCCGGATCTTCAAGGGCCGAGTCGGCCCGACGGCCTACAAGGGCCTCGAGGTGCCTGGGATCTACTGGCATTTCGTCGACGTGATGTGGATCATCGTCTTCACGACGATCTACCTGCTGTAGACGCCGGCGCCCGAGACCACTGCGCATGCCCTACCCGCAGGCTTTTCACACCTGATGGAACCGCACGAACAGCCTCAGAAGGGCCCAGAGCCCGCTTGGATGAAGCTCCTCGCGCCCTTCCGCTCCGAGGACGCCGCTTTCCGCGTGCTGATCGCGGTCGTCGCGATCTGCGGCCTCGTCATCGCTGTCGTGCTGCTCCTGCGCGCCATCGGCTGACGCGCGCAGGCGCCACTACGTCGCTCCGCCCGGGCGGAGCGACGTTCACTTGACGGTGAGCGTTCCTTCCATGCCGGCCTCGCGGTGACCGGGGACCGAGCAGAAGAAGACGTATTTCCCAGCCGCGAGCGTGCCCGTCGCCTTGCCGACGGCTGCTTTGACGACCGGCGTCGCCAAGTCGGTTCCCTCGATCTTGAGATCGTGCGGCGTGGCCGATTCGTTCGGCATCTGGATCTCGATCGGTCCGGCCGGCGCCTGCGCGACGTTCGTCGCGTAGGCGAGCTGGCCGCTCGGGTCCGCGGCGATGCTGAGCACCCCGCCCTTGGCGATCGCCGGCTCGCCGCCGCCGGCCTTCTCGACGGCCTCCGCCAGGCGGCCCGTGTCCTTGCCCGAACGGGCAACCACGGCCGCGACGTACGCAGCGACGTCGTCAGCCTGCTCGCCTTCGACGAGCTTGGCGGGCATCACGCCGCCCGTCGCCGGGAAGAGGATCTGGCCGTGGACGGCGCCGCCGATCGACTCGTCGCCCCATCCCTCCCTGCGCGCGGCAGCGAACGCGGCGTCGAGGTCGGGGCCTGTGGTGCCCTTGGTCTCGGCGCGGGCGAGGACATGGCAGGAGCCGCACTTCTCCACGAAAAGCTGCTTCCCGGCGACGAGGTTGGCGTCGCCTCCACCGCCGCCTCCCGAGCAGCCGGCGACGGCGATGGATGCGGCCGCGAGCGCTGCGATGACCGCCGCGCGCGCCGCTCGATTGCGCGTGTGATTCCACCCCATAAGCCTGCGGAACCCTACCCGGAACCCCGGACCGGATGCGCGGCGCCCGGGCTCGCGACGGTCGCCCGCCCCGCCCGCTAGATTTCGGACATGGCGCTCGGTCAGCTTTACCGCCTCCGCAACCCGTCGACAGGCGACGAGACGCTCCTCGAGGCCCAGCCCGACGTGATCTACCGTGACCGCACGAGCGGCGAGCAACTCGAGGTCGTCGGCAAGCTGGTACCGATGGGTCCCACTGCCTCGCGCCTGCCCTGGGCCGTGGAGAACCTGCGCTTCTGCAGCTGGTGCGGCTCGATGGCACAGCGCGACCTGAACGACTGCCCGACGTGCGAGCGGCGCATGGCCGCCCTCGGCGCCTGAGACGCCCCCGCCGTCCGCCCGCCGCCCGCCCGCTGCGACTCCATGGCGCCGCAGCGCGTGAACCCCGGGGTGCGCGGTCCGGCCAGCGGGCCCGCTACGCTGCCGACGATGCGTCCAGCACTTGCCGCGTTCACCTGCGCCCTCGCGCTCGGCGCGCCGCTCGGTCTGACCGCCTGCGGCGGCGACGAGCGCCCGTACGACGCGGTCCCGGCGACGACGCCAGAGCTGTTGCCGCCCGACGACGCGAACGACATCGCCTCCGCGCTCACCGGCAAGAGCGGCAGCACGACGTCTCAGGCCTCAGGCCAGCAGTCGCAGGGCGCCGCGCCGAGCGCCGGCACCGGCGGAGCCGCACCCGCCACGGGCACCGGCGGCGCCGCGGCTCCCGGCCCCGCCACTCCCACGCCAGCCCCTGCAACCGGCGGGGGGACGGCCCCCGGCAGCGCCGGAGCCGCGCCGGACACGGGCGGAGTCTCACCTGAAGACAGCGCGGCCGCCGGCTCGGTTCAGCAGTTCTGCGCCGCACAACCCCGGCGCCTGCTGAGCGCGCCGGCAGCGCCGCTCAGGTCTTGGCGGTTGGCTTCTTCTGGGTCGTCACTTCGTCGGCCGGCGGCGTTGTGACGAGCGTCGCGCTGTAGGTCAGCCGCGCGGTCCGGTACAGGCAGTAGTACTGCGCGAGCTGGTTGGCCTCCAGCTGCGCCGTCTGACCCTGCGTGTCGTCGCACTGGCCCTTCTCACGGGCTGCGCGCCAAGAAGTGTCGCTGCCCAGACCGGTGCCCAGCGCCGGTGCCCATGTGGGGACCGTGAGAGCGATCACCTGACCCTTCTTGACCGGGATCGACGCCAGCAGCGGGAACTGCGACGTGCGCCCGAAGTAGGGCTGCAACTTGATGAGCTCACCCTGAGCGACGGCGCGCGAGCGGAGCTTGCGCTTGGGATCGAGGATCGTCAACTGGGCCTGCGCCTCGCCGCCGAGCTTGGAGTTGAAGAAATCCGTCTGCTTCTTGCCCGGCTTCCCGAGCGCGAGCGTCCACGCGACGATGCGCCCATCCTTGGGAACGACCATCAGGCCGCGCGTCGTGCCGACCTTGGCCTGGTAGCCGGTGGTCCGGCTCACCGCGTAGCACGGCTTCTCGGGGCATCCTGGCTTGGTCTGCGGGTCGATCTTCCCGATCTCGATCACCTCGGAGAGCGCGATCGCAGGAAGCATCAGAGCAAGCCCCGCCAGGGCCGCGAATGTGGTCAGACAGCGTCGAAGCATCACGAGCATTGAACACGAGGCTAGGCGAAATGGGGGCACTTCCCCACTCCATTAGCCGGTGTGCTGCGACAAACACTGGCCGTCATGCGCCGGGGGCGCAACGTCTCGTTCGCCTGCACACACGCTGCGCGCACCTGTCGCTCGCGGCGCGACATCCCGCGGCAGACCCTTCAGGCGGCCATCGTGACCGCGCCGACGGCCATCAGGTGAGCGTCAAATGCCGCGATCACCTCGTCCTGCGCGTCGGTCAGCAGCACATGACCGCAGCCCCGGATCTCGACGAGCGCGGCCCCTGGGATGAGCGATGCGAGCTGACGACCGCGCTCGACCGACACCAACGCGTCCTCGTCACCGTGGATGACCGTGACCGCGAGGCCGGCGAGCTGGTCCAAGCGCGCCCGGGTGTCGTGCCCTGCAACGGCCGCCATCTGCGCGAGGACCGTCTGCGGTGGCGTCGCGTCGCGGCGGCGCATCTCCAGGTCCTCGCGTACCCGCTCGGGTGAGTCACGCCTCGTGCGCTCCGAGTACAGCGCGGGAACGAGCAACGAGGTCGCCACGTCCGGCGCCACTGCGCGGACCGCCGCTGCGCTGATCAGGCGCCATGGCGGCACGCCGTTACGGGCCTGCGGCGTCGTGCAACCGAGGATCAGGGAACGCACCCGTTCGCGGTGATCGAGCGTCAACCGCTGCGCGATCATCCCGCCCATCGATACGCCGAGCACATGCGCGTCCTGCAGCCCGGCGGCATCCATCACGGCGATCGTGTCGGCGACCATGTCGTCGAGCGTCACGCGACCGCAGACGCGGCTTGACCGGCCCGTGCCGCGATTGTCGAAGCTGATCGCTCGCAGCCGCCCGTCCAGGTGCGGCAGCAGGCGATACCAGGCCTGCGAGCTGCCGCCCAGGCCCATGATCAGCAGCAGCGGCTCGCCCTCGCCCTGCTCGCTCCATTCGATCTCGACCGAGCCGTTCAGCGCGCGCGGCACGTCACACGTCCAGCGGGCAGCGCCGCCGCCTCATCGCTCGCCACGCAGCTTCGCCGCCGACTCTGCGATCGCATCCATGTCTCCGCCGCGGGGGATCCACGGCAGCTTCAAAGGGTCGTCCGAGTAGCGCGGGATCACGTGCAGGTGGTAGTGGAACACGGTCTGCCACGCCGCCGGGCGGCACGCGTTCAGCAGGTTGACGCCCTCGGCGCCGAGCGCGTCCCGGGCCCGCAGCGCCAGGCGCTGGGCGGCGAGTGCCGTGGCGGCCATGTCCTCAGCAGGTAACTCGTAGAGGTCCGTCGCGTGGTTGCGAGGGATCACGAGCGCGTGGCCTTCCGTCGCGGGGTTGATGTCCATGAGCGAGACGGTGCGCTCGTCCTCGAAGACGATCTGCGCAGGCAGCTCCCCCGCGAGGATCTTGCAGAACAGGCAATCCGGATCGCGATCAGGCATGGCCGCGCAGCCTATCGGGGCCTCCAGTCGTGGCCGACCAGCTCACGGGCGTGCTCCAGCGCCTGCGCCGGTGTGGCGATCAGGCCCGCGAACTGGGCTCCGGCGAGCTCCGCCAGCAGCTCCCCCAGCCTTGGGCCGGCCTCGATCCCGAGCGCGGCGGCGAGCTCGTCGCCGCGAACGAGCGGCGCCGGCGGGCCGCTCGCGCGCCAGGCGAGCGCGTCGTCCAGCAGCGGCAGCGCGAGCGCCATGTGGCGTTCGATCGACTCCTGTGCCTTGCGACCTCGGGTCGCCAGCCGATCGGCGATCGAGAGCAGCGTCACGTCCGCCGCGACGGCTCCGCACCCCAGGAGGTAGTCGTGGACGGCGCGGCGCCCGAGTGGGTGGTCGCGCACCAGGAACCCGGCACGCAGGTGGTGCCTGGCGAGGCCCGCGACGTGACCGCGCAGCCTCTCGCTCGCTCGCAGCCGGGCGAGGATGTCGCGGGCCATCGCTGCGCCCTCGCGGTCGTGACCGGGAAAGCCGACCGCGCCGCCGTCGAGCAGCACCCGCGTCCGCGGTTTGGCGATGTCGTGCAGCAGCGCGCCCCAGCGAAGCCCAGCGCCGCGCGTCATCTCGTCCGCCAGCGGCTCGGCCAGGAGCGCCCGGACGCCGGCCGCGCGCTCCCCGCCCACCGTCGGCGCCGGGTCGCGCTCCAGCGAGGCGACGGCATCGAGCACCTCGAGCGTGTGATCGTGGGCGTCGAGGTGGTGGTAGACGGTCTGCTCGACCCCGCGCAGCGCCACCAGCTCAGGGAGCACGACCGCCGTCGCGCCGAGCTCCTCCAGCAGGCGCAGCCCAGCCGACGGCACGTCACCGGCGAGCACGCCACGCAGCTCGGCGAAGATCCGCTCGCCGGAAACGCGCGCCAGCCCGCCTGCCCGCTCGCGCGCAGCCGCGAGCGTGACGGGCTCCGCGGCAAGCCCCAGCTCGACGGCGAGCCGCGCGACGCGGAGGATTCGAAGCGGGTCGGACTCGAACGACTGCGGGGTGACCATCCGCAGCGTGCCGCGCCGCAGATCCTCGGCACCGCCGGTCGGGTCTGCGATCTCGCCGCCGGAAAGCGGCTGCGCAATGGCGTTCACGGTGAGATCGCGCGCGTTCAGGTCGGCGTCCAGGCCGCCCTCGTGGAGCGCGGAGACGTCGACCTGCCACCGGCCGCCGGGGCCGACCACGCGCCATGCGCCGAAAGCGTCCGAGAGCGCGAACACGGCGCTTCCGCGGGCCGCGCCGTCACGGATGCGCCGCGCGGCGTGCTCAGGGTCGCAGGCCACGACGAGATCGATGTCGGCCCGCTCCGGGACGCGGCCCATCAGGCGGTCGCGCACGGCTCCACCTACGACCCATGCCTGCTCGCTCGACAGCGCTCCACGTGCGAGCGCCAGCGGCTCGGCCGTCACATCCGGCGCGCTCGCCTCGCCGCGGCCGGCCGTCGTCCCGCCCTGCGCCCCGGTCATCCGCGGTGGTGCTCCCGCGGGACGCGTGAGCTGAGCCCGCACGTCACCTCGTAGTTGATCGTTCCCAGGCGCCACGCGATCTCCTCGGCGAGGATCCGCTCGCCGCCGCGCGCACCGATCAGCACGACCTCGTCACCGACCTGCGCCCCGCCGCCCGGGCCGAGGTCTAGCGTGATGTTGTCCATGCTCACCGCCCCGGCGACAGGCACTCGCCGCCCCCCGACGAGCGCTTCAGCGCCCGGCGACAGCGAGCGGCGCCAGCCGTCGCCGTAGCCGACGGGAACGGTCGCGATCGTGGTCTTCGATGCCGCGACGAACCGGCGCCCGTAGCCCGCGCTCTCTCCGGGCGCGATGTCCTTGACCTCGGCGACATAGGAGCGCAGCTCGAGCACCGGATCGAGCCCCTGCCGCGCCGGATCCTGACCGAACGGATCCATGCCGTAGATCGCGATGCCCACGCGCACGAGGTCGAAATGCGACGCCGGATCGCGCAGTGTCGCCGCGCTGTTGGCGGTGTGCAGCAGCACGCCAGGGCAACGCTCCCGCAGCGGATCGGCCCAGGATCGAAACCGTGCGAGCTGCTGGTCGAAGAAATCGTCGCCGGCCTCGTCCGCCGTCGCGAAATGCGACATCAGCCCGGCCAGCTCTACGCCCTCGGCCGCAGAGGCGCGCTCGGCGACGAGCGTAGCCTCACCGGGATCGCGCGTCCCGAGTCGCCCCATCCCGGTGTCGAGCTTCACATGGACGCGGCCGCCGCCGAGCCCGGCGACACGACGCACGAAGCTCTCGCGCCAGCCGACGACGTCGGCCCGCGCAGCCAGCGCGACCGGCAACTCCTCGTCGCTGAGCGCGCCCATCACGAGCACGCGGCAGGTGATGCCCGAGGCGCGCAGCGCGTGCGCCTCCTGCGCGGTGGCCACAGCGAGCCAGGTTGCTCCGGCGCCCAGCGCCGCCCGCGCGACCGGGACCATGCCGTGGCCGTAGGCGTCCGCCTTGACGACGGCGCACACCTCGGCCCCCGGCGCGGCGCCCGCCATGCGCGCGACGTTGCGAGCCACAGCGCCGAGATCGACGTCGGCGACGACGCGCACCGTCATGAGCGATCCTTCCCAGTGTCGTGAATCGTCAGTTCCGCGGCAGCCCGCCGGCGTCTCGGCGGTCGTGGAAGCACCCGAACGTCCGAATCACGACACTAACGCTCGGCGAGCAGTGCTTCGAGCACATCGACGCGCGTCACCACGCCGAGCAGCCGCCCGTCGGGGTCGACGACCGGCAGCCGGTTGTGGTGGTGCTCGGCGATCAGGCCACCCGCCTCCTTGGGTGATGCGTCCGGGGCGATCGTCACCGGGTCGGGTGTCATCAGATGACGCACCGTGCTCGCGAGCGACTTGCGCACGCGCTCCTCCCAGTGCTTGACCGACCCCAGGAAGATCACGCCGCCCATGATCTGCACATGCGGCGGCGGCTCGACGTCTTCCTGCTCCTCGTAGAGCAAGAGGTCGTTCTCGGTCACGATGCCGACGACACGGCCCTCGCCGTCAACCACCGGAAGCCCCGGCAGATGGTGGTCGTGCAGCAGCCGTATGACGGTGTCGACTCCGTCGCCCGCCTGTACGGTGACCGGATCGCGATCCATGATGTCGGCGACTGTCGTGCTCATCGACTCTCAATCTACCGGGGCTCAGGCGAGTTGCTCGGCGATCGCGGCGATCTCAGGACCCGGTCGACAGGCGCGCGTGCGGAATCGCCTGCGCCACATCGCCTGCCGCCACGCCATCGACCCCCAGGCGCTCGGCGGCGATCAATCCGGCGCGAGCGTGCAGGCGCACGGCCGCGCAGGCCGCACGGAACGGCTCGACGCCGCGCGCGAGCAGAGCTCCGGCGACGCCGCTCAGCACGTCGCCCGTGCCGGCTGTGGCGAGCGCCGGGGTCGCGCCGGGGCTGATCGCGGCGGCGCCGTCGGGGCGCGCGACGATCGTGTCGTCGCCCTTGAGCACCACGACGGCGTTCGCGCGCCGCGCCGCCTCGCGGGCATGATGCAGCCGGCGCGACTCGACCTTGCGTGAATCCTCCCCCAGCAACCGGCCCAGCTCGCCGGCGTGAGGTGTGAGCACGGTCGCGTGCGTTCTGTCGGCGAGCGCCTCGAGCGCGCCGGCGTGCGCGTTCAAGGCGTCGGCGTCGAGCAGCAGCGGCACGGTCGCGCCTGCAGCGACCTCGCGTGCGAAGGCCATCGCGCCGTCGGACATCCCGAGCCCCGGACCCAGGACGAGCGCGCCGCCGCGTACCGCCGCCACGTCGAGCACGGCCCGCGCACCCGATGCGACGTGGTGCCCGTCGTGATCGTCCAGCGCGAGCTGCATAGCCTCGACGAGGTGCGCCGCGGCAACGGGCTGCTGCGTGGCCGGAACGCAGGCCGTCACGTAACCCGCGCCGGCGCGCATCGCGCCCGTCGCCGCGAGCACGACCGCGCCGACGAGCCCGCGCGAGCCGCCGGCGACCAGCACCTGCCCGCTGGTGAACTTCGTCCAGCCGGCCTCGCGCCGGGGCAGCGTCGCCAACAGCAGCGCGTCGTCGAGCAGGCCGGCGTCGGACGCCGGCACCTCGGCCTCACGCGGGATGCCGATGTCGATGACGCGAACGTTGCCGGCGTGGGACTTGCCGGGGTTCACGTTCAGGCCCGGTTTGCCGGCGTGGAACGTCGCCGTCGCCACGGCGCGCACGGCCCGTCCCGCCACCTCGCCGGTCGATGCGTCGACGCCGCTCGGGACGTCGCACGCGACCACCGGCGCCGGCGGATCCGAGAGCGCCGCGACGGCCTCCCCCACGGTCCCGCGAAGGTCGCCCGCGAAGCCGGTGCCGAGCAGCGCGTCCACGATCACCGCGGCGCCCGCCAGCGCCCCGCGCTCGAACGGGAGCGGCGGATCGCCCTGCAGGCGCCCGGCCTGAACGCGCGCGTCGCCCGTCAGCCGATCGCGCGGCGTCGCTGCGAGGACCACGACGTCACGGCCGATCGCGCGCAGCATCCGAGCGGCCGCGTAACCGTCGCCGGCGTTGTTGCCCGCGCCGCACACGACAACGACGCGGCCCTGCGGCGCAACCTCCATGACGAGGTCGGCGAGGGCCTGGGAGGCGCGCTCCATGAGCTCGAGCGACGGCACGCCGCCGACGTCGATCGCCCACCTGTCGGCCGCGCGCACGCGTTCGGAGTCCATCAGCGGCGTGCACCAGACGGGCAGCGGGGCGAGTGCCGTCATCGCGGCGCCCTGTGCGCGTGCGGGGCGAGCGCGGTCATCGCGGCGCCCCCCGAGACGAGCGCGATCGCGCCGGCGGTCGCGCGCGTGTGTGTCAGCGAGACCGCCACGGTCACGCCCAGCTCGCCCGCCCGCGCAGCGGCAGCGCCGCTGAGCGCCACGCGCGGCGCGCCGCTCGCCTCGCTCAGAACCTCGATCTCGAGCGGACGCAGGACGTCCAGCGCGAGCGCCTTCGTGACGGCCTCCTTGGCGCAGAAGCGAGCCGCGAGGTGCTGGCTCGGCCGCGCGCGCGACGCGGCGTAGTCGCGCTCGGCGGGCGAGAACAGCCGCTCGGCCAGGGCAGGGCGTCGCTCCAGCGCGCTCTCGAGCCGTTCGATCTCCAGCAGGTCGAGTCCGACGCCGTGCATCAGCGCGTCCGACGATACCCGCGCACGGCGTCGCCACGCGCGCTCGGCTCGCCGCCGCTGATGCGCGCGCCGCCGTCGACCGCGTGAGCGGCTCAGAGGGCGGCGCGCAGTCCGTGGGCGAGCATCCGGCCCATGCGCTGCGCCAGCGCGGCGCGCTCGTCAACCGAGCGGGCGACGCCGTCGCCCGCCACGCCCACCGCCAGGCCGAGCAGGGCGTGGGCGAGCAGCGACGATACGGCCGGGTCACGCCCCGCCTCGGTGAGCTCACGTCGCAGCTGCTCGGCTACGTGGTCGTGGATCCGCTCGAGCACTGCCGCGGCCCGCCCGCGCGGCGCTACGGACGTCGGACGACCGGAGCCGAACAGCAGGCGCAGCCCGGCCGGCGCGTCATGCGCGTACTCGAGCATCCCGCGTACGGGAGACGCCAGTCGCTCCTCCAGCGGCCGCCCCGTGGACGCACCGTAAGCCGACCACAGACGTTCGAGGAGTCGCTCGCACTCGGCCTCCAGACAAGCCAAGTAGAGCTCATCCTTGGAGCGGTGACGCGCATAGAGCGTCGGCTTGGCGACGCCTGCCGCGGCCGCGAGGTCGTCGGCGCTGACGGCCCCCGGGCCACCTTCCGCAAACGCGGCAGCAACCGCGTATAGATCGATCTTGGCTCGGCGCACGTCGCATATTGAACCATACGGTTCAATGATCTCAGCCACAACAGGGTGTCATTTTATGGAGCCTTGCGACCCGTGACCGAACTGGCCGGTTCATATTCGACCGAGTGTCGACAGAGCACGCCCGATCTTCGACCGAGTGTCGTAGAGATGGGGACAGAGCGTCCATAACCTCGACGCAGTCAACGGACAGGAAGGACGGCGGATGCGCCTCACCGAGTTCCGACGTGCCGGTCACACGCCATCGCTCGTGGCCGCGCTGGTTCATTTCGACATCAGCTTCATGGCCTGGGTGATCCTCGGCGCGCTCGGCGCCTACATCGCCGAGGACCTGTCGCTGTCGGCCAGCGCGAAGGGACTCCTGGTCGCCGTCCCGCTGCTCTCCGCCGCAGTCTTCAGGCTGCTGCTCGGGCCGCTCGGCGACCGCTTCGGACCCAAGCGCGTCGGCAGCATCAGCATGGCGATCGTCACGCTGCCGCTGCTGTGGGGTTGGCTGGGCGCCTCGTCCTACACCCCGTTGCTCGGCGTAGGTGTGCTGCTCGGCGTCGCCGGCGCCAGCTTCGCGATCAGCCTGCCATTGGCCTCGCGCTGGTACCCGCCGCGCTACCAGGGCCTCGCGATGGGGATTGCCGGCGCCGGCAACTCAGGCACCGTGATCACGACATTGCTGGCGCCGCGGCTCGCCGAGCAGATCGGATGGCACGCCGTCATGGGCGTCGCGCTGATCCCCGTGTCGCTCGCCCTCGTGGCGTTCCTGCTGCTCGCCAAAGAACCGCCCGCCCCGGCCACACCGCTGACGCGCGCCGCGATCGCCGAGACCCTGCGCGAGCGCGACGCCTGGCGCCTGTGCGGCATGTACGCCGTCACGTTCGGCTCGTTCGTCGGGCTGGCGAGCTTCCTGCCGATCTACTTCCACGACGAGTACGGCCTGTCGAAGGTCGACGCCGCCACGCTGACCGCCGTCGGTGCTGCGTTCGGCAGCTTCGTTCGCCCGCTCGGCGGGCACCTCGCGGATCGATTCGGGGGCACGGCCGTGCTCACGGGCGTCTACGGCATCGCCGGAGCGCTGCTGCTGTTCGTCTCGGCGATTCCGCCGCTCGGGGCCGCCGCCGTCGCCTTCCCGCTCACGATGGCCGCGCTCGGAACCGGCAACGGCGCCGTCTTCCAGCTCGTCGGCCTGCGCTTTGCGGACCGCATCGGCGTGCTCACCGGACTCGTCGGCGCGGCCGGCGGCGTCGGTGGCTTCTTCCTCCCCACCCTGCTGGGCCTGACGAAGGACCTAGCCGGCTCGTACGGCGTCGGACTGGCCATCATCGCGGGCGTCACCACGAGCGCGCTGATCGCCGTCCTGCTGGTGCGCGGCGCTTGGCAGCGAAGCTGGGCGCCGGCCGGAGTACAGGTATGAGGCCCGCGATGAGGATCCTCGTCGTCGGTGGCGGCATCGCCGGGCAGGCGGTCTGCGAGGCGATCCGCGAGCGCGATCCCGACGCCGCGATCACGATGCTCTGCGCGGAGCCGCGCGCGCCCTACGACCGCGTGCGGCTCTCGTACCTGCTCGCGGGCGAGGGCACGCTCGAGGACCTGCGGCTGCGACCCGACGAGTGGTACACGGACCGGCGCGTCGACGTGCGCCTGGGCGCGCCGGCCGCCGCGCTCGATCCCGACACGGGAATCTGCACGCTCGACAGCGGCGAGCTGATCGAGTTCGACCGGGTCGTGCTGGCGACCGGAAGCGACGCGCTGATGCCGCCGATCCCAGGCATCGAGCTGCCGGGCGTGTTCGCGTTTCGCGGTCCCGAGGACTGCGAGCAGATCGTCGCCGGCGCCGCGTCGGCGAAGCGCGCCGCCGTGATCGGGGGCGGGCTGCTGGGTCTCGAAGCCGCCCGCGGTCTGGCCGGTCACGACTGCCCGGTCAGCGTCGTCCACCTGATGGGCCGCCTGATGGAACGCCAGCTCGACGACGGCGCCGCCACGCTGCTGCGCCCGGCGATGGAGGAACTCGGCGTCGAGGTGCTGCTCGAGCGCTCGACCGAGGCGATCATCGGAAACGGACGCGTGAGCGGGCTGCGCTTCGTCGGCGGAGAGGAGCTCGAATGCGACCTCGTGGTCGTCTCGATCGGCATCCGCGCCAACATGACGCTCGCGCGCGGCGCCGGGCTGGAGTGCGAGCGAGGGATCGTGGTCGACGACTCGATGCGCACCTCCCACGCCTCCGTGCTGGCCGTCGGCGAGTGTGCCCAGCACCGCGGGATCGTCTACGGGATCGTCGCGCCGATCCACGAGCAGGCCGCGGTCGCCGCGCAGACGCTGCTCGGTCACGCGAGCGCCTACGAGGGCTCGGTGATGAGCGCGAAGCTCAAGGTGATGGGCATCGACCTCGTGACGGTCGGCGCTGCCGAGGGCGCCGGCGCGGCGGTCGTGGCCGACGACGACGCGGGCGTCTACCGCAAGCTGGTCATCGAAGACGGGCGCGCCGCCGGCGCGGTGCTGCTCGGCGACACGCGCGGGCACGAGCTGCTGCTGCTCGCCGTCAAGGAGCGCCGCGAGGTCGGCGATCCGCTCGCTCTGCTTGCCGAGGCCAGCGCCGCAACGGCCGCCGACCTGCCTGACAGCGCCCAGGTCTGCAACTGCAACGGCGTCTGCAAGGGCGAGATCCTCGCCGCCGTACGCGACGCCGGACTTCGCACGCCGCAGGAGGCCACGGCGACGACGCGCGCCGGCGCCGGCTGCGGAAGCTGCAAGCCGCTCGTCGCCGAGATCGTGCGCCTGGAGACCGGCGACACCGCGGACGCCCCGACCTACCTTTGCCCGTGCCGGCGCCAGACGCGCGAGGAGCTCGCGGCCGTGATGCGCGAGCAGGGGCTCGAGTCGGTCTCCGAGCTGACCGCGGCCTGCGGCGCCGGCCGCGACTGCGGCGCCTGCAAGCCGGGGCTCGCCTACCTCGTCTCCGAGGTCTGCGGCAACCGTCACCGCGAGGAACGCCACGCCCGCTACATCAACGACCGCGTCCACGCCAACATCCAGAACGACGGCACGTTCAGCGTCATCCCGCGCATCCGCGGAGGGGTCACGAGCGCCGCCGAGCTGCGCCGTATCGCCGACGTGGCCGACAAGTACGACGTGCCGATGGTGAAGATCACCGGCGGCCAGCGGATCGACCTGCTCGGTATCACCAAGGAGAACCTGCCGCGCGTCTGGGAGGACCTCGACATGCCCTCCGGCCACGCCTACGCGAAGGCCGTGAGGACCGTCAAGACGTGTGTCGGCACGGACTTCTGCCGCTTCGGGCTGGGCGACGCGATCGGCGTCGGGATCGAGCTGGAGCGCCGGATGGAGGGCCTCTATACGCCGCACAAGGTCAAGGCCGCGGTGACCGGCTGCCCGCGCAACTGCGCCGAGGCCTACGTCAAGGACATCGGTGTCGTCGCGATCGAGGGCGGCTGGGAGATCTACATCGGCGGCGCCGCGGGCTCGCGCGTGCGCAAGGGCGACGTTCTGACGACGGTCGAGACCGGCGAGCAGGCGATCGCCGTCGCGCTGACCTTCCTGCAGCACTACCGCGAGAACGCCGATTACCTGGAGCGCACGTACGACTACGTTGAGCGCGCCGGCCTGGAGCTGGTCCAGGCGGCGGTGCTCGACGAGCAGAGCGGTGAGCCGGCCCGCCTGCGCGAGCGTTACGAGATCGCACGGGCGGCGGCTGATCCGGACCCCTGGCGTGAACGCCGGGATCTCGTCAGCCCACGCCAGTTCGCGGAGCTCGACACCGAGCCCGCCGACCTCGACCTCGTCGCGCTTGCGACGGGCCCGCCGCAAGGAGCAGAGCGATGATCGGCACGACCCACGTCGGATCGGCCGCTGACGTGCCGATGCTCGAAGGCCGCGCCGCGACGGTCGACGGCCGGCGAATCGCCGTCTTCCGGCTGGACGACGGCTTCGCCGCAGTCGACCACGCCTGCCCGCACGCCGGCGGCCCGCTGTCAGACGGGATCGTCGCCGCGGGCTGCGTCACCTGCCCGCTGCATGGCCTGCGCTTCGACCTGTACACGGGCGTCGCCGCCAACGGCGACGCCCGTGTCGCCGTGCACGAGGTCGTCGAGCGCAACGGGGAGCTCTACGTGCGGCTCGCCGCGGTGGAGATGCGACCGGCCGCATGAGGCCCCACCGCGGGTCCCCCCGACGCGACGCTTTGCGCCCGGCCGGCGAGTCGCAGGGGACCACAGGCGACGCGCGCTCGGTCGCGACCGCGTGCCCGTACTGCGGCGTCGGCTGCGGACTCCTCGCCGAGGTCCGTAACGGGCGCCTCGAGCGCGTCAGCGGCGACCCGGCCCATCCGGTCAACCACGGAGCGACCTGCCAGAAGCCACTGCGGCTGCCGGACGCTGTCGCCGCGCCGGACCGGGCGACCCGCGTGCTGCGCAGGGAGAGCGCCGATGAGCGCTGGAACGAGTCCGCGTGGGACGACACGCTGACCTGGCTCGCCGAGCGGATCACCGGCCTGCAACGCCGCCATGGGCCCGACGCCGTCGCCTTCTACATCTCCGGCCAGCTTCTGACAGAGGACTACTACGCGGCCTCGAAGCTCGTGAAGGGCGTGCTGGGGACCAACAACCTCGACTCCAACTCGCGCCTGTGCATGTCGTCCGCGGTCGCCGGCTACCGCGGCAGCCTGGGCTCCGACGGGCCGCCGGCCTCCTACGCCGACATCGCGCAGGCCGACTGCATGCTGCTGCTCGGGTCCAACGCCGCGGCCTGCCATCCGATCGTGTGGACGATGGTCCGCCACCGCCAGGCCGAGGGTGCGCAGGTACTCGTCGTCGACCCCCGCGCGACGGAAACCGCGCGCGCCGCTGATCTGCACCTCGCCGTACGCCCCGGCAGCGACCTGCCGCTGCTGAACGCCATGCTGAACGTGATCGAGCGCGAGGGCATGCTCGACCTCCAGTTCGCAGATCGCCACACGAGCGGCCTCGACGAGGCGCTCGCCGTCGCCGCCCAGTGGACGCCGGAGCGTGCCGCGCAGGCCTGCGGCATCACGCCCGAGGCGATCATCGACGCCGCGCGGCGTTTCGGGACGGCGCGCCGCGGGCTCGTGATGTGGTCGATGGGCGCCAATCAGTCGAGCGTCGGGACACTCAAGAACCACGCCCTCATCAACCTCTGCCTGGCGACCGGCAACATCGGGCGCCCCGGCTGCGGGCCGCTCTCCCTCACGGGTCAGCCGAATGCGATGGGCGGCCGCGAGGTCGGTGGTCTGGCGCAGCTGCTGCCCGGCTACCGCATGTCGGCCTCCGCCGAGGACCGCGCGGAGATGCGTCGCCTGTGGGATCTGCCGGCGCACGCCCCCGGCCCCTCCCCCCGCCCCGGCGTCGCCGCCACCGAGCTGGTCGAGGCGATCGAGCGCGGTGACGTGCGCGCCGTCTGGATCGTGGCGACGAACCCCGTCGTCTCACAGCCCGACGCCGAGCGCTTCAGCGCCGCGCTGCGCAGCTGCGAGCTCGTCGTCTGCCAGGACGCGTACCACCCGACCGAGACGAGCGCGCTCGCGCACGTCCTGCTGCCGGCCGCCCAATGGCCGGAGAAGGACGGCACGATGACCAACAGCGAGCGACGCGTCTCGCTCGTGCGCAAGGCGATCGACGCGCCCGGCGACGCGTTGCCGGACTGGGAGATCTTCGCGCGTGTCGGGCGCGCGCTGGGCTACGAGCGCGAGTTCTCCTGGAGCAGCAGCGCCGAGGTCCACGCCGAGTACGTGCGCACCACGGCCGGACGCCTCTGCGACCAGAGCGGGCTCAGCCACGAGCGGCTGCTGCGCGAGGGCCCGCTCCAGTGGCCGGTACCCGCCCGCGAGACCGGCGACCACCCGGGCACGGCACGGCTCTACGGCTCGCGGCGCTTCCCCACGGACGACGGCCGCGCGCGGATCATCCCGACACCCCACGCCGAGCCGGCCGACGCGCCCGACGATGACTTCCCGCTCGTCCTGACGACCGGGCGCATCGCGTCGCAGTGGCACACGATGACGCGCACCGGCAAGTCGGCGGCGCTGCGCGATGCCGAGCCGCGACCCTTTCTGGAGCTGCATCCGCGCGACGCCGAGCAGGCCGGTGTCAAGGACGGCGCGGCCGTCCGAGTGAGCTCGCGCCGCGGCGAGGCGCGCCTGCTGGCGCGGGTGACCGACGACGTGCCGCAGGGGACGGCCTTCGCGCCCTTCCACTGGGGCGCGCTCAATCTCGATCCAGGCTGGCAGCCCCTCAATGCCGTCACGAGCAGCGCGATCGACCCGACTTCCAAGCAGGCGGAGCTGAAAGCCTGCGCGATTCGCGTCGAGCCGCTGCCGGCGCCCGTCCGGCGAGAAGCCGCGCTTACGGTCGCGGTCGAAGGTTCGGAGAACGTCGCGCGCACGGGCGCCGCCGGGCTCACCGATCGCCGCATCACGAAGCGCCGGCGCGTGGTCGTCGTCGGAGCGGGCATGGCCGGCATGGCGACAGTCGAAGCGGTCACCGAGCAGGCCGGTGACGCCTTCGACGTGACGCTCGTCGGCACTGAGCCGGCGCTGCCCTACAACCGCATCCTGCTCTCACAGCTCGTCAGCGGGGAGATCGCCGAGCCGGCGCTCGCGTTCCACACGCCGTCGTGGTTCGACGAGCGTGGCGTGAGCACGCTCACCGGTGCGCAGGCGACCGCGATCGACACGAGCGAGCGCACGCTGACGCTCGGCGACGGCCGTCTACTCGAATGGGACGCGCTCGTGCTGGCGACAGGGTCGCGCCCGTCGCTCCCCCCGATACCCGGCATCGAGCGCGGCGGCGTGCTCGCGTTCCGCTCGCTCGCCGATGCCCGCCAGCTGCTTGCAGCAGCGCGGCCGGGTGAGCGGGCGGTGGTGATCGGCGGCGGCCTGCTCGGGCTGGAGGCGGCGCGCGGGCTGCGCGAGCGCGGGATGGCCGTCAGCGTCGTTCACCTGATGGCCCGGCTGATGGAGCAGCAGCTCGACGACCTCGCGGGCGGACTGCTCACACGCGCGATGCGCGGCCTGGGCATCGACGTGCATCTCGGCGCGCGGACCAGCGAGATCTGCGGCGACGGAGTCGTGGAGGGCGTGCGCCTGGCCGGCGGCGAACTGCTCGACGCCGGGCTCGTGGTCGTCGCCACGGGGACGCGTCCCGAGGTCGAGCTAGCGGCGAGCGCGGGCATCGACGTCGACCGCGCGATCGTCGTCGACGACGAGCTGCGCACCAGCGCGTCCGGCGTCTGGGCCGTCGGCGAGTGCGCGCAGCATCGCGGCCGCCTCTACGGGCTGTGGGCCCCGGCACAGGCGCAGGCGCGAATCGCCGCCGCCACGCTGACGGGTCGCCCCGGCGCGTTCCACGGCGCGGTCCCGGCGACGACGCTGAAGGTCGCGGGCGTCGATCTCTTCTGCGCCGGCAATCCTGTCGCCCGGGAGGGCGAGGAGGAGATCCTCGCTCTGGACAGCCGCAACGGGCGCTACAGAAAGCTCGTGCTGGCCGCTGACGGGAGCCTGTGCGGCGCGATCCTGCTCGGCGACCTGGGCGAAGCCCGATCGCTTCGCGAGCTGATCGCGAGCGGCGCCGCCGTCCCCGACGCGCTGCTCGACTGGGGCGGCGCGCCGCCCGCGTCCGCCGCGCAGGAAACAGTCTGCTCGTGCAACGCGGTGAGCGAGCAGCAGATCGTCCACGCGATCGCCGAGCGCGGGCTCGAGCGAGTCGCCCAGGTCGCCGAGCACACCGGCGCCACGACCGGGTGCGGCGGCTGCCGCCCCGCGGTCCAGAAGCTGCTCGACCACGCCCGCGACGAGCGCATCCACGAGCTCAGGGAACTTCGCGAGACGACGCGGCGACGCTGAGCATCGGTGCTGCGGCCCCGTGCGTGGCGTCCGAGGTTCGTGCAGTTGTGCGCCGCAGACGCCCACAAGTACACGAAGCTCACCGCTCGAGCCCTACGCGCGTGCGGCCGGCGAGCTGAACGCGCCCCACAGGGCGGTCGAATGAGATGAGCGAGAGATCGTGGATGCCTGGCCAGGACGCAGGGAGCGACGTGTGCGCAAGCACACGAGCGACCGAGGACGCCGCCAGGCGCCACGAGATCCGCTCAGATCATTCGACCGTGACGGTCTTTGCCAGATTGCGCGGCTGATCGACGTTCAGCCCGCGCTTGCGGGCGATGCGGTAGGCGAGCAGCTGGAGCGGGATCACGGCCAGCAGCGGCTGGAGCATCCAGTCCGTGCGCGGGATCCTCACGACGGACTCGGCGTGCTCGCCGATCTCCGTGTTGCCCTCGGTGGCCACGGCAATGACGTGCGCTCCGCGGGCGCGAACCTCCTGCATGTTCGAGACGACCTTCTCGAGCACGGGCGAGTCCGTCGCCACGGTCACGACCGGGGTCGACTCGGTGAGCAGCGCGATCGGTCCGTGCTTCATCTCCCCCGCGGCGTACGCGTCGGTCGAGATGTAGGAGACCTCCTTGAGCTTCAGCGCGCCCTCGTGAGCCACGGGAAGACCGACATGACGGCCGAGGTAGAGGAAGAACCCTGCGCGCCAGTGCTCGTCGGCGATGCGCTCGACGTCGGCGTCGACCGTCTCGAGCAGCTCGCCGATCAGGCGCGGCATCGCCTTCAGCTCACTGACCAGCTGCACGCGCCGCTCGCGGTCGAGCGTCCCGTGAAGCTCACCGAGCCGCACGGCGAGCAGGTACATCACGGCCGCCTGGCAGAGGAAGGTCTTGGTCGCGGCGACCGAGACCTCCAGGCCGGCACGCGTGAACAGCACGCCGTCGGCGTCGCGCGTGGCCTGGGAGCCCATGATGTTCGTCACGGCGAGCACCGTGGCGCCGCGCTCCTGGGCGATCTTCATCGCCGCCAGCGTGTCGGCCGTCTCACCCGACTGGGTGATTCCGATGACGAGGTCTCCGGGCCCGACGATGGGGTTGCGGTACCGATACTCGGAGGCGATCTCGACCTCGACCGGCACGCGCGCAAGCTCCTCGATCGCGTAGCGGCCGATGAGTCCCGCGTGGTACGAGGTCCCACAGGCGACGATGACCACGCGCCGCGCATCGCGCAGCTGATCCTCGCTGAGCGCGCCCTCGTCGTTGAGGTCGACGCCGTCCTCACGGATCGTGCGGTCCGCGATCGTCTCCGCGACGGCGTCCGCCTGCTCATGGATCTCCTTCAGCATGAACGTCTCGTAGCCGCCCTTCTCGGCGGTGTCCTCGTCCCAGTCGACGACCGAGACCTGACGCTCGATCTCCTCGCCCTCGGGTGAGATGAAGCGGGTCGTGCCCGCGCCGACGGCGACGATCTCGCCGTTCTCGACGAACTGGACGCGCCGCGTGTAGCCGAGGAAGGCCGGCACTGCGGACGCCAGGAACGCCTCACCGTCGCCGACACCGACGATGAGCGGACATTCCTTGCGAGCGCCGACGAGCGTGTCGGGAGAGTCGAGGCTCATCGCGACGAACGCGAAATGCCCTTCGAGGTCGTTGTAGGCGAGGCGCACGGCTTCGACGAGGTCGCCGTCGAAGTGCTGCGCGACGAGGTGGGCGATCACCTCGGCGTCGGTCTCCGACGTGAACACCGCGCCACCGGCCTTCAGCCGCTCGCGCAGCACGAGGTAGTTCTCGACGATGCCGTTGACGACGACGTGGACACGGTCCTGCGTGTCGAAGTGCGGGTGGGCGTTCTGCTCGTTGACCCGGCCGTGAGTCGCCCAGCGCGTATGCCCGATCCCGACAGTCTTCTCACGCGACGCGGTTGCCACGCCCCCGTCGCTCTCGCTGCGCAGCGCGATCGCCTCGTCGAGCCGGTCGAGGTTGCCGACCGCCCGCACCGAGTCAATCGCGGCAGCACCCATGACCGAGACGCCGGCCGAGTCGTAGCCGCGGTACTCGAGCTTCCGCAGACCTGCCAGGAGCAGCTCCTGTGCCGGCCGGTTGCCGACGTATCCGACGATTCCGCACATGGCCGGTGAGGTTAGTGACCGCCACGCGGACCGGAGTCGGAGGTCAGGTCGCGGCGCCCTCGACGAGGGCGACCAGCCGTGCGCAGACCTCATGCGCCTCCTCGTCACTCGGCGCCTCGACCATCACGCGGACGAGCTCCTCGGTGCCGCTCGGCCGCACCAGCACGCGCCCGCGCCCCTCGAGCGCGGCGTTCTCACTCCGCGCGGCCTCTTCGGCCGCCGCCATCGCGCGCTGCTTGTCGGCGACGCGCACGTTGACCAGCGTCTGCGGCAGCTTGCGCATCGCCGACCGATCGGCGAGATCGCCGCCCGCCAGCGCCTCGAGCGTGAGCAGCGCGCTCGCGATGCCGTCGCCGGAGGGCACGAAGCCCATGTCGATGATGTGCCCTGACTGCTCTCCGCCGAGCACCCAGCCGCGCTCTCGCAGCGCCTGGAGCACGTAGCGGTCGCCGACCGCGGTCGTTACGACCTCCACGCCGGCTTCCCGCATCGCGGCGTGAAAGCCGTAGTTGGTCATCACGGTGACGGCGACGCCTCCGCCGAGCCGTCCCTGGGCGCGAAGGTGAAGCGCGACGAGCGCGATCAACTCGTCGCCGTCGACGACCGCACCGGCGGCGTCCACCGCGAGCACGCGATCGCCGTCACCGTCGAAGGCGAACCCGACGGACTGCCCACCGGCGGAGATCGCCGCAGCGAGCGAGTCGACGTGCGTGGAGCCGACGCCGTCGTTGATGTTGCGCCCGTCGGGCTCGGTGCCGATCGTCGTGACGGTCGCGCCCAGACGCCGGAAGATCTCGGGCCCGACGCGATAGGTCGCGCCGTTGGCGCAGTCCAGCAGGACTTCGAGACCGCTCAGGTCGAGGCCCGCGAATCGGGTGTGCAGCGCCCGCAGGTAGTCCTCCTGGGTGCCGTGCAGCGCCCTGACGCGCCCGATCGACGCAGACGGTCCGAAGCCGCCGGCGAGCCGCGCCTCGATCGCCTCCTCGGCGCCGTCGGCGAGCTTGAAGCCGTCACCGCCGAAGAACTTGATGCCGTTGTCGGCATACGGGTTGTGCGACGCGGACACGACCGCGGCCAGATCGAACGCATACTGGCTTATGAGCAGCGGCGCCGCAGGAGTCGGCAGAACGCCGCCGAGGAACGCATCGCCGCCCGCGGCGGTGATCCCGGCCGCGAGCGCGGACTCCAGCATCTCGCCGGACTCGCGGGTGTCACGGATGACAAGTACCCGTGGGCGATCGATGCCCGCTCCGCCCGAACCCGCATGCTCGGTCGCCGCGCGGCCGAGCGACAGCGAGAGTTCGGCAGTGAGCTTCGCGCCCGCGACCCCGCGAACGCCGTCAGTGCCGAAAAGCTCGCGAGCCAAGGATTAGCGCTTGCTGAACTGCGGCTTCTTGCGGGCCTTCTTGAGGCCGGCCTTCTTGCGCTCCTTGGCGCGCGAGTCACGCGTCAGGAAGCCGCGGCGCTTGAGCTCACCGCGAAGGTTCGGGTCGGCCTCGAGCAGCGCGCGAGAGATGCCGTGGCGCAGCGCGTCGGCCTGAGCCGAAACGCCGCCGCCGTGCATCCGTGCGACGACGTCCATCCTGTCCTCGTAGCCGACGGTCTCGAGCGGCTGGCGGATCGTGCGCTGGAGCGTCTCACGCGGGAAGAACTCAGTGAGTGACTTGCCGTTGACGATGTACTCGCCGTTGCCGGGCTTGAGGATCACGCGGGCCACGGCGGTCTTGCGCTTGCCGGTCGCGCTGTAGCGCGCGTCGGCGGCGAGCTCGATCATCGCGGCGATCGGCTCCTGCTCGACGACACCGCCATCGTCGCCCTCGTCGGACTGCGCAGCGATCTCCTCGCCCTCACCGTGATCGGCGTAGGCGTCGCCCTCACCGCGGCCGAGGGGATCTTCGCCCTCACCGACGATGTCGACCTCGAGGTCGGCGCCGGGAATGGCCGGCTTGGCGCGGGGAGCTGCGGGAGCCTCCTCTTCGGCTTCGACCTGCTTCTCGGCGGGAGCCTCGGCGACGACCTCGGCGGGAGCCTCCTCAGCGACCGTCTCCTCGACGGCGGGAGCCTCCTCAGCGACCTCGGCGGGAGTCTCCTCAGCGACCTCGGCGGGAGCCTCCTCAGCCACCGGCGCCGGCGCCGCGTCCTCGGCGGCGGGCTGCTCGGCAGATGTATCCTCGGCGGCGGGCTCCTCGGCGGCCAGCTCTTCCGGGGTCTCGTCGATCGGGGTCGGCTCGTCGGCCATCAGGACTTGATCTCCATCGGGGTCGGCTTCTGCGCCACATGCGGGTGGTCGGGACCGGCGTAGACCTTGAGCTTCGTGATCTGCCGGCGGGCCAGGCGGTTGCGCGGGAGCATGCCCTTGACCGCGATCCGGATGACCTCCTCGGGGCGACGCTCCAGCATCTCCTCGAGCGTGCGCTCCTTGAGGCCGCCCGGGTAACCGGAGTGGCGGCGGTACAGCTTCTCCTTGCGCTTGTTGCCCGTGACCGAGATCTTCTCGGCGTTCACGACGACGACGAAATCGCCCGTGTCGACGTGAGGCGTGTACTCGGGCTTGCGCTTACCGCGTAGGGCATCTGCGATCTGAGTCGCGAGGCGCCCGAGCGTCTGCCCGTTCGCGTCGACGACGATCCAGTTGCGCTCGCGGTTCTCGTTGGAGGCGACGTAGGTCTTCATGGCGTGAGGAAGCGCGCCGCGCGCAGGAAGAGGCGCGGCGCGAGGACGAGAGGATAGCCGCTCGCCTACGGCGCACGTCGGGCGGCCCGGGCGCGCGGCACAGCACGAAGACCGCACGCGCACGTCACGCGGCCTGAGCGCGAGATCGTGCAACTCCCACGCAGTGGGAGTGACCTGAGCGAGAGATCGTGGATGCCTGGCCAGGACACAGGGAGCGACGTGTGCGCAAGCACACGAGCGACCGAGGACGCCGCCAGGCGCCACGAGATCCGCTCAGGTCACTCCCACTCGATGGTGCCGGGTGGTTTGGAGGTGATGTCGAGCACCACGCGGTTGACGTCGCGCAGCTCGTTGATCATGCGCGAGGCGATCTGCTCGAGCAGGTCGTAGGGCAGCCTGGCCCAGTCCGCGGTCATCGCGTCGTCGCTGGTCACTGCCCGGATGACGACGACGTAGCCGTATGTTCGCTCGTCCCCCTGCACGCCGACGGTGCGCACGTCGGGCAGGACGCAGAAGGACTGCCACAGCTCGCGGTAGAGCCCGGCCTTGCGGATCTCGTCCTGGAGCACGTGGTCAGCGTCGCGCAGCAGGTCGAGCCGTTCCTTGGTGGCCTCGCCGCCGACGATCCGGATCGCGAGACCCGGGCCCGGGAAAGGCTGGCGCCAGACGAGCCGCTCGGGCAGACCGAGCTCGGCGCCGACGGCTCGGACCTCGTCCTTGAACAACGCGCGCAGCGGCTCGACGAGTTCGAACTTGAGGTCGTCGGGCAGCCCGCCGACGTTGTGGTGGGACTTGATCGTCGCGGCGCCGGTGCCTCCGCCCGACTCGATCACGTCGGAGTACAGCGTTCCCTGGACGAGGTACTTGGCGTCACCGAGCTTGGCGGCCTCCTCCTCGAAGACGCGGATGAACTCGGCGCCGATGATCTTTCGCTTGGCCTCCGGCTCGGTGACGCCCGCGAGCTTCTCGAGGAAGCGGTGCTCGGCGTCGACGGCGATGAGCGGCACCTCGAACTGATCGCGGAAGGTCGCTACGACCTGCTCGCCCTCGTTCTTGCGCATCAGCCCGTGGTCGACGAACACGCAGGTGAGCTGCTCGCCGATCGCGCGATGCACCAGCAGCGCGGCGACGGACGAGTCGACGCCGCCGGAGAGACCGCAGATCACCTGCCCGCCGCCGACCTGCCGGCGGATGCGGGCGATCTGCTCCTCGACGATCGATGCCGGCGACCAGGTGAGGTCACACTCGCAGACGTCACGCAGGAAGTGCGTCAGCACATCGTGCCCGTAGGGGGTGTGGACGACCTCGGGGTGGAACTGGATCCCGTAGACGGCCTGCGCGCGCGACTCGAACGCCGCGACCGGCGACTGGGTCGAGGACGCCAGCGCCGTGAACCCGGGCGGCGCGTCGTAGACGGTGTCGCGGTGCGACATCCAGCACGGCTGCTGGGCCGGCAGGCCGCCGAACAATGCCCCCGGCTCGTGGATCGTCAGCTCCGACCGGCCGTACTCCCCCACTGCCGCGCCTTCGACGCGGCCGCCGAGCTCAAGCGCGAGCAGCTGCATCCCGTAGCAGATGCCCAGCACCGGGATCCCGAGCTCCAGCAGTTCGCGGTCGAGCTTCGGCGCGTGCGGCGCGTAGACCGACGCGGGCCCGCCGGAGAGGATCAGCCCCTTGGGCTTGCGGCGCGCCACCTCGGCGGCGCCGACATGGTGGGGCAGCAGCTCGGAGAACACGCCGCATTCGCGCACACGCCGCGCGATCAGCTGCGAGTACTGGCCGCCGTAGTCGAGGACGACGACCTCATCGACGGCCCGCGGGACGTCGATCGGTGCGGACTCGTCAGCGAATCCGACCGCCGCGACGTCGGCGGTGATCGCGTTGTGGTCCTCGCTCACGAGGTCGTCGATCCCGGATCCCGCGTCGTCATCTGACCGGCCCTATGCCGGCGTCCCGCTGAGCGCCGGCGACTTGTCTGCGGGCGCTGCGCCCTCCGCGCCCTGCGGGCGGCTCGCGGCGGCTCCGCGGCTGCCCATCCCGACGCCCTGTGAGGCCTGGAGCATCTTGCCCTCGGTCTGGAGCGACGGCGCGATCATCAGCTCGGCGCGGTTGAACTCCGCGATGTCCTGGTAGCCGCAGGTCGCCATTGACGTACGAAGCGCGCCCATCAGATTGAACGTGCCGTCGTTCTCGTGCGCGGGACCCGTGAGGATCTCCTCCAGCGTGCCGTTCTGGGTCGTCTGCACGCGCGCGCCGCGCGGCAGCGAGGGATGGAACGTCGCCATACCCCAGTGGAAGCCCCGCCCCGGCGCCTCGTAGGCGCGGGCGAGCGGAGAGCCGATCATCACGGCGTCAGCGCCGCAGGCGATCGCCTTTGCGACGTCGCCGCCGGTTCGCATGCCGCCGTCCGCGATCACCTGAACGTACTCACCCGTCTCGAGCATGTGCGTCGAGCGGGCGCCGGCGACATCGGCGATCGCTGTCGCCTGCGGAACGCCCAAGCCGAGCACGCCGCGCGTCGTGCAAGCCGCACCGGGCCCGACGCCGACGAGCACGCCGGCCGCGCCGGTGCGCATGAGGTGAAGGCCGGTGTGGTAGCTGGCGCAGCCGCCGACGACGACCGGCACCGGAAGGTCGGCGATGAACTCCTTGAGGTTCAGCGGCACGCTGGTCTTGGAGACGTGCTCCGCAGAGACGACCGTGCCCTGGATCACGAGGATGTCGAGTCCTGCGTCGAGCACCATCTCGTAGTGCTCGGCGACGCGCTGGGGCGTGAGCGAGGCGGCAGCGACGACACCGCCGGCCTTGATCTGCTCGATCCGCCGCCGCATCAGGTCGCGATCGATCGGCTGCTGGTAGATCGCCTGCATCTCACGCGTGGCGAGATCCTTGGGCAGGCCGGCGATGCGCTCGAGCTGCTCGTCGGCGTCCTCGTAGCGCGAGAACACGCCCTCGAGGTTGAGGACCGCGAGCCCGCCGAGCTTGCCGATCGCGATCGCTGTCGACGGCGAGACGACCCCGTCCATCGCGGACGCGAGAAGCGGCAGGTCGAAGCGATAAGGCCCGAGCTTCCAGGAGATGTTGACGTCGTCCGGGTCTCGCGTGCGCCGCGAGGGCACGATCGCGATGTCGTCGAATCCGTAGGCGCGGCGGGCTTTCTTCCCGCGCCCGATCTCAAGCTCCATCAGGTGATCCTAGGCTCGTGGGCGGACGAAACGACCCCGTGCAGACGGGGTCGAAAGGAGTGCTGCGAAGCGTGGCGGGCGGCAGCGGCCACGTCGCGAGAATAGCATCGCACGCCAGGCGGACACGGCTCGCGTCAGTTCCCGAAAGCCTTCTCGGGGGCGGCCCTCAGACGGCTTTCGTCGGCGCTTCCAGGCGCTCGACGCCGACCTCGGCCAGCAGTCGCCGAACGCCCTTCGTGTCGACCACCCCGGCGCCGAGGCGCTGCGTCGACTCGGCGCCGCAGGCGACGCCGTAGCGCAGGCACTCGGCGGGCTCAGACCCCTCGTAGCGGGCGGCGATGTAGCCGGCGAGGAACGCATCCCCGGCGCCGATCGTGGCCACCGCCTCGCGCGGCTCGATCAGGGCGCGGTGAAGCGCCGGGCGACCTTCAAGCAGCACGTTGGCGACACATCCGTCGGGCAGCGTCACGATCGCCTCGCGGGCCCCTAGCGAGAGCAGCTCTCCCGCGGCCACGACGCGGTCCTGCTCGTCGTTGAACTCGTGGCCCACGAGCTCCTCGGCCTCGAGCACATTCGGCGACACCACATCCGGCTCCGCGCGGATGGCCAACCGCATCGGCTCGCCCTCTGCGTCGACGACCGTCATGACGCCCAGGCGGCGCAGCTCAGGGATCATCTGGGCGTAGATCGCGGAATCGACTCCGCGCGGCAGTGAGCCGGCGAAGACGACGATGTCCGCGCCGCGCGCGAGGTACAGAAGCTTGTCGCGAAAGAGGTCGACCTCCTGCTCGCTCACCTGCGGGCCACGCTCATTGATCTCCGTCTCGGTTCCGTTGGTCGGGTCGTGGACGGACGTGTTGGTGCGCGACTCCTCGCTGATCCGGACGAAGTCGCTGAGTATCGCCTCCTGGGTCAGCGCCTCGACGATGCGCGTCCCGGTCGCCCCGCCTGCAAAGCCCGTGGCGATCACTGGCTGGCCGAGGTGTTTGAGCGTGCGTGCGACGTTGACGCCCTTGCCACCCGGCATCGTGCGCTGCTCGACGGTTCTGTGGCGTCGGCCGAGCCGGAAGTTCGGCACGGAGAGTGACTTGTCGATCGCTGCGTTGAGGGTGACGGTGATGATCACGCGATGTTGCTCCTGGCCTCACGCCGGCCCCGTGCCCGACGGCGCCCTCGCGCGCGTCCAAGGCTAGCGGCCGCGACGAGGCACGCCAGCAACAGAGCGGGAGCGCTCGTCAGCCAGCGGTGCCGGTCCAGCCAGGATGCCCGCGCGAGGCCCTTCTCGGTCACGAGTGGGACGCGATCGACGACGATCCCGCGACGTCGCACGACCAGCGTTCCGAGCTGCGAGCGCGCGGGCAGCGGGCCCTCGACCTCGCGCGGCAGGCCAACCGGCGTCGCGACCGCGTGCTCGCCTCGGCGCACGACCACGCGGACCGTCCGCGCGGGCACGACCCCCAGTCCGCTCTCCCCCCCGTCGGCGTGCTTCACGCCGACGGTCGCCACGACACGACCGGGGTACAGGGGCCGGAGCGTGCCCGACAGCAGCGGCGCGGCGCGGTGGTAGCGCCCGAAGCCGTAGGCCATCAGCTTCAGCGTGTCGGCGTTGCGCACCGCTTCGCTCGGAGCGCCCATGACCACGCTCACGAACTCCACCCCGCGCCTGCTCGAGGAGCCGACCAAGACGTATCCCGCGCGGCGTGTGTGGCCCGTCTTCACACCTGTCATCCACGGCACGGCGCCGATCAGCGTGTTGCGGTTGACCACGACGCGCACCCGCGAGCCGCTGCGAAGCACCGCCCGCGACCGGTCGACGATCTCACGGGCAAAAGGCTGCGCTCGCACCAGCAGGGCGAGCTTTGCCAGGTCTGCGGCGGACGAGTAGTTGGCCGCGTCGTCGAGGCCGATCGGATTGGCGAAGTGCGTGTCGCGCAGGCCGGCCCGTCGCGCGCGCTCGTTCATCAGCCGTACGAACGCGCGGCGCGAGCCGCCGATGTCCACCGCGATGGCGGCCGCGGCATCGTTGGCGCTCGTCAGCAACAGCGCGCGCAGCATGTCGGCGGTCGTCATCTGCTCACCCGCCCGGAGCCCGGCTACCGACTCCGCGGCGGCCGCCGCGTACGGAACCGCCGTGATCCGGTCAGACAGCGCACGGCGCTCAAGCGTCAGCAGCGCCGTCATCAGCTTCGTCGTCGACGCGATCGAGCGCCGGGCAGCGGCGCGGCGCTGGAACACGATGTCGCCGGTCGAGGGCTGGATCAAGATCGCGGCAGGCGCCGACAGCGCGGGCTGCGAGGAGACCGGCCGCGTGACGGCCGCAGCATCGCCGGGCATCGCGACCGCGCAGCCGGCGAGCGCGCCGGCCAGGACGACGGCGCAAGAACGCGCTGCGGCCCGACCCGCGGCGCACGTGTAACCGGTCGTGCTCACGGGCGAAGCTTGAGCCGTTGCCCCGGCTGAAGGGCCTGCACGTCGAGGTCTGGATTGAGCTCCTGGAGGCGTGCGACCGACACGCCGGTCTCCAGCGATATCGCGGAGAGGGTGTCCCCCGCACGAACCGTGTACCTGCGCTCCACGGGCTTCTGCGCGACCGGCGGCAAGGCCTCGGGCGTGGTCTTCGCCGGGCTGCGCGCAGTGTCGGGCCGGTCGGCGGGCGCCTCGTCCTTGGTCATCGCGCTGCGCGCGACTCCGTAGCCGGTCGCCGCAACCACGACGATCGCGACCGGGGCCAACCATCGTGTGGGCCGACGACGGGCGGGCATTCGTGTGCGCAGGATAGGGCGCGGTCAGGCCGCACCCGCATCAGCGATCGCCGAGCGCCCAGGCGACCGTGCGCAGCCGCTCGGCCTCAGCCCGCGCAGCCTGCTCGGGCGAGCCGCCACCGTGCTCGTGGGCCTGGACGATCGCGCGCGAAGCCGTGATCAGGCCTGCGGCACGGCCCGGCGCGAACGCCGCAGCGAGATCCTCGGCCCGGCCGCCCTGCGCACCGACACCGGGCAGCAGGAAAGGCGCCATCGGCATCAGCTCGCGCATCCGCGCCACATGCTGCGGCGCGGTTGCACCGACCACCGCACCGATGTCACTGAGCCCTGCGTCGGCGGGCTCGGCGAGCCCGCCGACGATCCGCGCGACGCGCTCCCAGACAGTGCCGCCCTGATCGAGCACCAGGTCCTCCACGTCGGCCGCGCCGGGATTCGACGTGCGCACGAGCACGAACATCCCGGCCCCCGCGTCGCGGGCGGCCTGTGCGAGCACGCTGATCGTGTCGACCCCCATGTAGGGGTTGGCCGTGAAGGCGTCGGCGCCGAGCCCCGGCACGTCGCCGAAGGGCGTAGGGGTGCTGCCGACGAGCGCCTGGCCGTAGGCCTTCGCGCTGACGTCGATGTCCCCGCGCTTGCCGTCGGCGAGTACGAGAAGCCCCCGCGACTGGGCGTGCGCGCAGGTCGCAGCGAGGGCTCTCCAGCCCGGAGCGCCGAGGCGCTCGAAGCACGCGAGCTGCGGTTTGACCGCGACGCACGACTCGGCGACCGCGTCGATCACTGCGCGGCAGTGCGCGGCGACGGCTGCGGCGGCGCGCTCAGCCGGCGTAGCGCCGGCGCCCGCCTCATCGGACACGCCGCTCCAGAGCCGCGAAGGATCCGGGTCGAGCCCGAGGACGATCTGCGACTCGCGGGCTGAGACGAGCCCCGCCAACCGGTCGCCGAAACGGAGACCGGTTGGCTGCTCGACCAAAGGAACTGCGCGCGTCAGTTGTTGACGGCCTTCTTCAGCGACGCGCCCGCGGAGAACTTGGGCGACTTGGACGCCTTGATCTGGATCCGCTCGCCGGTGCGCGGATGCACGCCCTGGCGTTCGCCGCGCTGGGCGACATGGAACTTGCCGAAGCCGGAGAACGTCACGTCGCTGCCACGCGTAAGCGCGTCCTCGATCGTGCCCAAAACGGCATCAACAGCATCCTGCGCCTGCTTCTTCGACAGGTCGGCTCGCTCGGCGATGTGGTCGACGAACTCAGACTTCGTCACGGTGCACTCCTCCTTGGAGGTCTTGGATTACTCGACGCTAACAGCGTTTTCGGACGATCGGGCCCTGATTTGCTCCTGGGAGCGCCACGCCTTGACGCCGGCGCAGTTCCGAAACCCGCACGTTGCGGCCTTCGCTTCGGTCCCGATGCGGGCGGAAGTCTCCACTTGCGATCGGACGGCATCGCCGTCAGCGGCCCTCCAGACGCCTCAAAGCGCCGTTCCGGAAGCCGACGACGCGCCCGTCTGGGACGATGCGCGCGATGACGCTCTCGCGAATCGCATGGCTCGTCACCGTCGGCACATGCCTCGTCGGCGCCGTCCTCCTGTTCGTCTCCGGCTATCAGGGCTACGGAGTCTTGTCGATCTTCGTCGGCGCCGCCGCGGCGATCAACGTGCGGTAGCGGACGGGCCACCGTTCGCAGCGCCTTCAGCGCGGCTCGGTGTGCACGACGACCTCGACCAGCGACGGAAGCCCGGCGCGCGCGCTCTTCTCAACGTCCGCCGCCACCTCGTGCGCCTCGGCGAGCGTCACGTCGCCGGGGAGCGCGAGCGTCACGAACGCGACCAGCCCGCGTGGCTCGCGATGCAGGCGCAGCGCGCGCGGCTCCGATCCGGTCGTCTCGCGCACGACGCGAGCCAGAAGCACGCAATGCTCCTTGTCTTCGGGAACGGTCGCGGCGTCGATCGGCGCCGCCAGGGGCTCGAGGTGCACATGCACGCGATCGATCTCCGGGACGGCCGCGGCAATCGCCCCTTCCACGGCGTCCGCGACCGCGTGCGCGTCATCCAGCGTCTCGTCAGCCGGGAGCTTCACATGCAGGCTCATCGTCGTGGCCCCGTCGACAACGATCGTCCTGACGTTGTGGACCTCGCGGACGCTTCGGATGGAGAGTGCGGCACCGGTCGCTCGCTCGCGCAGATCGCTGCTCCCGCTGGGCTCCATGTGGACCGTCACGTCGCTTCCGGGCAGCGCCGCGCGGATCGCGCGCTCGGCGTTGTCGGCGACGGCGTGCCCCTGCGCGAGCGCGGCATCGGGCGAGATCGCGAGGACCACGTCGATGAACGCCTTTCCTGCCGCCTCGCGCGTTCGCACGCGGCGCAGTTCGGCGCGCGGCTCCGCCGCGGCCACCGCGACGCGAACCGCCTCCGTGGCGCCAGGCGGCTCGCGGTCCATCAACACCTGGACGTTCTCCCGCATCAGCCGCAGCGCCGCGGCGACAACGAGCACTGCCACCGCGAGCGCCGCGACGGCGTCGCCCTCGGGCGTACCGGCACGGGCCAGCAGCAGCCCCGCCAGCACGGCGAGGGTCCCCGCGAAGTCAGACGCGAAATGGACGGCGTTGGCCGCCAGCGCCGGGCTCCCGTGACGGCGAGCGGCGCGCGCGGAGATCATTGCCCGGCTCAGGTCGACGGCCAGTACCACAGCCACGACGGCGAACGACCACCAGGGAGCATCGACGTCGTGGGCGACGTTCCCCGACAACCGCGCGATCGCCTGGCCGGCGATCACGGCGCTCACGACGATCAGGAACGCCCCCTCGGCCAGGGCCGCGAGGTGCTCAGCCTTGCCGTGCCCGTAGGCGTGCTCGCGGTCCGCGGGCCTGACGGCGACTCTCAGGGCGAGCAGCGTCAGGATCGCCGCCGCGAGATCCGTTCCGGAGTGCGCGGCCTCCGCCAGCATCCCGAGCGACCCGGTGATCAGGCCCGTCACGAGCTTGAGAACCGCCAGCAGGGCGGCGGCGATGACCGACAGCAGCGCGACGCGCTGTGGGGAGCTGAGCCGGCCGGACTGCTCGTCGGAGGCCATGGTGGGCGCCGTCAGCGAGCGGCGAGCCAGGTGAGCAGCTCGCGCGTCGCACGACCGCGGTGGCTGATCGCGGCCTTCTCAGCGGACGAGAGCTCGGCCATCGTACGGTCGGTGTGATCGTCATCCGGCAAGAACGCCGGGTCGTAGCCGAACCCACCCTCCCCGCGCGGCTCAGCGGAGAGCGTCCCCGAGCATCGCCCTTCGAAGACGTGCTCCTCGCCATTGACCGGGTCCACGACCGCAAGCGCGGAGACGTACCGGAGCGAGCTGCCGTCGGGCGCCTCCGAGAGAAGCTTCTCGAGGTTGTCCTCGTCGCTGGCATCGTCGCCGGCATACCGCGCCGAGCGCACTCCGGGAGCACCGCCGAGCGCCGCGGCCTCGATCCCCGAATCGTCGGCGATCGCCATCCTGCCCGTCTGCTCCGCGGCCGCCCTCGCCTTGACGAGCGCGTTCTCGGCGAACGTCGCGCCCGTCTCCGGCGGAAGCTCGACCTCGCGCGGAAGGGGGTCGAGCTCGTGCGGCATCAGCAGCAACGAGAGCTCACGCAGCTTGTGCGCGTTGCGGCTGGCGAGGACCAGCCTCACGGCGCTGCCTCCGCGATCACGGCGTCCTGCGCGGCGCGCAGCGCGTCGATCCCGACCGCGGCGAGCGCGAGCAGATCGTCGAGGTGCGCCCGCGCCAGCGGCGTGCCCTCGGCGGTCGCCTGGACCTCCAGAAGCCCGCCGTCGCCTGTCATCACGACGTTGGCGTCGACCTCCGCCGATGAATCCTCGGGGTAGTCGAGGTCCAGCAGCGCGGTGCCGTCGACGATGCCGCACGACACGGCCGCGATCGTGTGGGTGAGCGGCGAGCGCTCCAGGCGCCCCTCCGCGATCAGCCGCGCGCAACCGAGCGCGAGTGCGACGTAGCCGCCCGTGATCGACGCACAGCGGGTGCCTCCGTCCGCCTCGAGCACGTCGCAGTCGATCCAGATCGTCCGCTCGCCGAGCGCCTCGAAGTCGACGACTCCGCGCAGCGAGCGCCCGATGAGGCGCTGGATCTCGACCGTCCGCCCGTCGACGCGTCCGCGCGTGGCGTCACGCGCCCGGCGCTCACCGGTCGACGCGGGCAGCATCCCGTACTCGGCGGTGAGCCATCCCTTGCCGCTGCCGGCGCGCCAGCGCGGCACGCCGTCCTCGATGGCGGCGGTGCAGATCACGCGCGTGCCGCCGCAGGCGATCAGCGCCGAGCCGGTTGCGGTGCTCATGAAGCCAGGTTCGATCGCCACGGGACGCAGCTCATCCGCGGCTCGTCCGGCTGGCCTTCGCTGGTTCATGTGACCGCCTCCCGGTCGGGTACTCGGACCTGCTCGACGGCGCCGAGCGGAAGCTGCAGAAAGCGCGTGCCCTGAGCGCGGAATGCCTCCGGATCGCCTGTGCAGAGGAAGTCATACGTTCCCTCACCGGTCCGCGGAGAGGCGAGCCCGCGTGAGCCGAGCGCGTGCTCGACCTGACGCGCCAGCGCTGCGCCGGACGTGACGATGTCGACGCCGCGACCGAGCATCCGTTGGAGCATCGGGCGTACGAGCGGGTAGTGCGTGCAACCGAGGATCACGGTGTCGACGCCCGCCTCGCGCAGCGGCTTCACGTAGCCGCGAACCACGTCGACGACTTCCTGATCGAACGGGAACCCCGCCTGGATGATCGGCGCGAGATCCGGGCAGGGCACGGCGACGAGATCGACGTGGGGATCGGCCGCGTGAACGGCGCGCGTGTATGCGCCGCTGGCGACCGTCGCCGGGGTGGCGAGCAGCCCGATGCGACCGTTGCGGGTCGTCGTCACCGCCTGCACGGCCTCGGGCCCGACGACGCCCAGCACGTCGGCCCCGAGAGTGGTCTCCCGCATGCGCTCGCGGAGCGCCGGCAGCGCCGCCGCCGTCGACGAGTTGCAGGCGACCACGAGGAGCTTGGCGTGGCGAGCGAGCAGCGCCTCGGCGATCTCGAGTGCGAAGCGCTCGAGATCCTCCGGGGGCCTGTCTCCGTATGGGAACCTCGCCGTGTCTCCCAGATAGACGAAGTCCTCATGCGGCAGCTGCACGAGCAGCTCGTGCAGCACCGTGAGACCGCCGACGCCTGAGTCGAAGACGGCGATCGGTCGTCTGCGCGAATCCGTGGGTCTTCTCGAGACATCCGACCCGAGATTCCGGGCCCCGATCACCATCATGCGGCGTCCTCGGATCCGGCAATGCCACCAGCATTGCTCGGATCCTGCGTCCTTGCCTGACGGCGCCGGCATCCCGGCCTCCCAGGCCTGACATCCCGAGAAGACCCACGAGCCGGCACGGCGCCAGCATACGGACCGCTCGGCCGGCGGGCGTCCGGTGGGTCCTCCGGCGTGTCGCGAGAAGACCCACCAGCCGAGCGCCGTCACTTCCCGGGCTTGACGCCCTCGATCGCTTCCTTGAGCTGTCCGACGACGGTCTGGGCGATGCCGCCGCCCTTCAGGCCCTGCCCCACGGCGATGACGCCGGCGAGCACAGCGGCGATCAGCAGGATCAGCGCGACGTACTCGACGGTTCCCTGCCCCGATTGGCCGCGCGCGTCGCGCAGCGTCGTGTGGATGGCCGCATGGACACGGCCGAGGATGCTGTAAGTCACTGTCCCTCCCGGGAGTCGCTTTGGATGTGCGGGAGTCTGCGCGGGGGGGCGTGACGGCTCTACGCCCAGTATGCGGAAAACCACCGGCGCGGGCGCGCGGTGATCGTCACGAGCACGAGCCTCGCCGCCGATCACGCCTGACGCTTGTCTACACTCGCGGCGCGGGCGTGGCAGGAGCCCACCACGGACCATGGCGTTCAGCAAGAGCATCTTCAAACGGCCCAGAGGCCAAGCGCCCACGGCGCCCGTGGGGCACGAGGCGCCCGTGGGGCACGAGGCGCCGGCGGCGCCGGCCGAGCCCGCCGACCAGCCGACGATGGTCATACCGGCGGCGCTGGTCATCCCCGCTCCTGAGGCGACCTACCAGCCCGCGCCCGCTCCGCGTCGACCAGGTTTCCGCGAACGCGGCCGCATGCGCCGCCGGCTGCGCTACCTGCGGGAGGTGCGAGAGCTCGGGTTCCGGGATCTCGGCGGCCTCGTGTTCGACCAGCATCGCTTCCAGCGCCCCAACGAGGCGCTGCTCCACGGCAAGGTCGACGCGATCGACGCGATCGACCGCGAGTCGCGGGCGCTCGCCGCCGCGCTGGAGGAGCGATCGACTTACAGCGAGCTGTTCGTGGCGGGCGTCTCGGCGTGCCAGCGGTGCGGCGGGCTCCACGGGGCCGATGCTCGGTTCTGCCCTAACTGCGGGCTTGCGTTCGGCGGGCCGCGCTTCGTCGCCGGCGTCGGCGCCGAGCACCAGTTCCTGGTCCAGGAACAGGGCGCGTCACCGGGCCAGGCCGCGCTGTTCGACCCGCACCGCGCGGCTGCGCCGGTGATCGGCGCGCCCACGGAATCGCCAGCCGCCCCGTCGATGCCGCCACCAGACGCTGCCGCGCCCACGGCGCAGCCGGACTCAGCGCCGTGAGCGCCGTCGCCGAGGGCGACGTGACGGCTTCGGCCCTGATGTTCGGTGCTCTGCCGTGCCCTCGCTGCGGCGACTTCCTCGCTCCCGACCAGGACTGGTGCCTGCGCTGCGGCGACCCGGCGAGGACCGTCATCGCGCCCGTCCCGCGCTGGCGCCGCCCGCTGCTTGTGCTCGGAGCGCTCGCCCTCCTCGCGCTGGGAGTCCTCACGGGGGCGTTCATCTCGCTGACCGACGACGACCCGCCGGCGGCGCGCACGATCACGAACACGATCACGACCCAGCCGGGCGACGCGTTGCCCCCCGGCGTGACTCCGGCCCCCGCCCCGGCCCCGGCGGCCGCTCCCGCGACCGAACCGGCGACGACGACACCCCCGACGACGACACCGACCACGACACCGACGACCGAGCCGCAGCCGTAGCCCGGAGCTCGAGCTCAGGCCGGCGCCGGCGGGGGCTGAGCGGCCACGGCCTCGAGCGTGGCACGCAGCGAGGACGTCAGCGCAGCCAGGTCGTAGCCACCCTCGAGCACGATGCCGAGCGGCGCGCCGAGCTCGGCACTCAACCGCCGCATGCTCGCCGCCATGCTCGCGTAGCCGGCCGCGCTCAGCAGGCAGCCGGCGAGCGGATCGTCGCGGTGCGCGTCGAACCCCGCGGACACCAGCACAAGCTGTGGTCGCCAGGCGCGCGCGGCGGGAACGACGACGTCATCGACGAGCGCGGTGAAGACCGCGTCCCCGGAGCCCGCGGGCACCGGCATGTTGATCGTCAGGCCCTCGCCCGCCCCGGAACCGATGTCGCTCGCCGCGCCCGTCCCCGGGTACAGCGGCGACTCGTGTATCGACGCGTACAGAACCGCTGGATCGGCATGGAAGATGTCGTTGGTGCCGTTGCCGTGATGAACGTCCCAGTCCAGGATCAGCACTCGATCCAGCCCGTGTGACTCGACTGCGTGGCGCGCCGCCACTGCGACGTTGTTGAACAGGCAGAAGCCCATCGCGCGCGCGGCCTCGGCGTGGTGTCCTGGTGGCCGGTGAATCGACGCGCCGAAGGCAGTCCCTTCGCCGAGCAGCGCGTCGACGAGCGCGACTGCGCCGCCGGCGGCCTGCCGGGCAGCGGAGTAGGAGCCTTCCGAGACGATCGTGTCGGCGTCCAGAGCGCCGCCCCCGCGAGCGCACACGGCCTCGATCGCAGCGCAGTGACCCGGCGGATGCACCCGGTGCAGCGCGGCGTCCGGCACGTCCGGCGAGTCGCGAACCTCGTAGCCGAGCCAGCCCGCGGCCTCGAGCTCCTGCTCCACGGCCACGATCCGCGCGACGCGCTCCGGGTGAGGGCCGGTGTCGTGCAGGCGCGAGGCGTCGTGACGCAGCAGGATCCCGGGCACCGTGGCGGATACCGTACCCCGCGTGAGCGGTCGCGGACGTGGCGAGGTGCTGACTGCGGACATCGTCGTCGTCGGCGCCGGCGCGGCTGGGCTGTACGCCGCGCTGACAGCCGCCGGGGCGGGTGCCCGGGTCGCCGTCGTCAGCGCGACGCCGCTCGCCCAGACCGCCAGCTACTGGGCGCAGGGCGGGCTCGCGGCCGCCCTCGCGGTCGATGACTCCCCCGAGCTGCACCTCGAGGACACCGAGCGCGCTGGTCGGGGGCTGATGCGAGCATCGGCCGGCGAGCTGCTCGTGCGTGAGGCGCCGCGCCTGATCGCCGAGTTGCAGCGCCTTCGCGTTCGCTTCGACGCCGACCGCACGGGCAACCTCGAGCTCGGGCTCGAGGGCGGGCACTCACGCCGGCGGATCGTTCACGCCGGCGGCAGCGCAACCGGGCGTCGCCTACTTCGCCAGCTCTCCGCGAACATCGTGCGGCACGAGAAGATCCAGGTTCTCGAGACCACGCGCGTGTCGGGCCTGTGGCGCGACGGCACGCGCGTCGTGGGGGTCTTGTGCGACGACGGGCTCGCGGTCAGCGCGCGCGGCACGATCCTCGCGACGGGTGGTGCGGCTGCGCTGTGGGCACGCACCACCAACCCGCCCGGGTCGCTGGGGATCGGGATGCAGCTCGCGCATCAGGCCGGCGCGGCGCTCGCCGACATGGAGCTGGTCCAGTTCCACCCGACCGCCGTCACCGGCGTGCCCGGACGTGAGGGCTTCCTGGTGACCGAGGCGATACGCGGTGAGGGCGCGACGCTGCACGGGCCGGACGGCGAGCGATTCGTCGATGAGCTGGCGCCGCGCGACGAGGTCGCGCGCGCGATCTGGGGCCTGATGCAGAGCGAGCACGTCCCATCCGTCTCACTCGACATGCGCGCTGTCGACCCCTCGCGCTTCCCGAACGTCGTGGACGCACTGCGCGCCTCCGGGCTGGACCCCGCGAACGAGCTGGTACCGGTCGCCCCAGCCGCTCACTACGTGATGGGCGGCGTCGCCTGCGATCTGCACGGCGCGACGGGGGTCGCCGGGCTCTACGTCGTCGGCGAGACAGCCTGCACGGGGCTGCACGGCGCCAATCGCCTGGCCTCGAACTCGCTGTCGGAATGCGTCGTGTTCGGTGAGCGCGCCGCGCTGGCGGCGCTCACCGAGGAGTCGCATCCGGTCGGTTCGCCTTCCACGGCGCAGCCGCTGCTCTCGCCCTCGCAGGACACACGAGCGGCGCTGTGGCGAGACGCGGGGCTGGTGCGCGATCGTGAGGGCCTTGAGCGGCTGCTCCAGGATGAGCACCCGCTGGCGCGCGTCGTCGCCGGCTGCGCGCTGCTGCGCGAGGAGACGCGCGGCGCGCACGTGCGCTCGGACTTCCCGCAGACCAGCCCGGAGCTGGACCGGATGCACGTCGTCGTACGCGACGACAAGCCGTCTTTCGAGCGCTGGCTCTAGGCGCCGCTCGCGGGCGGGGCAGTGACGTTCAGGCCCGCGAAGCGTCCTTAACACGAAGTTCATCTCCCGAGTGTCTTGGCGTTTATGCGGCAGGCGGATACTCGCCAACCGCGAAGGAGCGCAATACAGCGCCAGCAGCCGGAGGGTCCCAGCCCCATGTATCAGCTCAGCAGAGCCATCTATCGAGAGCTCGCACCGCACATCTGCACAGGACGTGACGGTCACGCCGACGTGCTCGCCTCGTGCGAGCGGGCGGTCGAGCGGCTCGCGACGGATCGCCACTACTTCTCGAACCCCGCCAGGACGTTGTTCCGTGACGTAAGGGCGAACTTCCCGCTCCAGTCGCAGGAAAGGGTCTGGGTCGTCGTCCGCGACTACGTCGATGCCGCGGAGCGGATGCTCGTGAACCTCACGACCCGCGGTCGCGACGCCTTCGGGAACAAGCTCTCCTGTCGCGCGACCACCAGGCGCGGCGCACCGTGCCAGCGGATCCCGGTGCATTCGAACGGATACTGCCCGTCCCACCAGCACCTCGCGGCGACCGAGGAGCCCACCAAGCGCGAGCAGGAGCTGGCGATCGCGGCCTAACGGATCTTCTCGGACTACGATCGGCGCCATGCGCGTCGCGTTTCTCGGGCTGGGAATCATGGGCTCGCGGATGGCCGTGCACGTCGCGCGCTCGGGCCACGACCTCAGGCTCTGGACGAGGACCGACGGCAAGGCTCAGGCGTGGGCCGACCGAAACGCAGGTGAGGCATTCGCGACGCCTGCCCAGGCCGCAGCAGACGCCGATGCCGTGATCTCGATGGTCATCGACGGACCGCAGGTTCAGGAGATCCTGCTGGGCGCCGATGGCGCGGCGTCGAAAGCGCCGCTGGGCACGCTGTTCCTCGACATGTCGACGATCGCGCCAGACGCGGCGGTGATGATCGCCGCCGAGCTCAACGCGCGCGGTCACCGCTTCATCGACGCGCCGGTCACGGGATCCTCGCCGGCGGCCGATTCCGGCACGCTCACGATCATGGCCGGCGGCGAAGCCACGGACATCGACCGCGCGCAGCCGCTGCTCGAGGCGATGGGCCGCACGATCGTGCGCTGCGGCCCGGTCGGACACGGGCAGCTCGTGAAGCTGCTGAACAATGCGGTCGCGGTGGCCAACGCCCTGACCGCGGCGCAGGCGCTCGTGGCAGGCCGCGCGATGGGCGCCGACCTGAACGCGCTCGTCGACGTGCTGAGGGCCGGCTCGGGTGGCAGCGCAGTGCTCGACCTCAAGAGCCGCCCATTCCTCGAGCACGACTACTCGACGCTCTTCAAGACGGCTCACATGCTCAAGGACGTTCGCCACTGCCTGGATGCGGTCGCCGCAGCGGGCGCATCGTTCCCTGCGGCGGCCGCAGCCGGTGAGGTCCTCGCCGACGCCGTCGACCGCGGGTTCGCTGACGACGACTACGCATCGATTCTCGAAGTCGTCGAGGCGCGCGAGGGCTTTCGGCTGTAAGACGCGACAGGGCCCGTTGTGCGGCGGCGAGAGCGCCCGCTCGGTGAGAGCGCCCGCTGAGACGTGCCGGGTGGGCAGTCCGGCTGCCCGGACGACCTGCTGGGGGTGCCGTTCACAGCACTCGCATGACCACCCGGCGCACGCAAGGTCGTTTGCGTTCGACCGCCAGCTGGACGGAACGCGCAGTCGACCTGCAGCTTTCTCGCTTGAAAGTGCGCAAATCCGCGCGCAACTGAGGAATCTCTGGCAGCAGCCGTAAAAAGCCGTACCAGATGTCGCTCGACCCGACCAACACCAGCCAGAACGACGTGCCCGGTGCAGCCGTGATCTCGTTCGACGAGCGCCGCGCGAGCCGCGACGCCGCGGCCCACGCGGCCCAGGCTCAGTCGGCGACGTCGTCAGCCGCTCACGGAGCCCGCGCACGCGTTGCGGCCGTGACCGACACCTGCTGGTGCTGCCGCTCGAAGGTTCGCGCCGTCGTAGGCGTGATCGTCGATCCGGACCTGACCGCCGACGCGACCGGCTTCCTGCCGCTCGACCAGGTCGACGAGGCACTCGTCAGGACGCTGGACGAGCGGACGCTGACGCGCCGCGGCATCGGTCCACTGCGCCACCGCGAAAGCCCCGGAGTCGAGGGCGGCTACATCGCCAACGGCTGCGCCGAGTGCGATGCGCTGATCGGGCGTTTCCACCTCGAGGACCTGCTCGCCGACCACCGCAACGCCGGCGGCTCGCTCGGGCAGCTGGACAGCGGCATCGCGGTCGAGCTCGACCTCGTGCCCGCCGAGCGCCGCACCGCCTTCACCGCGCTCGGCTAGACATCCGGGCGCGTCGCGCCCGGTGTGACGCACCGTCAAGCCCTCCCCGCGAGCGGCGCCGCGCGCCGACGCGCCCGGAATCGGCCATTGGAACCCTCGCTTTTGCAGCGATGTTTGCTGTTCCGGCGCTCGGTCTGAAAGAATGACGCTCGTCCGCACTGGACCCGGTTCGCATCAACGGTCGCCGGTGCGGGTTTCCTGTCGTCACCCTCCAGCAGTTCTGAACCTCCTATGCCAATTGCCCTGAAGGAATGGGCCGTCACCGTTCGCGCACTCGCCGAAGGCGAGCAGCTCCTCACCCTTCGCAAGGGTGGGATCCGCGAAGAGCAAAAGCACTTCGAGCTCGAGCATGACCGCTTCTTCCTGTACCCCACATTCGACCACCAGCGCAACGACATCGTCCGCGAGTCGCACGCGCCCGAGCTACGCCGCGCCCTCGAAGAGGGCGTGTGGCCTGACGGCGATCCGCCGCTGCACGCGCTGACGCGCGACGGCGGCATCCCGCAGCCGGACCGTGTGCGCGTACGCGCCTGGGCCGAGGTCGCCGGTCACTACTCGATCACCGACCCGCGGACGCTGAACGAGCTGTCCCCGTTCCACGTCTGGACGACGGACTACGCGCACAAGCGCCTGGCCTGGAAGCGCCGTCACCCGCTCAACGTGGTGCTGCTGCGCACCTACCGCATCCCGCGGCCCGTCACGGTTCGCGTGCGCGGCGACTACCAGGGCTGTCGGTCCTGGATCGAGATCGCCCGTGAGCTCCCGTTCGAGGGGACGCCGGTGCTGTCGGACCACGAGTTCGACCGGGTCCGCGAGGAGATCGAGTCGATCTGTACAGCCGACTCCCGCACCCCGCTGCTCGTCTGAGCGGGCCGCGCGGCGCCTGGCTGTGTCCTCGGTCGCTCGTGTGGCAGGCCACACGTCGCTCCCTGCGTCCTTGCCAGGCATCCGCGATCCCTCGCTCAGACGCGCAACGGCGTCGTCGGTTGGTTTCGTTGCGCCGTCTCGCGCGCGAGGGATCCACGATCTCTCGCCCACCCGCGTCCGTTGCCGCCCGTTGTTGAGGCGCGACCGAGCCTCGCCCGATGACCTCTCCTGGTGAGCGGATGCTTGCCGGCGCGGGACGGGTGCTTGCGATCGGCGTGGGTGGTGGCGGCGATGTCGCGGGAGCGTTGGCAGTCGCGGCGGTCTGCGAGCGGCTCGGCACGCCCTGGGAGGTCGGGGGGCTGACCTGGGAGCGGCGCCCGATCGACCCGCTCGCGGGACCGCGCCGGCTCGACGAGGTGAGCGGCGCCGAGCGGCTTCACGAGTGCGCCGCGCTCGCTGGGCCGGCCACGCAGGGGCCGGGTGGTTTTCGCTTCGCGGAGAGCGCTGCAGCAGCCGCGATTGGGCGCTCGACGGTGCTCATCGACCCCGGCTCCGGGTCTGCCGGAGCAGCGGCTGGGATCCTTGCCGCCGCCTCGCGCCTGCGCTGCGACACGGTCGTCCTGCTCGACGTGGGCGGCGACGTGCTCGCGCACGGTGACGAGGATGGCCTCGCGAGCCCGCTCGCCGACGCCGTCCTGTTGGCCGCGGCGCCCACGATCGCGGCCGGCGGCGTGGGCGTCCTGGGCGCGATCTTCGGTGCCGGCTGCGACGGCGAGCTGACGCCTGACGAGGTCACCGAGCGCCTTGCTGAGGTCGAGCGCCACGGACCGCAGATGGGGTCGAGCGTTCTAGATGCCGGCCAGGTCGCGTGGCTCAGCGGGACGACGACCGCGATTCCGACAGAGGCGAGCGCGATGGCGATCAGGTGCGCTCGAGGCGAACGCGGCCAGGCCTTGATCCGGAACGGGCGCCGCAACGTCCAGCTGACCGCGACCGGCGGCCTGCTGCTGTGGTTCGACACGAACGCCGCGCTCGCCTCCGCCGCGCGACTTGCACACGCCGTCGGCACCGCGCCGAGCCTGCAAGCGGCCGACGCGATCCTCGCCGCCCGCGGCGTACGAACCGAGCTGGCCTACGAGCGCGACGCCGCCGGTGAGGACCAGGCAGGCGCCTCGGCATGACGGCGAGCTGGGTAGAGACGAGCTCGCCGGCGTTCCGCGCGCGCCACACCGAAGCTGACGCCGACGACGTGGTCGGTCTGCTGGAGATGCTGGAGGGCGCGCGCGAGCGCATCGCCGGGGCGCTGCCGCACGCTCCCGCCGGCATCGACGTCGTCGTCCACGCGAGCGCGGCACAGCTGTCGCTCGCGCAGCCGCTCGTGCCGGTGCTCAGGCGCCTCACGACCCCAGCCGCGCGCCGCTACGTCGCCGGCTGGTTCACGTCGCGTGAGATCCATGTCCTGGCGCCGCGACTGCTCGAGGAGCGCGCGTCGCGCGTCTCGGGATCGCGCGACATGCTGCTGCTGACGCCGGCCGCGCTGTACGCGGGGTTGGCCGTCGCAGTCGCGAACCCCGGGCTCCCCCCCGCGCTGCGCCCCGGAGCGATGCGCAGGATCGTGCCGTGGGCCTGGCTCTCGCTCGGCGCGGGACAATGGCTTTCGGGCCAGACCGCCCACGCCAGGCCCGCGATCACGCGCCGGCTGCGCGAGGGGCCGCGTCCGGCCTTCCCGCCCGGCGTGCGTGACGCATGGCTGCTGGGCGGAAGCGTCCTCGACCTGCTGTCACGCGAGGAAGGCGAGCGTGCAGTCGTACGGCTGGTGCTCGAGCCGCCCGGCGATCCGCGCCGCGCGCTGGAACGCGCGTTTCGCGGCCGCTCGACGGTGCACAGCGAAGGTGCGTGGCGCTCGCACCTCGCGCGGCTGGCCGGCGCGCACTGAAGTCGACACGCGTGGCCCTCGCGGGGCCCCTCAGCGGCGAGGTGAGCGCGCCTCAGCCCTGTAGCAGCGCGAGGACCCAGACCACGAGCGCGGCGCCGGCGACCCCGGCGAGCAGACCCGCCAGCAGCTTCGCGGGTGCCGGCCCGCTCGCCCCACCGCGATCGTGCAGTTCGGCCTGGAGCAGCGCCTGGCGCGCCGCGTCGGCGCCGGACGCGGGGACGAGCACGTCGCGCGCGCCGGCTGCGAGCATCTCCGGCACGTCGGCGCTGGCCGAGCGGCGTACGAGGCTCGGGATCCCCTCCTCCAGCAGCAGGTTGGAGATGAAGTCGGCCTCCGCCTGGTTACGCCCCGTCGCGACGGTCACCGGCGGGCCCAGCGCGTACTGGGGCGCCACCTTGCGCGCACGATCGCGGCGGTCGGCGCGCTCGTCGTGGGCCGCTCCGTGGTAAGTCAGCGGCGTCCCGCAGTGCGGGCACACGCGCGCGTCGAGCGTGTGGGTCGTGGCGCAGCGCGGGCAGAGCAGGGGGCGTGACTCAGCCATCCGTGACCTCGACCGGAACCTCACTCACCGTGCCCCCGTCTATGAGGTAGCTGCGCACCTCGGGTTCGCCCTCGCCCGCGAGCCCGACGATCAGCCACTCCGCGCCGGGCCAGCCGGCGGCGAAGTTGATGTCCGTCTGGGACGGGTAGGGCGCAGAGCGCGTGTGCGAGTGGTAGATCGCGCCGATCGCGTCGCCGCGATCCTCGATCTCGGTCAGCAGCCGGTGCAGCTCGAGCCCGTCGACCTCGAAGCGCAGCGGGCTGGCCGCGGCGTTCGTCGCCCGGTGCACGCTGACGGCGGCGCCGTCGCGCACCGCGATCACGCCGCAGCACTCGTTCGGGTGCTCGTCGCGCGCGTGCGTGATGACCGGTGCGATGAGGTCGGCTGTGATGCGCATCACGGCCGAGGGTACCGACGGGCGCAGCCGGCGCTCCCGGCCGCGCAGCGTTACTCGGCCTTGGCCTTGAGGACCGGCTTCTCGTCGTCGCGATCGTCGGAGTCGCCGGTCAGCGACTCCTTGAACTCCCGCATCCCGCGCCCCACGGAGCGCCCGACCTCGGGCAGCTTCTTCGGGCCCAGGACGATCAGCGCGATGACGAGGACGACTACGAGCTCGAGCGGGCCGAGGCTTGGCATGAGATGAAGACTAGTACGTTGTCCGGTTATTGCGTTTCATGCTTTGAGGGGTTTGCCTTCGTAGGTCCAGGCGAACGGTTTGGCGGTTGGGTTGTAGCGCTCGATGAACCCGAGCAGCTGGGTCTTGAGGTCGGCC
>Ga0247727_10000792_pt1 | contig 77185 bp, 76 predicted proteins | sample WisWelCaveWW1625_FD_202498 | JGI IMG/M metagenome (GOLD analysis project Ga0247727, IMG submission 202498) | Biofilm microbial communities from Wishing Well Cave, Virginia, United States - WW16-25 | ecosystem: Environmental > Aquatic > Deep subsurface > Groundwater > Cave microbial mat | place...
TCGAAGTGTCGCAAGGCTCGCGTCCTTTCGATGTTTCGGGCGTTTCTCACAACAACACCCTTGCCATCGTTCGCGACGCCGAGCCTTGCGACCTATCGAATCATGGGACAGCAGTGGGTCTGACCCCGTGAGATCGTGAAGTCGTGAGATCGGGAAGTCGTAGGCCAGGTCCGGAGTGCCGACGGTGCCGAGCGGAACGCCTATTCGGTCCTATAGGGATCTGGAGGTGTGGCAGGTAGCGATGGACTTGGCTGCTGCCTGCTACAAATCGACTGCCACGTTTCCGCGTGAAGAGGTTTACGGAATGACCGCCCAAATCCGGCGTTCCGCGGCGTCCATAGCGGCCAATATCGCAGAGGGCTACGGACGGGAGACGACGCCTTCGTTTGTCCACTTCCTCCGGGTCTCACAGGGCTCGCTCAAAGAGCTGGAGACACACCTATCTCTGGCAGAGCGCGTCGAGATATGCTCCCCAGAGAAGTTGGCACCCCTGTTCAATCTCTGCGAGAGGGTGGGAAAGATGCTTCGAAAGCTCATCAGGTCGCTGGAAAAGGAACCCAACGCCGGCAGCTGACAATCAACCCCGTGGAGTTGTCACTCGACCTCACGATCTCACGACTTCACGATCTCACGACTTCACGAAAACTCACCACCTCACCACTCACCATCTCACCCACCATGACCCAGCAATGGCTCACCGTTCTCGGCCTCGCGCTCGACTTCGCAGGCTTCATGCTGCTGCTGCGCGAGTGGTGGCTCGCCTTCTTCAACGAAGGCCGGCAGATGCAGATGGCCGAGCAGTTCGACCGCATGCGGGCCATGCGCAATATGTTTCCCCGTGCGCCGGGCGAGCGTAACCCCTACGAGTCGCTGGAGCGGGTGCAGGACGAGCAGGCGATCCGCAAGGCGCGCACCGAGCACCGCGCCGCCATGACTGCGCGCCGGGGCGTGTTCCTGCTGGCGGCGGTGCTGATCGTGTCGGGCTTCCTGCTGCAGATCGCCGGCGCCTGGCCCGGCTGCTGCCCGCCCTGGATCGCGCCGTAGGTTGGGTCAACGCCGGCGGATGCCGGCGGCAGACCCAACATCACCCGGCGGGGCACGCTTGCCACGTCGGCCGTGCGGATGCTCTATTTCCATCTGCCAGTGGTCCGACGCAAACTGTTGCAACCCCCTGTCATGCCGGCGCTTGTCGCCGGGATCCATCGTGCCGCGAGCGCCGGAGCTCGCTGATGGCTGGATCCCGGGCACAAGGCCCGGGATGACTGGGGTAGAAGCTGTTTGGTCGCATCACTAGCAATTTTCCGGTTGAGCGCGGGCGGGCGCTGCCATGGCGGGCAAGATCTTCGTCAACTACCGGCGCGATGACGAGCGGGCGATGGCGGCCCGCATCCGCGACCGCCTGGCCCAGACGTTCGGCGAGGCCAACGTCTTCATGGACGTCGACAATCTGCTCGCCGGCCAGCGCTTCGACAGGGAGCTGGAGAAGGCGCTCGGCCAGACCGACGTGTTCCTCGCGGTGATCGGTCCGCGCTGGATGGGACTGTTGGCCGAACGGCAGGCCAGCGGCGAGCGCGACTACGTCCGTGAGGAGATCGCCGGGGCGCTCCAGCGCGGCATCGTCGTCATCCCCGTGCTGATCGAGCGAACGCCGCTGCCACGCGCCGATGCCCTACCCGAGGACATCCGGGACCTCGTCTTGCACCAGAAGCATGAGGTCACCCATGAGCGGTTCGGGCGCGATGTCGGGGACCTTGTCGAGGCCATCCGGTTGGCGCGGAGGGCCGCGCGGGCGGGAGGTGGCGGCGGAGGTTCAGCTGTCCGCTGGGTCGGAGCTGCGGTGTTGGCAGCGCTTATGCTCGGCGGAGGCGTACTGGCCTATCAGGGCTTGACACCCGACCGAGGCGTGGAAGTGAAGCGACAAGAAGATCGGGTCAAAGTAGCTGCCGAGAAGGCCAAGCAAGTGGAGATCAAGCGCGTCGCAGATGCTGCCACCGCCAAGAATAAGGCCGATGAGGAAGCACAAGCCAAGCGAGCGGCCGAAGAGGCCGAGCACCAGCGGCTGGCCATGCTCAAGGCCGAGCAGGAGCGCAAGCGGGTCGAAGAGAACAGGAAGCCGGCAAAGGTCGCGGCGCCCCCCGCCGCTGCCGCGCCTGTTGCCATTGCACCAGACGGTCCGGAGGTGACCCTTCGAATGAAAGGTGGTGGCTTTGAGCTGAAGGGCCGATTGAAGGCCTACGACGGGGGGCGTTATGTCATCGACAGTAGGAAGTTCGGCACTATGACGCTCGATGCGTCCAACATGGAATGCATCGGTGCTGGGTGCCCAGGCGGCTTGGCTGCGGCAATCGGCCCGTCCCCGGATCAGTTGCGGCCGGGCCGGGTGTTCCGCGACTGCCCTGACTGCCCGGAGATGGTCGTGCTGCCGGCCGGCGAGTTCATGATGGGCTCACCGGCGAGCGAGACCGGGCGCGACGCCGACGAGGGTCCGCAGCGCAGGGTCACGATCCAGCGGCCGTTTGCGGTGGGCAAGTTCGAGGTGACATTCGCCGAGTGGGACGCTTGTGTCGCCGCCAATGGCTGTAGCCACAGACCCGATGATCGGAGCTGGGGGCGCAGCAGGCGGCCCGTGATCAATGTCTCCTGGCACGATGCGAAGGGGTACGCTGCGTGGCTCTCTGGCAAGGCCGGTAAGAACTACCGTCTGCTGAGCGAAGCCGAGTGGGAGTACGCGGCACGGGCCGGCACCACGACCAGGTACGCCTTCGGTGACACGATCAGCAAGGGCCAGGCGCGGTATTCGGCCGACAAGACGGTGGAGGTTGGCTCATTCCCGGCCAACAAGTTCGGCCTCCACGACCTGCACGGCAACGTGTGGGAATGGTGCGAGGACAACTGGCACCCGAATTATGAGGGCGCACCGATTGACGGCTCCATGTGGTCAGGGGGCGACGTCTCTCTGCGCGTCCTGCGCGGGGGCTCCTGGCACTTCAGCTTTCCAGACAACCTCCCCTCGGCGATCCGCAACAGGGGCCAACCGGACTTCCGCTACGTCAGCATCGGTTTCCGTCTGTCCAGAACGCTCTAACCTCTCGCTTCCTCACCCTTACTCTTGAGGACACGCGGCGAGACTATGCCACCACCAAGGTGTCCCGCCGAAGACGGCCGAAACTGGCGAAGGCGATTTCTTTGTGTTGGTGCGGTCGAGAGGACTCGAACCTCCACGCCTTGCGGCGCTAACCCCTCAAGCTAGTGCGTCTACCAATTCCGCCACGACCGCATGAGCCGCTCGTGTAGCAAACCGCGGCGGCGCAAACAAGGTTTCAGGGGTCAGGTTTCAGGTTTCAGGGGGCCAGGGCTTAAACCTAACCCCTGAGACCTGCTCCCTGAAACCTGGCCCCTGAGCTTGATCCGAAGACCAGTCCCCGCCACATTCCCTACGCCTCAGGCCGCATGGGAGAAGCAGAGGAAAATGCCGCCCGGCCCGCCGATCGACTGGATGGTGACGGAGGCGCCCGTCGCCTACGAGGCGGCGTGTGCCGCCATGGCCGAGCGCGTCGAGGCGATCGTGGCCGGCACGGCGCCCGAGCTGGTCTGGCTGCTCGAACACCCTGCGCTCTATACCGCGGGCACCAGCGCGCGGGCGGAAGACCTCATTGCCCCTTCGCGACTTCCCGTACACCGCACGGGACGCGGCGGCCAGTACACCTATCACGGCCCCGGCCAGCGGGTGGCCTACGTGATGCTCGACGTGAAGCGCCGCTTCGGCGACGTGCGCGCCTACGTCGCGGCGCTCGAGGATTGGATCATCGACGCGCTCGCGACCTTCGATGTGAAGGGCGAGCGCCGGCCGGGCCGTGTCGGGGTGTGGGTGCGCCGCCGCGCGAGCGGCGAGGACGCCCACGACAAGATCGCCGCCATCGGCGTGCGGCTCTCGCGCTGGGTGAGCTCGCACGGCATCAGCCTCAATGTGGCGCCGGACCTTGCCAACTATGCCGGCATCGTGCCCTGCGGCATCCGCGACGGCGGCGTCACCAGCCTCGCCGACCTCGGGCGCAACGCCAGCCTCAGCCAGGTCGACCTGGCGCTGCGCGCGGCCTTCGAGCGCCGATTCAGGTGTCAGGTTTCAGGTTTCAGGTTTCAGGGGAGGGAGGCAGTAACCCCTGGCCCCTGAAACCTGAAACCTGATCCCTCAGCCTCTGCGGGCCGGCCTTTTGCTGGGCGCGGGGGGCGACGCTGGACCTGTCGAAGGATCGGGCGTCTCGTAAAAGACCGTCCCGTCCTCGATCGAAACGGCATCGCCCCCGAACAGGCGATACCCCGCGTCTTCGTCGTTGTTCAGGCGGATGGTGCATCCTTTGAGGCAGACATCGGACAAAGTCTGCGACGGCTTCAGCACGTGATCGGCCTTGGCCTCACCCTCGATGATGGTCACCGTGTGGTCGCGTTCGTCGCGATTGGTGATCGTCACTCCATGCGCGGCGCTCGTGCTCAGCAGGAGTCCGATTACACCAATCGCGTGCGTCATGCGCACCATGGTAGCCGTGCTCAAAGGATGCACGCGTTGCTATTTCTTCTTCTTCTTGGCGGCTTTCTTCGCGGTCTTCTTCGCAGCCTTCTTCTTCGCCTTCATCGCTCTCGTCCTTCCAGTGAGTCACTCGAATCGAGTCCGAGCATTGTCAATGTGAAAATTTTTGGGCGAGTCCACAAACGGATTTTTCCGCTGACGCCTATCGGCTTTTTCGATAGATACTTTTCCAGCGTCGCCAACGCGTGCAGGCCACCCGGATGGACATCGCTCTCGCCCGTACGTTCCTGATGGTCGCGGAGACCGGCAGCTTCATCGATGCCGCGCGCAAGATGAACGTCACGCAGTCGACGGTGAGCGCGCGCATCAAGGGGCTCGAGGACATGTTCGGTCGCACCCTGTTCGACCGCTCCAAGAACGGCGCCGCACTGACCGGAGCCGGCGAGCAGTTCCAGAAGCACGCGCTGGCGCTGGTGCGGCTGTGGCAGCACGCCCAGCTCGAAGTCGGGCTGGCGGGGCAGCACCGCGACCATCTCGCCGTCGGCGCGCCGGCGGCGCTGTGGGATGGCTTCCTCCTCAAGTGGATCTCCTGGCTGCGCGGCAACATCCCCGACATCGCCATCTCCGCCAGCGCCAGCCTGCCCGCCGTCATGATCCAGCGCTTGCTGGAGGGGACCTTGGATCTCGCCATCATGTACCAGCCGGGCCAGCCGCCGGGCTTCACCATCGAGCACCTGTTCGACGAGGAGTTCGTGCTGGTCACCAGCGCGCCGGGGCGCCGGCGGCACCATAGCGACTACGTGTTCGTCGACTGGGGCCCCGACTTTCAGGCCGACCACGCGGCCGCTTACCCCGAGCTCAACAATACCGGCGTAAACCTGGACCTGGGCTCCATGGGCATCGACTATCTGCTTGCCAACGAGGCTTCCGGCTATTTTCCCCGCCGCCTCGTCAAGCATCATGTCAGCCGCCGGCGCCTGCGCATCCCGGCCCGGTCGCGCTCGTTCACGTCGGCCGTCTACATGGTCTATCCGGAGTCCCGCGACGAGGAGGCCTACGAGCCGATCCTGCAGGGATTGCGGCGGGCGGCGGAGCGGTTGATGGCGTAGGTTTCGTTGGGTCGACCCCGGCGAAAGCCGGGGGATGACCCAACACAACTCGTAGTCTCATCCAGCGTTGGGTCTGCGCTCCGCTCGACCCAACCTACGATATCGCGATTCACTCTGTCGGCAGCACATCGAATCCACGGGGCGCTGCACCACCCTCTTCCAGCACCGCCACAGACGCTACCTCGGCCGATCGCGGACCATCGCGGCAGCGATCGAGCATTTCCGTGACGTCTGCCGGCGCGCCCGAGAAGAGGGCCTCGACCGAGCCGTCACGGCGATTGCGCACCCAGCCGGACAGTTCCAGCTCGCCGGCCACCTCCTCGGTCCAGTAGCGATAGCCCACACCCTGCACGCGGCCATCGATGCGAACGCGTACCGTACGCACCCCGCTGCCGCCGCTCATGCGAGCCTCCTCAGTAGCCGAGCGCCAGGCCGTCCTTGCGGTGGTCCGAGGCGCCGATCAGAACACCGCTCTCCCGGTCGATGACCACGGCCTGCGCGCCGCCCCACGGCATCGCGCGCGCTGCCACGCGATGGCCGAGCTGCTCGAGGCCGGCAACGACCGATGCCGGCACCGCTTCCTCGACCAGCACGGTGTCACCGTCGAAGAACACGCGCGGAGTCTCGATCGCCTGCTGCGGGTCCATGCCGTAGTGGAACATGTTGGTCATGACGTAGACGTGGCCCATCGGCTGGAAGTGCGCGCCCATCACGCCGAACACCATGTGCGGCTTGCCCTGCTTGAGCGCCATGGCGGGCACCAGGGTGTGCATCGACCGCTTGCCCGGCGCGATGCAATTACGGTGGCGAGGATCGCACACGAAGCCCTTGCCGCGGTTGTGCAGCACGACGCCCGTCTTGGTCGTGACGATGCCGGAGCCGAAGTCGTCGTAGAGCGAATTGATGAAGGAGACCGCCATCCCCGCCTCGTCGACGATCGCGAAGTAGACGGTGTCGGAGCCGGGCGGCTCCGGCAGCGGGCCCAAGTCCTCGCGCCTGCGCTTGCGGTCGACGCGCCCGGCAAGGTCATCGATCACCGCGTCGGACAGCATGTGCTCGACCGGCACGTCGGCCATGTCAGGATCGGCAACGAACGCATCACGCATGGCGAAGGCGAGCCGGGCCGCCTCGATCTGGACATGGTAGCGCTCGACCGAAACGGGGTCCTCGGGCAGCCCGATCCTCTCCAGCATCTTGAGCACCATCAGCGCCACGATGCCCTGGTTGCTCGGCGGCAGCTCGCACAGCTCCACCCCGCGGTAGGCGACCGAGATCGGCGTGACGTAGGTGGAGCGCTGCGCGGCAAAGTCGTCGAGCGTGTGCAGGCCGCCCAGCGCCCGCAACTCGCCGACGATGTCCTCAGCCACCTCGCCGGCATAGAACCCCTCTCGCCCTTCGCGCGCGATGATCCGAAGCGTGCGGGCAAGCGCCGGAAAGCGCATGACGTCGCCCGCACGCGGTACAGCGCCCGCTTTGAAGAGGTGCTTCTTGGCCCCGGCGTGGCCGGAGATCCTCTCCCTATGCAAGGCCCAATCCGCGGCGACGCGCGGCGCCACAACGAAACCACTCTCCGCCAGATCGATCGCCGGCTCCAGCAGGTGCGAAAGAGGCATGGTGCCATGGTCGGCCAGCAGCCGCACCCAGCCATCGACGGCGCCTGGCACAGTCACGGCATGCGCGCTCGTCGGCTCGATGCGCTCCAGCCCAGACTTGGCGAGCCAGGTCGAGTCGGCGCCCTTGGGAGCGCGACCGGCGGCGTTGAGCGCGATCAGCTGGTCGTGCCCCGGCTTGGCGAGAAGCGCAAAGCAGTCGCCGCCGATGCCCGTCATGTGCGGCTCGACAACGGCCAGCACCGCAGCGGTAGCGATGGCGGCATCCACCGCATTGCCCCCCGCCTTCAAAGTCTCGATCACCGTGAGGCTGGCCGTGGGATGCGACGTGGCGCACATCGCCCGGCGCCCGTAGACGGACGAGCGCCCGGGGAAGTGGAAGTTGCGCATGGGGTCTCCGATGTAGATGAAGGCCAGTCGCCGGGCTACCTTTGTTGAAGATTGTGCCGTCGGCACTTTGGCACGGGTGAAGGGGGGCTAGAAGTGAGAGTCGCAGCCCGCCATCCGCTGCTCATCGTCGCGGCCTTAGCGACCGCCGTTCTCATCGCGGGAATGGAGCTGGCGCAGGCCGACTGGTGGGTCTGCTTCCACAGCACTTCTTCCTATGAGTATCGGCAGACGGTAGTTCGGACCATCGTGCTCACTGCGTTGACCAACGCGTCGACTGAGACTCTGGTCCTTCTGGCAATCACCTTGCCCACACTGCTCGCAGTCGCCTTGGCGCGTCGCCCGGGGCTGCAGATTTTGGCGTTGGCCCTACTGGCCGTCCCCGTCGCATTGATCCTGCATTCTTTACTAACGAGAACCGGTTTGCACCACTGCGACAGAAAGGGATGCACGATCTGCGCGCTGATTGGCTACTGGCTGCTCTTCATTCAACTGCCGCTCAGCTCACTCTTACTGGTTGGCCTCCTGACGCAGAGACTGTTTGGGGCCCTGCAGCGCACTCAGGCCCGCGCAGGGAGTTGAGAGAGAAGCGAAGACCCAACAAAACCCGAGGCAGCAAGGTTGGCTCTCCTACTGCGCCTTGGATCAAATTGACGTCATCCCGGCGCCGCGAGTGCCCGTAGGGCACGAGCGGGACTCGGCCGGGACCCATGCACAGCTCAGCGAGTCGTCCCTCAACGTCCAGGGCTGAGTGCAAGGGCAGCGAGATGGCGGCATCGTCCCGCCAGGTCCGAGCGAGAGCAAGCTGCTGGGTGCATGGATCCCGGCCGAGTCCCGCTTGCACGCTTCGCTTGCAAGCGGCGCCGGGATGACGAGAGAAAAGGGATCGATGGGGGGCGCGGCAATGGCGGCTCCCCTTCAACTTCGCCTGGAGGTACGCGGTCAGGAAGCCCTCATGCGAATTCCATGATCACGGCGTCGACGGCGAGGCTGTCGCCGGGCTTGGCCTTGACGGATTTGACGACGCCGTCGCGCTCGGCGCGGAGGACGTTCTCCATCTTCATGGCCTCGACAACGCACAGCGCCTCGCCGGACTTTACCTCCTGGCCCTGCGTGACGTGGATCGCCTTCACCAGCCCAGGCATCGGACACAGCAGCAGCTTGGAGGTGTCGGGCGCTGCCTTCTCCGGCATCAGGGCCGCTAGCTGGGCCTCGCGTTCGGTATAGACGCGGGTCGCGGCGCGGGTGCCGCGATAGGTGAGGTCGTAGCCGTTGAGGATCGGGCGCACCTGCACCGCGACCGGGCGCTTGCCCACCTGTCCCCGCCACAGCGGATTGCCCGGCCACCAGTCGGCGTCGACATCGAGCGTGGTGCGCCGGATGCTCTTGGCGTCGACCAGCGTGACCTTGGCGGGATGGCCGAGCGTGCCCTCCACGCGGGCTGCGACCAGGGCGCCGCCGACATCGGCAATGCGCCGCGAGGAGAAGCGCACCGCCGGTCCGGCCATCTGATGGGTGATCTCGCGCCGGCGCGCGTTGCTCAGATGGTCGATGCCGACGGCGACCGCCGCCAGTACATCGAGATCCTCGCCCTGCGGGGTGCGCGGCTTGAACCCGCCCTTCCACTCCTCGGCTATGAAACCGGTGGACAGGCGGCCCTCGCGCCAGCGCGGATGCTGCATCAACGCGGCGAGAAACGGGATGTTGTGCTCCACCCCGTCGATGACGAAAGCGTCGAGCGCGGCCGCTTGCAGGTCGATGGCGGCCTCGCGCGTGCCCGCATGCGTTACCAGCTTGGCGATCAGGGGGTCGTAGAACATGGAGATCTCGGCGCCCTCGAACACACCGGTGTCGTTGCGGACGGTGCCGCCGTCGGCTGCGCCTTCCGCCGGCGGGCGGTACCTGGTGAGCCTGCCGATCGAAGGCAGGAAATTGCGGAACGGATCCTCGGCGTAGATGCGGGTCTCCACCGCCCAGCCCTTCAGCTTCACGTCCTCCTGCCTGATCTCGAGTTTCTCGCCGGCCGCGATCCGGATCATCTGCTCGACCAGATCGATGCCGGTCACCAGCTCGGTGACCGGGTGCTCGACCTGCAGCCGCGTATTCATCTCCAGGAAGAAGAAGCTGCGGTCCTGGCCGGCCACGAACTCCACCGTGCCGGCGCTGTCGTAGCCGACCGCCTTGGCGAGCGCGACGGCCTGCTCGCCCATGGCCTTGCGGGTCTTGGCGTCGATGAGCGGCGAGGGCGCCTCCTCGACGACCTTCTGGTTGCGCCGCTGGATCGAGCATTCGCGCTCACCCAGATGGATGACGCTGCCGTACTTGTCGCCCAGCACCTGGATCTCGACGTGGCGCGGGTTCTCGACGAACTTCTCCAGGAACACGCGGTCGTCGCCGAAGCTGGACTTGGCCTCCGAGCGGGCGAGCGCGAAGCCCTCCTCGGTCTCCTTTGCGTTGTAGGCAACACGCATGCCCTTGCCGCCGCCGCCGGCGGAGGCCTTGATCATCACCGGATAGCCGATCTCGGCGGCGATCTTGACCGCCTGCTTGGCATCCGCGATCTCGCCCAGGAACCCGGGCACCGTCGACACCTTGGCTTTGGCGGCCGCCTTCTTGCTTTCGATCTTGTCGCCCATGGCGGCGATGGCGCGCGGGTTGGGTCCGATGAAGGCGATGCCGGCCTTCTCCAACGCGATCGGAAAGGCCTCGCGCTCGGACAGGAAGCCGTATCCCGGATGAACGGCCTCGGCGCCGGTCTTGCGGCAGGCCTCGACGATGTTCTCGATGACGAGATAGGACTGGGCGGCAGGCGGTGGGCCGACCGCTACCGCTTCGTCGGCCATTTCGACGTGCAGGGCGTCCCGGTCGGCGTCGGAATAGACCGCTACCGCCTTGATGCCGAGCTTGCGCGCCGACTTGATGACGCGGCAGGCGATTTCGCCGCGGTTGGCGATCAGGATTTTCTTGAACATGCGGCGGTGAAGGGGTCAGACCCCTAACCTCGACGTTAGTGCAGAGTCGCAACGGGGTCTGGATGGGGTCGGACCCCTAACCTCGACGTCGCTGCAGAATCGCGACGACTGCCGTTAGGGGTCTGACCCCTTCGTCTGACCCCCTCCTGTTCCTAGGGCGCAGCCGCGGCCTTGTCCACCAGCGCCTGCAAACAGGGATGAAGCGCGAGGCTTCCAACCTTGAAAACGGAGAGGAGCGCGCGGGTGTTGGAACTGAGCGGACCGTCGCGCGCAATGCGGCAGGCGAGCCACTTGGCCTCCGCCATCGCCAGCGGCTCGTTGGTAACAATTTCTATCTTGTGCCGGGTGAGACGGGCGATGCTCCCCGTTGGACAGCAAGCGGTAGCTGCCGAACAGGTCCTTGGAGCCGAAGCCCGCACCGGCGGCCCTCCGATCGAGGGCGAAATGGCTGCGCCGGTCGAGCCAGCGGTCGCGGGCAAGCGCCAGCTTCCGCGCAGGCGTGGCGTAGCCGGAGGCCGCCAGCACGCAGTTGGCGATGGCCTTCACAAACAGATCGCCCCAGGAGGGGTGATTCTCTCTCCCGGCAGTCGTCGCATCGATGTCAAACAGGATCTCGGCCTCCGGCTGCGTCACCGGCAAATCGCCATCGCCGTCAAAACTGCACAGGATGCGACGCAGCAGATCGACGTCGGCCTCGCTGACGCGGCGCGCACGCGGCTTGTCGGAGCGCAGCGGGCGGGCGTCCTTCACCTGATCGAGCGCAAAACGTACGAGGCTCAGCGGCGCCCAGCGCGCCCTGTCGAGCACGCTGACGAGAAGGCTCATGCCCGTGTTCGACTTGATCCGGCCGTCCTTGGCGATATGCGCGATCAGCCAGGCTGCGTTTTCAGACGTCAGATGACCTTCCGGCTTGACTTGATCGACGACGAAATCCGTGAGCGTCTCGACGAACCAATCGCCCCATGCCGGATCTTGCACCGGACAGGCCTCGTTGAGCGCGAAGACGATCTCGGCTTCGTCTGCCGTGATCAGGCCGTCGTCGTAGTAGTTGCGCCGCAGCTTGAGGACGTCGACATTGTTGATGCTACCACGCGCCTTGATCTCCGCGATCGGCACCGCGCTCAGAACGCCCATGATCGGCCCCGCCTGGACACTTGGCTGGCAGGTTAATCGCTCAGGGTTACGGACCCGCTAATTCGAGAACGAAAGCCGCGATCCTGTTCGGCCGAGTTGGCGCGCCACCTCTGCCCGAGGCTTCAGCATAATTTTGCTGTGGAATTGATGGGGGGCGACAACCCGTGTCATGTCGGCAACGCACAAGCTGGCGCTGTTCGACCTCGCCGCGGAAAGGCCGCCTCATGCGGGTGCTGAGACTTGCCGTAAGTCGGGCGGGGCTGCCATTGAAGTCCCAGGTCCCATCCATCCCGGCACCCATGTCCCGTCTCAACGCCGACATTGCCCTGTTTTTCGCCGCGGCTGTCTGGGGCGTCGCCTTCGTGTTTCAGAAGTCGGCGATGGACCACATCGGGCCGCTCGCCTTCATCGCCGCGCGCGGACTGGTGGCCGCCCTGGCGCTGGCGCCGCTGGCCGTGCGCGAGCATCGGCAAGTTGCAGCTACCGCCGGCATGGGCTTCTGGGTCATCGCCATCTGCGGCGGCTGCGCGTTCTTCATTGCCGCCTGGCTGCAGCAGGCCGGCCTCAGGACCGCCACCGTCACCAACACCGGCTTTCTCACCGCGCTCTATGTCGTCATCACGCCGTTCATCGCCTGGGGCTGGAGCGGCAAGGTGCCGAACCCGATCGTGTGGCCGGCGGTTCTCCTGTCCGCGCTCGGCACCTGGCTGCTCGGCGGCGGCACGCTCAGCGCGTTCAGCGCGGGCGATCAGCTGGTGGCGCTGTCGGCGGTGTTCTGGGCCATCCATGTCGTCGTGACCGGGCGCGCCTCGCCGTTCGGCCGCCCGATCGCTTTTACGGCCGTCCAATTTGCCGTGGTCGCGGTCCTGGCTGTCCTCGGCGCGGCACTGCTGGAGACGACGACGCTGGAGGGGCTGGCCGGCGCCGCCATCGACATCGCCTACGTCGGGCTGCTCTCCAGCGCTCTCACCTTCACCATCCTGACGGTGGCGCTGCAGCACACACCGCCCTCGGAGGCCGCGGTGATCGTCAGCATGGAAACCGTGTTTGCCGCGCTTGCCGCCTACCTGGTGCTGGGCGAACGGCTTGCAGCCATCGGCTGGGCCGGCGCCGGGCTGATCCTGCTGGCGACCTTGCTGCTCCAGATCGGCACCGCGCTCGGCCTGCGCTGGCGCTGGGGTGGCGCCGTCACGCCGCCCGAACGGTGAGCTCGAGCGAGGCTCCTTGGTCCACTCTCGGTGTCAATCTGCCGAAGGCCCGCGCAGACAGGAAGGTTGTGACGCCGCGTCGATGTATCTGGAGAAGCTGACGAAACTTCGTGAGCCATTAGGCGCCGGTGGCTTGTGATTGCCAGTTACAGCGTCCGGGTGCAGAATGTCTTCCTCTGAGAACAACGACCAATCCGCTAGGGAGGAGCGTTCCATGAAGAGGTCTTTGTTGTTCCCAATCGCCGCGTTGGCGGCAGTCGTTCTGCTCGGTCTGCTTCCACGCGATACCGCTGCTCAACAGAAGGCGCTCAAGGAGCAACTCGTCGGAACCTGGACGTTCATCTCCAGCACCGGCAAAAGTGCGGATGGCAGTCCCGTATGGGGCGCCAACCCCAAGGGCATCCTGATCTTCACCGACAACGGCCGCTATTCCTCACACATCGTGCGCGAGGGTGTTCCCAAGTTCACGGCGAAGAACCGCCTGCAGGGCACAGCTGAGGAAAACAAGGCCGCGGTGCACGGAGGCATCGCCCAGTTCGGCACGTACACGGTCGACGAGGCAAAAAAGACGTTCACCGTGCGCTTCGAGGCCAGCTCATACCCGAACAATACGGGGCTCGAGCAGACGCGGCCGTTTACGATCATGGGCGACGAATTGAAGGTCATCAACCCGGCTTCCTCGGCCGGCCAGCAGACCGAGTTGGTCTACAGACGCGCTAAGTAGCTTAGGCACAGGCTGAGTACATATTTCAAGGGCCGCCGAGTGGATGGCGCTACGATGCTGAGTTGGTCGTAGTGGAGGATGGGCTCGCGCTTGTCTTACAGGCCGAGTTGCCGCTTAGAACCTGGAGGTGCGTCGGTGATACGTCCGGTGATTTCCACAGCTGCCGTATGTGCGCTTCTCGCAAGTGTGACTCCAGCGTGGGCCGACTACCCGACACGGCCGATCACGCTGGTCGTCCCGTTCGCAGCCGGCGGCTCGACGGACACGATTGCGCGCATCGTTGCCGAGCACATGGCAAAGACGCTCGGCCAGTCCATCGTTATCGAGAACGACGCCGGGGCAGGGGGCACCACCCCCACGACTCGGGTAGCGCGAGCCACGCCCGATGGCTACACCATCATGATGGGACAGATGGGCACGCACGGCGCCGCGCCCGCGCAATATCCCAACCTCAAATACGATCCAGCCAAGGACTTCACGCCGATCGGCCTGACGGCCGGGCTGCCGATCGTGATCGTCACCAAGAAGGATTTCCCAGCCAACAACCTCAGGGAGTTCGTCGACTACGTGAAGAAGAATCAGGACAAGGTGAACGAAGCGCATGCCGGCGTTGGCTCGCTCATGCACAGCACCTGCACGCTCCTGCATTCGATCATGGGCACCAAGACGGCGCGCGTCGCCTATCGCGGCGGCGGCCCCGCGCTCAACGATCTGGTCGGCGGCCAGGTCGATTTCAGCTGCATCACCCTCGTCGCTGTCAGCTCCCACATCCAAGCTGGCACGATCAAGGCCATCGCCATTGCCAGCCCAGAGCGCGCGGATCTCGCCCGGGATGTGCCGACGACTAGAGAGGGAGGTCTCGCCGAGTTCCAGGTTTCGGCGTGGAACGGGCTCTTTGCTCCGAAGAACCTGCCTCGCGAGATCCAGGTCAAGCTCAACGATGCGGTCGTCAAGGCGCTCGATGACGAAGCTACCCGCAAGCGCCTGCTCGACATCGGCAGCGAGATTCCCAGCAAGGAGGATCGCACACCTCAGGCTCTGCAAAAGCTCGTGGAAAGCGAGGTGGCTCGCTGGTCATCGGTGCTGAAGACGGTGGCGGCGAAGTAGTCGAGTTTCACGGCGCGGCCCAGCGATCCGCCGTGGTTCGACAAGGTCACCACGGAGCCCTCCGTCTGAGCGGAGGCGTGCATTCACTCCGCCGCGGCGCGAGGCCGCTCGGCCGGCGCCTCCTCGGCGGCCGCGATGTGCTCGCGCCGGCCTGCGCCCAGCCGCTCGCCGACCCGCTCCATGAACAGATAGACCGACGGCGTGATGTAGAGCGTGAGCAGTTGCGACACCGCCAGCCCCCCGACCACCGCCAGCCCCAGCGGCTGGCGCAGCTCCGCCCCCGCGCCCCAGCCGACCGCGATCGGCAGCGTGCCGAACAGCGCGGCCATGGTCGTCATCATGATCGGCCGGAAGCGCAGCAGACAGGCCTCGCGGATCGCATCGTGCGCGCTCGCGCCGCGTGCTCGTGCCTCGATGGCGAAGTCGACCATCATGATGGCGTTCTTCTTGACGATGCCGACCAGCAAGATGATGCCGATCACGGCGATGATCGTCAGCTCGACATCGAACAGCCACAGGATCAACAGCGCGCCGAGGCTGGCCGATGGCAGCCCGGACAGGATCGTGACCGGGTGGATGAAGCTCTCGTAGAGGATGCCGAGCACGATGTAGACGGTGAGGATGGCGGCCGCGATCAGGAGCGGCTGGTCGCGGAACGAGTTCTCGAACACCTGCGCCGTGCCGGCAAACTGCCCGGTAATGGAGGGCGGCACTTTCACCTCGCGCTCGAGCTCGCGCATCGCCACCACAGCCTCGCCGAGCGTGTAGCCCGGCGCCAGGTTGAAGGTGATGGTGACGGCCGGCAGCTGGCTCTGGCGCGCGACCGAGACGGGCCCCGGTACCAAGCTTACGGTCGCCACCGTGTCGAGCCGCACCTGCTGGCCGGCATTGTTGCGGATATTGACCTTGGACAGGACGCCGGGATCCAGTGTCTGCGCCTTGTCCGTCTCGAGGATGACGGCGTAGTCGTTCGCCGGTGTATAGACGGTGGCGATCTTGCGCGTGCCGAATGCCGAATACAGCGTCGAACGCACCACATCCATGCTGAGCCCGTAGCGCGCCAGGGCGTCGCGGTCGATGTCGAGCTTGACCTGGCGGGCGCCGAGGGTGAGGTCGCTGGTGACATCGGTGAACCCCGGCGCCGCCTTGACGCGATCGATCAGGCGCTGCGCGTTGTCGTAGAGCTCGGCCTGATCGACGCTGGTCAGCGTGTACTGATAGAGTGCGGCGCCGCCGCGGCTGCCGATGCGCAAATTCTGCAGCGGCACGGGGAAGGCGCGAATGCCGGGGACGCCGGCGAGGCTGCGCCTCAAGCGGTTCTGCACGTCGCTGATGGTGCCCCTGTTCACCCGGTCGCTGCGCGGCTTGAGTTGTACGAAAATCGAGCCGCGGTTCAGCGTCGGATTGAACTGGGTCTGCTGCACGTTGGAATTGACGTACAGCACGTCGGGGTCGGCGCGAATGCGCTCGGAAACGATGCGCTGGCGCTCCAGCATGGCTTGGAAGGCGATGTCGGGGGCCGCCTCGGTGCGCACGATGATGATGCTGGTGTCCTCGGTCGGCAGGAAGCCTTTCTTGACGGCGCCGAACGCCCACACCGTGGCAACGACGGTCGCCAGCGTCACGATCAGCATGACGGATGGAACGCGCAGCGAGGCGTCCAGCGTGACGCGGTAGGCGCGCGCCATCAGGTCGTAGCCCTTTTCGAATGCGCGCGACAGCAGTCCGGGCCTCGCTTCGTGCACGTGATGCGCTTTGAGCATGCGGGAGGCAAGCATCGGCGTCAGGGTGAGCGAGATGAACCCCGAGAGCAGGATGGCGATGCTGATGGTCACGGCGAACTCGAAGAAGAACCGCCCGACGATGCCGCCCATGAACAGGATCGGAATGAACACCGCCACCAGCGACACCGTGATCGAAACCACGGTGAAACCGATCTCGCGCGCGCCGCGGATCGCCGCTTCGAACGGCCGCATACCCTGCTCGACGTAGCGCACGATGTTCTCGAGCACGACGATGGCGTCATCGACCACGAAGCCCAGCGCCAGGGTCAGCGCCAGCAGGCTGACGTTGTCGAGCGAGAAGCCGAACATGGCCATGCCGGCGAACGTGCCGATGATCGACAGCGGCAGCGCCAGGGCCGGGATGAAAGTGGCGCGCCACGTTCGCAGGAACGCCAGGATGACCAGAATAACCAGCACCGCCGTCAGCATCAGGGTGAGCTGCACATCGTGCACCGAGGCGCGGATCGACTCCGACCGGTCGCTCAGGACAGCCAGCTGCACCGTTGGCGGCAGCATCCGCTGGAACTCCGGAATGATCTTGTGGATGGCGTCGGTCACGGCCACCGTATTGGCATCTGGCTGGCGCTGCACCGAAACGATGATCGAGCGTACACCGTTGAACTCGGCGCGCGCCTCGTCGTTCTCGACTGAATCCTCGACCTTGGCGATGTCTTCCAGGCGCACCGGGGCGCCGTTGCGCCAGGTCACGACCAGCGGCTTGAAGAAGGCCGCCGTCGGTTCAGCGCCCTTGACCTCGATGATATAGATCTGCTGCTGGGTGCGGATGCTCCCTACCGGCTTGACCTCGGACTCCCTCGCCACCGCCTGCCTGATCTCCTCCACGGAGATGCCCCGTGTCGCCAGCGCGTCGAGGTCGTACTTGATGCGCACGGCGCGCTTCTGGGCACCCTGGATGTTCACCTGGGCGACACCCGTGATCATCGACAGCCGCGGGCTCATAACCTTGTCGGCGAACTCGTTCATGTCCTGCGACGGCGCGGTGTCGGAGGTCAGGGCCATGAACATGATCGGCGCATCGGCCGGATTGACCCTGCGATATGCCGGCGGCGCGGGCAGGTCCTCCGGCAGTCGCGCGGCCGCCACGGAGATCGCCGATTGCACATCGAGCGACGCGGCGTCGATGCTGCGGTTGAGATCGAACTCCAGCGTGATCTGGCTGCTCCCCTCCGTGTTCAGGGAGGTGATCGATGTGATTCCGGCGATGGTGGAGAACTGGCGCTCGAGCGGCGCGGCGACCGAGATCGCCATCGTTCCCGCGCTGGCACCGGGATACTGAGTGGTGACGGTGATGGTCGGCACCTCGATGCGCGGGATCGCGGCGATCGGCAGCTGGCGGTAGCCGAAGAAGCCCGCGAGCAGGAGGGAGGCCATCACCAGCGTCGTCATCACCGGGCGGCGGATGCAAACTTCAGAAAGGCGCATGAGGCTTCCTCTCGTCTAGCCGCGGCCTCTCGTGCGGCGCTCCTCGCCAACAGGTGCTGCCGGCGCGCGGCGGGGCTCCTCGACGGTCACAGTCGTCCCGGGCGCCAGCCGCAACTGGCCATCCGTCACCACGCGATCGCCGGCTGCCACGCCGCCGCTCAGGAAAACCGTCTGGCCGACGATGCGTTCGACCGTCACCACCCGCGGCGCCACCTTGTTGTCGGGCCCGATCACCCAGGTGATCATGCCCTGCTGGGCCGGCAGAACGGCACTTGCCGGCACGGAAAGCATGCGCTGCTTGACCTCGACGGTGAGCGCAACCTCGACGGCCTGGCCCGGCCAAAGCACCTCATCGGCATTCTCGGCCACGACCTTGACGGTGATGGTGCCGGTTTGCTTGTCGACCTGGTTGTCGATAAAGGCGATCGTGGCCGCCACGGCCGAACGTTGCGGCCCCGGCACCACGACCTGAGCCGAGGCCTTGGCGGCAAGCGCACGTCGCACGGCCGGGAGCTCGCGCTGCGGCAGAGCAAAGGTCGCCAGAATCGGCCGGGTCTGGTTGATGCTCACCAATGCCGCGGCATCCTGCGCCCGCACCTGCGCGCCAAGCTTGGCGGCGAGGCCGCCCGTGCGCCCCGTAATGGGAGCGCGGATGGTGAGATAGTCGAGTTGGGTCTTTTGCGACTCTAGAAGCGCCCGGCCGGCGGCGATGCTGGCCCTGAGCCCGTCCACGGCATATCGCGCCTGGTCGACGGACGCCTCCGTCACGATCTTTCTCTCGATCAGCGCCTGACGGCGGCCAAGGGTGGCTTCGGCGTCGCGCAAGCCCGCCTCATCCTTGGCAATATTGGCCTCCGCCTGGGCGATCTGCGCCTTGACGATGCGATCGTCGAGGCGGAACAACACGCTGCCTTCCGGGACGAGATCGCCCTCGCTGAAGGCCACCTGTACGATCTGGCCGTCGACCCTCGGCCTGACCGCGACATGAGCCAGCGGCTCCACCGTGCCGGGTGCCGACAGGATGACCGGCATATCGGCCTCCGCCACGGTGGCCGCGGTCACCGGAGCGGCGGGCGCGCGCGCCCTGCCTTCCGCCTTCTTGCTCGCCGGGTTCTTGGTATCGGGAGACGCCGGAACATGGCTTGGCGCTAGCCAGACAAAGAATGCCGCGCCGGCCACGACCGCAACAGCCGACAGCCCCACGCTTACTGCGGGGGCCGTAAAGCCCATGAACGACTTGAACCGACCCTTCGTCATGCCTCCCAACCGCCTCGGTGCCCGTCCGCTCCCCGCCCGCCGAGACCCGCGAGCGTCTCGGACCCAGCCCTCGGTAGTCTAGGGCCTGAAGGCGCCTTAAGCGATGGGGTGGCCCGGAAATATTGCACGCGCGTTACATAGGGCGAACGCCCTCTCTACCGCCGAACGGGTGGGACGAACGCGTTCCGTCGCTTGAAGCAAGGCGCCCGGCAAAACCTCCGGCATATGGCGCCAACGCCACAAGCCATGATGTTAAGGTTGGCTCCACTTCAGTAGCGGACCCAATCGTGAGCGAATGTGGGTACTAGCGAACCGCTTGCATTTCGGCACGCGTGGTGAGTTGCAGCTCGTCCCCATCCTCGAGCGGCGCGAAATAGGCGTCGATCATAGTGTCGCTCACATCCGACAGTCCGCTTGGGCGCCACTTGGGTGCCTGGTCGCGGTCGATGAGGGCGGCGCGCACGCCTTCGTAGAAGTCGTGGCCCTGCATGAGCCGGCAGGCGAGCCGGTAGTCCTGGGCCAGCGTGGCGCTGAGATCGAGCTGCCGTGCCAGGCGCACGTGGCGGTGGGTGACCTTGAGCGATGTGGGTGAGCGCCGCGCCAGTTCATGCAGGACGGCCTCCGCCCATGCGCGCGCTGCGCCGCGCTCGGCCTCGAGACGGGAGACGATGGCCTCGACGCTGTCTGCGCCAAAGCAGCGGGCGATCGTGGGCTGCAGCGCTTCGAGATCGCCGGGGCCTGGATCTTCGTGGCGCGTGTCGAGCACCGGATCGACCGGGTCCGCCTCCCTGACCGCCTCGCGAACTTCGGCAAACCGCTGGGCCGGGAGGCAGTGCGTGACCAGACCCAGCCGATAGGCATCTGCGCGCACCAGGGAACGGCCGGTCAGCGCCAGGTACATGCCGACCTCATCCGGCAAACGCGCGAAGACCCAGCTCACGCCGTCGTCCGGGAACAGCCCGATACCCGTCTCCGGCATGGCAAAGCGATAGCGCTCGCCTGCCACGCGATGCGTGCCGTAGAGCGAAATGCCGACGCCGGAGCCCATCACGACGCCATCGATCAGCGAAACCGCGGGCTTGGCAAAGCAGTCGAGCTGCCAGTTGAGGGAGTATTCCGCGGCCAGCATGCGACGTGCTTGATCGGGACCGTTCCTGCCGCATTCGACCATCTCGCGCACGTCGCCGCCAGCGCAGAAGGCGCGGTCGGTTGCTGACACAATCAACACCGCGTAGACCTGCGGGTCGCGGCTCCAGGCCGCGAGCGCCCCCGCGATCTCGGCACGCATGCCCGAGGTCAACGCGTTGAGCGCGCGCGGCCGGTTGAGCGTGATGATGCCCGCCGCTCCTTCGACGGCCACCACAAGGTCGCCGTGCGGCGCGGATGCAGGCTGCGTCTCCGCGGGTCCCGTGTCTTGCCCTATCACGCCCTATCTTCCACAAGTTTTCCCCGGTGCGGTCTCGCGACGAGGCGGATTCTCGCGACCGCCACAATTTCGCTCATGCATGATAGCTCAGTCAGTAGATTCGAGATCCTGATTCGTGTGGGCGTCGCGCAAGGGTCTCCGGTTGAGGGTGGGGTAATTCCTGATGCCTATGACACGCTGGGCGGCAGTCGTAGCTTTGTGCGCGGTTACCATCGTGCCGGTTGCCTCTGCACAACAATCCACGCCGGCCCCAAAATCCCAAAGCGCTTGGCCCAAGATCCTGCCGCTAAGTCAACCGGGCGAGACCCCGGCAACGGAATCTCCCGCGTGGTCCTCCCATGAGATCGAAAAGGCGCGCGCCCGTTGCACGGCGCTGCTCAAAGGCCTCGATGTCGTGGCGATACCCCAGGCACCCATTCGCGAAGACACCGAATGCGGCGCGCCGGCGCCCATGCAGCTCGTCAGTATCGGCAGCAACCCGCAGATCGCCTTCTCGCCGCCGCCCATGCTCTCCTGCGACATGATCGTCGCGCTGCACAAATGGCTGCAGCGCGACGTGCAGCCACTGGCCCGCGAGCACCTGGGCGCGCCCGTCGTGGGCGTGGCGATCATGAGCTCCTACTCCTGCCGCAACGCCTATGGCCGGGCGAAGGGCCGCCTGAGCGAGCACGGGCGCGCCAACGCCCTCGATATCGGCGCGTTTTTGACCGCGCAGGGCCAGACCGCATTGGTTGTCGCCGACTGGGGACCTGTCGCCCGCGAGATCGCCGCACAGGCGGTCGCAGCCCAAACCGGCTCTGAGAAGAAGCAGGCCGCGCCTGTCGGAAAACAGGACAAGCACGCCAAGGTCCCACGGCGGATTGTACCTCCTGCCGTTCACCCTCCCTCTCCCACCGTCGCATTCGAGTTTCCGGGCATCATCGTCGGTGAACCGCCATTGGGCCTTTCGAAGGCACTGGGCTGGGCGCCGCCGAGCCGCGTCGGCGGGCCAAAGCTCGCCGACTTGGCTCCATCCGGGCCGCCGAACGGGAAAGCAGTGTTCCTCCGCGCCGCCCACCGGGCCGCCTGCACGACCTTTGCGACCGTGCTCGGCCCCGAGGCCAACGCCGCGCACAGGAACCATTTCCACCTGGACCTGGCCGAGCGCAAGTCTGCGGCCATCTGCGAATAGGCGCTCCCCCTTGCCTTCCCGCCCCCCGCGCGGGAAGGTGGTGGGCCGGCATGCTGCTGGCCGGCTCGAAGCGAAAAGGGCGTGCCATGAAGCCTCTAGCACAGCTCCGTTCGATCACAACCGAGGGCGCCGCAACGCTTGGATCTGAGGGGATCGGGGCGGGCTCCTTCCCTGCTGTGCGCATGCGGCGCAACCGGCGCACCGCGTGGTCGCGGCGGCTGGTGGCCGAGAACGTGCTCACCCCGGGGGACCTGATCTGGCCGATCTTTGTCGTCGAGGGGCGTAACGCGAAAGTGCCGGTCGAATCGATGCCGGGTGTCGATCGCCTGAGCGTCGATCTGGCGGTCCTAGCGGCCGAAGAGGCCGTCGAGCTCGGTATTCCGGCCATCGCCCTCTTCCCCTACACGGACCCGAAGCTGCGCACCGACGATGGGCGTGAGGCGTTCAACCCCGACAACCTCGTCTGCCGCGCCACCCGCGCCATCCGCAAGGCCGGGCTCGATGTCGGCGTGCTGCTCGACGTGGCGCTCGACCCCTACACCAGTCACGGCCACGACGGGCTGATGCGCGACGGCGAGATCGTCAACGACGCGACCCTGGAGGCCCTGGTGCGCCAAGCCCTGGTGCAGGCCGAGGCCGGCTGCGACATCATCGCACCGTCCGACATGATGGACGGGCGCGTCGGCGCCATCCGCAAGGCGCTCGAGGCTGCCGGATACGCCAACATGCAGATCATGGCGTATGCGGCGAAGTACGCCTCCGCGTTCTACGGCCCCTTCCGCGATGCCGTCGGCTCTTCCGCCACCCTGATCGGCGACAAGCGCACCTATCAGATGGACCCGGCCAACTCCGACGAGGCACTGCGCGAGGTGGAGTTCGATATCGCCGAAGGCGCCGACATGGTCATGGTAAAGCCCGGCATGCCCTACCTCGACATCGTGCGGCGCGTGAAAGATTGCTTCGGGATGCCGACTTTCGTCTACCAGGTGTCGGGCGAGTATTCGATGCTCATGGCCGCGGCCCAGAACGGCTGGCTCGAAGGCGACAAGGTCATCCTGGAGAGCCTGGTCGCCTTCAAGCGCGCGGGCGCGGACGGGATCCTCACCTACTTCGCCCCCCGGGCCGCACGATTGCTGAGAGGGCAATAGGTAGCAGGCGATAGGAGCCGGTCGCGGCTGCCTTATTGCCCCACGGCCCGTGTTGCATGGGGTGGCAATCGCCGCACTTGATTGTACGCTTGCCACTCCCTTATCATTGCGATCAAGGCCACCCGTGGTATCGCGTGCAGGGTTCCGATGACCGAGCAGAGGAAGCACTTCCCAGAGTTCTACGTCACGGCCCCCCAACCCTGCCCCTACCTGCCGGGCCGCCTGGAGCGCAAGCTTTTCACCCACCTCACCCACGACAAGTCGCCGGCCCTTGTCGACAACCTGCTCCGAGGTGGCTTTCGGCGCAGCCAGAACATCGCCTACATGCCTTACTGTGAGGGATGCCAGGGCTGCATCTCGGTGCGCGTCGTGGTCGACGAGTTCGAGCCGACACGTTCCATGCGGCGCGTCCTGGACGGCAATCTCGATCTGGCGGCGCGGCGCCTGCAAGCCACACCCACCTCCGAGCAATACGCGCTGTTTCGCGCCTACATCGACGAGCGCCACGCCGAGGGCGGCATGGCCGACATGACCGTGCTCGACTATGCAATGATGGTGGAAGACAGCGTCATCGACACCTTCATGACCGAGTACCGGCTGAAGCCCGACCCGGTCGCCAGAGCGCCGGCGGCGAAGCAGCCGCTGGTTGCTGCCACACTGTGCGACCGTCTCTCCGACGGCATATCCATGGTCTACAGTTTCTTCGATCCGGAGGCCAACAAGCGCGGTCTCGGGACCTACATGATCCTCGACCACATCGCTCACGCCAAGCGGCTCGGCCTGCCCTATCTCTACCTGGGCTACTGGATCAGCGGTTCGCCGAAGATGAGCTACAAGCGCCGCTTCCAGCCGCAGCAGCAACTCACCGCCGGCGGCTGGGTGCCGGCGTGAGCCTGGCGGGCTCGCACCGGAGCCCGTGAGCAGGGTGGAAATGACACGCTCGCGGCGGGAGGTTGTGGGGGGATTGGCGGCAACGGCCGCCGTGGGTTTGTTCGCCGGGGCCGAGCCGGTCATCGCCCAGTCCGCCGCTCCGCTCAAGCTGCCGCCGTGGAGCTACGGCGGCAGCAGCGTCGCCCGCGACACCGTGCTGATGTTTCGTGGCAACGGCGCGCACACCTTCTACGGCACCGGCCCGATCCCCGCGACCGCGCCCCGCATTCTGTGGCGGTTCCAGACCGCGGTGATCAACAACGTCGTGCGCGGCACGGCCATGACCTGGGCCGGGACCGGCTGGACCGGCACCGCGGTCAAGCTCGGCGGCTACGTGTTCGTCGGCTCGGTCGGCGGCTACGTCTATGCCTTCGAGGCGCTGACCGGGCGCCTGATGTGGGCGCTCAGGGGCGGTGGCATGTTCAAGAGCTCGCTGTGCGCGTTCGAGAACCGCCTCTACCTCGGCAACACCGACGATCTGTTGCGCTGCATCGACGCCGAGACCGGCCGCGTGGTGTGGACCTTCAACACCGGCCGGGACCTCGACTCCTCGCCGTGCGTGATCGACGGCCGGCTCTATATCGCCGGGGAGAACGGCTATGCCCGCTGCCTCGATCCGCGCACCGGTGCCGAGATCTGGAAGACCTTCGTTGGCGGCATCGGGCCGGGCACGGTGCCTGGGTCGAACGGGTCGGAGACATCGCCCGCGGTCGCCGGCGGGGAATTCTACACCGCCACCTACGACGGTGACTTGTTCTGCCTGGATACCGCCTCCGGCGCCGTGCGCTGGAAGGCCAAGACGCACGACGATACCGACGCCTCGGCCGTGATCGCCGGCGACTTCGTCTATGCCTGCGCCGAGGAGCAGGCGCCCTTCCTCTACTGCTTTGCCCGCAGGGACGGCCGCGAGGTGTGGCGCTATGCCGGCAACCCGAAGGGCTACTACTCGACCCCTGCCGTCGCGGAGGGGCGCATCTGGGTCGGCGGTGAGGACCACCGGCTGCACTGCGTCGATGCCCGCACCGGCGCCGGCATCTGGACCTTTCAGACCGGCGACGGCGTGTGGAGCTCGCCGTGCGTCGTCGACGGCAGGGTCGTGTTCGGCTCGCGCGATGCCAACCTCTACTGCCTGGACGCGCGGAGCGGCCGCGAGCTGTGGCGGGTACGACTCGACGGGCGCATCATCTCCTCGCCCTGCATCGTCGACGGGCGGATCTGGATCGGCACGGCGACCGGCTACTTCTATTGTTTGGCAGCATAGCCGCGGACGGCCAACGGCTGGCCATTGCTTTGGGCTGCCACCTTCGTAAGATGCCAACGGTGCAGATCGCCCCGGCGGGCAGAGCGGACGGTAGGACATGGGCAGGACCGCAATTGAGGTGCGCCGCATCGCCGGCGCGATCGGCGCGGAGATTTCCGGCGTCGATCTCAGCAAGGAACTGGACGACGCAACCGTCGCCGGCATCCGCAAGGCGTGGCTCGAGCACTGCGTCATCTTCTTTCGCGACCAGCAGCTTCCCCCGGCGCGCTTCCTCGCCTTCGCCAAGCGCTTCGGTGCCGTCATCGAGTACCCGTTCGTCAAGGGCATCGAGGGCTTTCCCGAAATCATCCCGGTCGTGAAGCTGGAGCACGAGAAGACCAACTTCGGCGGCATCTGGCACTCGGATACCTCGTATCTGGAGGCGCCGCCGATGGGCACCATGCTGATCGCCCGCGAAGTTCCCCCGCACGGCGGCGACACCATGTTTGCCAACACCTACCTGGCCTACGAGACCCTCTCTGACGGCATGAAGCGCCTGCTCGACGGCGTAGTCGCCATCAACACCTCGACGCTGGCCGACCAGAGCCGCACCCGCGAGGACAGCGTCAAGCAGAACCTGCGCCCCGACGCCAAGAAGGAGTATGTCAGCGAGCACCCGGTGGTGCGTACCCATCCGGAGACCGGGCGCAAGGCGCTCTATTGCAATGTGGGCCACACGCTGCGCTTCAAGGACATGAGCGTGGAGGAAAGCCGGCCGATCCTGGACTATCTCTTCAAGCACCAGGTTCGCCCCGAGTTCACCTGCCGCTTCAACTGGCGGGTCGGCTCGCTCGCCTTCTGGGACAACCGCTGCGCGCTGCACAACCCCGTCAACGACTACCACGGCCACCGCCGCGCGATGCACCGCATCACGCTCGCCGGCGACAAGCCGCGGTGACGCCTATATCTCCCCCGGCTCAAGCGGCCTGCGCCGCCCATGCCTGATACGAAGAATGCGCACTTCGTCGGCCTCGGTGATCGGCGTGTAGAATATGAGATAAGGGTAGCGCACGACCGGCAGGACCCGCACGCCGGGATGATCGCTCTCGTGGCCTATTCCCGGAAACTCGCCGAGCTTCTCGCACAGCTCTTCGATGCGGGCGACGACCGCTTTCGCCGCGCGCGGATTGCGGTGCGCAATGTAGCTATGGATCTCGCCGAGCTGCAGGAGCGCCTGCGGGCTGTAGCGAACCTTCATCCCTTGAGGCGCTTGAAGACGGCAGCGGCTTCGTCGTCGGTTGCGACCTCGCCGCGCTTCACCTCTTCGAGCGCCGCCAGAATATCCGCGCGCTCCTCGTCGTCGAGCCGGTAGGCACCCGTGTGCCGCTGTTCGATCTGAACTACCGAGCGCACAACTTCCTCCTGGGCCGCCTTGGGCAGGGCAGCCACCCGGTCGATGAGATTTTCCAGAACCTTGATCATGGGTTGCATGATATCACAGCGGGCCCTTGCCGTGCAGCGCAAAGAGCAGCGCCACGTCCGTTACTCGGCGGCGGCGATGCTCTCGTGCGCCAGGTAGTCGGCCGCATAGGCCTGGGCGGCGCGAATATCCGCATCGGTGAGCTGGGGGTGGTTGCGGAGAATATCTGCGGTGCTATCGCCCGCTCCCAGCAGGCGCAAAATCAGAACTTGTCTCGCACCGACCAGGGCTCGGACCGGCGGCGTTCTTGATTCACGCGGTTTTCCGAGATGCCGGGTCCAAAGGCTAGACCCCTGTTTTCCACATTGCGCCTGCCGAGGCGGATAGGGCCCCTCAAGCCGCGGCACTCGCCCTTGTCGCCAGCGGCGTGCCGGCGTTGAAATAGCTCTCCAATCTGGCGTTGAGCCCGGCCGGGCCGCCCTCCAGGGAGACATTGTCCACGCGCTTGATGGTGACCTTCACGGGAAGCCGCTGCAGGAGCGGCGCGCGCGGCCGTCTCTTGCCGAACAGGCTGCGCTCCAGGCCTTCGATCTTGACCAGGAGCACCGGCTTGTCGGGATGCTCCTGAATGAGGTCGTGCACGCCGGAGAGGTGTGGCGGGATCGTGACGGCCCGGCCATCGCCGACGGAGCCTTCGCAGAACAGCAGGAGGTGGCGATTGGCGGCGAGGACCTTGTTCATGATCTCTTGAGATTTCGCCTTCCGCCGCTTGCGCTCCTCCGCCCAAAGCTCCTGCCTCTCGGGATCACCGCGCCTCCAGCGCTCGGGCGGGTTTCTCGGGCTGCCGAGGCAGATGACGCCGAACAGCTTCATGAGCCACCACTGCTTCCAGTCGGTGTACTCGGCATGCCATGCCGTAGCCCTGATGCGGGCGTAGGGCCACGCATTGCTCATGAGGAACGGGCCGTCGAGAAACGAGACATGGTTCGCCACCACCAGCGAGCCGCTCGTGCAGCTCAGGGCCTCTTCGCCACCCGCTATTTCCACCCTGTAGTTGAGGGTGAACAGCGGCTGGGCGATGACATTCCTGACGAATGATCGCGCGAGCGCGCCAAGGGTATGGTCGACGCTCTTGATCAGGGGCTTGTTCATCGTTTCCCACCGATGGCTGGAGGCGTCTCGACGCGCGGGCCGCGGAGGCTTTGACTTTTTCTCGAACAGAGATTGCTCTAGGAAAGTGACTGCGCAAAGGCCGCGCGGACGGATAGGCAGCGACTTGCACCGCTCAAGCCAACGAGGATCGCCCATGGCTTCCGGCAATCAGCCCAACCTGCTCGAGGTCGACTGGTCGAAGATCCCGGCGCCCAAGGACGATGGCGGAGCACGGCACCTCACGGGCGCGGCGGTGCCGGATGTTGCGCTAGCAGCGACGGACGGCTCCCAAGTGTCCCTCGCCAAGGTTCCCGGCCGGGTCGTGGTGTTCGCCTACCCGCGCACCGGCGTGCCGGGCCAACCCTCCCTTGCCGATGACTGGGACATGATCCCCGGCGCCCGCGGCTGCACGCCGCAAACCTGCGCCTTCCGTGACCTGCACAAGGTTATGATCGCCGCCGGTACGGCGCGCGTGTTCGGCCTCTCCACCCAGGACACCGCCTACCAGCGTGAGGCGGCGCAACGGTTGCACCTGCCGTTCCCGCTGCTGTCGGACGAGAAGCTGGTTCTGACCAAGGCCATGCGGCTTCCCACTATGGAGGTGGCCGGCCTCACCTTGATCGAGCGGCTCGCCATGGTCATCGACGATGCCAGGATCGCCAAGGTGTTCTACCCCGTGTTCCCGCCGGATCGGAACGCCGGCGACGTGCTCGCTTGGCTCCAGCAGAACAATCGCACATGACGGCCGGCATTGCCGCGCCAGCGGACGATGGTGGCGCACGGCACTTGAAGCGGGGGCAGCGCGTCCCCGACATCGACCTGCCGACGACCGCTGGCCGGCTGGTCAACTTCGCCAAGCTTGGCGACATGGCCATCGTCTACTGCTATCCGTGGACCGGCCGACCGGGCCTCTCCAATCCGCCGGGATGGGACGACATTCCCGGTGCCCACGGCTCAACGCCTGAAACTGAGAGCTTCCGCAATCTCTATCCCGGCTTTCGCCAGGTCGGCGCGCAGGTCTTCGGTCTATCCACCCAGCCGAGCGCCTATCAGCGCGAGCTGGTGGAGCGCCTCGATGTCCCGTTCGAGATCGTGAGCGATGAGCATTTCGCCTTTCAGCGTGCCCTCTCGCTCCCGACGTTCGCCACGGACGGGGTCACTTACCTGAAGCGCCTGACACTGGCTATCAAGGGTGGCCGCATCGAACGCGTCTACTACCCCATCGCGGCACCTGCGTCGCATGCCCGCGAGGTCTGCGCCTGGCTCGGCATGATCGACCGCTCGGACCTGCGCAGGGGCGGCGCCTAGATCGAGCCGCCTGCGGATCATGGTTAACAAATCTGCGGCTTCTCCCGCCGGCAGACCTGGCGCTCCCTGCAACGCGGGGGCGGGCAAATTTTCGCGTGAATGGTCTTGGCTACCCCCTTAGCCCCGGGCACCGCTCAGGCTCCTGGGGGCGCGCGCCGCGTTACGGGAAAGGCCATCTGGCGGCGGAGGTGCCTCCGGATCGAACCCCGCAGGGCTCCAGCCCCTTCAAGACGACCGGCACGGGGCAGCAGTCGCACCCGCAACCTCGCGCAAATGCGCCCTCACAGCGGCGAACACGTCGCCAAACATCTCCGGCGTAAGCTTACGGGTGTTTGTGTTGTAACGCGAGCAGTGGAAGCTGTCGAATAGGGTCAACCCAGGCTTGAGGGAGTGGCGAGCACCGTGGGCAAACGGGAAGCCGGCCTTTCTGACGCTGTGAACTGCCAGGATGCTGTCGTGCGCAATACGGCCGAGAGCGACGATGGCGGCCAGGCGGGGCATGGCGGCTACGCGCTGGACGAGAAACCGACGGCAGGTTGCGATCTCGACAGGATTGGGTTTGTTCGCCGGCGGAACGCAACGCACCGCGTTGGTGATCACGCAATCAACGAGCGTGAGACCGTCGTCCGGCTTGGCCTCGTAGTGGCCGCGCGCGAAGCCGTGCGCAAGCAAGGTATCGTAAAGCAGATCGCCGGCGTAGTCGCCGGTGAACGGCCGGCCGGTGCGATTGGCGCCCTTCAGGCCTGGTGCAAGCCCAACGACCAAGAGCCGCGCGTGCGCTGCGTTCTCCCGTCCGAAGCAAGGCACCGGCCCATTGTGCCAAGCTGGCTCATTGCCACGGTTGGCTGCGCGGAACGACACGAGGCGAGGGCAAAGCAGGCAATCGCGGGGCGCCTCGGCTGTAAATGCCACCATGGCCGAGACCTGTCGCCTGGTCGGGTGGGGTCGACACCCCCTTCAATTTTGGGTTTCTTCCTCGTCGTCAGGGTACGTCAGCGTTGACGGCACCGTGGCGGCGTGGCGCCTTGCCGCGACTGGGCGTTGGCCGGGTTCGCGTGGCTCGCGCACCGGGCGCGATGCTGGATCGCGGCAGATCTGCTCTTCGAATTCCGCAAGGTCGATGAATTGGTCAGCTTGGCGCCGTAATTCGTCCGCTACCATTGGCGGTTGGGTCTGCAAGGTCGAGACGACGCTGACGCGCCTACCTCGCATCTGCAATGCCGCAACAAGGGCACGGAAGTCGCCGTCGCCAGTAAAGAGGACCACATGATCCAGATGCTCGACGAGCCGCATGGCGTCGACCGTCAGCTCAATGTCCATATTGCCTTTGATCTTGCGCCGGCCGAAGGAATCCGTGAACTCCTTCGTGGGCTTAGTGACCATCGTGTATCCGTTGTAGTCTAGCCAATCGACCAGCGGCCTGATGGACGAGTACTCCTGATCTTCCGCCAGCGCCGTATAGTATTGCGCTCGCACCAGATGACCCATGCCGCGAAACATGGCCAGGAGGCGCTTGTAGTCGATGTCGAAGCCGAGGGCTTTGGCTGTAGCGTAGAGGTTGGCGCCGTCGATGAACAGGGCAATGCGTTCGGTGGGATAAAAATGCATCGGAAGCCTCGAATGGCAAAAGGGCCCGGGTCCGCACACCTCCAGCCGGTTGAGTTGGTACTGGCGTCAGTTAATGGATCCTGGTGGAATTGCAAGCAAAATTGTGCGTTCTCAACCAGCAACTAGGCGCCGATGCCACCCGGATTCTGCAGGGCCCAACCTTGGCAAACGACACGCAGATCGGAACCGTCCTCCTCGCTCTTGGCGCCAACGCAGCCGGGGTCTGGGGAGCACCCGCCGAAAGCATGGCCCGCGCCTGCCGCGAGCTGGAGGGGGCCGGACTCAAAATCGTTCGCTCGTCGAACCTTTACTTGACCGAGCCGGTCGGCGGGGGGCGTCAGCCCTCCTATTTGAACGCCGTGATTGCCATTGAGGGGGGGCGCCCGCTAACCAGTTTGCTCCGACTTGTCAAGCAGATTGAGCATCGCGCCGGGCGAAGGATCGGACCAACGGCACGACCGATCGATATTGACCTTCTCAGCTACGGTGGCCGGCGGCTGAACTGGCCGGCCCTGCGGCGGGAACGCGGCCGCCTGATCCTGCCGCACCCGCTCTTGCACCGCCGAACCTTCGTGTTGGTACCGCTATTGGAGGTGGCGCCCCATTGGCGGCACCCGGCCCTTGGCCATCGACCTTGGACCTTGTTGGCGAAGCTCGACCCGAAGGCGCGCTCCGGCGTACGCCAAGCCCTTGATTTTTCTGCCGGTGCGTGCGACAAGGCCCCAGCATTGAAGCTGCGCTTCGGACCAGCCACTCCGGGGCCGATTGCGCGTGCAGCACTCAACATCACAAGAGGAATCGTCGCATGGCGCGCGTGACCGTCGAAGATTGCGTCGACAAGGTTCCCAACAGGTTCGAGCTGGTGTTGCTCGCCGCCCACAGGGCGCGGTCGATCGCCAGCGGCTCACACATCACGGTTGAGCCGGATAATGACAAGAACCCGGTGATCGCGCTGCGCGAGATCGCCGACAGGACCATACCGCCGGAAGATTTGCGCGAGGGGCTGATTCATTCGATTCAGAAGAACGTCGAGGTCGACGAGCCCGAAAAGGCGGCCGCTCCGCTACTGCCGCAAGAGCGCCGGCCGGTACTTGCCCGCGACGACCAGGCCAGCGATACACAAGTCGATGTGATTACGGAAGAGCAGCTCCTGCGGGGTATGGAAAGCCTGACGCCGACCGAGCCTTCCGCCAATGGCGGCGGTTCCACTCCCGGACGGGGCTGATGCCCGCAAGGCACCGACCGTGTAGTATAGGAGGGGTCAGACCCCTCGCGAAGACCGTTGTATGGAATTTTGGCGTTCGTTCGCGAGGGGTCTGACCCCCCTTCTCACCGGCTGGACAACACCTCTCGGGAGTACGAGTGTCCGCCGCAAGCGGGCCGTGAGGGCGTGGCATGATGCGCCAGTATGAGCTTGTCGAACGCGTCCTCGGCTACGATCCGAGCGCGAACGAGGCCCTGCTCAACCGCGCTTATGTCTACGCCATGAAGGCGCACGGCAACCAGCAGCGCGCCTCCGGGGACCTCTACTTCTCCCATCCTCTCGAGGTGGCGGCGATCCTGACCGAGTTCAAGCTCGATGACGCGACCATCGTCGCGGCGCTGCTGCATGACGTGATCGAGGACACGGATGTCACTCGCAGCGAGATCGATCAGATGTTCGGCGAGGAGATCGGCTCTCTCGTCGAAGGCCTGACCAAGATCAAGAAGCTCGACCTCGTAACCAAAAAGGCCGAGCAGGCGGAGAATTTCCGCAAGCTGCTCGTCGCGATCTCGAGCGACATACGCGTGCTTCTCATCAAGCTGGCGGACCGGCTCCACAACATGCGCACGCTCGGGCACATGCGGCCCGGGAGCCGCCGTCGCACGTCGGATGAGACGCTTGAAATCTACGCACCGCTGGCGGGCCGCATGGGCATACAGGGGATGCGCGAGGAACTGGAGGCGCTGGCCTTCAAGTGGGGCTATCCGGAAGCCTACCAGGCGGTCGTGGACAAGCTCACCGACATTCACCAGCGCAATGCCGGCCTGATCGACGAGATCGTGACCGCGATCGAGGCCAGGCTCGCAGGGTCCGGCCTCGAGGCCCAGGTCGGCGGGCGGGAGAAGAAACCGTTCTCCATCTGGCGCAAGATGGAAAATCGCCAGATATCGCTCGAGCAGCTGTCTGACATTTACGGCTTCCGCGTGGTCGTGGGGAGCGTCGACGCGTGCTATCGCGCCCTTGGCGTGATCCATGCGGCCTGGCGCGCAGTTCCGGGGCGCTTCAAGGACTACATCTCGACGCCGAAGCAGAACAACTATCAGTCGATCCACACGACGATCGTCGGGCCGCGCCACCAGCGTGTCGAACTGCAGATCCGCACCGAAGAGATGCACAATATCGCCGAATATGGGGTGGCCGCGCATGCACTCTACAAGGACGGCGCCGCTGCCGATAACCGCGCTGGACTGAACGGAGCCGCGAAGGAGAGCCCCTACATCTGGCTGCGGCGCCTGGTCGACACGCTGCTCGAAGGCGACAACCCCGAGGAGTTCCTGGAGCACACCAAGCTCGAGCTGTTCCAGGACCAGGTTTTCTGTTTCAGCCCGAAGGGTCGGTTGATCGCCATGCCGCGCGGCGCGACACCCATCGATTTCGCCTACGCGGTGCACACTGACATCGGCAATTCGTGCGCCGGCGCGATGATCAACGGGCGACAGATGCCGCTCACCACCCAGCTTAGGAATGGCGACGAAGTGGAAATATTGACGGCGAAGGGCCAGACCCCGCCCGCCGCCTGGGAGCGCATCGCGGTTACCGGCAAGGCGAGATCCGCGATCCGCCGGGCCGCGCGTGATGCGCTGAGGCGGCAGTACTCGGAACTCGGCCGGCGCTTGCTGGAGTCTGCGTTCGGCAGAGTTGGCCAGGACTATTCGGATGAGAGGGTCAGGAGGGGGCTGCACCGGCTTACGCAGAAGTCGATCGAGGATGTTTTTGCTGCGGTCGGTCGCGGCGAGTTGCCCGTCAACGATGTCCTGCGTGCGGCGGTTCCGGAGGCAGATATCGCCGTGCAGGAAGCTCCCCGCCGCAAATCGGGCCGCCAGCGCGGACAGAGCGAAGATGGCTGGTTCAATATCGCCAAGGTAATAGGCTTGAAGTTTCGCTGGCCCGGGAGTGGGGCAGGCAAGGACAAGCAGGCGCAGCAAGGACTGCCCATTCGCGGCGTGCGCAACGACGTGCCGGTGTCATTCGAGGAGGGAGGCGCGGTCCCTGGCGATCGTATCGTCGGCGTTCTGACGGAAGGTGAGGGTATCCGCATCTTCCAGATCCATTCCCCCAAACTGAAGGACTACGAGCACGAGCGCTGGATCGACGTGACCTGGGATCTCGACCCCGACGATCCCGAGCGCTTTCCCGCCAAGCTGGCCGTGACCGCTCTCAACGAGCCGGGGACGCTGGGGCAGATTGCCCGGCTGATCGGTGAGGCGGACGGCAACATCGACAACGTGCGCATGGTGCGTCGCGCCGCGGATTTCACCGAAATGGCGATCGAGATCGAGGTGCGGGATCTCGACCACCTCACGCAGATCATCACCGGCCTCAGGGGCAAGGCCGTGGTGAGCAAGGTGGAGCGGGTGTTCATTTGAGCAACTCCGTCGCATCGGCCGCGGCGGCCGCTGTCCGCCCCGCGCATCTGCGCCTCGGGGTCAACATCGACCACGTGGCCACCATCCGCAATGCGCGCGGCGGCCGCCACCCGGATCCCTTGCGCGCCGCGCACTTGGCGATCGATGCTGGTGCCGACGGTATCACGGCGCACTTGCGCGAAGATCGCCGCCACATCTCGGATGCCGATATCGCGCGTCTGAAGTCGGAGCTGACGCGTCCGCTCAACCTGGAAATGGCCGCGACCGAGGAGATGCTGGCGATCGCGTTGCGTCATGTGCCGCATGCTTGCTGCCTGGTGCCCGAGAAGCGCGAGGAAAAGACCACTGAAGGCGGCCTCGACGTGGTGCGCGCCGAGAACTATTTGCGGCGCTACGTGCAGGAACTGAAGGACGCCGGCATTCGCGTATCTCTGTTCATTGAGCCTGATCCGACTGCGATCCAAGCATCCGTACGGCTCGGTGCGCAGGTGGTTGAGTTGCACACGGGGGCCTATTGCGGGCGGGCGCTCGCCGACGATGCGACGGGTCTTGCGCGCGAGTTGGCGCGGATCGAGGCCGCCGCCCGCTCCGCTGCGACTGCCGGGCTGGAAGTGCATGCCGGCCATGGTCTCACCTTCAACACGGTTGCGCCGGTTGTCCGAATTCCCGAGATCGTCGAGCTCAACATCGGGCATTTCCTGGTCGGCGAGGCGATCTTCAGCGGGCTCGGCCCAGCAATCGGCCGCATGCGGGCGCTGATGGACGAGGCGCGCACGCCGGCACCGGTGGTGTCATGATCCTCGGGATCGGTAACGACATCATCGATATCCGCCGCATCGAAAGAACTATCGAGCGGTATGGCGAGCGCTTCTTGAGTCGCGTGTTCACCTCCGCTGAACGCGCCAGGTCAGACGGAAAACCAGGCCGCGCTGCGTCATATGCCAAGCGATTTGCGGCCAAGGAGGCTTGCGCGAAGGCGTTGGGAACGGGGTTGAGGAGCGGTGTGTATTGGCGGGACATGGGCGTCGTCAATCAGCGGTCAGGACGGCCGACGATGCTGTTGACGGGCGGCGCTGCGCGGCAGCTCGAGCTCATGACGCCCAGCGGGTACGTGCCGCACGTGCACGTCACCTTGACCGACGACTTCCCCATTGCGGAAGCAGTGGTCGTCATCTCGAGTGTGGCTGCAGGCAACGTTTGATGGCAAACTTAGCGTGAATTGCCCAGCGACCCGTGAGCCGCTATACGGTGGCTCGGGCCGGGCCCGTGCAGACCGGCCGCAGGGAGTGCGAATAGAGAGCATGAGCGTTGAATCCGACGCCGCCAAGGCTGGGGACAGCGGTTGGCGCGAGACGGTCAAGATCGTCATACATGCGTTGATTCTGGCGTTCATTGTCCGCATCTTCTTTTATCAGCCCTTCAACATACCGTCTGGCTCCATGAAGGAGACGCTGCTGGTGGGGGACTACTTGTTCGTTTCCAAGCTGTCCTATGGCTACAGCCGCTTTTCTTTTCCCTTCAGCATCGTTCCGTTCAACGGCCGCATCTTCGGCGCCCAGCCCAAGCGTGGCGATGTTGTCGTTTTCAAGCTGCCGCGCGAAAACGACAAGGACTATATCAAGCGCATCCTCGGGCTGCCCGGCGACGAAATCTATCTGCGCAACGGCATCGTCTATATCAATGGTGCAGCCGTGCCGCGGGAGCGGGCGGGTAACTATGTCGGACCGGAGGAGTACGGGCGGCCGATCCCGCGTTACAAGGAGACACTTCCCAGCGGTGTATCGTACTACGTCCTCGACGAGGCCGACGGACGCCTCGACAACGTGGGCCCCTTTGTCGTGCCGCCCAACCACTACTTCGTGCTGGGTGACAATCGCGACAACTCGGTCGACAGCCGCGTGCCGGCCCAACGCGAGGGCGTCGGCTTCGTGCCCTACGAGAATTTGGTGGGACGCGCCGAGATCATTTTCTTCTCCGCTGCCGTCGATGATCCGCAGGCCTTCCGGCTCAAGAGCCCCTGGACCTGGCCATTCGACATCCGCTGGCGCCGGATCTTCAGCCTCGTGCGGTGAGACCGCCGTGGCGCCGGCACGCAAGTTCAAGGAACTCGATGCCCGCCTAGGCTACCAATTCCGCAGTCGTGACCTGCTCAAGAGGGCGCTGACACATGCCAGCGTCCGGCAGGCGCCGGGCAAGCGGCGCGACAACGAGCGGCTCGAGTTTCTGGGCGACCGCGTGCTGGGGCTCGCCATCGCCGAGCTGCTATGGGAGGTCTACCCGGGCTCCGACGAAGGTGAGCTGGCGCGACACTACAATCGGCTGGTACGCGGAGGGACCTGCGCCGCTGTGGCGCGGGAGCTCGATCTGGGGCCACTCCTGGTGCTGAGCGAGGCGGAAGCCGAGAGCGGCGGGCGCACCAAGCAGACGATCCTAGCGGACGCCTGTGAGGCCCTGTTGGGAGCCATATTTCTCGAGGCTGGCTACGACACGGCGCGGCAGGCCGTGCGGACCCACTGGGGTTCCAGGGTCGGCGCCTCGCCTGCAGATGCCACAGATGCCAAGTCGTTGCTGCAGGAGTGGGCACAAGGCCAGGGTCTCGACCTGCCTGCCTACATCGAGGTGGACCGTCAGGGTCCAGACCATGCCCCCCGCTTCACCGCCGAGGTGCGCATCAGGGGTCGCAAGCCGTCGCGCGGGGAAGGCACGAGCAAGCGCGCGGCCGAGCAGGCAGCAGCGACGGCGCTGCTGGCCCGCGAGGGCGTCTGGAAGGGCGCAGCCGATGACTAAAGTCGGGCCGGAGACCCGCTGCGGCTTCATCGCCGTCATCGGCGCGCCCAATGCGGGCAAGTCGACGCTCGTCAATGCCCTGGTGGGCGCCAAGGTCGCAATCGTCAGCCGCAAGGTGCAGACCACACGCACCACGCTGCGCGGCATTGCGGTCGAAGGCGCGAGCCAACTCGTCTTTATCGACACCCCCGGCATCTTCGTGCCGCGCCGGCGCCTCGACCGGGCGATGGTCGAAGCGGCCTGGGGCGGAGCGGGCGACGCCGATCAGACCTTGCTCGTTATCGATGCTGCAAAAGGCGTCGACGAGGACGTGGACCGCATACTGGCCAAGTTGCAAGGCTCCAAAGCGCCCCCGCTGCTGGCGCTCAACAAGATCGATCGCGTGAAGAAGGTGCGGCTATTGCAGCTGGCCGCCGAACTCAATGCGCGGCTTCCCTTTGCCGCCACGTTCATGATCTCTGCGCTCAGCGGCGATGGCGTGGTTGACCTGAAGGCGCATTTGGCGCGTTCCGTCCCGCCCGGGCCTTGGCACTACGCCCCGGATGAAGTCTCGGATGCACCGGTCCGCTTGCTGGCCGCCGAGATCACGCGCGAGAAGATCTACGACCGCCTGCACGACGAGCTGCCCTACCAGGCCGCGGTCGAGACCACGGCGTGGCTGGAACAGAAGAACGGCCTGCGCATCGAGCAGACCATCTTCGTCGAGCGCGACAGCCAGAAGCGCATCGTGCTGGGCAAGGGCGGCAGCATGATCAAGCAGGTCTCGACGGCGGCGCGCAAGGAGCTCTCGCAGATGCTGGAGCGGCCGGTGCACCTCTTCCTGTTCGTGAAGGTGCGAGAAGGCTGGGGCGACGACCCGGCGCGCTATCGCGATTTGGGGCTCAGGTTTCCGAAGGATTGACGAGTCTCAGCTTCCAGGATGCCGGGCGGCGGGCTAAACGCTTGTCCATGCAATGGTCCGACGAAGGTGTGGTCCTCAGCGTGCGCGCGCACGGCGAGACAGCCGCCGTCCTGGAGCTGTTCACGCGCAGGCATGGTCGGCACCTGGGCCTGGTGCACGGCGGGCGCTCGCGCAGGCTGCGGCCCATCCTGCAAATCGGCAACCACGTGGACGCCACGTGGAAGGCCCGGCTGGCCGACAACCTCGGGCACTTCTCGCTGGAACTGAGAAAGGGCTTCGCGGCGCTGCTCATGGAGGACGGCGCAGCGCTCGCGGCCATGATGTCGATGGCCGCACTGGCGCGCCTGCTCCCCGAGCGCGACCCGCACCCCAACCTGTTCGAGATCACGCAGTTCGTGCTGGGTTTTCTCGATGACCGGGAAGTCTGGCCGGCACTCGTCGTGCGATGGGAGCTGGCGCTGCTCGACGAGTTGGGTTTCGGGCTCGATCTTGCCTCCTGTGCCGCCACGGGAAAGGGCACCGACCTGATCTACGTTTCCCCCAAGTCTGGGCGGGCGGTCTCGTCGGAGGCCGGCGAGCCCTACAAGGATCGCCTGCTGGCCCTACCAGGATTTCTTCGTGCGGGAGCGGCAGGTGCGGTCGGCAGGGACGATGTTCTGGCCGGGTTCGCGCTCACCGGGCATTTTCTGGAGGTTCGCGTGCTCGCCCAGCGCAATCTGGCGATGCCCGAGGCCCGTAGCCGTCTGTTGTCGTACCTTCGCCGGCCATAATCCAGCGCTAGCCTCGCTCGATCGCAGAAGAGGTTGGAGTTCGGCACATGGCTTCTAACCATTCTATCGGCGGATGGCGCCTGCGGCCGGAGATCATCATGGCCGGGCTGGGCCTGATTTCCGGTATCGCCTCGGCCACGTTCGGCCTGGAAGGCGGGTCCCCTTACCTCCAACGGCTTCAGCCTTTGGCCATTGCATTCGGCCTTGCCCCGGAGCAGTTGGCGATCGGGTTCTATTTCGGTGCCATCATCGCGCTCAGCATCTACCTCTGGACGGGCAACCTATGGTCCCTGCCTGTGCTGCTGGTGACGACCATGTATGCCTGGAGCGCGGCAATTCAGGTCGGCATCAGGCTGCAAAGGAACTCCGGTGAGGACCTGTACCTCATCGCCGCCAGCCTCGCGGCCGGCGCGGTGGGTGCGGGAATTACCCATCTGGGTTGTGCGCTGTTCTCGCCCGGCCTGCGGCGAGCGTCGCGAATTGCCCTCACATGTGTGGTTGGCGCCCTGGCCGGTATGCTGCTCTACATGAGCGAGCGCAAGATGATCGAGATGCGGTGGCTCTTCATCGTCTGGCAGCCTGTCGTGGCCTTCTGCATCGGCTTGGGACTGCCGAGCCAAAACCGCGGCGACTGACGGGCGCCCCGTACAAGTCAGATTGAGAAGTCGCCGAGCAGCTGGATCGAGCCGAGATTCCTGGCCTTGTCGAAGTACGCCTCGTCCGCCGTCACCAGCATGGCGCGCTCTTCCAACGCCACGGCGTGGTAGAGCGTGTCGAATAGATGGTGGTCGAGCCGGACCGCGATGTCCGAGGCCCTGCGGTAGCAACTCAACGTTGTCGTTTCGCTGAAGGGCAATGTTGCCAGCATGCCCAGGACAAAGACCACGCGCCGCGGGCGGGCGCGCGCGATCACCGCAACGATCTCAGCCGTCCAATGCGGCGGCTCGAACGCCACGATCGAGCGTTCCCGGATCGCCCGAAGAACCGCAATCGCCCTATCGAGGTCGGGCTCGACCAGCCGATCACGGATCACCCATTTGATGGCGACGCTGGCATCCAAGACGACCCTCACGGGCGGCCATCCGCCCGGATGCGCCGGATCTCCTCATCGCTCAAGGGCGGGTCCTCGGCCCTGATCCGCAGGAGCTCCTTGATGAAGGCATCAAGGTCCTTGTCTTGTTTGGCACGTCGCCTCTTCTCCTCGATGGCTCTGCGCATCAGGTCGGCGACGACGGCACTCTTGTTTTCTCCCTTGAAGGCCTTGTTAAAGGCTTCCTTGAGATCGTCAGGGACGGAGAAATTCACTGTAGCCATGGCTTTCTCATATTTGTTGTCGGCGAGCTGACCACTCTCGAGGGGACACATGGGCCGCCCTCGGTCCCGAAAGTCCCTGGCTCTTGGCGCGCACGCCCGATCTCATCATCGCTCACAACCCGGCTGCGCGCCCTAACGCGGCGCAGACGTTCGACAAAGTCCTGCCATCGGCGATGGCGCCCCTCCTCCTCGATGGCCCTGACCATCGGCCTGGTGATGACCGCGCTCTTGCTCCTGCCCGCGAAGACCTTGTTAAACCTGTGCATCACGCCGTCGGGGATCGAGAAATTCATCGTGGCGATGGGCGCGCCACCATTGTTGAAGATTTCAACAATCATATGCCCAAGCCGGGGCTTGGGCAAGGCGGGCAATCCCTCAAAGTCGGGCACCCCGACTATCGTGACGCAACCGTAGTGGCCCGGCACAGGTGATGTGCATGGCCGCGGCCGTGACGCAGCCTGGGACGTCGTTAGTGTTGCCGGCAGATCGATGAAAGAAAGCTGTTGCCGCGTTATGCCCACTGTTTCGGGCCATGCCTACATTGCACGCGTCGCCTGTTGCGACGGGACGTGGATGCATCCGTCCTTATCACGTGCAGGCGGCCGGCGCCTGGAAGGTAGAGCCTGAACGGAGGCTCGAGCTCCAGGAGGCCTGGGCTGACCGGTAACGGCAAAGCGCCAGTAATGGCGGGGAGCCGTTGCCCGTCAAAGGACTGAAGGTGCGATCGCGACGCTTGCAGAAGCGGAGCGGGAAGCCAAAGAGCGGCCCGGGACAGAAATCGCCGTAACGCGGGCGCCGCAAGGCGGCCCAGGGGACCCCTGGAGCGGGGTCCCGGGGAGCGTGCAGTCGCTCCCAAGGAGGCCTTTGCGCAGGCCTCCTGGGGCCGGAGGACAACCGGCCCCCGGGTTGCCCATGCGGTGCCCGCGTACCCGTCGCACCTTCGCTGGCGTAACCAGCGGGGCTGGTCGTGCTGGGCAGTAGGCAGTAGGCAGTAGGCAGTAGGCAGTAGGATAACGAGCACGTGAACTACTGCCTGTTGCCAGCTGCCCATTGCCCCAATTTGGTGACAAGGTCTGCCCCAGTGAACAGATCCCGTCCCGTGGCGAAACGCGCATCGAGTACACGGCGTCGCAGCAAGGCTCCGCCATCTGAGCCCGAACGCTCGGAAGCTCCGCCCGCGGCCGGGCCGGCGACACACAAGCCGCTGCCGCCGCATTGCGCCAACGTCGCGCTCGTGCTGCAAGGGGGCGGGGCGCTCGGCGCCTACCAGGCGGGGGTCTATGCGACGCTGGCCGAAGACGGCTACGAGCCGGACTGGATCGCGGGCATCTCGATCGGCGCCATCAACGGGGCCATCATCGCCGGCAACCCGCCGGAGCACCGCGCCGAGCGCCTGCGCGGGTTCTGGGAGCTCATCACCGAGGGCGTCGCCGCCAAGCCCTTCTTCGAGGGCGACATGGTGCGGGGCCTGTTCAACGAGTGGAGCGCGCTCGCCAGCATCACCTCGGGCGTCCCCGGTTTCTATCGCGTGCGGATGCCGTCCGCCTGGCTGCAGCTCTGGGGAACGGATGCGGCGCTCAGCCTGTACGACACCGCCCCGCTGCGGGCGACGCTCGAGCAGTTCGTCGACTTCGACCTGCTCAACGCCGGCCACCCGCGCCTGAGCGTTGGCGCCGCCAACATCCGCAAGGGCAACTCGGTCTACTTCGACACCCGCGACCGGCGGCTGGGCCCGGAGCACATCATGGCCAGCGCCGCGCTGCCCCCGGGATTTCCGCCCGTGGAAATCGAAGGCGAGCACTATTGGGACGGGGGCGTCGTCTCGAACACGCCACTGCAGTACTTGCTCGACGCACAGCGGGACTCCAGCCTGCTGGTGTTCCAGGTCGACCTGTTCAGTGCGCGCGGCGCCATGCCCCGCAACCTGCTCGACGTGTACGAAAGGCACAAGGATATCCTCTACTCGTCGCGCACGCGGCTGAACACCGATGCCGCGCGCGGCGCCCAGGAGCTGCGACGCGCCATCGGCCGCTTGCTGGACAAGCTGCCCGCCAGCCTGCGCGACGACGAGGACGTGCGGTTCATCGGCAGGACCTGCGCCAGCAGCGCCTACATGAGCGTCGTGCACCTCATCTATCGCGAGAAGAACTACGAGACGCAGACCAAGGACTACGAGTTCTCGCGCGTGTCGATGGAGGAGCACTGGCAGGCCGGCGTCAACGACACGCGGCGCACGCTGCGGCACCAGGAGCTGTGGCTCACCCCGCCCGAAGACCTGGCGGGGGTGCGAGTGTTCGACATCACGCGCGACTTCGATTGACGGCGGCGTGATGGTGATGGCATGATGGCGCTCCCATGAATGCCCGTACGCAAATTACCATGGACCCCGAGATGCAGCGCCGCGCCCACGCCAAGGCAGCGGAGCTCGGCATCTCGTTTGCGGAGTACGTGCGCCGGCTGGTGACGCAGGACTTGGGCGAGCCAAAGCCCAAGCCCGATATTTCCATCTTTTTCGACCTCATCGACGAGGGCCCTGCAACGAACATTGCGCGCGACAAGGACAAGATGATCGGTGAGGCGGTGTGGGAGGAGTACTTGCGCGACACCGGGCGCAAGCCGCGGCGGCGCCGGAAGTGACCGTCTTTGTCGATACGTCGGTCTGGTTTGCAGGTGTCGTGGGACGCGATCGGGACAACGCTCGCGCGAAGGCCATTCTCCAGGACATCGATCAAGCTCTGACGACCGATCATGTCATCGTTGAAACGTGGTTATTGCTCAACAGCCGGTTCCATCGGCGCGGAGCGGAACAATTCTGGAATGGCTTCCGGCGTGGCGTCGTGCGTGTGGAAGTGGTGACCATGGCCGACATGCAGGCCGCGTGGATCATTGGTGACTACTTCCAGGATCAGGACTTCTCGGTCGTCGATCGGACCAGCTTTGCCGTGATGGAACGGCTCGGCCTCACGCGAGCTGCCAGTTTCGACCGGGATTTCGCAATCTATCGCTACGGCCGCAATCGCGATCGTGCGTTCGAGGTCTTGCGGTAACCGCCAGCAATCATTGACACTTGTCATTTGTGCAGACAGCCGCTAGACACCGCCCATCACACACGCGGAACATGGCGCACGGCGGATCAAAAGCCCCGCGGCGCTCCGGTGGGCCAGGCAACTGGCCTCGAGCATTCCGCGGAGGGTCAACCGGAAAAGGAACTCGCATGCTTCCCGCCTTCAACATGCGCCAGCTGCTCGAAGCTGGCGTCCACTTCGGCCATCAGAACCACCGCTGGAACCCGAAGATGGCGCCGTACATCTTCGGCGCCCGCAACAACATCCACATCATCGACCTGGCGCAAACGGTGCCGCTGCTGCACCAGGCGCTGGTCAAGGTGAGCGAGGTGGTGGAGAAGCGCGGCCGGCTGCTGTTCGTCGGCACCAAGCGCCAGGCTTCCGACGCGATCGCCGAGGCGGCCAAGCGCTCGGCCCAATACTACATCAATCATCGCTGGCTCGGCGGTACGCTGACCAACTGGAAAACCATCTCGCAGTCGATCCGCCGGCTCAAACAGCTCGAGGAGACGCTGGCCGGCGAGGGCAAAGGACGCACCAAGAAGGAGCTCCTGCAGCTCACGCGCGCCCGCAACAGCCTCAACAAGTCGCTCGGCGGCATAAAGGAGATGGGCGGCCTGCCCGACTTGCTGTTCGTCATCGATACCAACAAGGAAGAGATCGCCATCGCGGAAGCCAAGCGGCTCAAGATTCCCATCGTAGCCATCGTCGACACCAACTGCGATCCGGACGGCATCGATTTTCCGATCCCCGGCAATGACGATGCGGGACGTGCGATTACGCTCTATTGCGATCTGGTCGCACGCGCCGCCATCGACGGCATCGAGCGCGGCCAGGTCCAGGCCGGCGTCGACGTTGGCGCGTCTGAGTCGCCGCCAGCCGAGCAACTCCCGGCCGCGGACCTGCCCACCTTCAAGGGGATCGAGGCCGCGCGCGGCGACGCCGACGATTTGAAGCGCCTGCCCAACGTCAACAACAAGCTGGAGCAGCGTCTCAACGATATCGGCGTCTACCACTTCTGGCAGATCGCCGACCTCGATCCGGAAATGACGGAGGCGCTCGATCGCGCGCTCAACCTCAAGGGCCAGATCGCGCGCGAGGAGTGGATTGCCGCTGCAAAGCGGTTGACCGAGTCGCAGACGGTCTGAGGCGGGCGCCCCACCTTGTGACGCCAAGCTGGCGACAGTGGGCGCCCGGCAGAAAACGAATGGGGATCGCCTATGACAGTTGTCACCTCTGCTATGGTGAAGGCGCTGCGCGAAAGGACGGGCGCCGGCATGATGGACTGCAAGACGGCACTGACCGAGACTCACGGCGACATGGAGCAGGCCGTCGATTGGCTGCGCAAGAAGGGCCTGTCGAAGGCAGCCAAGAAGGCCGAGCGCACGGCCACCGACGGCCTGATCGGCGTGATCACCAGGGACAAATCGGCCGCCATCGTCGAGGTCAATTCGGAAACCGATTTCGTCGCCCGCAATGCGCAATTCCAGGAGTTGGTGCGCACCATCACCTCGCTGGCGCCGCAAGCCAAGGGCGATTTGCCCAAGCTGCTCGCCATGCCCTATCCGGGCAAGGGCGTGGCCGTGGAGGAGCACATCAAGGCCATGGTGGCGACGATCGGCGAGAACATGAGCGTTCGGCGAACGGCAGCGATATCCGTGACCGAAGGCGTCGTCAGCGAATACGTGCACAACAAGGCGGCCGATGGCCTAGGCAAGATCGGTGTGCTCGTGGCGGTTGACAGCAGGGGCGAGAAGCCCGTCCTCGCGACCTTGGGGCGGCAGATCGCGATGCACATTGCCGCAGCAAGTCCGGCGGCAGTCAGGGCCGAACAACTCGACCCGGCGCTGATCGAACGAGAGCGCGCGGTGTATTCCGAGCAGGCGAAGGCCTCAGGCAAGGCCCCGGACATCGTGGCGAAAATGGTCGAGGGACGCCTTCGCAAAGAGTTCTTCCAGCAAGTCGTGCTCTTGCAACAGACCTTCCTGGGCGCTGGCGGCGACGGCAAGGCCACGGTGGAGCAGGTACTGAAGGACGCTGAGAAAACAGCCGGCGCGCCCGTCGCCATATCCGCGTTCGTTCGCTATGCGCTGGGCGAGGGAATCGGTGCGGCAGCCGCCCCAGGCAAGAGCTGAGCACGGCGTGGTCCCGGGCCTTTCTGGCACGGCGCTGCCGTGCTGTAGCGGTCGGTGGTTTGATTCTCGATCGGCAGTCGGCATAAGCTTGGATGGCGACGTGAGAAGGCTGCAACAATGAGCGGCTCGGCGCCCGGCTTCCGTTACAGGCGACTGCTCCTCAAGCTGTCCGGCGAGGCCCTAGTGGGCAAGGCCGGCTACGGCATCGACGTCGATGTCGTGATGCGCCTTTGCCGCGAGATGAAAGAGGCCATGGATGCTGGCGCCGAGATCGCTGTCGTCATCGGCGGCGGCAACATCTTTCGCGGGCTAGCCGGAGCCGCCAAGGGCATGGAGCGCGCCACCGCCGACTATATGGGCATGCTGGCGACGGTCATGAATGCGTTGGCCCTGCAGAGCGGCCTGGAGCGCCTCGATGTTCCCGCGCGCGTCCTATCGGCCATTCCCATGCCGACGGTTTGCGAGTCCTTCGTTCGATCCAAGGCTCTGCACCATTTGGAATGCAAGCGGGTCGTCATCTTTGCCGCTGGCACGGGCAACCCGTACTTCACGACCGATACAACCGCGGCGTTGCGCGCGGTGGAGATGAACTGCGATGCCTTGGCCAAGGCAACCCAAGTGGATGGTGTCTATTCTGATGATCCGAGAAGCAATCCCGAGGCCGTTCGTTATGACAAGCTACCGTATGGCGAGGTGCTGGCCCGGGATTTGCGGGTCATGGATGGCGCAGCCATAGCGCTTGCACGCGACAACAATCTGCCAATAGTGGTATTCTCTATCCAGGAACCGGGTAACCTTCTGAAGGTCTTGCGGGGCGATGCTCGGGCCACGGTGATCGGGGGCCTATCGTAACCGCATTCTGCGGAGCAAAGCCGCTCTGGCGGTACTCGTTGAGGTTGGAGGTCCGGCGCGGCACCCGCCAAGCAAGGGGAGAGGTTCCATGGCCGCTGACAAGTTCGACTTGAAGGAGCTCGAGCGTCGTATGCGCGGTGCCATCGACGCGCTCAAAAAGGAATTCGGCGGGTTGCGGACAGGCCGGGCGAGCGTTCATTTGCTGGAACCGGTTGTGGTCAATGTCTACGGCGCGCGCATGCCGATCAATCAGGTGGCCACAGTCTCCACTCCAGATGCGCGCATGATCGTGGTGCAGGTTTGGGACAAAGGTCAGGTCGGGGCGGTGGAGAAGGCGATCAGGGAGGCCAACTTGGGCCTCAATCCCATCACGGAGGGCGTGCTCCTTCGCCTGCCTATTCCTGCCCTGAACGCCGAGCGGCGCCAGGAACTGGTCAAGGTCGCCCATAAATACGCGGAGCATGCCCGCGTGGCGGTGCGCAACGTTCGGCGCGAGGGCATGGAGCTACTCAAGAAGCTCGACAAGGACGGGCAGATGGGTGAGGACGATCATCACAAGAATTCCGCCAAAGTGCAGGAGCTGACCGACCGCCTGGTGAAGGAAATCGATCAGACCTTGACCAACAAGGAGGCCGAGATCAAGCAGGTATGAGCGCGACGTGGAACCCGGCGGCCGCGGCCGTGCAAATCGCTCGCTTCGCCGACGGCGGCCGTCGTCGATGCGTGACTCTCGATCTATGAATGAGCACAATCAAACTGCGGCCTGGGTGCAGGCGCGGTCGCATATACCGCGCCATGTGGCCATCATCATGGATGGCAACGGCCGTTGGGCGCTCAGTCGCGGGCTCCCGCGCTCGGCGGGACATCGCATGGGCGTGGAAGCAGTGCGGCGCACGGTTCGCGCCGCGATCGAGATCGGCGTGCAGTACCTGACCATCTTCAGCTTCTCCTCGGAGAATTGGGCACGCCCGGCCAGCGAGATCGATGATCTATTCGGCCTGATGAAGAGGTTCGTGCGCCGCGACTTGACCGAATTGCACGAGAACAATATCCGCGTGCGCGTGATCGGCGAACGCGAGGGAGTCGACGGCGATCTGCTGCGCCTGATCGACGAGGCCGTGGCGCTGACGAGTGCCAATACGCGGCTCGATCTCGTTATCGCTTTCAACTACGGGTCGCGCGCCGAAATCGCCAAGGCGGCGCGGCGCTTGGCAGAACGTGTCGTGCAAGGGATGATCAAGCCCGAGGACATAACGCCCGAAGTTCTGTCGGGTGCGCTCGATACCCAAGGGCTCCCCGATCCCGATCTGCTGATACGCACGAGCGGCGAACTGCGGCTGTCGAACTTTCTGCTTTGGCAGTCAGCCTACACTGAGTTCGTATTTCTGGAGGCTTGCTGGCCCGATTTCGGACGCGAGCTTTTGCAGCAGGCCATCGACGAGTTCGGGCGACGCGACCGCAGGTTCGGCCACGTCGTGGCGCGGTCGATCGGTTGAACGCCGGCTGAGATCGGAAGCAAATGAGCGAGCACGACGACTCGGAACCTGGCGACACCGGTTGGGTGGCGCGGTTAGGCAACGACTTTGCCTCGCGGCTGGTTTCCGGACTAGCCATGGGTGTGGTCGCGGCAATCTTCACGCTCTCCGGTCCGGCCTCGTTTGCCGTCCTGGTGGTGGCGGTAGCATTGCTCGTCAGTTGGGAATGGGGGCGCCTGGTGCACGGGCCCGATGCAGGCATTTTGGTCACCGTGCAGATTGGGACGGCGGCCGCAGCGGGGTTGCTGGCTGCGTTCGGGTTTGTCGGGCTAGGACTGCTAGTCCTGCCGATCGGCGCTATCCTGGCAACGCTCTTGAGTCTAGGTCGCAACAGCTTTTTCTCCGCAGCGGGCGTGTTCTATGCAGGTTTTCCGGCGGTTGCGGTGATCTGGCTGCGGTCGGACGTCGCGCTGGGCCTGCATGCCGTGATTTATCTGATCCTAATCGTTGTTACAGCAGATACGGCCGCGTTTCTCTGCGGACGGCTGATGCGGGGTCCGCAACTGTGGCCGAAGGTCTCACCCAACAAGACGTGGTCGGGGTTCGTTGGCGCGCTGGTCGCGAGCGCGGTGGTCGGCGCTCTCTTCTGGTTCGCGGTTCCGGGCGGCTCGGCTGTGCGGCTTGCGGCTACCGGTGCCGCGCTCGCGCTAGTGGCACAAGCAGGTGATCTCGCCGAGTCCGCGCTCAAACGCCGCTTTGGTGCTAAGGACGCCGGTTCCATATTACCAGGCCATGGAGGCGTGATGGATCGTGTCGATGGACTGGTCGCCGCGGCGTCGGCTGTAGGCTTGGCCGCGCTCGTCATCGACGTGCATTCGCCGGCGCGAGCGCTGTTGCTTGGGTCATGAGAGGGTCGTGTGCGAGTGGCGCAGTCGAAGAGCCCCGGTCGGACGAACGTCGAAGCGCAGACGGTGCCCAGGGTAAACGCGCAGACCAGTGTGAGGCGTGTGAGCGTCCTGGGCGCTACGGGATCAGTCGGGCAGAATACGCTGGACGTTATCGGCCGCAACCCCCATCTGTTCGAAGTGGTGGCCCTGACCGCCAACTCCAACGCGGAGCTGCTAGCGGAAATTGCCATACGTCATCGCGCACAGCTTGCCGTACTCGCCGACGAGAATCGCTTCGGGGAGCTGAAGGAACGCCTTTCAGGCACGGGTATCGAAGCTGCCGCGGGGCCGGCGGCACTCATCGAGGCAGCCAGCAGGCCGGCGGACTACGTCATGGCAGGCATTGCGGGCGCCGCTGGATTGCGCCCGACGCTTGCGGCTGTGTCGCAGGGCCGCCGGGTGGCCCTCGCCAACAAGGAATGCCTGGTATGTGCCGGCCAGATCTTCATGGAGGCGGTGCGGAAAGCCGGCACGGAGTTGGTGCCGGTCGACTCTGAACATTCCGCTGCGTTTCAGATGATTGCCGGCTCAGAGCCGTCTGCCATCGAGCGCATCGTGCTTACCGCGTCGGGTGGTCCGTTTCGAACCTGGAGCTTGCAGCAACTGGAGCACGCTACTCCGCAAGAAGCGCTGATGCACCCGAATTGGTCTATGGGGCGCAAGATCACGATCGACTCGGCGACTTTGATGAACAAGGGTCTCGAGCTGATCGAGGCCTACCATCTCTTCCCTGTTGAGCCCAACCAGCTCGAGGTTGTCGTCCACCCGCAATCGATCATCCACGCACTCGTCGGTTATCGTGATGGCTCGATGTTGGCGCAGCTGGCGAACCCCGACATGCGAACCCCTATAGCGGCGAGTTTGGCCTGGCCCGCGCGCATGGCCGCACCCACCAAGCGCATCGATTTGATAGAGCTCGGCACACTCAGCTTTGAGCGACCAGACGAGACCCGCTTTCGCGCGCTCGCGCTCGCTCGCCAAGCCCTGGAAATTGGCGGCATGGCGCCCGGCGTCCTCAATGCCGCCAACGAGGTGGCCGTGGAGGCGTTCTTGACCGGGCGCCTCGAGTTCCTTCATATCGCGCAACTGGTTGCGGAGGCGCTCGAGGTGGCGGCAGGACACGGGCTCCTCGTTGAGGTCAAGGATCTCGGGACGGTGCTGGCGATCGATGCCGCCGCGCGCGAGCTGACGCTGAACCTGCTGGAAAAGCGAATGCGGAGTTGACGGCGCCGCGTGGCATTGGGCGGGCACGTGTGGCACCGCCAGCGATCAAAGTTGGAGACAGCAGATGGGCATCATCGATCAGGGGATCGGCGGCTTGGGAAACTTGGTTTTTTACACGGTAGCTTTCCTGCTGGTCCTGACTCCTGTCGTTTTCATACACGAGCTGGGGCATTTCCTGGTCGCTCGCTGCTGCGGTGTGAAGGTGAAGGATTTCTCCATTGGGTTCGGCAGAGAGATCTTCGGCTTCCACGATCGGCACGGCACACGCTGGCGCTTCGCCTGGATCCCGGTCGGCGGCTACGTCAAATTTATGGATGACGACAACAGCGCGAGCATCCCGTCCCGCGACACGCTCGAGCGGATGACGCCTGCCGAGCGTGAAGGAGCGTTTAGGACCAAACCGCTGGCCGCGCGCGCGGCGATCGTTGCCGCGGGGCCGATTGCCAATTTTCTGCTCGCGATCGCGATTTTTTCGCTCATGTTCATGTTCATTGGTGAACGTGTGACGCCGCCCCGCGTTGGCGTGCTTGATCCTGTCGGGCCGGCGGCCAGCGCAGGCATTAAGCTCGACGATGTGATTGTCAGCGTCGAGGGCCAGCAGATTAGATCATTTGCTGATATGGAGCGGATTTTCACTCTCAACGCCGATCGTGAGCTCACACTCGAGGTCAATCGCGCTGGGACGCTCCTGGAGCTCAAGGCAACGCCGACCTGGAGCGAGGCCACCGACCCCTTCGGCAAGAAGTTCAAGCGGGTCACGATCGGCATCGAACCGCCCGCCATGCCGCCCCGTGTCGGTGCCCTCGTGCCGGGCGGGCCAGCGGCTGGAGCCGGCTTCGCGCTCGGCGACGTGATTGTCGGCATCGATGGCAAGCCGATCAATTCATTCGCCGATATGCAGAAGGTCGTCGGTGCCAGCGCCGGTCGCGAGCTGACATTCGAAATCGATCGCGCCGGGAAGCTGCTGCAGCTGAAGGCGACGCCGGCGGAAGGCGAAACAACGGACCGTTCCGGTAGCAAGCTCAAGCACGGGATGATTGGCATCAGGAGCGCTCCGGAGGGCGAGTACAAGCGCTACCGCCCCCTGGAGGCCCTCGGCCAAGCGGTCAGCCGGACCTACAGCATAATTGCCGACAGTCTGGCCGGGCTTTATCAGATCGCGACGCGGCGCATGCCCGCAGATCAGTTGCGCGGGCCATTGGGGATTGCAGAGATGTCAGGGCAGGTGGCCACATGGGGTCCAGCCGCACTGATAACTTGGGTGGCCCTCATCTCGGTGGCGATCGGCTTCTTTAACCTGTTGCCGGTTCCGATGCTCGATGGCGGCCACCTTTTGTTCTACGCCATCGAGGCCATTCGCCGGAGGCCCTTGAGTGAGCGGACGCAGGAAATCAGCTTTCGTATCGGGCTGGCGCTGATGCTTCTGCTCTTTGTCTTTGTGACTGTCATCGATATACGCCGTTGGACTGGCTGAGCGAGCGGGCCGCTACGGCGTTCTAGCTGCCCAAACTTGCGGGCCTCGTTTGACAAGATGGTGCGGAGCCCACTTACACCGGTCGCCCCACATCAGAGCGAATCAGCTAACAATGTGGCAGCCGAAGATTTGCGGCCCTCTGGGGTAATATTGCCACTTTCCAACGTGGTTAGTGAGCGGCTAAAAAAGCAGGGCCGCATGTGACGCTTCGGCCTTGGGGCACGGAGAGCAGGGGGGAACTGCGCTGGGTTAGCTGCTGGGACTGGGGTTGCGGAAGCGCTCATCCGACGCCGACGGGTAGGGTGCGAGAGGGGGATCGGCGAAGCGAAAGGCAGACGGGAAGAATGCCCAAGCATCGGATGTGCAAGTTGGGGGGCTGGCATTTCATCATCGGCGTTGCCGCCGTTCTGTCGGCGCTGACCGTCGTTGAGCCAGTGGTGTACTCAGCCCGGCCCGCCGAGGCCCAGAGCGGCGCAATCAGGGACATACGGGTTGCCGGAAATCGCCGCGTGGAGCCGGAAACGGTGCGCACGTATCTGCGGTTCAACGTCGGCGACGCCTACGATCCCGCCAAAGTCGATCAATCCATAAAATCATTGTTTGCGACCGGACTTTTCTCCGACGTCCGCATTGACCGGACGGGCACCGGGGTGCTGGTGACCGTGGTCGAGAACCCGGTCGTCAATCAGGTTGCCTTCGAGGGCAACAGAGAGGTGGACAAGGCCACGCTGACCGCCGAAGTGCAGCTGAAGCCGCGCTCGATCTTCACGCGCGCCAAGGCACAGGCCGATGTGCAGCGCATTCTCGATATCTATCGGCGTCAGGGCCGGTTTGCGGCAGCAGTCGAGCCTAAGATCATCGAATTGGAGAACAACCGGGTGAACGTCGTCTTCGAAATCAACGAAGGCGGCGCAACCAAGGTCCAGGCTATCAACTTCATCGGTAACAAAGCGTTCTCGGATTCGCAGCTTAGAGACATCATTTCGACCAGCCAGTCCGGCTTGTTCGACTTCATCAAGGGCACCAATATCTACGATCCCGATCGGCTGGCCCTCGATCGCGAGTTGCTGCGCCAGTACTTCTTGAAGAACGGCTATGCTGACGCGCGGATCGTGTCGGCCGGCGCCGAGCTGAGCCGCGACGGCAGCGGTTTCTACATAACCTTCGTCGTCGACGAAGGAGAGCTGTTCACGTTTGGCAAGATCGAAATCGAGTCGGCCCTGACGGGCGTCGACCCGCAGCGTTTGCGCGGAGAGCTGCTCACTACTGCCGGGGCCACCTACGACCAATCAGCGATGGATCGGACGATTGAGCGCCTGACCCTCGCGGTGTCGGAGCAGGGATTTGCCTTCGCGCGAGTGCGGCCGCGTGCGGTGCGTGAGCCCGGGACGCGGACGATCAATGTCACCTACGTCATCGATCAGGGGCCGCGTATCTACATCGAGCGCATCAACGTCATCGGCAACCTTCGCACGCACGACCATGTAATCCGCCGAGAGTTCCGCTTGGCCGAGGGCGACGCCTACAATCCGCTCATGGTCGACAAGGCGAAGCGGCGCTTGCAGGCGCTCGGCTTCTTCAAGGTGGTGGAGATCAAGCGGCGCGCTGGTTCGGCCCCCGATCGTGTGGTGCTCGACGTCGAGCTGGTCGAGCAATCGACCGGCGAACTGTCGTTCGGTGCAGGCTATTCGACCAGCGAAGGTGTAATCGGCGATGTCAGCATTACCGAGCGCAACCTGATGGGCAAAGGCCAGTTCTTGCGCTTGCGCCTTGCGGGCTCGCAGGAGCGCATGCAGATCGACCTGAGCTTCACTGAGCCGAGATTTCTCGATCGCAATCTCTCGGCCGGGTTCGACTTGTTCCACAAGGATGTGAACCTGTCGCAGGTGTCGGCATTCCGCAGCCGCACGACCGGCGGGTCGGTTCGGATTGGGTTCCCCCTGTCGGAGAATCTCTGGCTCACCAACGCCTACACATTGTCGCTAGGCGAGACCTACGACGTTCTGGATACGGCGTCGCTCGCTATCAAGCAGGCCGAGGGCACCGCGCTGACCTCAGCGTGGGGCACCAGCTTGGTCTACGACGCCCGCAATCACCCCAAGACCCCGACAAAGGGATACTATTTCCAGATCGGCAGCGATCTCGCCGGTCTCGGCGGCGACGTCAAATACGCGCGGGTGACGGGCGAGGCGCGCTTATACTACCCGATCATGGACAAGGTCACGTTGGTAGGTCGCGCTGTCGGCGGCCATATCATGGGTTGGGGCGATGACGAGGTGCGGCTCATCGATCTCTTCTACAAGGGCGGCGAGACAATTCGAGGCTTCAACCGAGGCGGCTTCGGTCCGCGGGACCTCAACACCGGTGATGCGCTCGGCGGCCAGACGTTCTGGGCGACCACGGCAGAGGTGCGCTTCCCGCTTCCCTTCATCCCTGACGACCTTGGCATGGGTGGCGCAGTGTTCGTGGACGCGGGTTCGCTGTTTGGCGCCGGTGCCTTTGCGAAGACCTTGGCGCCAGGCTGTATCCCGGGCGATATCAACACAGTCTGCTTGGCGGACGACACTTCGATCCGTGCATCGGCAGGCTTCAGCCTGCTCTGGAACTCGCCGCTGGGGCCGCTGCGCCTGGACATCGCCAAGGCTTTCCTGAAGAAGGACTACGACTCCGAGCAGCTGATCCGCTTCGGCGCCTCGACCAAGTTCTAGGATCGCCGCGAAGAGACATCTCTAGTCGGAGATGCTAACTTGAGGGCCGCCGTGGCAGAACAGCCCGGCGGCCTTTCCATCTCGCAAGGTGGCTCGATGGAGCATCCCGGTTTTTTCGAACGAGCAGCACCGATTTCGCTCCATGCCCTGGCCAACAAGCTGGGAGCGCAACTGGCTGACGGTGGCGATCCCAGCGCTCTAATCCGTGATGTGAGGCCTCTGGCGGAAGCGACATCGGGGGAACTTGCATTCGTCGGCAACCGCAGATACCTGGCCCAACTCGGGGACACCCGGGCGTCGGCCTGCCTGGTGGCTCCGGGGTTCGTCGACCGGGTGCCCAAGACGACCGCTGCGCTCGTAGTCGAGTCCCCATACCGCGCCTTCGCGCAGGCATTGGCGCTGTTCTACCCCGACGCGCTGGTCCCGAAGGCCGCGCTGGCCAGCATCGGTGATCCGCCCGTTCATCCGAGCGCAAGCCTGGAGTCAAACGTCAGGGTTGAGCCCGGGGCCATCGTCGGTCGCGAAGCCCAGATCGGGAGCGATACTACCGTGGCGGCCGGGGCAGTGGTCGGATACCGCGTGACCATCGGCAGGGGGTGCTATATCGGCCCCGGCGCCAGTGTCACCCATGCGCTCCTCGGCGACCGTGTCATCCTGCACGCGGGCGTGCGGATCGGGCAGGACGGCTTCGGTTTTGCCATGGGGCCAAAGGGGCACCTCAAGGTGCCCCAGGTAGGCAGAGTCGTCATCCAGGACGATGTGGAGATTGGCGCCAACAGCTGCGTCGACCGCGGGGCGCTCACCGATACGATCATCGGGGAGGGCACCAAGATCGACAACATGGTCCAGATCGGGCACAACGTGGTTGTCGGACGCCATTGCGTGCTGGTTGCTTTCGTGGGGATCGCAGGCTCCGCGGAACTCGGGGATTTCGTGGTGATGGGTGGGCAGGCCGGCGTGGTGGGCCACATCAAAGTCGGGACAGGCACGCAGGTTGCGGGCTGGTCGCATGTCACCCACGACGTGCCGGCCGGAACCCGTGTAGGTGGAACACCGGCGGTACCCATGCTGGAGTATGGCCGGCAGATCGCCGCACTAAAGCGCATGGCACGGCGCGGCGGAGGGTCACGGGCAATCCCCAGCGTCCCGAAAGATTAGCCTATTCAGGTCACGGTCAGCCGGCGCAGGGCGGAACCGTTGCGCAGACCAAAAAGGCCGGTGCGCCGCCGCCGGTCGCACTGGTTTTGTGCGGCACAGGCCACCGGTGAGAACACGCGATGCATGTTGCAGCGCGAAACAGTAGGGTTCGCTCGCCTCGCCCTTCTTGGCAGGACCCTCGTGGTTAACCCTTAGCTCAAGTAATTCAATACCCTAGATGGACGCCCCGTAGACAACGCTCAGACATCTGCGGTACTGGTTTACAATGTCCAGTTGTAGGGGTGTACCGGATCAACCAAGCCTCTCGACTGGCACGCTCTGGTTGCGGATTGCGACTGTGAGGGATGCTTTGTTCGCTGCCAAAGCCAAGACCCCGCAAGACCCTTCTGGGCATTCTCTGGGGCGGTGCCCTGCGGCCCGGACTGAGTGCGGCTCGACAAGGCCGTTGATCCCGGGAGCGTACGCGGGATGATGCCTGATCGCGTCTCAAGGGAACCCGGACGCCGCGCGCAGCACATGCTGAGGCGCATTGTCGGCGCCTCCCCCGACGTCATATATGTCTATCATGTTCTGCGGCATCGCATCGCATTCCTGGGCGGCCGCGTTCGTGAAGTGCTGGGGCCTGCCGCACCGAGGTCGGGTCACCTCAAGCTGGCGGAATTCGAGCGGCTCATTCATCCTGCTGATCTGCCAAGCTTCCGCGAGCATCTTGCGTCGCTTGAGCGGGCCGCAGAGGGCGAGGTCCTGACCCGCGAGCTCCGCATCAGGGGCCCCAATGGGCATTATCGGTGGCTAAGGAGCAGGGCTACGGTCCTCGCCCGCACCGACGGCGGCCGCGTTTCCAAAGTCGTGGTTGCCAACGAAGACCTGACCGATGTCAAGCAGGCAAAGCAGGCGCTGCGTGACCTCTCGGGCCGGCTATGCGCGCTGCGGGAAGAGGAGCGGCAACGGATCGCTCAGGAACTGCACGACTCCACGGCCCAGCACCTGGTAGCGGCCACCCTCAATCTCATGACCTTGAGGGCCAAATCCGTATCCTACCCTGGCGTCCACAGCCTCCTGGAGAATGTCGAAGTCTCGCTCGAGGAGGCCACGCGTGAACTGCGCGCATTCACCTACCTGCTACATCCCCTTGCCTTGGAAAATGATGGCCTGGAAAGGACCTTGCGCACCTACCTGGACGGCTTTGCCCGACGCACCCGGCTCGAGGCGGAAGTGTCCGTAGTTGGAAAGGTCGAAAACCTTCCCTTCGCGCTGCAATGTTCACTCTTGCGGATCATTCAAGAGGCGCTTGCGAACGTGCATCGACACGCCGCTGCATCGCACGTCTCGATCAGCCTCAAGATGACGACCGCCGCCCTCCGGCTAGTCATCGCCGATGACGGGTGCGGCATCCGGGGCGCTGTCGGGCGAATGGAGGAACGGACCGCCCCGAATGGGATGGGAATTCCGGGCATGAAGGCGCGATTGCGCGAATTCGGCGGACGCTTGGAGATTCATACCGGACCGCAGGGCACGACGGTCGGCGCGATCATTCCGTTGGGCACCGACAAGCGCCTGTCTGTCTCAGGGCTGCACGAGGGAACGCGGTCACTCCGTCCCGCCGTCGATGGCAGCACGCAACAGCTGGAATAGGGCTCTAGTCCGTCGATCGGCTTGCGATCCTGAACCACTCTATCGGCGCGACAGCGCCAAGCCTGCCGGAACTCGCTGCGCCACGCACCTACAGGCTCGCGCTGCCTTACTTACAACTTGGTGGGAGGTCGCCCTCGACGCCAAAATGGTCGACTCTTTGCTGCCGATTGACACTGGACGCAGTCAACGAGGCGAGCCGCGGGGCTGCTACTGCGCCGCGTCTGCTTGGCTACACGGGGCCGGCGGCTAATTTCAACGCCAGGGCGCCTGGCATGGCCGTAGAGCGGCCTCGCGCCGTCTCAGGTCCCCTCCTACCGGCGGGACGCGGGACGCACCAGCGGTCAAATTTGTCAGGCACATGCAACCGTTAACGGCTGCCGCCCGATCGACGCCACCTCACGCCTCGACCAGCGCAATGGCCCCCTCGTTCCACTCCACCCCCGTCCCCGGCGTGTCGCGGGGGGTCGTGAAGCCCTTCACCGGGAGCAGGGGATCCTGCAGGAGATCCTGCCCCCAGTCCATGTACTCCAGCCAGTGCCGGGTCGGCGTGGCGGCGAGCACGTGGGCGGAATAGTCGGGCGAGAGGTGGGAAGAGAACGGCACCGCGCGGGCCTCGGCCACGCGGGCGAGCCGCATCCAGCCGGTGACGCCGCCAATGCGGAGGAGATCAGGCATGATGTAATCGCAGGCCCCCATCTCGATTGCCGCCTTGCCGACGCGCCAGCTCCACCAGTTCTCGCCGACCTGGATCGGCGTCGCGAGCTTGGTCGCCAGCCGCGCCTGCGTGTCGTAGTCGTCGTAGGCCACCGGCTCCTCGATCCAGGCGAGCCCGAGGCCGTCGATGGCGCGGCAGGTCTCGAGCGCGCTCGCGGATTGGAGGCCCTGGTTGAAGTCGCACGAGATCAGCACATCGGGGCCGACGGCGCTGCGCACCGCCTTGTAGGCGGCGATCTCGTCGGCGGCGCGCTCGCGGCCCATGCGCAGCTTGACGTGGGTGAAGCCGCCGTGCTCGGCCACTAGCTCCTCGGCCTCGCGCGCGGCCTCCTGCGGCTCCATGATGCCGAGGCCGCAGCTGTTGTAGGTCGGGATCGGCTCGGCCTTGCCACCGAGCAGCTTGTAGAGCGGCACGCCCGCCGCGCGCGCCAGCGCATCGTGCAGCGCCATGTCGAACATGGAGAGCGCCATCTGCGCCACGCCTTCATGCCCCATGTGGGTGAGGCGCTTCTGGCCGGCGTCGTGCACGGCCGGCGCATCTGCAAGCGTGATTTTCTGTCCCTTGGCGCCGGCGACCAGCTCCTCCAGCAGGATCGGCACCACCTTCAACCCGATGGGCATGAATGTGAAGCACAGCGCCCGGCCCACGCCGCCGCCTTTCAGCTCCAGGTCGATCAGCAGGAACGGCCCCTTGGTGAACCGGCCGACGCGGGTGTTGAGCACGCGCCTGACCGGCACGAGCGCGCGCCGAATGCGGACGCCGGTGATCTCGATGGCGATCATGGGCTCACCGCATGCGCGCGGCGAGCTTGACGCCGGGCGGCGGGGGAACCGAGTCCGGAACGAAGAAGTCGGGCGCCAGCTCCACGCTCTTGTCGACGCGGTACTTCTCGAAGTCCTTTACGCCGTGCTCGTACAGCAACGTGTCGTCGATGCAGAAGCGCCCCGTGAAGGTGTTGGCGTCCTGGGTCAGGATTAGGTGCGCGGCATCGCCCATGATCTCAGGCGTCCGGCTCCGCTGCATGAGCGCGTCGCCACCGAGCAGGTTTCTCACGGCAGCAGTGGCAATCGTCGTGCGCGGCCACAGCGTGTTGACGGCGATGCCGTCGCCCTTGAGCTCGCCGGAGAGGCCGAGCGCGATGATGCTCATGTTGAACTTGGCCATCGAGTAGGCGACGTGCGGGGCGAACCACTTGGGCGCCATGTCGAGCGGCGGCGAGAGCATCAGGATGTGCGGGTTGTTGCCCTTTTTGAGATGCGGGATGCAGGTCTTGGAGGCGAGGAAGGTGCCGCGCGCGTTGATGCCGTGCATCAGGTCGTAGCGCTTCATCTCGGTGGCGGTGCTGGGGGTGAGCGAGATGGCGCTGGCGTTGTTGACGCAGATGTCGAGCCCGCCGAAGGTCGCAACCGTCTTGGCGACGGCGGCCTGCACCTGGTCCTCGAAGCGGATGTCGCAGACGAGGGGCAGCGCCTTGCCGCCGGCGGCCTCGATCTCCTTGGCGGCGGTGTAGATGGTGCCCTCCAGCTTCGGACTCGGCTCCACCGTCTTGGCGGCGATGGCGATATTGGCGCCGTCGCGCGCAGCTCGCAGCGCGATCGCCAGGCCGATGCCGCGGCTGGCCCCGGTGATGAAGAGCGTCTTGTCCTTCAGCGTGGTCATTCGTTTTCACCTCTCTCGGCAAAGTGAAGCATTGTGTCGCGAGTCTCAGCGGCCTGGCGCTCGACCTCGCGTTCCGGCCCGATCGAGCGCGGGCAAATCGCGGCGGGCCTGGCGCGGGACAGGCGGCACCGCATCGCCCGAAGGATGGGGGCCCCGACCGCTGAGCCAACGCCACCCGCGCACCGGCGCCCGCGCCGCTTCGCCGATCTGGCGTGCCAAGTTATAGGGCGCAGCAACCAGTGCGGTCATGGGCAGGAATAGCACAACGAACACGAGGCCGCGTACGGCGCGCGCCGCCCAGTAGCCCCTCCGGCCAGCATACTCCGCCGCCACCTCCGGCGGCCAGACCCGCAGCCACCAGGTCTGCGCCACCGGCATCCCCAGCAGGCCGAGAACGACCAGCACGAGGTAGCCGACCTGCAGCGCCGCGGGGATGCGGGGGAGGAAGCGCTGATCGAGCTCCCGCTGGTGCTCTGCGCTGAGCAGATTCGCATGCACGCCGGTCACAAAGGCCCTGTGGGTAATGTCGGCAACGATCGCCGACAAGGGATCGCCGACTTGTCGCGCGGGCAAAGCCCCTGGCAGATCACCGGCTGGCGTCACCTCGAGCACCGTGCGCCTGCCGGCGGTCAGGGCAACCACCGCCATGCGACGGTTCGGCCCCGCAAGCCCGTTCAGAAGGTCCGCCAGCTGCACCCGCTGCAACGCCGCGTCCGAATCCTGTGCTTGCGCGCTCCGCCAGAGCGAGTTGCGCCCGGCCGGCTGGCGCGGCGTCGAGGCGGTCTGCAGCACGATCAAGTTAACCTCTGCATCAGCGGCAGCCTTGAACAGCTCATTGAGCGAGAGGCTTCGCTCCGGTCCGCTCGACGGCTTGACGTAAAGCAGATCGCTTTCAACGCGGGCCACAATGAGCAGCACCTGGCCGGGCACGGAATCCATCGCACGAGCCAAGCTCGCCGGATCGATCACATCGACGAGGGCACGCTTGGCATCGGGGTCGGTACGCGGCAACGCCGCCAAGAACGAAGGGCCGCCGGGCTCCAGCGCCAGCACCCGCACGCGGGCTTTGCCGAGCGGACGCGCAAGCTGCCACAGGGCCTCCTCGAAGAGCCGTTCCCGGCCAATTTCGACCGCAAGATTGGAGCGAACCTCGGCAAAAAAGCGCTCACCCGCGGGGTCGCTCCGCCGCAGGAGGCGATAGCTCCGTTCCCCGACCACCATGTTGAGCTCGGCGCTTGCAGGCAGGGACTTGAGCGCTGCGCGGTGCCGGAAGATGGTATCGTCGGTCAGGAAGAGCGAGACGCGCGCGCTGGCCCTCGCGTCTGGATAAAGCACCGAAATCACGCGCTTCATTTCGTCAGGGTTGCCGACCGTGTACATCTCGCGCGCCTTGTTGACGAAGCGCCAATGGCCCTCCTGTGTGCCCTGCGCCGCCAACAGAACGCCGTCAGTCCTGCCCCGCAACGACACCATGTGCCGGGCAGCATTCTCCAGTTCGGGCGAAGCACGCTGCGGCACACCGCTAACGTCCTGCTGGGACATGGCGCTGGAGATGCCGAACCAGCCCGCCGCGGCAGCGGACAAAAGCAGGACCACGGCGAGCGCGCTCGTCCGGTGGTCCGCGGCCCTAGGGCGTGACGATTCGGGCGTCGGCATAGTGGCAATACTATCGCGCCTTTTGGGCGAAGATCAGCCGCCGCGTCTGGCCTTGGCAAAATCGGGCGGGCGCTTCTCGAGGAAGGCGGTGAATGCCTCCCTGGCCTCCGGTGAGCCCATCAGTGCCGTGTAGGCCTTCGCCTCCTCGTCGATCATGGCGCTGATTTCGCCGTGGTTCCCGCGCAGCAGGCGGCGTGAGGCCATGAGCGCCTGGCGGGGCTTGGCGGCAAGCCGGCGGGCAGCCTTGAGGGCTGTGGGCTCGAGCTGATCGGCCGGCACGATGGCATTGACGATGCCCGCCTGCAGCGCCCGCTCGGCGCTGAACGGCTCGCCCAGGCAGATCAGCTCGAAGGCGCGCGGATAGCCCATGCGCGCCGGCGCGGTGATGCTGGAGCCGGCCTCCTGGATCAGGCCGAGATCGAGGAACGGGGTGCGCAGGCTGGCAGCCGGGGTGGCGTAGACCAGATCGCAGTGCAGCAGCATCGTGGTTCCCACGCCGATGGCGAGGCCGTCGACGGCGGCGATCATCGGCTTCGTCACCTTGGGCAGGCGGCGGATGAAATCGAGCGATGGCGCCGGGATGCCCTTGCCGTCGCCTGTGGCGGTCGCCTGGGCGCGGCGCAGGAAGTCGTTGATGTCGTTGCCGGCCGAGAACACGCCGCCCGAGCCGATGAACACGTGGCACGCAACGGCGTCGTTGGTCTCGGCCGCGTCCAGCGCCTCCGACATGGCGGTGTACATGGGCCCGGTGAAGGCGTTCTTCTTCTCCGCGCGCGTGAAACGAATGACCTGCACGCCGTCCGTCACCTTGATCTCGATCTCCTGGGTCATTGCGTTTCCTCTCTGCTCGTCATCAACCGCGCCTCAATCACCGGATTCCCCTCCCCCTTGCGGGGAGGGGTTAGGGGTGGGGGTACACAACAGGGGATTCCCTTGTGGGTTCACCCCACCCGGCTCGGCACGCAGAAGGGCGTGCCGAGCCACCCTCCCCATCAAGGGGAGGGTACTCACGCGGACAGCGCCGCGGGCGCGAGCATGAGGGTGGAGTCGGCGCCGCCGACCACGGTGTCCTTCAACCCCGGCGCAGCGGTGGCGAGGTTCTCGGCGAAGAATCGGGCGATGGTGATCGGCCGCGCGTGGCCGTTGGCTGCCCCTTCGCGCGCCGCCGCCAAAGCTCCGCGTGCAAGGTAGATGCCGCCCGACGCCAAGCCGAACAGCCGCAGATACGGCGTGGCACCGGCCAACGCCGCATCCGGGTTCTTCTGCAGGCTGGCACCCATGAACCGCGTCGCTTCGGCCAGTGCCGCGACGGCCTCAGAAAGCCGCTCGCCCATGCGCCCGAACTCCGGCCGGTTGGAAGCGCGCACCTCGTCCACGGTTTTGCTCAACTCGGCGATGTAGCCGGCGACCACCTTGCCGCCATCCAAGGGGATCTTGCGCGTGACGAGGTCGAGCGCTTGAATGCCGTTGGTCCCCTCGTAGATCGGCAGGATGCGCGCATCGCGATAGATTTGCGCCGCGCCCGTCTCCTCGATGAAGCCCATGCCGCCGTGCACCTGCACGCCGATCGTGGCCACCTCGCAGCCGATGTCGGTGGCGAACGCCTTAGCGACGGGGGTCAGCAGCGCGACGCGGTTGCTCGCGGCCGCGCGCTGGGCCGGGTCCTTGGCGCGGCGCGCCACGTCGGTCTCCCTGGCCGTGACGAGGCATATCGCGCGCGCCGCCTGGGTCAGCGCCATCATGGTGAGCAGGCTGCGGCGGATATCGGGATGCTCGATGATGGGCGCCATGTCGGTGCCCTTGGTCGAGGCCGCGCGGCCCTGCTTGCGCTCCTTGGCATAGGCCAGCGCGCGCTGGGTCGCCCGCTCGGCCACGGAGACACCCTGCGTGCCGACGGCCAGCCGCGCCGCGTTCATCATGATGAACATGACGTTGAGGCCGCGGTTCTCCTCGCCGACGAGATAGCCGACCGCACCGTCCTTCTCGCCGTATTGCATCACCGCGGTCGGGCTGGCGTGGATGCCGAGCTTGTGCTCGAGGCCGGCGCAGACCACGTCGTTGCGCTTGCCCAGCGAGCCGTCCTTGTTGACGAGATACTTCGGCACCAGGAACAGCGAGATGCCGCGCGTGCCCGGTGGTGCATCCGGCAGGCGGGCGAGCACGAGATGGACGATGTTGTCGGTCATCTCGTGGTCGCCGTAAGTGATGAAAATCTTGGTGCCGAAGATACGGTAGCTGCCGTCGCCCTGCGGCTCGGCGCGCGTCTTCAAGTGGCCGAGGTCGGAGCCGGCATGCGGCTCGGTCAGATTCATCGTGCCGGTCCATTCGCCGGTCACCATCTTCGGCAGGTAGGTGCGTTTCAGCTCCTCGCTGCCCTGCGCCTCGATGGCGTCGATGGCACCGTGGGTCAGCAGGGGACACAGGCCGAAAGCGAGGTTGGCCGAGTTCCAGATCTCGCCGGCGGCCGTCGCAACGATCGCCGGCAGGTTCTGCCCGCCCCACTCCTCGGGCGCCGACAGTGCGCCCCAGCCGCCCTCGGCGAACTGCTTGTAGGCCTCCTTCCAGCCGGGCGGGGTGACGACCTTGCCGTCCACCAGCCTGGAGCCGGCGCGGTCACCCGGCGTGCTGAGCGGCTCCAGCACCGCCGAGCCGAACTTGCCCGCCTCGGCGATCACCGCACGGATCGTGTCCTCATCCACGCCGCCGAGCACGCCGCTCCCGACCAGCTCGTCCAGACCCGCCGCCGTCTTGAGTGCGCGCATGATGTCGTCTACTGGTGCCTGGTAGGTCATGGCGCCCTCGCTCCCTTGCGCAGGTCTGCCCAACTTGAGGTTGCCGCAGCTTAGGCCGAAAGCCGCCGGTTCGGAAAGAGCGACGGGGAGGCATCCCAGCGCACCGTGGACGCTTGTTCGATACGGGTTTTCCGTATAGTGTAGCCCATGCGCCGCCGCTTCAAGTGGGACCCGGACAAAGCTGCGAAGAACCTGCGCAAGCATGGCGTGTCGTTCGATGACGCAGTCGCGGTTTTCACCGATGAGCACGCGATCGACGAGCCGGACGTGGATCCTGACGAGGAGCGGTTCAGGATTACCGGAATGTCGCCGGCCGTAGGCGTGCTTGTAGTGATCTATACGGAACGGGACCGTGACAGGATCAGGATCATCTCGGCCAGAAAGGCCACGAAGCATGAAGTCAAGACGTACCGTCAAGGTTGAGCGGAGAGGCGGGAGGTACGTTGAGGTTCTGCCCGGCGGCAGGACGCGCGCCCTCAGGACCGGGACGAGCGATCTGGCCCGCCTCGATGCTATGACCGATGAGGATATCATTGCTGCAGCCCGCTCGGACCCGGATGCAGCACAGCCATTATCGCCGGCTCAACTCAAGCGCGCGCGGCGCATATCGCCAGCGAAGCGCTTGCGTTGGAAGCTCGGCCTCTCGCAAGCCGAGTTCGCCAAGCGGTTCCGCATTCCCTTGGGTACCTTGCGCGACTGGGAGCAGCACCGCACGGAGCCCGATCAGGCGGCACAAGCCTACCTTAAGGTGATTGCAGCCGACGCGGGGTTTGTTGAGCGCGCGCTCGCCTCGTGAGGTAGGCCGAAAGCCGCTGCCCCGGAAGCGCTACCTCGCGGGCGTCAGTTCAGCGGTTTCGATACGGGATTCGGCGCTCTCGCTCTCGATGGCGGCCCGCGGCGCATCGCCTGAACGGGTCATCAGGAACCGGCCGGACCAGTCGCCCGGGATGGTCCAGCGGCCTTCGATCTCGGTCGCATCGCCGTTGACGGTGCCGTCATAGACTATCGTGCGGTAGTAGGGGCTCGTACCGAGGTAGGTCTTGACGAAGTTGACGGCGGTGCCCTGCCGGCTGCCGCTCACGCTGAAAAACAGTGCCTCGCCCTTCATCATGCACTGCTCATGCACCGAGCCGCTGAGCGACCTTCCGGCCTCGATTAGTGTCGCCGTAAACGCAACCGTCGGTAAGCCACCCCGCGAATAGCTATAGATCCCCTGCCAGACGCCCGTGAGGCTGCGGCTGCTCCGAGAACGGCCTTCGTCCATGGAGCCACCTCCCTCATGCCGCCGCGATGCTGCGATCCACCCTTGACGTGACGGGCAGATTGGCGAAGTAGGGTGCAATGCGGCGAAGCAGCATTGCACCGATGCACCCTCTCCCCACGCGACGCCGCTTGTGGCGCGGTCGGCTCGGCGCAATCCTGCTGCGCCGGATTGCGCCCTACGACGGCGACCGGCACATTATATCTTTGGACGCCATGAAGATTCTATGGAAGCCATGAAGATCACCGGCAAGACATTGCTCGCCTGGGGCTATCAGCCTGGTCCCTGGTTCGCCGCCGCGATTGCCGCGGCCGAGGACGCACGCGCGTCGGGCGCTGACGAGGCCGCCATCCGTGCGACCGTCGACCGCTTCACGCCGCCGCCTCCGCCGCGGCCCGTGGCCCTGCGCGAGCACGGCAGGGTGCCCTACACGCTCAACATCCGCGCCGAGGAGCCGGAGGACGCCGACAACATCGCTAGCGTCGAAAAGCACATGGGCGACCTCATGCGCGTGCCGACGCTGGTCGCCGGCACCATCATGCCGGATGCCTGCCCCTCCGGTGCCGCGCCAGGCACAATTCCCGTGGGCGGCGTGGTCGCGGCCAAGGATGCGATCCATCCCGGCATGCACTCGGCCGACATCTGCTGCTCGATGGCGATTTCGGTTTTCGGCGACGCCAACCCGACTGCGGTACTGGATGCCGGCATGAAGGTCTCGCATTTCGGCCCAGGGGGGCGGTCTCACAGCCACGACATGCGCGCGCCAGAGTCGCTCCTGGCGGAGTTCGCCGAGAACAAGTTCCTCGCCATGACCACGGAAGCGGCGAGCCGGCATTTCGCCACCCAGGGCGACGGCAACCATTTCTTCTACGTCGGCCGGATGGCCTCTACGGGGCAGGTGGCGCTCGTCACGCACCACGGCTCGCGCAAGCCCGGCGCACTGCTCTACAAGGCCGGCATGGACATGGCCGAGAGCTATCGCCGGCGCCTGTCGCCCGAGACCCCGGCGCACAACGCGTGGATACCGTTCGAGACCGATGAGGGCCGAGCCTATTGGGATGCGCTGCAGCTGATCCGCACGTGGACGAAGAAGAACCACTTCGCGATTCACGACGCGGTCGCGGGCCACCTCGGCCTGAAGGTCAAAGACCGCTTCTGGAACGAGCACAACTTCGTGTTCCGCAAGAGCGACGGGCTGTTCTATCACGCCAAGGGCGCGACCCCGGCGTGGGCGGACTTCGCGGCCGACTCGAGCGGGCTCACCCTGATCCCGCTCAACATGGTGGAGCCGATCCTGATCGCGCGGGGCCTCGACGCGGAGAACGGGCTGGGCTTTGCGCCGCACGGGGCGGGACGCAACTTCAGCCGCACGGCCTACATGCGCCGGCACGCGGGCAAGACCGAGGAGCAGATGGTGGCCGAGCAGACGAAGGGCATCGACGCACGCTCCTTCTGCGGCATCCCGGACGTGTCGGAGCTGCCCGGCGCCTACAAGAACGCGGCGGTGGTGCGCCGGCAGATCGCCGAGTATGGATTGGCCGAGATCGTCGACACCATCGAGCCGGTCGGCTGCATCATGGCAGGCGACTGGCAGCGCGACGCGCCCTGGAGGCGGAAGAAGGCCGCACGTAGGGGCTCGAGCCCCGCCGCCTGAAAAACGGATCGAGCAACGCGGATGCACAGGAAAACGCCCGACAAGCTGCTGGCGGAGAATATCCGATGGTCGCGGGAGCGAACGGCAGCCGACCCCGGCTACTTCCAGCGCCTGTCCGCTCTCCAGGCGCCCGACTTTCTGTGGATCGGCTGCTCCGACAGCCGTGTGCCCGCCAACGTCATCACGGGGCTGGAGCCCGGAGAGGTGTTCGTACACCGCAACGTCGCCAACCTGGTCTATCCTGCAGATCTCAATTGCATGTCGGTCCTCCAGTTCGCGGTCGAGACGCTGAAAGTTGAGCACATCATCGTTTGCGGGCACTACGGCTGCGGGGGCGTGCGCGCCGTTCTGGATGGCTCGCAGAGCGGCCTCGTCGAGCACTGGCTGGCGCCGGTTCGCGATCTCTATCGCAACTACCACGAGGAGCTCGCCGCGCTTTCGACCGATGAGGCGCGGCTGGACCGCGTGTGCGAGCTGAACGTCGTGGCGCAGGTGCAATCGGTCTGCCATTCACCGATCGTGAGGAGCGCCTGGGACCAGGGCCAGCCCATCACCGTCCACGGATGGATCTATCGACTCGCCGACGGCCGGCTGCGGGACCTCCAGTGCGGAAGTTCAACAGGCCCCGCACGCCGTCGGTAAGTGAAGTGCCACCGTGCCCATCCAGGACGCAACCGCTCAGACTATCGAAACCGCAGCTGCCATGCTGCGCGCTGGCGCTCTAGTCGCGTTTCCGACCGAGACGGTTTACGGCCTCGGCGCGGATGCCGCCAATGCGCGCGCGGTGGCGGCGATCTTCGAGGCCAAGGGGCGCCCCCAGTTCAATCCGCTGATTGTGCACGTGGCGTCCGTGGACGCGGCGACGGCACTGGGACATTTCACAGGCGCTGGACGCAGGCTGGCGGCCGCATTCTGGCCAGGTCCGCTCACCCTCGTGCTGGCAAAGCGAGCGGGCTGTGGCGTCGCCGAGCTGGCGACAGCTGGACTCGACACCATCGCCGTGCGTGTGCCAGCGCACCCGGTGGCCCAGGACCTGCTGCGGGCCGCCAACCTACCCATCGCTGCGCCGAGCGCCAACCGGTCGGGGCACGTGAGTCCGACCACTGCGGCGCATGTGGAGGCGGACCTGGGGGACCGCGTGGCCACAATCCTCGACGGCGGGGCGACACCGCTCGGCCTGGAGTCCACCGTGGTCGATGTGACCGGCGCGGCGCCGATCGTGCTGCGTCTGGGCGCCGTTCCGCGCGAGGCCATTGCGCGGGTTCTGGGACGGTCGGTTGAGGTGGCAAGCGGAGGAGCCGCCGAGCCGGCATCGCCGGGCATGCTGGCGCGCCACTACGCGCCAGCGACAAGGCTGCGTCTCGAAGCGCGCGCCGTGCACAGGGGCGAGGCGCTGCTCGCTTTCGGCAGCCCCGTACCGGTGCACGGCGGGGCGATGGTTAATCTGAGCCCCTCGGGCGACTTGGTCGAGGCCGCGGCCAACCTGTTCGCCGCCTTGCGTACGCTCGATGCTTCCGGTGCGGACGCTATTGCGGTGATGCCGATCCCTGATAAGGGTCTTGGCGAGGCCATCAACGACCGGCTGCGGCGCGCAGCGAGAAGCGAATGAACCATCGACCCGAGCCGACGATCCTGAGCCCCGGTCTCATCGCCCGCTTCACCGAAATCGTGGGGTCGCAGCACGCGCTCACCGATCCCGACCAGCAGCTTCCCTACCTGCGCGAGTGGCGCGACATGTATGAGGGCCGGGCGTCGATCGTGCTGCGACCCGGGTCGACACAGGAAGTGTCGCACATCCTGGCACTGGCCAACGAGTACGGCATCCCAGTCGTGCCACAGGCCGGTAATACCGGCCTCGTCGGCGGGCAGATCCCGATGCGCGGGGAGATCCTACTCTCCGTCGGCCGGCTCAAGCGCGTGCGCGCTGTCGACCCGCAGGGCTTCACCATGACGGTGGAAGCGGGCCTGACGCTCGCCGAGGCGCAGGCCGCCGCCGACGCGGTAGACCGGCTGTTCCCTCTGAGCCTCCCATCCGAAGGCACCTGCCAGATCGGCGGCAATCTCGGCACCAACGCCGGCGGGGTAGGTGTTCTGGCCTACGGCAACGCTCGCCAGCTCGTGCTGGGGATGGAGGTGGTGCTGGCCGACGGCCGCATCTGGAGCGGCCTCAATGCTCTCAAGAAGGACAACACCGGTTACGACCTGAAAGACCTATTCATCGGCTCAGAGGGGACGCTCGGCGTCATCACTGCGGCGGTGCTCAAGCTGTTCCCCAAGCCTGCCGAGAAGGCGACCGCGTTCGTGGCGTTGCCCGATCTCGTCTCGGCGCGCGGCCTGTTCGGCCTGGCGCAGGAGACCGCCGGCACGAGCCTCACCGCCTTCGAGCTGATGGCCCGCATCGTCGTGGAGACGATCACCAAGCACGCGCCGGGCACGCGCGATCCCTTCCCGGACCCGCACCCCTGGTACGTGCTGATGGAGACATCCGGCCTCAAGCCGGACGGCGCAGCCGAGCGGCTGCTTACAGGAACGCTGGAGGTCGCGAGCGAGCGCGATCTTGTAACCGACGCCGCCATCGCCAGCTCGCTCTCGCAGGCACGCGATTTCTGGCGCTTGCGCGAGTCCTACTCGGAGGCGCAGAAGCCTCTGGGCGCCAACGTCAAGAACGACGTGTCGGTACCGGTCGCAGCCATCCCCGAGTTCATCGCCCGCGCCGACGCCGCGGTCGAACGCATCTGTCCCGGCGCCCGGCCGCTGCCGATCGGCCACTTCGGCGACGGCAACATCCACTACAACGTTGCCCAGCCGGCCGGCATGGCCAAAGAGGCGTTCATGGCCCTGTGGGACGATATCGTCGCCGCCGTGCACGCAGTAGTGCTGGAATTCGGCGGCTCGATCTCGGCCGAGCATGGGATCGGCCAAATGAAGCGGGCGGAGCTGGCGCAGGTGAAGGGCGACGTCGCCATGGACCTGATGCGGCGCATCAAGGCGGCGCTCGACCCGAAGGGGATATTGAACCCGGGCAAAGTATTATGAGCCGCCGGGCGGAAGACGCTGCTTTGCAGCTCTCGTTTGCCGTCGCGGGCTTGGTCATGATGCGGCAATTGCCTCGCGCGAGCAAGCACTTGCCTTCCCGCCCCACCTGAGCTAGGTCGTGCGCGCAGCGGCGGCACCCCTGCGGGGTACGGCTGCTTGGTACGTTCTTTGCACCGCTGAACCGCACACCGAGAGCAGCCGAATGCCCGCCTCAGCTCTGTTGACCGTCATGGTTGGTGCGGCACGCAAGGCGGGCCGGGGCTTGGCGCGCGATTTCGGCGAGGTGGAGCATCTGCAGGTCTCCGTCAAGGGCCCGGCCAATTTTGCCACCACCGCCGATCACCGCTCCGAGGAGATTCTCTTCAGGGAGCTGTCGAAGGCGCGGCCCGGTTATGGCTTCATCATGGAGGAGCGAGGCATAGTAGAAGGACCAGACAAGACGCACCGCTGGATCGTCGATCCGCTCGATGGCACCACCAACTTCCTGCACAGCGTGCCGCTTTTCTGCATCGCCATTGCGCTGGAGCGGGAGGGTGAGATCGTTGCCGGAGTGGTCTATAGTCCGATCCACGACGAGTTGTATACGGCGGAGAAGGGCCAGGGCGCCTTTCTGAACAATCGTCGGCTCCGGGTGGCGGCGCGCACGGCGCTCGCAGATTGCCTGATCGCAACCGGCATCCCGCATCGCGGTAGCGCCAGCGCCCACACGCGTTTTCTCGTGGAATGCAGGGCGCTTATGAATCACGTCGCTGGTATCCGACGCACCGGCTCGGCTGCCATCGACCTTGCTTGGGTCGCTGCGGGGCGCTTCGACGGCTATGCCGAGCACGACCTGGGCCCGTGGGACATGGCAGCAGGCACCCTGTTGGTCCGGGAGGCAGGCGGTCACGTAACAGACGGTAAAGGCGGCAAGAGCATGCTCGAAACCGGCAGCATCGTTGCGGGCAATTCCTACGTCCACAAGGCGATGCTCGAGCTGCTGGCCGACGCGAGGGAAGCGACCCCGGTCTAAACCGAATGAAATTGGGCGATTAGCCGGAAAGTTGCCCGTTTCTGATGCGAGGGTCATTGGCTAGTGTGGCCCGAGCGAGGGCCTGGAGAACGACGCATGGCACGAGCGAGAACGCCGGAACGGTCTGCCCCGGCGCTGCACAGGACCTTGTTGAGCCCGGGCGTGTACCTTTGGCGCATGTTCGTGTTTTTGGTGTTGGTCGGCCTGGTGATAGCGCTGCTGCACGAGCAGCTCTGGGCAGCGATGCTGAACAACCCGGGCCTCAACTTCCTCATTTGCTTCGTCCTGGTGGCCGGCATCTTCTACGCCTTCTCGCAAGTCGTGCGCCTCTACCCCGAGATCCGCTGGGTGAACGCCTTCCGTATTGCGGATCCAGGACTCGCCATCTCGCACCGACCCGTGCTGCTGGCCCCAATGGCGACCATGCTTCGCGACCGCTCGGGGTCGCTGTCGCTTTCCGCCACATCCATGCGCTCGATCATGGACTCGATCGGCTCGCGCCTGGACGAGGCGCGCGACACCGGGCGGTACCTGGTCGGTCTGCTGGTGTTTCTTGGCCTGCTCGGCACATTCTGGGGTCTGCTCGACACCATTTCGTCGGTCGGCGCAACCATCGGCGCCATCGACATGCGGGCATCGGACAGCGTCACCGTGTTCGACGAGTTGAAGCGCGGGCTTGCCGCACCGCTGCGCGGCATGGGAACGGCGTTTGCGTCATCGCTGCTCGGGCTCGGCGGCTCCCTGGTGCTCGGCTTCCTCGAGCTGCAGGCCAGCCACGCCCACAGCCGCTTCTACAATCAGCTCGAGGAGTGGCTGTCGGGGATTACCGAACTGGCACCTGCCGGATCGCAGACCAGCGACTACGCGAGCCGCCAGCTCTATGCCGCTATTCACGACATGCATCGGGCCGTACTCGATCTCAACGACCGCGTCGGCGCCATCCCCAGAGCCGATGGCGGAGCTCCCCCCGCCGAGGAGGCGGTGCGCGAGCTTGCCAAGGGCGTCGACCAGCTCGTGCGCCAGATGCGCGCCGAGCAGAAGGTAGTGCGCGAATGGGTGGACGAGCAGGCCGCGCAGCAGTCCGAGGTGGCGACCGTACTCAAGGAACTAGCAGCCGGCGTGCCGCGGAAAGGCTAGAAGCATGGCCCTCTCCCGCGCACGCCGATCCAGCAGCAACCACGAGCTTTTCTGGCCGGGCTATGTGGACGTGCTGTCCACGCTGCTCCTGGTGGTGACCTTCCTGCTGTCCGTTTTCATGGTGGCGCAGTTCTACGTAAGCCAGGAGTCCAGCGGCAAGGACACGGTGCTGCGCCGGCTCCAGCGGCAAATCGCCGAACTCAACACTGTCCTGAGCCTCGAGAAGGGCCAGGGCAAGTCCCTGAAGGACGAGCTGGCGGCGCTGCAGGCGAGCTTTGCGACGCTCAAGTCCGACAGTGAGCGCCTTACCGGCCTGGCGGGGCTGGGGGGCGAGAAGGACGCACGCATCGCCGCCCTCACCAAGGAGCTGGCCGACAAGACTACCCTTTCGAGCGAGGCGCAAGCCGGGGTGGACCTGCTCAATCTGCAGGTGGCTCAGCTGCGGCAACAGATGGCTGCCTTGCAGGAAGCCATCGGTGCGCATGAAGCCAAGGACAAGGATAGTCAGGCGCGGATCGCCGATCTCGGTGCCCGCCTCAATGTTCTGCTGGCCAAGCAGGTGCAAGAACTGCAGCGCTACCGTTCCGATTTCTTCGGCCGGCTGCGTGAGCTCCTGCGCGACCGGAAAGATATCCGCATCGTGGGCGACCGCTTCGTATTCGAGTCGGAGGTACTGTTTGCATCCGGCCAGGCGAGCCTGACGGTGGTGGGGCTTGCCTCCATTGACCAGCTAGCCACCGCTATCCTGGAACTCGAGCGCGAGATCCCCCGTGAAATCGACTGGGCGCTGCAGGTCGATGGCCACACCGACGCTCGCCCGATTGCCAGCGCGCTATTCCCGTCCAACTGGGAGCTTTCCAGTGCGCGCTCCACGACGGTAGTGAAATATCTGATCAGCCGTGGCGTCTCTCCGCGGCGCCTGGTGGCGGCAGGCTACGGCGAATTCCAACCGCTGGAGGAGGGAAGCAGCGAGGATGTCCTGCGCCGCAACCGGCGCATCGAACTCAAACTGACCAACCGCTAGGGATGCCTTCTCGGCTGAGGGTGGTGACGTGACTCGAATTGACGCAACCTTTGTCATGCCGGGGCTTGTCCGCGGCATCCAGTCATCCACAAGCGCCGGAGCAAGCATCGTGCTGGAGCCCGGGCACAAGGCCCGGGATGACCGCAGGTTGCGAGCATCAGCGCCAAACTAGTAGCGCGTCAAAACCGGGAGACCCGGAACTTGCTCGACTGGTTCTTCAGAAGCGGCGGCCGCAAGCGCGTGATCGACTGGCTGGGGCTCGATGCCAGAATCGACTCCGGCCTTGCCGCGGCCTGGGAGCAGGCAAAAGACCGCTACGATGCATTCTCCAGTTTCTTTGCGCGCTTTCGGCTGACCGGCTGGAAGCGCGGCCTGAGCGAGCTCGTTTCCGAAGGCTTGACGCTCGCCGTCGGCGGACTTGCCGCACTCTACATCCTGGCCATTCCCGCCCTCACCGAATTCGATGAAAACCGCATCACCACCGGCCGGTTTGCGGTCACCTTCGTCGACCGCAATGGAACCGAAATCGGCAAGCGCGGCATTCTGCACAGTGACGCCGTGGCACTGGAGGAGATCCCCGATCACCTGATCAAAGCCACGCTCGCCACCGAGGACCGCCGTTTCTTCGAGCATTTCGGCATCGATGTGTTCGGCACGGCGCGGGCGCTGGTTGAGAACGCGCGCGCTAACGAGGTGGTGCAGGGCGGCTCCTCGATCACCCAGCAGCTTGCCAAGAACCTGTTCCTGTCGAACGAGCGCTCGCTCGGGCGCAAAATCCGGGAGGCGTTCCTCGCCCTATTGCTCGAGGCGCGCTACAACAAGCCCCAGATCCTGAAAATGTACCTGGAGCGCGCCTACCTGGGCGGCGGGGCCTTCGGGGTGGAGGCCGCTTCGCAGTTCTACTTCGGCAAGTCCGTGAAGGCCATCAATCTCGCGGAATCGGCGGTGCTCGCGGGGCTGTTCAAGGCACCGTCGCGCTTTGCCCCGCACGTCAATCTGCCGGCCTCGCGCGCACGCACCAACGAGGTCTTGAGCAACCTCGTCGAGGCCGGCTACATGAGCGCTGGTCAGGTCCACGCCGCCCGATTGAACCCGGCGCGCGTGATCGAGCCGTACCAGTCCCAAAGTCCCGACTGGTTCCTCGATTGGGCATTCGAGGAAGTCCAACGCATCGCCGAAGGCCGCGGCCACTATGTTCTCACCGCGCGCGTAACGGTGGACGTCGATATGCAGCGGGCAGCGCAAGAAGCGCTGGTGACGACGCTGCGCTCGACGGGAGCCCGGCGCGGCAATCAGTTTGCGGGCGCCCTTGTGGCGATGGAGCCCGACGGCGCTGTGCGCGCCCTCGTAGGGGGCATCGACTATGGCGAAAGCCAATTCAATCGCGCCACCCATGCCCGCCGCCAGCCGGGCTCCTCCTTCAAGATCTACGTCTATGCCACCGCGCTCGAGAACGGGTACACGCCGAGGTCCATCGTGCGTGACGCCTCCTCCAGTTGCGGCAATTGGTCGCCCAAAAACTATTCCGGCAGCGGCGGCTCGGGCCGGTCGCTGACGGTGACCGACGCGTTCAAGGTGTCGCTCAACACCACCGCGGCCGATCTCTCATTCAGGGTCGGCCGCGAGAAGGTGCTGGAGATGACGCGCAGGCTCGGCGTGGTCGGGGTCAAGCGAACCTGCTCGATGGCTCTCGGCGACACCGGCATCACGGTGCTCCAGCACACCGCCGCCTACGCCACCTTCGCCAACGGCGGCAAGCTGGCCCGACCCTACGCCGTATTGGAGCTCTTCAACTCGAAAGGCGAGCTGATCTATTCGCGCGAGCGCGACGAGCCCGAGGCGCCACAGGTCGTCGACCGCCGGGTCGTTGAGCAGATGAACCAGATGATGCTGGCCGTCGTGAACGAAGGTACCGCCCGGCGCGCCATCCTCGACTTCACGCATGCGGTCGGCAAGACCGGCACCAGCTCAGGTTGGCGCGACGCCTGGTTCCTGGGCTTCACCGGAGCGCTTGTCACCGGCGTATGGGTCGGGCACGACGACTTCCGCCAAATGTGGCTGGTAGGAGGTGGCGTTACCGGCGGCAGCCTGCCCACCCAGGCCTGGCACGCCTTCATGTCGGTGGTCCATACCAACAGAAACATTCCAACCATCCCGGGGCTGCCGCCGCATCCCGTTCAGGTGGCCGAGCAACAGCGCTTGGCCGAGCTCAAGCGCACCGATCCGGGCCTTGCAAAGGCTCAGATCGCACATGCGACCCAGAAGAAGTCGAGCATCATGCCGGATCAAACTCGCGACGCCCTGCGGCGACTGGCCGAGACCCTGCGCCGGGCAAGCGATCCGGCAACACCGGTCAGCACCCCGCCGCCGGCTTCGGCCCCCAAGGCCGCACCGCCCTCGGTCAAGCCCGGCGACCGGCGCGCGGATACCGACCTCCAGCGCGCGCGGCCGTGACGCCATGGGAGGTGCGAGGGGAAGCATCGCTTGAGCCTGTTCAGGAAGGTACTGTTCAAAATTGCCGTCCTCATCGCGTTGGCGCTGGGCGGCGGCCTCACTACGGCCTGGTACATGATCGAGGCCGGCTCGCGCCTCTCGACGCGCACCTTTGGGCCTTGGGTGACGTGGGCTGCGGCCGGCCGGCCCGACGCCGACCCCTACACCCGGGCGCACACCGCGCGTAACGGGCTGCTGCCCCTGTCCTCGACGTTGGAACTCACGTTCCGGGCGAGGACCGACAGCAACAGCGGGCGGCTGAGCTCGGCGTGCGACTATGCCGTCGTCATGGACGAGTTCGAACCCGCCTGGTGGGGATTGGCCGTTTTCGACGGCCAGGGCAGGCTCATCGCAAACGCCGCCGATCGGCATGCCTTCAGCAGCAGCACGGCCATGCGCGAGCCGGACGGCCGCACGGTTATCGCATTGGCCCGCGATGCGCGGCCCGGCAACTGGTTGCCCGGCGGTCGCAGCAACCGGATCATCCTTGTTCTCACCGTGCAAGACGCGGCCTGGGCCGCAGGCGTGCACAGCGGCGGCGCACCGAAGTCGATGCCGGAAATCCTGAGGACGGGATGCCGATGATACGGCCATACCTGCAGCTGTCGAAGCGGCTGTTGAGCCAGCTGTTGAAGCAACTGCTGGCATTGATCGCGATCGTGCGGCTGCTGTTCCCGGGGTGGCTGCGCAGGCGCTGGCAGTTGGTCGTGGCGTCGGTGCTTCTCATCGGAATCGTTCACATCTGCGCGACGTTGGCTGCACCCGTATTCAGCTCCGGCCATGCCTACCAGCTGCTGCGCGACAAGCTGCCGCCGAACCGCATGGTGGTCCTGCCGCCGCAGGCGCCGGCGCGGCAGCTGCTGCCATATCTGCCGCCCGACATGTTGTATGCCATGTGCCGCTACGACCTGACCGGCGGGCCGGTCGCGGTGACCGCCGTAGTTGCCGATGCCGGTTGGGCGTTGTCGCTGCACTCTCCGCGCGGCGGCAACTACTATGTGTTGCCCGGCCAACAGCAGCGCCGCACCGAGGTATCGCTTCTGGTGGTGCCGAGCGGCCCGGACGCAGCGCTAATTCCACGGCGTGAAAGCCCGACCGATTCGCACATCGCCTCGCCGACGCTGGAGGGCCTGATAGTCGTGCGCGGGCCGCTCAGGGGTCTCGCCTGGGCTGCGGAGACGGAGGCCACGCTGCGCCGCGCGACTTGCACCCAGGTGAAGCGGTAGAGAGCCGCTTGATGCGGGGCATCCGCCGATCAGGCGCCCTTTGGAGCCTTTGGACCAGCAACGGCGTCCGCCCGTTTTTCAGGGGTTTGACGTAGCCGCGCATAGGGGTTTTCCCGATTTTTGCGGCCCCGCTTGCCGGTGACAATGGCTACACCGCGCAAGCCTCAACACAACGGGGGTTGTGCGCGAATCCATTCCCGGATTCACAACTGGATCGAGCGTCCGGCATCAGGAGTGTACAGATGAGCATCCTCGGAAACATCATGTCTTCGATCTTTGGCAGCCAGGCGGCGCCTCCGCATACGCAGGCTTCGGCGGGATCGCTCGCCGGGGTTGAAGCCGCAATCAAATCTGCTGCGTCTACGGCGCCAACACCCGCGCCCCAGGCCCCTGCCGCGACCAAACCCGCTGCACCGGCCATGACAGGCGTTCAGGTCGACGTCGCGGCCGTCTTGGACGGGCTTGCCAAAGAAGCGCATCAGAAGCTCGATTGGCGACATTCGATCGTCGACTTGATGAAGCTCCTGAAATTGGACAGCAGCCACACCGCGCGCAAGAAGCTTGCCGAGGAGCTGAGCTATACGGGCGACATGAAGGATTCGGCGACGATGAACATCTGGCTGCACAAGCAGGTCATGCTCAGAGTTTCCCAAAGCGGCGGCAAGCTTCCCGCCGAGCTGAAGCACTAGAGTCTTTCCGACATTAGCGGAATCGCGGGGATTCCCGAATCAGTGGAGTTCTGATTCAAGCTGCATGCTGGAGGCGGAGGCCAGCATGCATGG
>Ga0247727_10000793_pt1 | contig 77165 bp, 67 predicted proteins | sample WisWelCaveWW1625_FD_202498 | JGI IMG/M metagenome (GOLD analysis project Ga0247727, IMG submission 202498) | Biofilm microbial communities from Wishing Well Cave, Virginia, United States - WW16-25 | ecosystem: Environmental > Aquatic > Deep subsurface > Groundwater > Cave microbial mat | place...
GTAGTGCTTGTGCTGCCGGGTGTAGAATCGCATGCGGTTCCCTCCTGTGAAATGGCTTGCATCGTGGCTCCCAGCTTACTCGTCGTCGAGTAGCCTCAGGAGGGGGCCTTCATGAGTATCAGTGCCATGCACCCGCCGGCGGGCAGAGGCTGCGAGGCACGGCGAACGGTGTCACTCGCCCGCCGCGGGTGATGGCGGGCGTGCACAAATGATCCAGGGAGGAGACGCTTGAACGACGACACAACACGAAACGTGGTTGACCTCGAAGACGAGACTCTGCTCCGAGAATATGTTGGGGGTGGAGCCGATTACTATCTCAGCCGCTGGAAACAACTCGCGAAAAACGGCGGCATGTCTGTCGGGTTCAATGTGGCGGCGTTTCTTCTGTCTGGGCCTTGGCTCTTCTATCGAAAACTGTACCGACCGACAATCGTGCTTTGTGGGGTAACATTGCTTGGATCTGTCGTGAAAGACCTAGCGGCTATCGAGGTCCTCTCCACTCCTGAGCTGCGCGTTCTCCTCTCGCCTCTTCTCGCCTTAGCAGTAGCGTTCGTGGTTGGGAAGTACGGCACATATTGGTATTACAGACAAGCACTTCGAGCAGTCGCGAGGGCCAAGTCCAAGTCCTCGGACGAGGTGGCACAGATTCAATGCGTGCGCAAGCGCGGTGGCACTAGCATCGTTGCTGTGATACTCGGGCTTACGGTCTTACCGCTCTGCCTCGTTTTACTGTCGTCCATGATTGGAAGGATGTTTGGGTTGGGCGCGCCGTGACGCCTAACGACTTAAGGCTTTTTGCCGCGCGAAGCCGCGGCAAAAGGCTTTGTTGAACTCAATCTTGGGCGCGCGGCGGCTTGGGTTTTCAATCGAGCCGGGGGTCTTGGGGGGCGGCGTCTCGAGAGTCTGGAGTTGTGCGTCGAGGGGGGTTGACGGTGGCGCCATGGACCGAAAGGACGTTCGCCGACGCGGGGTCGAGGGGTGTTTTGGGGGGTTGAGGCGAGGATTGGCCGCGCCCCGATGCGGGAGGGTGCGGGGCTGGGATCGGAGCGCAGAGCTCGAACGGTCGGGGGCGCAGCGCGGTCATGGCGGGGCCGGCGTCGGGGAAGCGTCTCGATGATGCGCATCCGACCGAGACCGCAGAGAGGACAGCGATGGGCCTTCGGGTCGTGGTCTGTGACCGGCGGCACGGGCGCATCGACGCTGTCGGCGGGCTTCGGCACCGGGTCGGGTGGGACGGCGCTCAGTTCGGCTCGGACGCGATCGAGGAGGGGTTTCCGGGAGGGGCTGAACACACCATAGGAGCGCACCTTGGTGAAGCCCTGAGGCAGGACGTGCTGGAGGAAGCGGGCGATGACTATGTTCGTGAGTTTCTTGGCAACGCGCGTCGGGGGCTGGGCGCTTAACATCCGGCGCAATCTGCCGGCGCGCGGGAGGTCGGCGGCGGAATCGCGGTTGCGCACGCGCACCGCAGCTTAGCCGGGGCGTTGACAATTGCACCAAGCGACCAACGTGTGAGGCGGTCCTCGATGAAATCCTGCGAGGCGGTATCGGGCAGCTGGAGCATGGTCGTGGAGTCGCTCACCCGACCGTACCCGGTGAGCATTCCCATGGTCGTCCTCGTTTCGCTCGTCCCCTGCTACATCTTCATTGCCGAATTGATGCCCGGCCGGGCGCTGTACGTGCCCGAGTTGCCCCTGGACCGCGTCGTGCCCCTGCAGCCCGCCTGGGCGTTCGTCTATGGATCGCTCTATCTGTTCCTCATCATCCTGCCGATATTCGTCGTACGGCAGGAAGACCACATCCGCCGCACCGTTCTGGCGTATCTCATGGTGTGGATTGCCGCGTATGTCTGCTTCCTGGCGTATCCGACCGTGGCACCGCGCCCGGCCAACGTGGTCGGAGATGGATTTGTCGTCTGGGGCCTGCGCTGCCTCTACTCCGCCGACCCGCCGTACAACTGCTTTCCTTCGCTGCACGTCGCGCACTCATTCGTATCGGCGCTGACCTGCTATCGCGCGCATCGTGAGGTCGGAATTGCCGCTTCGCTCTGTGCCTCACTCGTCGCAGTCTCCACCCTGTTCTCCAAGCAGCACTACATTCTCGACGTCGTCGCCGGTGTATTCCTGGCCTGCATGGCGTACGTCCTGTTCCTGCGCAGCTTTCCGCGCGAGAGCGTCCCGGAGATCGACCGCCGCCTCGCGCCGGTCTTCGCGTTCGGTACCATCGGGATCGTCGGCCTCGGTCTCGCCTGCTTCTGGGGGGCGTACCGGTTGATGGGGCTTCCCTGATGCGATGCCGCCAGTACTGTGATCCCGGCTCCCCGCCCCTCTCATCTATACTGAGCCCGGGTGACGTGAAGCATGGACTTTCCGCCGCGCCTTCAGCAGGGAGCCTCGGTCGGGCCCTACGTGATCGTCGAACCCCTCGCCGCGGGGGGGATGGGACAGGTGTACCGCGCCCGCGATCCCCGCCTGGGACGCGAGGTGGCCATCAAGGTGCTGGCAGCGGCCCCCGATGCCGAGGGACTGGCCCGCTTCGAGCGCGAGGCACGGGCCACGGCGATTCTCGCGCATCCGAACATAGTGACGGTCTTCGACGTCGGGCTGCAAGACGGACTGCCCTACCTGGTTTCCGAGCTGCTCGAGGGGGAAACCCTGCGCAGGCGCCTTGCGGCCGGACCGCTGGAGCCGCACCGGGCTGTCGAGCTTGCCCTGGCGCTGGCGCACGGCGTGGCGGCCGCCCACGCCCTGAGAATCATCCACCGCGACCTCAAGCCCGAGAACCTGTTCCTGACCCGGGACGGAACCCTCAAGGTCCTCGACTTCGGCCTGGCGAAGCTCAGACCGGGTCCCATGGCCGCGCCCGACCTGTCCACCATCGATGCGACCCAGCCCGGCATGCTTCTCGGCACGCCTGCCTACATGGCTCCCGAGCAACTGCGTGGCGAACCCGTGGACGGGCGGGCGGATCTCTTCGCCATCGGAGCGATCCTCTACGAGATGGTCACCGGCAAGAACCCATTCCGGAGGACCAGCGCCGCCGAGACGCTGGCCGCCATCCTGCATGAGGACCCGCCTCCGCTGGAGGCACGCGCCGAGATTCCCACTGCACAGCCGCTGGAGCGTTTGGTTCTCCACTGCCTGGAGAAGGATCCCGCGGAGCGCTTCCAGGCCGCCGGAGATCTCGCCTTCGCCCTGGAGACGCTGCTGGCCGACCTGCGGAGTCCGGCGACGCCGACGTCGAAAAACGATCCCGGCAGACCGGCTGCTTCGGTCGCGGTCCTGCCCTTCGCCGACATGAGCCCCACCCGGGACCAGGACTGGTTGTGCGAGGGGATTGCCGAGGAGATGATCAACGCGCTGACGCACATCGAAGGGTTCCGGGTCGCAGCGCGGAGCTCGTCCTTCCAGTTCCGCGCCCAGGCCGCGGACATCCAGGCCATCGGCGTGCGGCTCGGTGTCGCGACCGTGCTCGAGGGCAGCGTCCGCAAGATCGGCGACCGCCTGCGCGTCACGGTGCAGCTCGTGGACGTGGCCGACGGGTACCACCGCTGGTCGCAGCGCTTCGATCGCACGGCGGCGGACGTCTTCGACATCCAGGACGAGATCGCGGAGAGCGTGGCGACGGCCCTGCGCGGCATCCTGAGCCCACGGGAGAAAGAGGCCCTGCGGCGTCCCGAGACCGCGGTCGAGGCCTACGAGTACTTCCTCCGGGGACGGCAGCTCCTCCACCGGTGGCGCCGGGCGGCCATGGATCAGGCTCGCACGATGTTCGAGCGGGCGATCGAGATCGGTCCGAGCTATGCGCCGGCCTGGGCGGGGCTCGCCCAGGTCCACGCCTGGATGTACGAGTGGTGGGGCGGCGGTGCTGTGGACCTCGGTGCAGCGGACCATGCCAGCCGGAAGGCTCTGGAGCTGGCCCCCGGCCTATCGGAGGCACACGCCTCCCGAGGATTCGTCCTGTCCCTCGACCGGCGGTATGACGAGGCCGAGCGCGAGTTCGAGGAGGCCATCCGCCTCAACCCGAACTCCTTCGAGGCCCACTACGTTTACGGCCGGACGTGCTTCGCCTGGGGTCGCATCGAGCGATCCGCGGAGCTCTTCCGCCAGGCCGGCGAGGTGCGCCCGGAGGACTTCCAGAGCCCGATCCTCCTCGAGCAATCCCTCCGGAAGCTGGGGCGCCGGGAGGAGGCGGACAAGGCGTGCTGGGAGGGCATCCGCCGGGCCGAGCGCCAGCTCGAGCTCGACCCGACGGACATTCGCGCGCTGTCGCTCGGCGCGAACGCCCTGGACAGCGTCGGCCGGCGTGAAGAGGCGCTGCGGTGGTCCCGGCGCGCCCTCGAGCTCTGTCCGGACGACCAGGGGGTTGTCGTCAACGGTGCCTGCCTCCGGGCGCGAGCCGGGTTGAAAGAGGAGGCCATCCAACTCCTGGAGCGGGTTTTCGCACAAGGCTGGGGCAAGCGCGACTGGATCGAGCACGACCCCGATTACGACAATCTGCGGGACGACCCGCGATTCCAGGCGATGCTCGGGAAATTGCACTGATGCCGGCAGTTCCCCGGGAGAGGCGGTGAAATGATGGATTCCACGCATCCCCGCCGCCTGTGGCGGAGCACGGCCGCCGTTCTCGCCGGGTTCGTCGCGATCGTCGCGCTTTCGCTCGGCACCGACCAGGTGCTGCACATGCTCTCGATCTACCCCCCGTGGGGCCAGCCGATGCGCGAGCCGGGCCTGAATCTCCTGGCGCTGGCCTATCGGACCCTCTACGCCGTCGTCGGGTGCTACATCACCGCACGGCTGGCGCCCCGTAATCCGATGCGTCACGCCCTGGTCCTGGGGAGCGTCGGGTTCGTGCTGAGCCTGGCCGGCGCGATCGCCGCGATCACCATGGCCGACCTGGGGCCGAACTGGTACCCGATCGCGCTCGTGCTCACCGCCCTGCCGTGTGCCTGGCTCGGCGGGGTCCTGCACCGCCGGCGGCCCGCCGGGCGATGAACGGTTCTTCCGGTGGCGCCTCCGGCTCGACGGCCGCGCCCCGCGCCTGCTCCCTTCGGCTCATTCTTCCAGGAGACTCGCCATGATCAGAAAGGCTCTCATCGCCCTCGCGGTGCTGGGCGTCGTCGTGGGCGTCGCGTCCATCGTCATCAGCATGCAGCCCGGCACGTTCACGGTGCAACGGTCCGCCTCGATGGCCGCGGCGCCGCCCGAGGTGTTCGCCCTGGTCGACGATCTCGGAGCCTGGGACTCCTGGTCGCCCTGGAATGCGCTCGACCCCGACGCGAAGCGGACCATCTCGACCCCGTCCGCCGGCACGGGCGCCACATTCGCGTGGTCCGGCAACGACGCGATCGGCGAGGGCAGCCTGACGATCCTCGACAGCAGACCGTACGAGAGGGTTGACATCGAGCAGGCATTCGTCAGGCCGTTCGCGGGCAGCGCCCGGATGAGCTTCACGTTCGCCGCGGCGGGCGAGGGGACCGAAGTGACCTGGAGGATGGAAGGGACCAACAACTTCATCGGCAAGGCCATGTGCATGATCATGGACATGGACGCCATCCTGGGGAAAAGCTTCGCCGAGGGCCTGGCGAACATGAAGGCGGTGGTCGAGAAGGGCGGCGCGGGCGCCGGCGATGGCCGTCCCCCCCGGCACCTGATCTACCTGCACGGTCGGATCGTCCAGGAGCAGCAGAGCGCGCGACCACTATCCCCGCAGTTCGGGTATTACGAGCTCGGGAAGATCCTCGACGCGTTCCGTGACCGGGGATTCGTGGTGAGCGGGGAAATCCGGCCGAAGCCGGCGACCGTGAGCGACGCGGCCGACCGGGTGGTCGGGCAGGTCCGGCTGCTCCTCGCGTCCGGCGTGACCGCCGACCATGTCACGGTCGTCGGCGGGTCGATGGGCGCGGCCATCGCCCTTCTGGCGGCGGCGCGGCTGCGCGACCCCGAGGTGCGCTTCGCCGTTCTCGGCGCCTGCCTGTCCGGGAGCGTCCGCGGCCTCGTCAACGACGAGGGGAATGCCCCGGGCGGGCACGTGCTCGCCATCCGCGAGGCCAGCGATGAGACGACGACCCCGTGTCCCGCCTGGACGGGCGATGCCGGCGCCGCGCCCGCGCTCGTCGCGCGCGAGATCGTGCTCGACACGGGGCTCGGTCACGGGTTCCTCTACCGGCCGATCCCGGAATGGGTGGATCCGGTCGCCGCGTGGGCCGACGCCGCCGGTCGGGACGCCGTCCTCCCGGGCCGCGACTGACGGGGGCCGAAAACCGGGCGGGATTCGACCGGCCCGGTGCATAATCCCCTTCCGTGTCCTCCTCCATGAGGTGCCGATGAAGAGCCGGACCGCATTCCCGCCCGTCTTCTGGGTCGCCAACATCATCGAGGTCCTGGAGCGCTTCGCCTACTACGGGATCTACTTCGGGTTCGGCATCTACCTGACGAGCCTGGGATACACGCGGCAGGACCTCGGGATCATCCAGAGCATCTTCCTGCTCCTGTCGTACATGATCCCGGTCATCTCCGGCTCGTTCGCCGACCGCTACGGGTTCAAGAAGGTCCTCATCGTCGCGTACTTGGCCTACCTGCCGTCGATCCTCCTGCTCATCATCACGAAATCCTTCTCGGGCATCGCCCTGACCATGCTGTCGATCGGCTTCGCCGCCGGCATCTTCAAGCCACTCATCGCCGGCACCGTGCGGGTGACCTCCGACGCGACCAACAAGACCCTCGGGTTCGGCATCTTCTACGCCATGGTCAACATCGGCGGCTCGTTCGGGCCGATCGTGATGGGACGGCTCAGGGCGATCTCGTGGGACTATGCCTTCATCGCCGCCGCTGTCAGCATCGGCGTCATGTTCTTCATCACACTTTTCTTCTACAAGGAGCCGCCGCGCGAGCAGACCGGCGAGACCCTCGGCGACCGGCTGCGGGGCATCGTGGTCGCCCTGTCCGACCTGAAGTTCGCCGCTTTCCTGCTGCTGCTCGGCGTGTTCTTCTGGATCCCCTTCTGGGCCTTCTTCAACCTGTGCGCCCTGTACGTCGACAGCAACATCGACACGGCGCGGCTGTATCTCGAGATGGAGGGCGTCCTGGGGGCCGGCGTCGCCGGCTTCTTCGCCCACAAGGACGATCAGGGCGTGCTGCGCGTCCTCGGCGAGACCATCTCCCACACCGGCTGGATCATCATCGCGCTGCAGATCTTCGTGTCGCGCGTGGCCGAGCGCTACCGTGCCATACCGTCGTTCATGGTGGGTCTCGCGATATCGGCCGTCGGCCTCGTGATCCTCGGCCTGGCCCGCATCGGCGCCCCGACGCTGATTTTCCTGGGCATCATCCTGTTCGCGCTCGGCGAGATGATCTGCTCGCCGCGCATCCAGGAGTACATCACCTGGATCGCCCCCAAGGAGAAGGCCGGCCTGTACATGGGCTCGAACTTCCTCGGCACCGCCATCGGCGGCCTGTTCAGCGGCGTTCTCTACACGTCGATCTACGGCTACTTCCACGGCGCCGGCCGCCCCGAATACGTCTGGTACGTGATGGGCGGCCACATGCTGGTCGCCGTCGCGGTCTTCTGGCTGTTCGTGCGCGTCGCCGGGGAGTTCAAGGAGCAAACGGAGTAGGTCTTCGCACGCCGGCGCGCGCCGAGCTGCTCGGCCGGGGTCGTGGTCGAAAGGCAGGTCGAGATGCAGGTTGACACCGCCCGGACTTGAGCGTAGATTCCCCGCCGTCATGGAACGGCAGCGCGTTTCGGCCACGGTCTCCCCCGCCGCCACCTGGTGGTGGCGCAGCGTTCACCCGGAGGAGGGTGACGGAGCGCCGTAGAACGACTGTCACGGATGCCCACAACCCACCCCCGGCGAGCCGGCGGTGGGTTTTTTCATGTCTCCACCCCGGCCGCAGGCATTGGGCCCGGGAGGAGAGATGCAGACCACCTTCGACATCGCCGCCGACCTCGACACGCCGGTCTCGGCCTACCTCAAGCTCGGCCCGCTGACGCCGCGCTTCCTCCTCGAGAGCGCCGAGGGGGGCGAGCGCCTCGGACGCTATTCGTTCATCGGCTTCGGGGAGGCGCTCGATGTGCGCCTGCAGGGCGGGCTGCTGCGCGCCGGCGCCGGCGTCACGACGGCGCCCGCGACGCGCGACGGGCTGCTTGCCGCGCTGCGCGCCGCCCTCGGGCGCGCCCCGCGGCCGGGCCCCGATCCGGGCGGCGCGCCGTTCGCCGGCGGCCTGGTCGGGGTCGCCGGCTGGGGGCTGGCGCGACTCCTGGCCGGGGCGCCTGCGCGGACGGGGGCGCCGCCGTCCGCGGCCGGCGCCGGCGACGAGCTGCTGGCGGCCTATGTCGCGCCGCGGGCGCTCCTCGTTTTCGATCACCTGACGCGCCGCGCGGCGCTCCTCCAGGACGGCCCGGAGAGCGAGCGGCTGGGCCTGCGCCGCGAGGTGCGGATGATCCTCGCCGGCCCGCGGCCGCCGGCGCGTCCGGCCGGCCGTGTCGCGCCGCCGCGCTCCAGCGCCGACCGGGCGCGCTTCGTCGACGGCGTGGCGCGCGCCCAGCGCGAGATCGCCGCCGGCGAGGTCTACCAGCTCGTGCTGTCGGTGCGCTACGAGGGCGAGTGCGATATCGCGCCGTTCGAGGCCTACCGCGCCCTGCGCCTGCTGAACCCCTCCCCCTACCTGTACTTCTGCGACTTCGGCGACCTCGCCGTCGCCGGCTCGTCGCCCGAGGCGCTGGTGCGCCTCACCGGCCGCGAGGCCTCGCTGCGGCCGATCGCCGGCACCCGGCCGCGCGGCACCACGCCGGCGGAGGATGCCGACCGGGAACGCGACCTGCTCGCCGATCCGAAGGAGGCGGCCGAGCACGTCATGCTGGTCGACCTGGCGCGCAACGACCTCGGCCGGGTGGCGGTGACCGGGTCGGTCGTGGTGGACCCGTTCCGGTCGGTCGAGCGCTACAGCCACGTCATGCACCTGGTGAGCGGCGTGCGCGGCGTCCTGCGTCCGGGCGTCGACGCCTTCGACCTGTTCGCGGCGGCGTTCCCCGCCGGCACCGTGTCGGGCGCGCCGAAGATCCGCGCCCTCGAGCTGATCGACGCCATCGAGCCGGCCGGCCGCGGCCTGTACGCCGGCACGGTCGGCTACTTCGGCACCACCGGGACGATGGACCAGGCGATCGCCATCCGCACGCTGGTGTTCCGCGACGGCGGCTACTCCTATCAGGCCGGGGCCGGCATCGTCGCCGACAGCGTCCCCGGGCGCGAGCACGACGAGGTGCGGGCCAAGGCGGCGGTCCTCGAGGCCGCTCTGCGCCTGGCCGGGGAGGGACTGTGACGCCGCGCGTCCTGCTGATCGACAACTACGACTCGTTCACCTGGAACCTCGCCCAGGGGCTGGGGATGCTCGGCGCCGAGGTGGTGGTGCGGCTGAACGACGCGATCACCGCCGATGAGGCGATCGCCCTGGCGCCGACGCACCTCGTCGTCTCGCCCGGCCCCGGGCGTCCCGAGGGCGCCGGCCGGTCGCTGGCGCTTTTGGCGCTGTTCCTGCCGCGCGTGCCGGTGCTCGGCGTCTGCCTGGGGCACCAGGCGATCGCGGCGCTTCTGGGCGGGAGTGTCGTCGCGGCCGAGCGGCCGACCCACGGCAAGGCGTCGGCGGTGTACCACGACGGGCGCGCTCTCTACGAGGGGCTGCCGAACCCGTTCGACGCCGGGCGCTACCACTCGCTCGCGGTGGCCGCCGAGCCGCTGCCGGTCGATTTGCTCGTGTCGGCCTACACCTCGGGTGGCGAGGTGATGGGCGTGCGGCATCGGAGCCTCCCCGCCGAGGGGGTGCAGTTCCACCCGGAGAGCATCCTGACGCCGCACGGCGGGCGCCTGCTGCGCAACTTTCTCGATCTCGATCCGCCGGCGGGCGCGCACGGAGGCGCGCCGTGACCCCGCTCATCGCCCGCGTCCTCGACGGCGACCGCCTCGGCGAGCGCGACGCCGAAGTCCTGCTGGCGGCGCTCGCCGACGACGTCCTGCCGCAGGCTACGGCCGGGGCGGTGCTCGCCGCCCTGCGGGTGCGCGGCGAGACGGCGGCCGAGCTGCGCGGCTTCGCGCGGGCGATGCGGCGGCTGGCGCGGCGGCCGGACCTGCCCGCGGACCTGCCGGCCCTCGACATCGTCGGCACCGGCGGCGACGGCTCGGGGAGCCTGAACCTGTCGACCGGCGCGGCTCTGCTCGCCGCCGCCGCCGGCGCGCCGGTCGTCAAGCACGGCAACCGCGCCGTGTCGGGCCGCTGCGGCAGCGCCGACGTCCTCGAGGCGCTCGGGCTGCCGCTGCCGCTCGACGAGCGCGACGCCGGCCAGTGTCTTCGGGACTGCGGCTTCACCTTCCTGTTCGCCCCCCACTACCACCCGGCGACCGCGGCGCTGGCGCGGGTGCGCCGGGCGCTCGGGGTGCGGACGATCTTCAACCTGCTCGGCCCGCTGACCAATCCGGCGGCGCCGCCGTTCGCGGTCATCGGCGCGTGCACGCCGGAGGCCGCGGCGCTTCTTGCCGAGGCGCTCGCCGGGCTGCCCGTCGAGCGCGCCTTCGTGATCCACGGGGCGGCCGGGTGGGACGAGCCGACGCCGATCGGGCCGTTTCTCCTTCTCGACGTGCGGCCGGGTCGGGTGACGCGCGCGGAGCGCGATCCCGCGGCGTGGGGCCTGCCGCGCTGCCGGCCGGAGGATCTCGCGGGGTCGGACGCAGCGGGCAACGCCACGCGGCTGCGGGCGGCGCTCGCGGGCGAGCGCGGGGCGCATCGCGACGCCCTCGTGCTCGGAGCGGCTCTCGGTCTCGAGGCGGCCGGTCGGGCGGCCTCGCCGCGGGCGGCGCGCGACGCCGCCGAGGCCGCCATCGACCGGGGCGCGGCTTCGCGCCTGCTCGATGGTCTCGCGCGCTTCGCGCGGCGCGGCGATACCGACGGGGCGATCCGTGGCTGACCTCCTGGCGCGCTTCGGCCGGGCGAGCGCCCGTCGCGCGGCGGCGGCCCGCGGCCGCGAGCCGCTGGCCGTCCTGCGACGCCGCGCCCTCGACGCGCCGCCGGCGCCGCCGCTCGCGCTGCGGCCGGGCGGCTTCGACCTGTTCGCCGAGTTCAAGCGCCGGGCGCCCTCGGCCGGACGGCTTGCCACCGGCGTCGGGCGGGATCCCACGCTCGTGGCGCGCCGGGCGCGCGCCTACGCCCGCGTGGGAGCCGCCGCTGTATCCATCGTGACCGAGCCGGACGAGTTCGGCGGGTGTCTCGACGATCTCGTCGCCGCCGCGCGGGCGATCGGCGTCCCGGTCCTGCGCAAGGACTTCCTCGTCGATCCGTACCAGGTGGCCGAGGCTCGGGCGGCCGGTGCCGGGGGGGTGCTGCTGATCCTGCGCCTGCTCGACCGGCGGCGCCTCGCGGAGATGCTCGCGGCCTGCGCCGAACACCGCCTGTTCGCGCTGCTCGAGGCGTTCGACGAGGCCGACCTCGATCGCGCCGGCGAGGCCGTCGGCCGCGCGGCCGCCGGCGGCGAGACCATCCTCGTCGGGGTGAACACCCGCGACCTGGGAACGCTCCGGGTCGACGGCGACCGCCTGCGGCGGCTCCGCCTGCGACTGCCGCCGGGCGTCGCGTGCGTCGCCGAGAGCGGCATCGACGACCCCGCCGGGGCGCGCGCCGCGGCGGCCCTCGGCTACGACGCGGCGCTCGTCGGCGCGGCGCTGATGCGCGCGCCGCGCCCGGGGCTCCTGGCGCGCCGCCTCATCGAGGCCGGCCGCCGGGGCAGGGAGGAACGATGCGCGTCCGGGTGAAGATCTGCGGGGTGACGAGCGCCGCGGCCCTCGACGCCGCGGTCGAGGCCGGGGCGGACGCGGTCGGCCTCGTCCTGGCGCCGTCGCCGCGGCGGCTCGCTCTCGACGAGGCGCGGCTCCTGGCGGAGCGCCTGCCGCCCTTCGTCACGCTGGTCGCCGTTTTGCGGCATCCCGACGCCGCGGCGGTGCGGGCGGCGTGTGCCGCGATCGCGCCGCACCTGGTGCAGGCCGAGCCCGGGCCGGGCGTGGCGGCCGCCGTGCGCGGCGCGTGCGGCGGCCCCCGCCTCCTGCCCGTGCTGCACGACGGCCCGGCGCTGCTGCGCCGGCGGCTGCCGGCCGGCGTCGGGGCCGGCGCCCGCGCGCGCGGGGCCGCGGGCTTCGGCGCCGGCGCCGTCCTTCTCGAGGCGCGCGGCCGCGGCGGGCGCGGCGCCATCCCGGACCGGGCGCGCGCCGCGCGGCTGGCGCGCCGCGTCCGCCTGGTCCTCGCCGGCGGGCTCACCCCGGAAAACGTCGGCGCGGCGATACGCCGCGTGCGGCCGTACGCCGTCGACGTCTCGAGCGGCGTCGAGAGCGCGCCGGGGACCAAGGACGCGCGACTCATCCGGCGGTTCATCGCGGCGGTGCGCAGCGCCGCGCTCGCCTTCGACGACGACGAGGAGAAGAACAGATGACATTCGCCGGTGGTGAACCCCTCATCGACGGCGCCGGTCCCCTGCCGGCCGCGGCGCTTCTCGACGATCTCATCGCCGGGCGGCTCCCCGACGCGCGCGGGCGCTTCGGTCCGTTCGGCGGTCGCTTCGTCCCCGAGACCCTGGTCCCGGCGCTCGAGCGTCTCGAGCGCGCGGCGCGCGCCGCCCTCGCCGACACCGCGTTCGTCGCGGCGCTCGAGCGCGAGCGCGCCACGTGGGCCGGGCGCCCGACGCCGCTCACCGCCGCCGCGCGTCTCGGCCGGCTGTGGGGCGCGGATGTCCACCTGAAGCGCGAGGACATGGCGCACACCGGCGCCCACAAGATCAACAACGCCCTCGGCCAGGCGCTCCTGGCGGCGAGGCTCGGCGCCCGCCGGGTGATCGCCGAGACGGGGGCCGGCCAGCACGGCGTCGCCGCCGCGGCGGCCTGCGCGCGCCTCGGCCTCCCGTGCACGGTGTACATGGGGGCGATCGACGTCCGCCGCCAGGCGCCGAACGTGGCGCGCATGCGCGGTCTGGGCGCGCAGGTGGTCACGGTCGACGGCGGCGACCGCACCCTGCGCTCCGCCATCGACGAGGCGATCAGAGACTGGGTGTCGGACCCGGGCGGGACGTACTACATGATCGGCTCCGCCGTCGGTCCGCACCCCTACCCGTGGCTGGTTCGCGAACTGCAATCGATCATCGGCCGCGAGGCCCGCGCCCAGATGCTGGCGTGCGCCGGCCGTCTCCCCGATGTCGCCGTGGCCTGCGTCGGCGGCGGCTCGAACGCCATCGGCCTGTTCCACCCGTTCCTGGGCGACGGCGGCGTGGCGCTCCTCGGCATCGAGGCCGGCGGGCGCGGCGACGCGCCCGGCGAGCACGCGGCGACCCTCGCCCGCGGCACGCCCGGCGTCCTGCACGGCTCGTACTCGATGCTCCTTCAGGATGGCGACGGCCAGGTGATCGACACCCACTCGATCTCGGCCGGGCTCGACTACCCGGGTGTGGGACCCGAACATGCGCTGCTCGCCGCCATCGGCCGGGCGCGCTACGAGATCGCCTCTGACGACGAGGCGCTCGCAGCGCTGCGGGAGATGTGCGCCGCCGAGGGGATCCTGCCGGCGCTCGAGACGGCGCACGCCCTCGCCGGGGCGCGGCGCTGGGCGGCGGCGCATCCGGGGGGATCGATCCTCGTCGGCCTGTCGGGGCGCGGCGACAAGGATCTCGCGGCACTGTCGGCGCCCGCCGGTGAGGCGTCGTGAGCGCCACCGCGTCCGGCACCGCGCGGATCGCCGCCGCGATCGTCGCCGCCCGCGCGGCGCGCCGCCCGGCGATCGCCGCGTTTCTCACGGCCGGCTACCCGCGCCCCGACCGGTTCGCCCCCCTCCTCGACGCCGTCGCCGCCGCGAGCGACCTCGTCGAGATCGGCGTCCCGTGGAGCAACCCGATGGCCGACGGCGCGACCCTTCAGGAGGCCAGCCGCGTGGCGCTCGCGGCGGGCGCGACGCTCCCGTTCATCCTCGAGACCGCCCGCCGGCGGCGCGGCGGGCCGCCGCTTTTGCTCATGAGCTATCTCAACCCGCTCCTCGCCCGCGGCCTGCGCCGGCTCGTCGCCGAGGCGCGCGCCGCCGCGATCGCCGGCTTCATCGTCCCCGACCTGCCGTGCGAGGAAGCGCTCCCTTTCCGCCGCCTGTGCGACGACGAGGGGCTGGCGCTGGTGCAGATGGTCACCCCCGCCACCCCCGACGAGCGTCTCGAGGCGATCGGCCGCGCCAGCCGCGGCTTCCTGTATGCGGTGACCGCGACCGGGACGACCGGCGGCACGGTCGCGGCCGGCGACCGCACCCTCGACTACCTCGACCGCGTCCGCGCCCGGGCGCCGCTCCCGGTGCTCGCGGGCTTCGGCGTGCGGACCGGGGCGCAGGTGCGCGCGCTCGCGGCGCACTGCGACGGCGTCATCGTCGGCAGCGCGCTCGTCGAGGCGATCGGCCGCGGCGACGATGCCGCCCTGTTCCTGCGCAGGCTGCGCGAGGAGGCTCCATGATCGTCATTCTCGAGCGCGACTGTCCCCTGCGTCACAAGGCGGCCATCGTCCGGATCATCGAGGAGGCCGGTCTCAGGGCCCACGTCAGCGAAGCCGACGGCGTGGCCAGCATCGGCGTCATCGGAACGGGCGCCGCCGCCCTCGCCGCGCCGCTCGCCGCCCTGCCCGGCGTGCGCGCCGTCCGGCCGGAGGCGCCGGCCTACCCGCTGGTGGCGCGCGCCGGCCATCCCGAGCCGACCCGCATCAAGGTGGACGATGTCACCATCGGCGGTCGCGACCTCGTGGTGATCGCCGGGCCGTGCGCCGTCGAGTCGCGCGCGCAACTTCTCGCCGTCGCCCGTGCGGTGGCCGCCGCCGGGGCGCGCCTGCTGCGCGGCGGCGCCTTCAAGCCGCGCACCTCGCCCTACCATTTCCAGGGTCTGGGCGGCGCAGGGCTCGAGCTGCTGGCCGAGGCGCGCGCCGCGACCGGCCTCAAGGTGGTCACCGAGTGCGTCGCCCCCGAGGACGTGGATCTCGTGGCGCGCCACGCCGATGTGGTGCAGGTCGGGGCGCGCAACATGCAGAACTTCCGCCTCCTGCAGGCCGTGGGCGAGCAGCCGCGCCCGGTGCTCCTCAAGCGCGGCATGATGGCGACGATCGAGGAGATGCTGCTGGCGGCCGAGTACATCGCCGCCGCCGGCAACCCGCGGATCATCCTGTGCGAGCGCGGCATCAGGACATTCGAGACGGCGACCCGCAACACCCTCGACCTCGCCGCCGTGCCCGTGCTGCGCGAGCGCACCCACCTGCCCATCGTGGTCGACCCGTCGCACGCCGCCGGGCGCCGCGAGCTGGTGCCGGCGCTGGCGACCGCGGCGGTCGCCGCCGGCGCCGACGGTCTCATCATCGAGGTCCATCCCGATCCGGACGCGGCGCTCTCCGACGGCCGCCAGAGCCTCGACCCGCAGCGTTTCGCCGCCCTGATGGCCGACGTCGCCCGGGTGGCGGCGGCCGTCGGGCGGGCGTTCCCGACGACGGCTTCTTGACAAGCGTTACCGTACAGGGAGGGGTTCACGTACCGGCTGCGATCGGGGAGAGAGTCGGCCGTGCACCTGGACCAGGTGCTCGAATACAACCAGGACCCGGCACACATGCGCGACCTGCTCCTCTACAAACTCACCCTCGTGGCCCAGAAGCGGCTGGCCGCGAGCCGTCTGAGCCGGCGCGAGATCATCCGGCGGCTCGGGACCTCGGCGACCCAGTTCTACCGCCTGCTCGACCAGATGCTCAATCTGCTCCAGGTTCTGGACTGCGAGGTCGACCTGGTGGTCCGGGCCAGGACCGCCTGACGTTCCGGATTGCCCCCGCGCTCGGGTAGAATGGCCGCAAATCTCGGGAGGCCATCCACCATGCCCGCGAAACCGGTGCCGGACGGATACCACACCGCCACGCCGATCCTGATCATCAAGGGCGCGGCCGCGGCGCTCGAGTTCTACAAGAAGGCCTTCGGCGCGAAGGAGATGCTCCGCATGCCGGCCCCCGACGGGACCGTCGCGCACGCCGAGATCAAGGTTGGCGACTCGATCCTCATGACGGGCGAGGAGGTTCCCGAGATGGGATTCGTCGGGGCCAAGCCCGGAACGCCGACGCCCATCTGCATGATGCCGTATGTCGACAAGGCCGACGAGGTATTCAAGCGCGCCCTCGCCGCCGGGGCGCGCGAGCTGCGGCCGCTCAAGAATCACTTCTACGGCGACCGCTCCGGCACTCTCGCCGATCCCTTCGGCCACGCCTGGACGATCGCCACCCACATCGAGGAAGTGCCGCCCGCGGAGATGGACCGGCGCCTCAAGGCCGAAATGGGCGGCTGACGCGACGATGCTGGGAGATGCGGGCGGGACGGCCGATCGCTGCGCCGGCTGCGGTCTCGCAGTCGCGGGCGGCACCGCCGGGTGCCAGGCGATCTTCGACGAACTCCTGGCGCGCGATTTCGGCGACGCCGTCTACTTCCGGAGACACCGCATGCTGGTCGATGTTTACAGCCTGCAGCACCCGGAGCGCTACTGCGCCTCCGCCAAGTCGCTGGCGGCGCACCTCGGCGGGCTGTGCAGCATCCTCGAGCATGGCGCGAGCCCGGCGATCGGCGCCGAGTGGCTGCGCATCTGGCTTGACGGGACTCCGCGGCTCGAGAAGCCGGCGCTCCCGGCGTTCCGCGGCGCGTTGACGATCGCCGACGTGCGCGCCGCCTCCGACCCCGAAGCGCACGGGCAGGCGGTGGAGCGCTGGGCGCGGGCAACCTGGGAGGCCTGCGCGCCGCTCCATCCGGTCGCCCGCGCCTGGGTCGACGCGGCGCGGGCCCACGGCGCGGCGGGGCGGCGGAGCGTGTGAGCCCCGACCTCGCGGCGACGCTCGTCAAGCTGGCGGTTCCCGCCGTCGCGATCGCCGCCGTCCTGGCGATCACCCGCTGGCGCGACATCTCGTGGACGGCCGACCTCGGCCTGACATGGCCGAGGCCGGCGGTCCTGGCTTCCTGGGTGGCGATCTGGATCGGCTGGGTGATCCTCGGCGAGGTCGCCATCAGGACGTTCGGCCTCGGGCAGGCGGCGCCGTGGAAGCCCTACCCGCTTCTCATCGTCGTCCTGCGGATCGCCGCCATCGGCCTGCTCGGCCCCGCGGCGGAGGAGATCGTGGTCCGCGGGGTCCTCTTCCACCGCATCGGCCGGACGCGCCTCGGACCCGTTGGCGCCATCGCCATCGGCGCCGCACTGTGGGCCGTCGCCCACGTCCAGTACGAGTGGACGACGGCGGCCCTGATCTTCCTCGACGGGCTGGTGCTCGGGACGGCGAGGCTCCGGAGCCGCTCGACCTTCGTGCCGATGGTCATGCACTCTCTCGGGAATCTGTTCTCGATCTACCAGTCGCTCCGGGGCTAACCCGGGCCGCGGAAGCAAGGGAGGTCAATGGTGCGCGCAACGAGCCCTGATACGAAGCGGGAGGCGGGCGAAGGCGGCGGCCGCCTGCCTCTTGCGGCCGTTCCAGTTCTCCTGGCATGCGCCGTGGCGCTCGCCGTCCCCGCGGGGAGCGCGATCGCCACGGGTGACACCCCGCCGACCGTGCCCGCCCCGGCCAGCGTGGCTCCGACCGGCGCAGCCGCGCCGGCCGGCGGGGCCGCGGAACCGGCGCCGCTTCCCTGCGTCACGCTGCCGCCCGACCTGGCGCGCGTGCTGACGGACTACGAAGCGGCGTGGCGGGCGCGCGACGCCGCGGCGCTGGCGCGCCTGTTCACCGAGGATGGATTCGTGCTGTCGTGGGGCGGGCCGCCGGTGCGCGGGCGCGCCGCCATCGAGCGGCATTACCGCGGCCACGGCGGCCCGCTGGCGCTGCGGGCGCTGGCCTTTGCGACCGAGGGGGCGGTCGGCTACATCATCGGCGGCTACGCGCCGCGGGCCGGCGAGCCGGACACCGGCAAGTTCACCCTGACGCTGCGCCGCGAGGCCAGCGGCCGCTGGCTGATAGTGTCGGACATGGACAGCCCGAACCGCCGGCCGTCGTAGCAGGACTACGAACGGGCGCCCGCCCGCGCCGGTGTGGCGTCCGCGGGCCTCGCCGGGCGGGTGGCGCCTTTTGCGGCGCGGGCGGCGGTCGGGGCCGGGCGGGCGGTCCGGAAGACGACCTTGCGCCGCAGGACCTCGGCGAAGAGGTCCGACTTCTCCTCGACGGCGTGGCGCTCGACGCCGAGGTCGGCGTCGGCGACGAGCGTCAGCACCACGCGGGACCTGGTGACACGGCAGAGGATGTCCCGGACCCGCCGCGAATGCCGGCGGTCGAGGGCGTCGGCCAGGCGGACGATCGCCGCCAGCCGGGTCACAAGCCGCCGATCGTCGCGCGGCAGCGACGCCCAGGCGCGGTGCCGGCGGCGCGGTCCGCCACGCCGGTGGAAGCGCGCCGCCAGGGCGATGATCTCGCGCTCGCGCGGCGTGAATCCCTCCAGCACGGCGTGCGACAGGAGTCGATAGGTGTGCTTGTGGTGCCCGCGGTAGCCGACGACGTAGCCCACGTCGTGCAGGAGCGCGGCGGCCGACAGCAGGTCGCGCGCCCCCGGGTCGAGATCGAAAGGCCCCGCCAGCTGGTCGAAAATCCGCTCCGAGAGCAGCCGCACGTGCCGGCCGTGGCCCTCCTCGTAGCGCAGCGACCGGCCGAGGTCCTCGGCGGCGGCCAGCCGCCGGCGCGCCGGTGCCACCGCCGCCGTCCGGCCCGTTCGGCGGCGCAGCATCCGCTCGAGCAGGGCGTGGCGGATGCCGCGGCCGTTGACGCGCAGGTGGTTCACCTTGAGGCGCGCCATCACTCCATAGAGGATGGCGGCGCCGGCGATGATGATGTCGGCGCGATCGGGCGACAGGCCCGGCATCTGCCGGCGCTGCGCCAGCGTCCGGCGAAGGAGGGCGCTCATGATGTGCAGCAACTCGGCCTGGGTCATCTCGAAGCCGTGCGCCGGTCGGCCGTGCAGCCCCCGCCGCGCCATGGCGATCTGGGCGAGCGACGTGGCCGTGCCACCCGAGGCGATCATCACCCTGGGTGCCGGGTCGGCATGGATACGGGCCGCCTTCAGCCGCCGGCGGATCGTCCGCCGCAGGCGGCGGAACTCCCGGCCGCGCACCGGATCGGAGAAGCGCAGCTCCTCGCTCAGGCTGACCGCGCCGAGACGCACCGAGGTGTCCCGCTGCACATGGTTGCCGAGCGCCAGGACGATCTCGGTGCTGCCGCCGCCGATGTCGACCACGGCGCAGGGCTGGTCCCCCAGGTCGAAACTGTGCGCCGCGCTCTCGAACGCCAGGCGCGCCTCCTCGGTCTCGGAGACGACCTTGAGGCGCAGGCCGGTCTCGGCGCGCACCCGGTCGACGAAGGCGCGCCGGTTGGCGGCCACCCGGATGGCGCTGGTGCCGACGACGGCGAAGCGGCGCGCGCCGCGCTCTCGGGCGATGGCGGCTAGACGGTCGAGCGTGACCAGCGCCCGGCGGATCGCCCGGCCCGACAGGCGGCCGCGGGAGGTGAGACCGGAGGCCAGCCGGACGACTTCCTTCTCGTCGTCGAGGACCCGCCGGTTCCCGGCGCGATCGACGCCGACAACCAGCGAGCGGATGGTGTTCGACCCGACGTCGATGACCGCGACCGCGCGCGGTCTCATGGCGGCATCGTCCCGACAACCGGCCGGAAACGGGCGGCCATCGTGAGCGCGCCGGCGGCCAGGTCGCGGCGCTCGCGGCGCAGGGCCGGCGGGATCGCCGGCCCCGCACCCCTGCCCCGCCCCAGCAGCGCCAGCAGCACGTCGACGTCGTGCAGGCGGCCGAGCTGCTCCTGAATGCGCCGGGCGGCGCCGATGGCGCGCGCGTGTCGTCCGAGGCCGAGCTCGTTCATCAGCTCGAGAGTGTAGCGGTATTTCTTCACGGCGAGGCGCAGCCGATGCAGGTCGGCGGCGCGCCCGGAGCGGGCCCGTTCGAGGCCCCGGCCGACGGCGGCTGAGCGCGCCACCAGAAGACGCGCGGCCACGCGGGCGAGAGCCGGCGCCGGCACCGGCGGCAGGGCGCGGAGGAGCGCCCGCAGGCGGCGCCGCAACCCGGGGACCGGCAGCCCGGCGCGCGCCTCCAGCACCGGCCGCAGCGCCATGAGCGCGCGGCGGTCGTCCGGGGAGCAGCGCCCGGCCAGTGACACGAGCGTCTCGAGCAGGACGTCGGCGTCGCGCACCCCGGCGAGGTCGCGACGGATCCGCCGGGTGCGGCGGCGGGCGCGCGACCGCTCGCGCTCCGGGAGCGCGAAGGCCAGCAGATCGATCGCCTCCTGCAGCCGCCGCGTCGCGACTCGCAGGTCGTGGACGTCGCCGGGGCGGGCGCGCCGACGCACGGCGCGCCGCCGCGCCAAGACCTCGCGCGCGCGCCGCTCCAGGAGCCGGCGCGCCAACATCGTCCCTCCCCCCTGGCTCATGCCCGAATCCTACCCGAACCGGGCCCCCGGGATTCCACGGAACTCCTTGTTGCGCAGGAAGTTGCCGATTCGGCGCCGACGCGTCACCGGGACGCGCCGGCGATCCTGCTATACTGCGCGCCATTCATCCATGTCCCGGACTCGTAGTGCAACAACCCGGAAGGGCCGCGCCGCGTCCCGCACCCGGCCGCGCGGCCGCCTGATCGTCGTCGAGGGGATCGACGGGTCAGGCAAGAGCACACAGATCCAGCTCCTGCACAAGTGGCTCGAGGCGCGCGGCATCGAGGTGGTGTTCACCGAGTGGAACTCGTCCGACCTCGTCCGCCAGGCTACCAAGCGCGGCAAGAAGAAGAACCTCCTGACGCCGACGACATTCAGCCTGCTGCACGCCACCGACTTCGCCGACCGGCTGACCTACAACATCGTCCCGTACCTCAAGGCCGGCATCACGGTGCTCGCCGACCGGTACATCTATACGGCGTTCGCGCGCGACACGGCGCGCGGCGTCGACCCGCAGTGGGTGCGCGACCTGTACGCCTTCGCGCGCAAGCCCGACGCCGCCTTCTATTTCCGCGTCCCGATCGAGGTGGCCGTCGGCCGGCTCCTGGGATCGCGCGCCAAGATCAAGTTCTACGAGGCCGGGATGGACCTGGGCCTCTCCGCCGACCCGGTGGAGAGCTTCCGGCTGTTCCAGGGCCGCGTGATCGACGAGTACGACCGCCTCACCGGGGAATACGGCTTCCGGGTGATCGACGGCACGAAGAGCATCGACACGCAGCAGCGCCAGGTGCGCGACCTCGTTCGCCGGCTGTACGACGAGCAGGCACAGGAGGCCTCGTGACGCGCTTCTTCGGGCCCGGCCTGCCGTACGCCGACATCGGCGATCTCAAGGGCGTCCTCATCACCATCGAGGGGACCGACGGGGTCGGGCGCTCGACCCAGATCGTCCGGCTCAAGCAGTGGCTCGAGGTGCAGGGGTACGGCGTCATCGACACCGGCTGGACGCGCTCGGAGCTCATGTCCGAGACGATCATGGCGGCCAAGGCGGGCCACACCCTGAACCAGCTCACCTTCACGCTGCTCTACGCCACCGATTTCGCCGACCGCCTGGAGAAGGCGATCATCCCGGCGCTGCGGTCGGGATTCGTCGTGCTGGCCGACCGCTACGTCTTCACCGCCTTCGCGCGCAGCGTCGTGCGCGGCGCCGACCCGAGGTGGATCAGGAACGTCTTCGGCTTCGCGCTCGCTCCCGACATGACGCTCTATCTGAAGATCGACGTCGACACCCTCATGCCCCGCCTGCTGCGCAACCGCCGGGTCGACTTCTGGGAGGCCGGCATGGACATGCACCTGCACACCGACCTGTACGAGTCGGCGCGGCGCTACCAGTGGCGCCTGATCCGCGAGTACAACCGCATGTCGAGGCAGTACGGCTTCACCGCCGTCGACGCCGCCCTCGACCCCGAGGAGATCCAGGCGCGCATCCGCCGCAAGGTGCAGGGCCTGCTCGAAGAGCGCCGCATGCAGACTCTCACCGACAACCTCGAGGCGCTCCGGCCGCTGCTGTTCGAGGAGGCGCCGGCCCCGGCGGCGCGCGGCGGCCGCGGCGCCGCGGCGACCCGGCCGGCCGGCACCCAGCACGGAGTGCCGGCGACCGCCCATCAGGCCGTCCTCGTTCCGGCGCCCCGCCGGCGGGGCGACCGCCCCGACGCCTGAGGCGTCCGCTTCCTGTGCGACTCCACCTCCTGCGCCACGCCATCGCCGCGCCCCGCGACCCGGCCCGCTGGCCGGACGATCGCGAGCGGCCGCTGACGGCCGACGGCATGCGCCGCATGAAGAGCGCCGCGCGCGGCATGCGCCGCCTCGGGCTGCGCTTCGATCTGATCCTGTCGAGCCCGCTCACACGCGCCGTCGAGACGGCGCGCATCGTCCTGGCCGCAGGCGGCGGCAACCCCGACCTGCGCCTGCTGAAGCCGCTGGCGCCCGGCGGCGGAACCGGCGGCGTCTTGGCGGCTCTCACCGGCCTGCCGCCGCAGGCGCGCGTCCTCCTGGTCGGCCACGAGCCCGACTTCGGCCTGCTCGCGGCGGGGCTCGTCCTCGATCGGCGCGGCGAGATGCCGCTGGCGTTCAAGAAGGGCGGGCTGTGCCGGATCGACACCGAGGGCGCTCCCCGTCTCGGGAACGGCCGCCTCGTCTTCCACCTGACGCCGCGCATCCTGAGGCGGCTCGGCGGGCCGGCGCGGTGAGCGTCGCCCGCGGCGGCATCGGCGCGTGATCGCCGTCCGCCGCCTCCGCTCCGCCCGCCGCCTCCGCGCCGTCCGCCGCCTCCGCGCCGCCGCGCGCCCAATCGCGACGCGCCTGCCTGTCGCGCTGCTGCTCGCCGTGATGGCGTCCGCGTCGTGCCGGCGGCCGGCCGCCGGTCCGGCCGGCTCCGGTCCTGCCGGCGGCGCGTTCGCCTTCGACGCCGCCCGGGCGGCGTACGTCGGCCGGGCCGCCTGCGCCGAATGCCACGCCAGGGAAGACGCCGTGCTGCGCGGCACCGACCACGAGCGCGCCATGCAGGAAGCCACACCGGCGACCGTCCTCGGCGATTTCTCGCCGTCGACCTTCACGAAGGACGGCGTCACCACGACCTTCTTCAGGCGCGACGGCCGATACATGGCGCGCACCGACGGACCCGATGGGCGGCCGGCGGAGTACGAGATCGCCTACGTCTTCGGTGTCGATCCGCTGCAGCAGTATCTCGTGCGCTTCGGCAACGGCCGCATGCAGGCGCTGCCGATCGCCTGGGACACCCGGCCGCGCGCCGCGGGCGGCCAGCGCTGGTTCCATCTCTACCCGCGCGAGACGCTGCGGGCCGGCGACCCGCTGCACTGGACCGGGCGCTTCCAGAACTGGAACCACATGTGCGCCGAATGCCACCTCACCAACCCGCGCAAGGGATACGACCCGGCGACCGGCACCTTCGCCACGACATGGTCGGAGATGGGAGTCTCGTGCGAAGCCTGCCACGGCCCCGGGTCGATCCACGCCGACTGGGCGCGGCTGGCGCGGGCGACGCCGGACCTCGCCCGGCCCGCGGCGCTCGGCCTTTCGGCCGGACTCGGGGACGACGACGGCGGCTTCTGGCTGATGGACGGCGCGACCGGGCAGGCGCGGCGCACCCTGCCGCGGCGCTCGCGCGCCGAGGTCGAGACCTGTGGCCGCTGTCACGCGCGGCGCTTCACGCTGTCCGAGGATGTCCTGCCGGGCGCGCCGCTTCTCGACACCCACCGGCCGGCGCTGCTCACACCCCTGCTGTACCAGGCCGACGGCCAGATCCTCGACGAGGTGTTCGAGTACGGCTCGTTCCTGGGAAGCCGGATGTACGCCAACGGCGTCTCCTGCCGCGACTGCCACGACCCGCACAGCCAGAAGCCGATCGCCGTCGGCAGCGCGATTTGCAGCACCTGCCATCTGCCCGAACGCTTCGACACCCCGGCACATCACCACCACGCCGCCGGGGAGCCGGGCTCGCGCTGCGTCGACTGCCACATGCCGCGGCGGCTGTACATGGTGGTCGACGGGCGGCGCGACCACGGCTTCCGCGTCCCGCGCCCCGACCTGGCGGCATCGACCGGCGCGACGAACGCATGCACCGACTGCCACGCCGATCGTTCGGCCGACTGGGCGGCGCGGGCGATCGCCGGCTGGACGGACGGCGCGCCGCGCCCGGCGCACTTCGGGGAGGCCCTCGCCGCCGGCCGCCGCCACCTCGCGGGAGCGCCGGCCCGCCTGGTGGCGCTGGTCCAGGACACCGGGCAACCGGACATCGTCCGCGCCACGGCGCTCGACTTGCTCGGCGAGCAGATGACCCCGGCGGCGCTGCGGGCGGCCATGGCCGCCGTTGTTGACCCCGGCCCCCTGGTGCGGCTCGCCGCCGTGCAGGCGCTCGAGCTCCTGTCCCCCGACGAGCGCGCCGACATCCTGAAGCCGCGCCTCTCCGACCCGGTGCGCGGCGTCCGTCTCGAGGCGGCGCGGCTGCTCGCCGCGGCGCCCCCGGCGGCACTCGGGCCGGCCGCGGCGGCGGCCCGCGATGCCGCCCTCGCGGAGTACGCGGCGGCGCAGGCGCTCGTCGCCGACCGGCCGGAGGGGGCGCTGAACATGGCGGTGCTCGCCGCGACGCGCGGCGACGCCGCCGGGGCGGAAAGGCTGTACCGGGAAGCGCTGCGGTTGGCGCCCGAGGTCGCCGCGATTTACGTCAACCTCGCCGACCTGTACCGCGAGCAGGGGCGCGACGCGGCGGGCGAGCCGCTGCTGCGCGACGCTCTCGGCCGCGCGACGCCCGAGGCCGACCTGCGCCAGGCGCTGGGGCTCGTCCTGGTCCGGCTCGGGCGGCGGGATGAGGCGCTCGTCGAGCTGCGCCGGGCCGCCGTGCTCGACCCGGGACAGCCGCGGTACGCCTTCGTCTATTCCGTGGCGCTCAGGGATGCCGGCCGGCCCGCCGAGGCGGCGCGCGTCCTCGAGAAATCGCGCGCCCTGCACCCCGGCAACCGCGATCTGCTGTTCACCCTGGCACTGACCCTGCGCGATCTCGGACGGGTGGACGCGGCGCGGGCCGCGGCCCGCGATCTCGCCGCCGCCTTCCCCGACGATCCCGAGGCGGCGCGTCTCGCCGCCGGGATGTGAGGCGGCCGGGCGGTGAGGCGGGCGGGCGGTGAGGCGGGCGGGCCCGGCACTCCCTCATGACGCGCCACGCGCGCCAGTGGCCGCTATATAATCCCCGGCTTCGGGCCCGCCCGGGGCACCGCGTGGAGGCGCGATTGAAGCCCTTGCTCGTGACGTTGCTGGCCTGCGCCGTGATCGCGGGCGTCGCGTCCGCCGGGGAGGATCCTCCCGCCGGCGCCCCGTCGCAGGCCGGCGCCGAGGCCGCGGATCAATCTGCCACGACCGGGGACCAGACTGAACCACCACCGCCGGAGCCTGCAGCCCCGGCCACGCTCGAGGATCTGCGCGCCCTGATCGAAGAGCAGCAGCGGCTCCTCGATTCGCAGCAGGAGAAGCTCGCCGACCAGGAGCGTCTCCTCGAGGAGCAGAAGGGCGATCTCGACGCGCGCCGGAAGGAGATCGAGGCTCTGCGACTCCTGATCGAGTCGCTGACGCGGCGCCTGGACGAGCTGCAGGGGGAGATGCCGAAGTACGTGACGCAGGAGGCGATCGAAGCGCGGCTGAAGACCGTCGAGCAGCAGGCGAACAAGTCGCCGGAGCTGCCGCCCGATGTGGTTTCGGCCGGCGACTTCCCGGGCTCGATCCGCATCCCGGGGACCGACGCGGCGATCAAGTTCGGCGGCCAGGTGCGCGTGGCCCTCGTAGCCACGCTCGACCCGCTCGGATCGAAGGACCGCTTCCTGACCAACTCGATCCCGGTCGATCCCACCCCGACCCCCGACGACGGCAAGCAGACGAACATCAACGCCAATACGTCACGGTTCAACTTCGAGGCCAGGACGCCGACCGGCGGCGGCCAGATGCGCGCCTTCATCGAGGGGGATTTTTTCGGCCCGGGGAACTCGTTCCGCCTGCGCCACGCCTACGGGCAGTTCCACGGCTTCCTGTTCGGCCAGACCTGGTCCACCTTCTCGGACCCGTCGGCCAAGCACGAGGACCTCGACTTCGAGGGGGTGTCGAGCGAGAACGTCGTGCGCCAGCCACAGATGCGTTACACCTGGCTGCCGAGGCCCGACCGTTCGATCGCCGTCGCGATCGAAACCCCCCTGGTGAGCGTGACCAACGGCACCGGGAGCGACGTCATTCCCGATCTCGTCGGACGCTACATCTGGCGCTTCAAGGAGACCGGCCACCTGCAGGCAGCCGCCGTGCTGCGGCAGATCCGGGCCTCCTTCGACGCCGACCCGGACGACTTCGTCACCGAGACCGGGTGGGGGATCGGCCTGAGCGGCGTCATCCCCTTCCACCATTTCAACCTGACCGACCGTTTCATCTTCCAGCTGAACGGCGGCTATGGTGTCGGCCGCTATATCAACGACCTGTCGTCGCTCGGCGGGCAGGACGGCGCCTTCGACACCGCGACCGGCGACTTCGAGGTCCTCCCGGCCTTCGGGTGGTTCCTCACCTACGAGCACATGTGGAAGCGTTGGGAGCGGGTCCGCGACACGAACCTGCGATCGTCGGTCATCTGGAGCTTCGTCAACGTCAACAACGCCCCGTTCCAGCCCGGCGACTCCTACCACCAGACGCAGCGCCTCGTGGCCAACGTCATCTTCTCTCCGATCAGGCGCATCGACGTGGGGCTGGAGTACCTCTACGGCTCGCGCACCAACAAGGACGGCGAGGAAGGCTCCGCCCGCCAGCTGCAGCTCGTCGCGCTGTTCCATTTCTGAGACCGCCGGCTCAGGTGCGCTCGGGGCGACCGGGCCCGTCAGACGCCGTCGAAGGCGCGCTTGAGCCGCGGGTGGCGGACGTCGCGCCCTTCGCACATGAAGATGACCATCTGCGCGACGTTGGTGGCGTGGTCGCCGATGCGCTCGAGGTACTTGGCGATGAAGGCGATGCGCATGGCTCGGCTGATGTTCTTGGGCTCCTCGATCATGTAGGTCAGGAGCTCGCGGAAGAGTTGCACGTGCAAAGCGTCGACCGCGTCGTCGGCGGCGAGCACCTCGCGCGCCAGTTCGACGTTGCGGTTTACGAAGGCGTCGAGCGCCTGGTGCAGCATCGTCGAGACCGCCTGGCCCATGCGCGGGATGTCGATGTATGGCTTGAGCGGCGGCTCCTGGTTGAGCTCCAGGGCGCGCTCGGCCAGGTTCACCGCCAGGTCGCCGATGCGCTCGAGGTCGGTGACCATCTTGAGCGCCGTCGCCACGAAGCGCAGGTCCGAACCCGCCGGCTGGCGCAGTGCGAGGATGTTCAGACACAGGTGATCGACCGTCATCTCGGCCGAGTCGACGGTGCGATCGGTCTCGATCACACGCCGCGCCAGGTCGGAGTCGCGCTGCACCAGGGCCTTGAGGGCGTTGGCGATCATCTCCTCGACGGTGGCGCCGAGGTAGAGGATCTCCTGCTTCAGCTCCCGCAGCTCATTCTCAAAATGCCGGCTGGTGTGTTCCACGTCGCGCGCCCTCCCGGGCGGGGCTTCATTTTATCCGAACCGCCCGGTGATGTAGTCCTCGGTCCTGCGGTCGGCCGGGGTGGTGAAGATCCTCTCGGTCTCGTCGATCTCGACGAGCGCTCCGTTGAGCAGGAACGCGGTCCGGTCGGAGACCCGCGCCGCCTGCTGCATGTTGTGGGTCACGATGACGACGGTGTAGCGCTCCCGCAGCACCTCGATCAGCTCCTCGATGCGCGCCGTCGAGATCGGATCGAGGGCCGAGCAGGGCTCGTCCATCAGGATGACCTCGGGGTCGACCGCCAGCACGCGGGCGATGCACAGGCGCTGCTGCTGGCCGCCGGACAGCTCCATCGCCGGCGTTTTGAGCCGGTCGCTGACCTCGTCCCACAGCGCCGCCTGGCGCAGGCTCCGCTCGACGACCCCGTCGAGATCGGCGCGCACCGCGTCGCCGTGCAGGCGCGGCCCGAAAGCGACGTTCTCGTAGATCGACTTGGGAAACGGGTTGGGCTTCTGGAACACCATGCCGACGCGGCGTCTCAGGTCGACGAGGTCGGTGCCGGGGGCGTACAGGTCGCGGCCATCGAGCAGGACGCGCCCCTCGACCTCGACCTCGGTGCCGATTTCGGCGATGCGATTGATCGACTTGATGAGGGTCGATTTGCCGCAGCCCGAGGGGCCGATGACCGCGGTGACCCGCTTTTCGGGGACCTCGAGGGTGATCGCGGCGAGCGCCCGGCGCCCCGGGTACGAGAAACCCATGTCGTGAAAGGCGATCTTCACCGGCGCCGGCCCGGTGTCCGGTCGCACGCCCGCCCCGGCCGCGCCGGCGCGGCTCCTGACGGTGGGCGCGGCCATCGTCACCCGGGTCATCGGGTCACGGGGCGCCGGCGGTAGCGGGCGCGCAGCCCGATGGCGCTGACGTTGAGCAGGACGGTGAGCCCCACCAGCACGAGGGTGGTGCCGTACTGGATCGGCCGGGTGACGGCGGCGTCGGTGCTCTGGGTCGCCATGATGAAGATATGGTACGAGAGCTCCATGAACTGATCCAAAGGGTTGATCATCGGAATCGACAACCCGGTGAGCGGCACGGACAGGTGGACCACCGGCAGGCGCGGCAGGAAGTAGGCGCAGCCGGTGAACAGGATCGGGGCGGTCTCCCCCGCCCCGCGGCTGATCGACAGAATCGACCCCGTCAGGATGCCGGCCCTGGCCTGCGGCAGGACGACGCGGCTGACCGTCTGCCAGCGGGTCGCGCCGAGCGCGAATGCGGCCTCGCGGTGGCTGCGCGGCACCGCGGTGAGCGCCTCGGCGGTGCTCACGATGATGACCGGCAGCACCAGCACGGCGAGCGTGGCGGCCGCCCAGAGCATCGCCGGCTGGCCGAACAGCAGGCCGCCGCCGCGCACGGCGTCGATCGACCGGCCGATGAACAGGATGAAGAACCCCACGCCGAACAGCCCGAAGACGATCGAGGGGACCCCCGCCAGGTTGTTCACGGAAGCGCGGATCAACCGCGCGGTCCGGGTAGTGCCGGAGTACTCGGTCATGTAGATGGCGGCGCAGACCCCGAGCGGGAGGGCCATGAAGATCATGAGTAGCGTGATGCAGATGGTCCCGAAGATGGCCGGGAAGATGCCACCCTCCGTCATCCCCTCGGTCGGCCCGGAGGTCAGAAACTCCCAGTCGATCACCCGGGCGCCACCGACCGCGATCGAACCCAGCAGCAGCACGGTCGCCAGCAGGATCATCATGGCCAGGCCGCGCAGGAGACCGAGCGCCAGCTGCTCGACGACGGCGCGGCTCACAGGGCCAGCCTCCGGCGCATCCGCGCCACGGCCAGCTCGGCCGCGAGGTTGATGAAGAACGTGATGGTGAACAGGATCGACCCGACCAGGAAGAGGGCCCGGTACTGCTCGCCGCCCTGCGGCACCGCCCCCAGCTCGGCGGCGATGGTCGCGGTCATGGTGCGGACGCTGTCGAACGGATTGAGCGTCACCTGCGCGGCGTTGCCGGTTGCCATCAGGACGATCATCGTCTCGCCGAGCGCCCGCCCCATGCCGAGCAGGACCGAGGCGATGATGCCCGACGCGCCGGCCGGCACGACGACGCGGGCGATCGTCTCCCAGCGGTTCGCTCCCAGGGCGTGCGCCCCCTGGCGCAGCTCGTCGGGCACCGCGCGCAGGGCGTCGTCGGTCATGGTGGCGATCACCGGCACGATGACGAACGCGACCCCGAGCGCGCCGACGAAGGCATTGAGACGGTACACGTTACCCAGCGTCTGCTGCACCAGGGTCGCGAGGGTCGCGAGACAGAAGAAGCCGATCACGACCGAAGGCACTCCGGCCACCAGCTCGATGGCCGGCTTCACCAGCTCGCGGGTGCGCTTGCCCGCGATTTCGGCCAGGTAGATGCCGCAGGCCACGCCGAACAATGTCGCCAGCAGGGTGGCCGGCAGCGCCACCAGGAAACTGCCGAGCACGAGCGGGATGATCGAGTACTTCGGGTTCGTCCCCACCGGCTGCCACATCCGCACGACCTGAGGCACGTTGTCGAAATCGACCTCGTTCCCCTGGATGAAGCGGCCCGGGGCGATGGTCCCGAAGGCCTGCACCCCCTCCTTGAACAGGAACACGAAGATGAGCGCGATGGCGGCGATGGCGATGAACCCGTTGAGGCGGAGGAATGCCTCGACGATCACCTCGCCGGGGCCAATGCGGCGCCGCCGTGCGGGCAGGCCTCTCCCCACTGTCGCCGTCGTCGCCGCGTCCTGCGCCATGGTTCCGCCGTGGCCCCTGTCAAAGTTGAGGGCAGGGAAGGCCGGATCAGGCCCTCCCCGCCCGCGGGAAATCCCCTCGCCTCAGCCCTTGCTTGGAGGCATCGGCACGTATTCGATCCTCTCGACGATGGCCTGGCCATCGGGGCCGAGTATCCAGTCCAGATAGGCCTTCACCGCGCCTTCGGGCCGGCCCGCGGAGTAGACATACAGGTAGCGCGCGATCGGATACGACTGGTCCCAAATCGCCGGGAAGTTGATCGCGCCGCCGGGCAGCAACGGCGAGATCGGCTCGGTCTTGTCGTCCCTGGCGATCGGGACGATCCGGAGTTTCGGGTTGGTCGCGAAATAGGCCACCCCTCCGAAGCCGATCCCGCTCGGGTCGCGCGCCACCGCCTCGGCGACGGCGCTCGTACCCGGCATCGTCTGGGAGTCGGCGGCGTAGTCGCGGTTCATCAGGACGTGCTCCTTGAAGAACACGTAGGTGCCGCTGTTCGACTCGCGGCTGTAGCGGATGATCCTGCGGTCGGGGCCGCCGACCTGCTTCCAGTTGCCGATGTACCCCGTGTAAATCATCCCGACCTGCTTGAGGGTGAGACTCCTGATCGGATTGTCGGCGTTCACGACCACCGCAAGGCCGTCCATGGCGGCCTTGAACTCGACCACGTCGATCTTGCCGCGTTTCGCCTGCTCGATCTCCTCGGGCTTGATCGGCCGGCTCGAGTTGGCGAGCGTCGTCGTGCCGTTGACCAGGGCGGCGATGCCGGTGCCCGAGCCGCCACCGGTGACCTGGATGGTGACCTCGGGGTTCTTCTCCATGTACTCCTCGGCCCAGCGCTGGCCGAGGATGACCATGGTGTCGGACCCCTTCACGGTGATGTTGCCGGCCGCCGCGGCCGGTAGGCCTGCCGCCACGACCGCGACCAGGCCCACCGCGGGGATCATCCTCTTGATAGTCATGTTCTTCACTGCGCCTCTCCTCGATAGGGGGACGGAAGCCGCTTCCAGTGTCCGGGTCACGGCGCTCCCGTCAGGGACGCTCATGTGACGGTTCGGTGACAATGCGACGCGCTAGAAAACGACCTGGAGCTGGGCGCGGAAGACATCGACGTCGCCGCTGGTCGCGCCGGTAGCGTCGGTGATCGCCTTGACGTCATCGAAGGAGGTCCGCCCGTAGTCGGCCTGGAATTTCAGGTCGTGCCGGCTGAAGTACCAGTTGAAGGCGATCCGCTTTTCATCCCCCTTGGCGGTGACGCCGTCGAGCTCGCGCTCGATGGGGCTGTAGCGCAGGGCGACCTCGATCCTGGGCGACACGAACATGCCGACCTGGGCGACGTAGCCGTCCGAGTCGATGCCGGACGCCCCGGCCGCCTGCTCCTCGGTGCGCAGGTAGTAGTCAGCGAGCACGAACAGGCGCTTGTACTTCAGCGCGAAGAAGCCCTCGGCCGTGTCCTGGCGCAGCAGCTCGGTCGTCTCGATCAGGTCCTTCTCGACGCTGTTGATCATCGCGGCGACGCCGATCGTCCAGTTCACCTTGTCCGGGCGGTCGACGGCCGCCTCGGAGAGCCTGTATTCGCCGTTCGGGTCCCAGTGGAGCCGGACGGTCCAGCGGTACCCGGTGTTGGTGTCGGCGGACTTGTTGCGGCCGTTGCCGTTCGACACCGCCACCTCGTAGCCGAACACCCTTTCGAACGACGTCCCCCAGAGCATCGTCCCGATCTCGCGCGACGGCGCGAAGGCGAGCGAGGCGATCGAGCGATCGACGAACTCCTGATCCCCGGACGAAGTCATCTCCTGGAGCCCGAACGGTTGCTTGAACTGACCGATCCGCACGCTATACCAGGGGTTCCGGGTGATGTCGAAGTACAGGTCCCTGAGGTCCGATCGCACCAGGGTCTTGTCGCAGTTGGCGCCGTCGCACAGGTCCTTGGCCCCGACGAAGTCGTACTGGACCTTGTACTTGAGCCACGGATACCAGGCGTAGCCGTCGAGCCGGAACAGGGCGCGCGGGATGCTGAAGAAGCCGTTGTCGCGATCGAGAGCATCCGAATCGAGCATCCGGTAGCTGTAGCGGAACTGGGTCCGCGTCGAGATCTTCATCTCGAACTGCGGGTTGCGGAAGTAGAAGCCCTTGTTGTACCCCCACTCGTAACCCTCCGGCTGCGAGGTCTGGGCCGCCGCGAAGCCCGAGAGGCCCACTGCGAGCACCAGCGCCGGCAACGCCCGCGTCCATGCGACCCTCATCCCCGTCTCCTCCCGCCCCCTCCGGGGCCGACCGCCGGCCGTCGAGCCGGCAACGAACGACGGTAGTCTGTTTCAGGGAGGTGACGGAAGAGGTTCCCCGCCGTCACGGTCGTGTGACGAGGTGTCGATCCGGTCGCGGGCGGGTGACGCGGAGGACGGGTCCTTACGTCGGGCCTGGGGTGGGTGCGGCCGGAAGGCTGACGTGGAAGGTCGAGCCCGCGTTCGGGACGCTCTCGACCTCGATCGACCCGTCCATCGCCAGAACGAGGTGTTTGGCGATCGCGAGCCCGAGGCCGGTCCCCCCCTCGCGGCGGTCGCGCGAGCGGTCGACGCGGTAGAAGCGCTCGAAGACGCGGCCGACCTCGCCCGGCGGGATGCCGACCCCGGTATCGCGCACGGCGATGGTGACGGCAGGCCCCGCCGCCCGGGCACTGACCTCGACGCGTCCGCCAGGCGGCGTGAACTTCACCGCGTTGTCGAGCAGGTTGATCAGCACCTGCGCCAGGCGGTCGCGGTCGGCGAGGACCCAGGGAAGACCGGCGGGGATGTCGATGACGAGCGCGAGGTCGCGGGCCTCGGCCATGGGTCTGAGGATCGCCTCGGCCTGGCCGGCGATGTCGGCGACCGCGACCGGTGCCATCACCAGGCGCGCCTCGCGCTGCTCGACCGCCGCCAGGTCGAGGAGGTCCTCGATGAGCGCCCGGAGCCGCTCGGCGTGTCGCGCAATCACCTCGACGAACTGCGCCGCGCGGTCCCGATCGTCGAGCCCCCCGCCGAGGAGGGTCTCGGCGTACCCCTTGATGGCCGTGAGTGGCGTGCGCAGCTCGTGCGAGACGTTGGCGACGAACTCGCGCCGCACCTTCTCGAGCATCTTGAGCTCGGTGACGTCGTGGAAGACCGCGACCGCGCCGGCCGTGCCGCTGCCCTCGCGCACCGCCGCCAGGCTCGCCTGGATGACCCGCCCGGGATCGCCCGGCAGGGCGATCTCGCGCACCACGGGCTCCGGCGACGCGAGCGCCGCCTCCACGGCCTTTTGAAGCCCGGGGACGCGCGCCGCCTCGAGCGGCCGGCGCCCCGCGAGCGGCTCGGCGGCGCCGAAGATCCGGCCGAACGCCGGGTTGGCGAGGACGATGCGCCCATCGCCGTCGAGCAGGAGCACCCCCTCGACCATCGCGTCGAGCATGGCGCGCAGCTGGTGGCGCTCGCGGTCGAGGAGCGCCAGGCGTTCCTCGAGCTGGGCCGCCATCCGGTTGAGCGAGCGGGCCAGGTCGGCCACCTCGTCGTCGCCCCCCGGGTGCGCCCGGGCGCCCATGCGGCCGGCCGCGATCTCCCCCGCGGCCCGGGTCATTTCTTGAAGCCGGCGCGCCGGCACGCGCGCCGCGAGCCAGCCGGCGCAGCCGGCGACGAGCACCGAAAGCAGCGAGGTCATCACGATCAGCGGCAGGACCCGCGCCTGCGCTTTGGCCACGGCGGTGAGCGGCATCGCCAGGCGCACCACCCCGCGGGCCGGCGCCGCCGCGTCGAGCGGCACGGCGAGGTAGAGCATCTCCTCTGCCAGGGTGGTACTGCGGCGCACCGCCCGGCCTATCCCGCCGCCCCTGGCCGCGACGACCTCGGGGCGGCCGGCATGGTTCTCGGCGCGCCGCAGGCCGTCGGCGTCGAGTTCGCTGTCGCCGAGGACGCGCCCGTCGGCGTCGATGATCGTGACGCGGGCGGCGACATCGCGGCCGAGACGATCGGCGAGCTCGTCGGCCCGGCGCTCCAGGTCGGCGACCCCGGACAGGATCTCGACCGCCATGCGCGACTCGATCAGCAGCTGGTCGGCCGTGCGCTCGACGATTTCGCTCCTGAGGGCGCGGTTCAGGACGAGCCCGGCGATCAGGGCGGCGAGGATGCCGACGATCACGAACGACAGCGTCAGGCGGGGTCGTATGCGCAGCGGGCGTCCCTCATCGCGGCCGGACTCCTACTCGGCCGCCTCCCACCCCTCGGGCCGGAAGCGGTAGCCGAGACCGCGGACGGTCTCGATCCAGGCGCCCGCCTCGCCGAGCTTGGCGCGCAGGCGCTTCATGTGGGTGTCGACGGTGCGCGTCTCGAGGTCGCCGCTGTACCCCCAGACCTCGCTCAGGAGCTGGTCGCGGCTGAAGGCGCGCCCGGGGCGCCGGGCCAGCCGGTGCAGCAGCTTGAACTCGGTGGCGGTCAGGGTCAGGACCTGCCCCTTGAGGCGGACCGTGTGCTCGCCCAGGTCGATCACCAGCGGCTCGAAGACGATGCGCTCCTCGCGGTCGTCGCGCCCCTCGCGGCGCAGGATCGCCTGGACCCTGAGCACAAGCTCGCGCGGCGAAAACGGCTTGACCACGTAGTCGTCGGCCCCCAGCTCGAAGCCGACCACCCTGTCGACCTCGGACCCGCGCGCGGTCAGCATGATGATCGGGATGTCGCGGGTCTTCTCGTCCTGCCGCAGCAGGCGGGCGACCTCGGTGCCGGGCATCAGGGGCAGCATGAGGTCGAGGACGACGAGATCGGGACGATCGCGGCGCGCCATGTCGATCGCCTGCTGCCCGTCGGCCGCCGCGGTGACCCGGTAGCCGGCCTGTACGAGGTTGTAGCGCACCAGCTCCACGATATCGCGCTCGTCGTCGACCACCAGGATGTGCTGTCCCATGCCCCGGTCTCCGCTTCCGGATTATAGGTCGGCGGGCTGTGGTCCCGTGACGGTCGAGTGACGGTCGGGTGACGAGGCCCCGGCCGCCGGCCGAATCGCGCGGATCGGGCCGTTTTCCTGTAGACTCTCCCCTCCCGATAAAGGAGGTCGTTCGCAATGCTCCAGAAAGACAGGAAGACCACGCGCCGCAAGGCCGCCCCGAAGCGGGCCGCCGCGGCCGCGAAAGCCACCCCGGAGGCCCCGGCGCGGCGGCCGGTGTCGGCCGAGGAACGGGCCCGAATGGTCGCCGAGGCGGCCTATTTCCGGGCCCAGCGCCGCGGTTTCAGGAACGGCGATCCGGTGCGCGACTGGGCCGAGGCCGAGGCCGAAATCGACGCGATGCTGCTGCATTCCAGGTAAACCGCGCGCGTCGTGCACCCACTACCGGCGGCGCTGGCGCGCCTTCCCGAGCTGGCCCGCAACCTCTGGTGGTCCTGGAATCCCGAGGCGCGCGACCTGTTCGCCGCGCTGGCCCGGGCCGCGGGAAGGCCCGACGAGGCCGACCCGCTCCGCTTCCTGCACAACCTCGACGCCGCCCGGGCGGAGGCGCTCGCCGCCGATCCCCGCGTCGTCGCGCTCTACCGCCGGGTGACGGCGGCGTTCGACCACGCCATGTCGGCCACGAGCGCCTGGTTCCCGGCCAACGCGCCCTACAACGCCACCCTGCCGATCGCCTACTTCTCGGCCGAGTTCGGCGTCCACCAGACCCTCCCGGTCTATTCGGGCGGGCTCGGGATCCTCGCGGGCGACATCGTCAAGGAGGCGAGCGACCTCGGCCTGCCGCTGGTCGGCGTCGGGTTCATGTACCCGCAGGGGTATTTCCGCCAGCGCATCGCCGCCGACGGCCGCCAGGAGGAGACCTACGAGCGGCTGCAGCGCGACGCCGCCCCGGCCGAGCCGGCGCGCGGCGCCGACGGGCGGCCGCTCATCGTGCCGCTGCAGCTCCCCGACCGCCTGCTGCACGTCCAGGTGTCGGTGGTGCGCGTCGGCCGCGTCATGCTCTATCTCATGGACACCGACCTCGAGTCCAACCCGCCGTGGGAGCGCGAGCTGTCGGCGCGCCTGTACGGCGGCGACCAGGAGACCCGCCTCCTGCAGGAGATCCTCCTCGGCATCGGCGGGGTGCGCGTTCTCCGGACCCTCGGCGTGCGCCCCGGGATGTGGCACGCCAACGAGGGGCACTCGGCCTTCATGATGGTCGAGCGGGTGCGCGAGATGGTCGAGGCCGGGACGTCCTTCGACGCCGCGGTGGCCGCGGTGCGCCGGTCGTCGGTCTTCACCACCCACACGCCGGTGCCCGCCGGGCACGACGCCTTCCCGTTCGCGCTCGTGGAAAAATACCTGGCGGCCTACTGGCCGACCCTCGGCCTCGATCGCGACCGGTTCCTGTCGCTCGGGGCGCACCGCGACGGCCGGGGCACCGCCTTCAACATGAGCGCCCTGGCCTTCCGGATGAGCGGCCGGCAGAGCGCCGTCAGCCGCAAGCACGCCGAGGTGTCGCGCCTGATGTGGCACGACCTCTGGCCCGACCGCCGGCCCGAGGAAGCGCCGATCGTCGCGGTCACCAACGGCGTCCACCTGCCGTCGTGGCTTGCCCCCGAGCTCGCCGCGCTGTTCCGGAGCCATCTCGGCGACGACTGGCTCGAGCGCCACGACGACCCGGCCCTGTGGGAGCAGGTGGCGCGGATACCCGACGCCGCGCTGTGGGAGACCCACGTGCGGCTCAAGGCGCGCCTGCTGTTCTACCTGCAGGCCGCAGCGCGGCGGCGCTGGACCGACGGCCACTCGTCGCCGCCGCAGGCGATGGCCGCCGGGGCGCTCCTCGACCCGCAGGCGCTGACCATAGGCTTCGCGCGCCGCTTCGCCACCTACAAGCGCGCCACGCTGCTGTTCCGCGACCCGGCGCGCCTGCGGGCGCTCCTGACCGATCCGCGCCGCCCGGTGCAGATCGTCTTCGCCGGCAAGGCGCACCCCGCCGACGAGCCGGGCAAGCACCTCCTGCAGGCGATCTACCGCGCCGCCTGCGACCCGGCCTACGAGGGGCGCGTCGCCTTCGTCGAGGACTACGCGATCCAGCCGGCGCAGCACCTCGTGCAGGGAGTCGACGTCTGGATGAACACGCCGCGGCCGCCGCTCGAGGCGAGCGGCACCAGCGGCCAGAAGGCGGCGATGAACGGCGTGCCGAACCTCAGCATCCTGGACGGCTGGTGGATCGAGGCCTGCGACGGCACCAACGGCTGGCCCATCGGGTCGGCCGACCCGGGCGAAGGGGACGCCGAGGCGCGCGACGCCGCCGACGCCCTCGACCTGTACCGCCTGATCGAGACCGAGGTGGCGCCGGCCTACTACGAGCGCGGCCAGGACGGCATGCCGGCCCGCTGGATCGCCATCATGCGCCGGGCGATCCAGACCATCGCACCGCGCTTCTCGGCCCGCCGCATGGTGAAGGAGTACATCGACAGCCTCTACCGGCCGGGATGGGACGAGGCCGCCGGGCGCGGCGCCGCCGGCGGCGCCGTCACGGGCACGCCGCCGCCGATAGAGTGATCCTCCGGCCGCGGGGCCGCCCGGCGCGCGCGCTATGACCCGGACGCGCTCCTGACGTATCCTTCCCGCCCGATGCGACGGGTCATCGATGGTCCGGGTCGGCGGCCGGCCGGCGCCCGATGCGCCCCGGCCGCACTGCTGGCGCTGGCGCTCCTGCTCGTGTGGCCGGCCGAGGCGCCGGCCGCGATGGGCCGCGCCGCGGAGCGCGCCGCGGCCCGCGCGGCGCCGCCGGCGGCCCCCGCAACGGACCGCGCGCCCGCCCGCGCCACGCCAAAGGCCGTCGCGGCGCCGCCGCGTCTCGTCGTCATCCTCGTCATCGACATGTTTCCCGCCGACTTCCTGACCCGCTTCCGCGACCGCTTCGCGGCGGGCGGGTTTGCGCGCCTCATCGAGGGCGGCGCGCTGTTCACCGACTGCGCCTACCGCCATGCCGTCACCGACACCGCCCCGGGACACGCCAGCATCGCCACCGGCACCACGCCCGACCGCCACGGCATCGTCGGCAACCAGTGGTTCGATCGGGCGCTCGGGCGGATGGTCGGCGCCGTCGAGGACGCCGAAGCGCCGCTGGTCGGCGCCGCCGCCCCGCTCCCCGGCGCCTCGCCCCGCCACCTGGTCGGCGACACGCTCGCGGACGAGGTGCGCCTCGCGACCGGCGGGCGTGGCCGGGCCATCGGCATCTCCGAGAAGGACCGCGCCGCCGTCCTGCTGGCGGGGCGCGCCGCGACCGGGGCCTGGTTCTACGAGCAGGCCACCGGCCGGATGATCACCAGCCGCCACTACGCGCAGGCCCTGCCGGCCTGGGCCGCCGCCTTCGACGACGCGCGGCCGGCGGACCGCTACTACGGGCGCGGCTTCGCGGCCGGCGGGACGACGCTCGTGCCGCCCGGCCGGCCGGGCACGCAGCCAGGCCGCGAGTTCTACGCCGCGCTCACCGGCACGCCGTGGATCAACGCGCTCATCCTCGACTTCGCGCGCGCCGCGATCGAAGGCGAGCGGCTCGGCGCCGACGGCGACACCGATCTCCTCGCGATCAGCCTGTCGGGGCACGACTACGTCGGCCACGCGCACGGGCCGCATTCCGAGGCGATGGCCGCGATGACCACGCGCGCCGACGCCGACATCGCCGCCTTCCTGCGCCACCTCGACGAGCGCGTCGGCCGCGGACGCTTCTGGGTGGCGCTCACCGCCGACCACGGGACCGCGCCGACGCTCGAAACGAGCCGGCGCATCGGTCTCGGAGAGGCCGGCTACGAGGCCCTCCGGGTGCGCCGGGAGATGAGCCGGGCGCTCGCGGCACGCTACGGCGAAGCCGATCCGCTGCGTCTCATCGGCGAGACGACGAGGCTCTGGTTCGACGCCGGCGAGCTGGCGCGGCACCGGGCCAGCGCCGCCGAGGCGGCGCGCGTCGCCGGCCAGGCCGCCGTCGGCGCCGGCGGGATCGCCGGCTGGGTCGCCGGCGGCGAGTCGAACATGGATCCCGCCACCGTCGAGGCGTACCGCCTCGCGACCTATCCCGGCCGCTCTCCCGACCTGCACCTGGTGCGCGCCCCGTTCGCGCTCGACAGCACGAGCGTCGCCGCCGACCACGGAACCCCGTGGTCGTACGACGCGCGCGTGCCGCTCATCCTCTACGGCGCGCCGTTCCGTTCCGGCACCTATCGGCTGCGCGCGTCACCCATCGACATCGCGCCGACCCTGGCGAACGCGCTCGGGATCACGCCGCCGGCCATGGCCACCGGGCGCGTCCTGGCGGAGACGTTCCGGTGAGCGGCCGCGCCGCCGCGACCGCCGCCGCGCCCCCGGCGTCGTTCGCCCTCGCCGGCGCCTTCATCGCCCTCGCCGCCGGCGCCCTCGCCGCCGGCGCCCCCGCCGCGGGCGCACCCGCCGCGGGCGCACCCGCGGCGGCGGATCGCCGGCCAATCCTGATCTCGGTGGACGATCTCCCCGTGGCGGGCGGCGGCCTGCACCGCGACCCCGCCGATCGCGCCCGCATCACCCGGGGCCTGCTCGCCGCCCTGGCGAAGCACGGTATCCGCGCCCAGGCCCTGGTGATCCAGGGGGCGGTGTCGGGCCCCGCGGACGAGGCGCTCCTCGATCTCTGGCTCGCCGCCGGCCACGAGCTGGGCAGCCATTCGTACGCGCACCTGGATTACAGCAGCACCGCGGCCGCGACGTACGTCGCCGACATCGACGGCGGGCTGGCCGGGCTCGACGCCTTTCTCGCGCCGCGCGACCGCCGTACCCGGTTCTTCCGGTTCCCGATGCTGCGCGAGGGGGACACGCTCGACAAGCTCCTGGCCGCGCGCGTCGCGCTCGCGGCGGCCGGCGTCACGAACCTCCCGGTGACCATCGACAACCAGGACTGGTCGTTCGAAGCGCCGTTCGTCGAGGCGGCGCGCGGCGGCGACGCCGCCCGGCAGCGCGCGGTGATCGACGATTACCTCGCGGCGCTGCGGGCCGCCGTGCGGCACCACGAGCGGCGCGGCGACGCCCTCCTGGGGCGCACGTCGCCGCAGATACTCCTGCTCCACGCCAACGCCGTCGGCGCGGCCGCCTGGGACGATCTGTTCGCCTGGCTGGCATCCACGGGCCACCGCTTCGCCTCCGCCGACGAGGTCCTCGCGGATCCCGCCTTCTCCCTTCCGCACCTGTTCGTGGCGCGCTACGGGACGTCCCTGTGGGACCGTCTCGCCCACGAGCGCGAGGAGCAGCGCGTGGGCGAGGCGCTGGCGCGCCTCCTCGACGCCCAGACCGGCGCCTGGAACCGCGGCGACCTCGACGCCTTCTGCTCGGTCTACGCCGATGACGCCCTGTTCCTCTCCCCCGCGGGCTCGTTCCGCGGCCGGCAGGCGATCCTGGCGCGCTACCGGACGCGCTATCCGGACCGGACCGCGATGGGCACGTTGCGTCTCGACGTCGAGGAGATCCGCCCGATCTGGGGGATGGAGGTGGCCCCGGCGGGCGACGCGGCCCCGGGCCGGATCCACGGCGCCACGGCGGCGGCGCGCTGGACGCTGGGTTACGCCGATCGACCGGAGGCGTCGGGGCGCACGCTCCTGGTGTTCCGCCGTGACGGCGACGCCTGGCGCATCGTGCAGGACGCCTCGATGTGAACGCGATGACCGGGGAGCGCGCCCGCACGCTGCTGTACGCCGTGCTGCTCGCCGGAGCAGGACTGCGCCTCGCGTGGATCGCGCGTCCCCTCGACGCCCGCCTCGGCGGCGCCCCGTGGCGCGAGGCCGACTACGCCCAGATCGCCCGCAACTTCCAGCGCGACGGCGGCGGCTTCCTCCACCCGAGGATCGACTGGCGCGGTGACACGCCGGGGTTCGTCGAGATGGAGTGGCCCCTGCTCCCGTGGATCGCCGGGCGGCTCCCGGACCGCCTGGGATCGCGCGCCGTGATCCTCCGGACGTTTTCCGCCACGCTGTCGATCGGCAGCCTGCTCCTGTTCGCCGGTCTCGCCCGGCGCCGGCTCGAGCCGCCGGCCGCCCTGTTCGCCGTGGCGATCGCGGCGCTCAACCCGCTGCTCGTCTATCTCTCCTCGGCGATGCAGCCGGAGCCGCTGATGCTCTTCCTGGCGCTGCTTGCGGTCGTGCTGCTGCTGCGCTGGGACGAATCCCCGCGGCCGGCGCTCCTCGTCGGCGCCGGGGCGGCCCTCGGAGGGGCCATCCTGGCCAAGGCCCCCGCCGCCTGCCTCGGACTGCTGTTCGCCTTCGTCGTGCTGCGCCGCCTCGGCGCCGCCACGCTGCGCTCCCCGGGCGTGTGGGCCGCGGCGCTGCTGGCCCTCGGGCCGCCCGCGGCCTGGTATGCCTGGGCGCATCGGTTCTACCTGCTCTACGGCAACTCGCTCGGCCTGTCGAACGAGTCGGCGTTCATCGGCCTCGACATGCTCTGGCCGCCGGCTTTTCTCGCCGGGCTCTTCATGTGGGAAACCCTCGGGGTGCTCACGCCCGCCGGCTGGATCCTGCTCGCCGCGGCGGCGCTGTCCGCCGAGCGCCGGAGGCTCGCCCCGATCCTGGCCTGGCTCGCGGCGACCTGGATCTTCGACGTCGCGGCGGCGCGCACCGCGGCCGACAACTGGGCCTTCTACTACCACAGCCTGTCGTGCGAGCCGGCGGCCCTCCTGATGGGCGCCGGCCTGGTCGCGCTCGCCGGCGGCCGGTTCGCCGTCGCCGGCCGGCGGCTGCCGGCGCGCCTCGCGGGCCGGGTGGCGTTCACGATGGCGGTCCTCACCCTGGCCGGGCAGGCCGCGGCGCTCGCCGTCGTGGTGCAGCGCCGCGACCACGATCGCGACCTGCACGCCATGCACGCCTGCGCGCTCCGTTTCGCGCCCCTGATCCCGGCGGGTGGCTCGATCGTGGCGCGCGGCGGTCCGCTCACGGACGAGAACGGCCGGCCCGTGGCGCACAACGAGTCGATGCTGTTCGCCTGGCTCGACCGGACCGGCTTCTCGTACGCGGACGAGGAGCTGTCGATCGCGACCCTCGAACAGATCGCGCGCCGCGGCGGCCACTACTGGATCGCCGACCGCGGCCGCGTGCGCGGCGATTTCAGGGAGACCGTGCGGCGGCGGTTCCGCCGCATCGACCACTGCGCCGACGGTTACGACCTCTACGACCTGATGCCCGCGGGGCCGGAGGACGGCGCGCCGTGAGGCCGGCCGCGGGGCATCGCGGCGGCGTCGCGCTGGCCGGGATCCTCCTGGCCGGGGCCGCGCTCCATCTCCCCTTTCTCGGCGCCGCCAGCCTGTGGATGGACGAGGCCCTGACCCTGCTGCCGGCCCTGCGCGCGGACGGCGTGCGGCCGCTCGTCGCGCTGGTGCGCTCGCTCGACACCCAGCCGCCGCTGTCGCACCTGGCGATCTACGTCCTCAGGGACCTGCTGCCGGCGGGCGAACTCGGCCTGCGTCTGCCGAACTTCCTCGCCCTGCAGGCGGGGCTGGTCTTCCTGTTCCTGTTGATCCGCCGGACCTGGGGCGCCCCCACGGCGCTCGTCGCCGTGGCGATCGCCGAGGTCTCGCCCTACCTCGCCTTCTACGGGGCCGAGGCGCGCAACTACGGTCTCTGGTTCGCGGCGGTGTGCGCCTCCTGGTGGCTGCTGCTGCGCTGGGCCGGACCGGCGGCGGGCGCGAACGCCGCCGCCCCCGGCGCCCTCGCCGTCGCCGCCTGGGGCATGGCGAACGGTGTCGGGCTGCTCGTCCATCTCTTCCAGGTCTTCGCGCTCGCCACCCAGTGGGCGGCGATCGGCGCGGTCGCCGTCGCGATCCCGCGCGGCCCGCGGCGGCGCCTCCTGGCCGCCGGGGTCGCGGGGACTCTCCTCGCCTTCGCCGTGTTCGCCCCGTGGGGCGCGACGATCGCGGCGCGTGCGGGGGACGGCGCGGCCGGCGTCGACTGGACCAGGCCGCCGTCGCTCAAGACCCTCGCCGCCCTTCCCTACGCGCTCGCCCTGGGATTCTCCTGGGGTCCCGGGCTGCGGGAGGCGCATGCCCTCGACGTGAGCGGCATGCTGCGCCTGCACGGCGCCGCCCTCGCCGCGGCCGCCGCCGTCCTGGCGCTGGTCGTCGCGGCCGCGGCGCGCCTTCTGATCGGCCGTGGCGGCGCGAGCGCTCCGGCGGCCGGGGTCACGCCGGCGGCCGGGGTCACGCCGGCGGCCGGGGTCACGCCGGCGGCCGGGGCTGCGCCTGCCGCCGGGGCTCCGCCGGCGGCCGCGACCGCCGCCGATCGCATCGCCTTTCTCCTGGTTCCCGCGGCCGGGGTGGCGGGACCGGTCGCGTACGCGCTGGCGACCCATTTCCCCCTCCACCCGCGGCACCTGATGTTCCTGGCGCCGATCGTCCCGCTCCTCCTGGCGCGCCTGGTCCTTTCCCGGGGACCCGGACGACTGGCTGCCGCGGCGCTCGTGGCGCTGCAGATCGGCGCGCTCGTCAATCTCCGCGCCGACCCGGCGTACGCCAAGGACGACGAGCGCGGCGCCGTGCGCTTCGCCGAGGAGCGCTCGGCCGGGGAGGCGTGCATCGTCGGCGACGTCGCCCCGCTCTACGTCACGCGCTCGACCGGCCTCGTCGAGCAGTTCGCCGACCTGCGCGACCCGCGCCTGTGCGCCGATGTCGCCGACCTCTGGTGGGTCGAGAACCGCCCCTGGGAGGATCCGGACGGCCGCGTGCGCCGGAAGATGGAGCGCGCCGCCCGCGAGCGCGGGCTCGAGCCGCTCGGCACCGAGGGCGATTTCCGCGGCGTCACCCTGCACCACTGGCGCCGGAGCGCCGCGCCGGAGGGGGCGCCGTGAGACGCTGGCGGCCGATCCTGGCCGGGGTGCTGTTCGCCACCGCGCTGGCGGTCACCAGCGCGCGCATCGTCCGCAATCTCGACATCCCCGGCCGGCCGCACGCGGAGCTGTACGGCCTCCAGGACTTCCGCGATGCCTTCTACTTTCCGTCGCGGGCGCTCCTCGACGGCGTCAACCCGTACGACCCGGTGGCGTACCAGGCGCGCTACCCGGTCGCCCGGCCGACGTCGCCGTACGCGCCGCACTCGCTGCTGCTGCACCTTCCCTTCAGCCTGCTCCCCTACCGCGCCGCGCAGTTCGCCTACGACGCATTGAGCCTGCTGCTCATCGTCTATCTGGCGCGCGCCTGCCTCGTGGCGGCGCGCGGCCGCGCCGGTGCTGTGGCGGTGCTGGTGCTGGCGACGATCATTCTGATGGCCCGCCCGACCCACCAGACGCTTTTCCTCGGGCAGGTCACCTGCATCGTGGTGGCGGGCGTCTATCTCGCCCTGCTCGAGGAAGAGCGCCGTCCGTGGCTGGCCGCGGCCGGCGTCGCCCTGGCCTGCATGAAGCCGACCTACGGCCTGCCGCTGGTCGTCGCGCTGCTGTTCCTCGGCCGCTACCGCACGACCCTGCGCGGCGTCCTGCTGGCGGCCGCCGCATCGCTGCCGGCGCTGCCGCTTCTGGCGCGCGCCGCGGGCGGGATCGGCCCGCTGGTCTCCTCGGTCATCGGCAGCTACACCATCATGGACAGCGACCAGGCGGTGAACGCCGCCACCAGCACGATACGGCTCGACGCGGTGGCGATGCTGGAGCGGCTGGCGGGGCGGCCTCTGGGCGCCGTCGCCGGGCCGCTCCTGAGCGTAGCGCTCCTCGCGGCCGGCTCCGCGGCCGCCGCCCGCCTGGCGCGGCGCGGCGGGCGCGAGGGGCGGGTGGCCGCGGCCGGCGTCGTGTGCCTGACGATGCTGATCTGCATCTATCACCAGGCCTACGACGCCGTCCTCCTCGCGTTGCCGGTGACGGCGCTCGCGCTGGGCCTGCCGTGGAAGCGGGCGGCGCGCGGCGCGACCGCCGCGCGCCTGGTCCTCCTGGCGCTCATGACGGTGCCGGCGCTGAACTACCTCTCCACCGACACCTTCCTGAACCGCCTCGAACCTTCCCCCGTCGTGCGCACGCTCATCACCTCGGCGAACGGCATGGCACTGCTCGCCGCCTTCGTCATCGCCCTGGCATTCGCGTTCGCGCCGGTGGCCGGCCGCGCTGCGTCGCCGCCCGGCCGCGGGGCCCGCGACGGCGACGATGGCGGCAAACTGCGGACGGTGCTCGCGATCCTGGCGTTGGGGGCGATGACACTGGTCATCGGCCTGCGCATCGTCCACAACCTCGATGTCGCCGGGCAGCCGCTCCAGCAGCGCTACGGGCTGCAGGACTTCCGCGACGTCTTCTACTACCCGTCGCGCGCCTTTCTCGACGGCCGCAACCCCTACGACTTCCCTTCGTACCGCGGCGCCTACCCGATCGCCCGGCCGCTGGCGCCGTACACGCCGATCTCCTTCCTGGTGCACGCCCCGTTCGCGCTCCTGCCGTACCGCGTCGCCCAGGCGGCCTGGTTCCTCGTCAGCCTGGGTCTCGTCCTGCTGATCGCCGCCCTCGCGGTGCGCCTCGCCGGCCGCCGCGTGACCCCCGCCGCGCTCGCCGTGATCGGCGCGCTGCTTCTCATGACCCGCCCGGTGCATCAGAACCTGTACATAGGCCAGTGCGCCCTGCTGGTCGCGGCGGGCTGCGCGCTGGCGCTTCTCGAGGCGCGGCGGCGGCCGTGGCTGTCGGCCGCCGGGTTCGCGGTGGCGGGCATCAAACCGAGCTTCGCCCTGCCGCTGGCGATCATGATGGTCATGCGCGGGGACGCGCGCGCCGCGCTCACCGGCGCGGCGCTGGCCGGCGGCGCGGCCGTCCTGGCGGGCATCCCCCCGGCGATGGCCGCCGGCGGCCCGGGCGCGCTTTTCGACAGCGTCCAGGCAAGCATGGCGGCGCTCCGGACCGACCCCTCGTTCGCCGAGGTGTCGAGCATCATCCGCATCGACCTCGGCGGGTCGATCGGCCGCTTTCGCGATGCGCCGCCCGGCGCCGCGGCCGGCGCGCTCGTCACGCTCGTCGTCCTCGGGCTCGCCGGCTGGGCGTGCCTGCGGCTGCGGGATCGCGAGCGCGATCCCGATCGGACCCTGAGCCTCGGTCTTGCCTGTTTCGCGATCCTGCTGTGCGTCTATCACCAGTCGTACGACGCGGTGCTTCTGGCCCTGCCGGCCGCGGCGCTCCTGGCCCCCGTGCCCGCCCCGGGCGCTTTGGCCGGTGCCCCGCCGGGCGGGGCGGCCGACGCCGCCGGGCGGCGCCGCCGTCTCCTTCTGACGCTGCTCGCGGTGCCGGCCGCGAACTACCTGGCGACGCACACGCTGATGCGCCAGATCGATCCGCCGCGTCCCGTCTGGCTCCTGATCACCTCGGCCAACGGGGCGGCCATCGCCCTGGCGTTCGCGCTGTGGCTCGCGATGTCCTTCAGGACAGCGGCGGCGTCTGCAGCGCGGCGCGGTTCCTCGTGAGGAAGCGATCGACGAGCGCCACCACCTCGTTGTTGTTGAGGGTGGCGCAGCGCAGCATCGAGGTGTTGACGATCTGGAACGGGCGCGCCAGCGCCGGCGCGTCGGCGCCGTCGCCGCCGCCGCCGGCGCGCACCAGCGGCAGCGGCTGCACGTAGCGCGCCCGGTGCACGCCGCTGTAGCGGGCGCGCGCCGGGTCGAAATCGGGGAACAGCCGCTTCAGGCCGCGCTCGATCATCCCCGTCATCAGCGTCGCGTCGCTGTCGGCGAAGCCGGGGGAGTCGCTGTCCATGTAGCGCGGCAGGTAGATCAGGCTCAGCCCCGCGGTCTCGGCGGCCGGGTCGACGAGGTTGGTCATCTCGATGAGCCCGGTGAGCTCTATTGAGGGATCGCCGATGTTGAGGACGTAGTACGGCGTCAGCGGCCGCTCGAGCGCCAGGACGAGGCAGGCCACCCCGAGGTAGGCCGACGACGTCGGGTTGGCGCGCTCGACCTCGTCGATGTGCGGGTGGAACGCCGGGTCGGCGAGGCGCCGCGCCAGGCGCGAGGGCGCCGTGAAGAACACCTGGTCGTAGCGATCGACGGTCTCGCGGCCGTCGCCGGCGCGCCAGGCGATCTCGCAGCCGCCCGGCGCCGGCGGGCCGGCCGGCGGCCGCCCCGGCGCCGCCCCTGGCGGCGCGGGCGTGACGCGCGTCACCGGGGCCGACACCCTGAGGGTCGCGCCCGCCGCCGCGAGGTGCGCCGCCAGGCGCTCGAGGATCCGGCGGTAACCGCCGCGCACGTACCCGAGGCTCTCCTGCCCCGCCGCCGCCGAGCGCGCCCCGAACAGGCGCTTGAGGGTCGCGTAGATGAACACCGCCGCCACCCGGTCGTGGAAGGGCCCGAACTTGGCCTTGAGCAGCGGCTGCCAGAAGGCGGCGTAGGCGCGCCGGCCGCCCAGCCGCGTCAGCCACTCCTCGGCGCTCACGCGGTACAGGGCGTTCGAGTCGGCGAACCGCGTGGCGTAGACGATCGCCGCGCCGAGGCGCACCTTGTCGACCAGGGTCAGGAGCGGGAAGCGCAGGAAATCGCGGTTGCCGCTCATGTCGTGGAACCGGCCGCGGGCGTAGTAGCCGGTGCCGGTGCGGGTCCAGCGCAGGTCCCCGGCCAAGCCGAGTCCATCGAGCAGCGCGATGAGGGCCGTGTCCTGGGGCAGGATGCAGTGATAGAAGCGATCCCAGACGAACGGACCATAGTCGTGCGCCGCGGCGAGGCCGCCGAGCCGCGGCTCCGCCTCGAACAGGTCGACGCGGTGGCCGAGCCCCGCGAGGCGGTGCGCCAGGGTCAGGCCGAGGACGCCGCCGCCGACGACCGCCGCCCTCATGGGGCGGAGACGATCGGCGCCTTCGGGCGGAGGGCCCCGCCCTCGAACCGGTAGTCGCGCCCGCAGCGCCGGCAGCGCAGGTCGGGCGCCGGCGCGGCGGCGCCCGCGGCGCCGCCGGCGGCGATCGCGCGCCCGCGCACGAGCGGCTCGCCGCAGGCCGACATCCAGCCGGCCACGCGCGCCGGGTTGCCGATCACCAGGGCGTGCGCCGGCACGTCGCGGGTGACGACCGCGCCCATGCCGACCATGGCGAACTCGCCGAGGCTCACACCCGGACCTATCGTCGCATTGGCGCCGGTGGTGACGCCCCGGCCGACCCGGGTCGCGAGCATCTCTTCGGTCGGATCGGAGGTCTCGAGGCCGCCGAGATTGCGGTCGCCGCTCCTCGGAAAGCGGTCGTTGGTGAACACGGTGTGCGCCGCGAGCATGCAGAAGTCGCCGATCGCGACCTCGGCGCAGATGTAGACCACCGCGTTGATCTTGACGTAGTTGCCGATGACCACGTCGTAGGCGATGTACGACTTCTCGCCGACGATGCAGTCGTGGCCGATCCGGGCGCCGCGGCGGATGTGGACGCCGTCCCAGACGCGGGTGCCCTCGCCGAGCACGACGCCCTCCTCGACCAGGGCGGTCGGGTGGACCCGCGCGGGCCGCGACACCCCGCTCATGCCTGCGGCTCGACCTTGAGCCAGTTGTCGCGGCCGGCGGAGCGGTAGGCGGTCTCGACCACCTGCACCGACGCCAGCGAGTCCTCGGCGGTGATCACCGGCGCCTCGCGTCCCTTGAGGCAGCCGATGAAGTTCGACAGCTGCCGGGCGAAGGCCTTGAGCTTGTCGTAGCCGGTGCCGAACGGCACCCACTTCGAGGAGCCGTCCTGGCGGTACTTCGAGCCGCTCCATCCCACCTGGAGCGTCCCCTCGGAGCCGAAGACCTGCACGTAGTGCGGGGTCTCCTTGGTGATGCTCCACGACAGGTCGAAGGTGCCGATGACCCCCCCCTGGGTGAGGAACTGCACCCGCACGGTGTCCTCGACGTCGATCCCCTGCGCCGGCGGCCCGGTCTGCGCCTGCACGTCCTGGATCGGGCCGAGCAGGTAGCGGGCGATGTCGGCCGAGTGCGAGCCGTTGTCTATGAGCACGCCGCCGCCCGAGACGTCCTTCTGCGCGTTCCAGCGGTCGCCCATGGCGATCTTGCTGCAGAAGGTGTTCTCGTACATCACGATGCGCCCGAGGATACCCGACTCGACGATCGCCTTCGTCTTGATGATGTCGTCGACGTAGCGGAACTTCGACGCCATCATGAGCAGCAAGTCGCGCTCGCGGCTCAGCCGGACGAGATCGCGGGCGTCGGCGGAGGCGATGGTCAGCGGCTTCTCGCACAGCACGTGCACGCCGCGCTCGAGGAAGTGCCGGGCGATGGTGTGATGCAGGATCGGCGGGGTGCAGATGATGACCGCGTCGACCTGCCCGGGTATCGCCGGGTCGGCGTAGTCCTCGTACAGCGCGCACCTGAATTCCTCGGCGACCGCCTGGCCGGCCGCCTTGCGGCTCTCGACCGCCAGGACCAGCCGCGCCTCGGGAAGCGTCGCCAGGGCCTGCAGGTGCGACTGGGCGATGCGGCCGCAGCCGACGATCCCGAACCGCACGGCGTCGCCCCTGCCCACCTTCCTCACGGCCGCCTCCTTCACGGCCGCCTCGCCATGACCCGACGCCCCGGTGGCGGCGCGCGCGGCGGTCATGACAGGTCCGCCGCGGCCTGGCCGATGGCGTCGGCGATGAAGTCGACGTGCACCCCGGTGTACTTCTCGTTCCACGGCAGGACCACGACCCCCGCCAGCGCCTCGACCGCGCCCGGCGTGTCTTCCTTCGAGTAGCGGATCTCGGGGTCGCCCTGGCGGTGCGCGCCGACGAACGGGAAGCGGCTGGCTCCGAAAGTGCGCTGGTCGCGCAGGATCTCGCACTCGAACGCCAGCTTCTGGATGTAGCGCGGCGCCGAGAAGATGCCCGACTCCCTGAGCTTCGCCCCCATGGCGTCGGCGCCGCCGCGGATGACCCTGGTGTCGATCCGCAGCGGGTATTTCCAGTAGACCGGGCGGCCGCCGCCGGTAATCCTGGGGGCCGCGACGCCGCGCACGCCGGCGATCCGCTTCGTCAGGCTGTCGGCCATCTCGACCCGCCGGCGCACCATCTCCGGCAGCCGCTCGAACTGCGCCAGCGCCACGGCGCCGGCCAGCTCGGTCATGCGGTAGTTGAGCGCCAGGAAATAGTGATCCGGCTTCGGGTCGCCGTAGCCCCAGGCCTTGTCGATGAACAGCCGGGCGCGGCGCGCCAGCCTTTCATCCGTCGCCACGACCATCCCGCCCTCGCCGGCGGTCATGTGCTTGGTCTGCTGCAGGCTGAAGCAGCCGAGGTCGCCGATGGTGCCGACGTGGCGCCCCTTGTAGGTGGCGCCGTACGCCTGGGCGCAGTCCTCGATGAGCCGGAGGCCCCGGCGTCGGCACAGGTCGACGATCGGGTCCATGTCGCAGGGGTTGCCGAACAGGTGGGTGACCATCACGGCCTTCGTGCGGCGGGTGATCCTTCTTTCGATGGTCGCCGCGGTCAGGTTGTAGGTCAGCGGGTCGACGTCGGCGAACACCGGGATCGCGGTCTGGTACAGGATCGGCGTGATCGCCCCCATGTCGGTAATCGGCGTCGTGATGATCTCGTCCCCCGGCTCCGGGTCGACCGCGGCGACCGCGGCGTGGATGGCGGCGGTGCCGGATGTGGCGGTGCGGCAGAACGGCACCCCGAGCGATGCCGCGAATCGGGCCTCGAACTCGCGCACCACGGTCCCCCTGGTGCAGTTCAGGGTGCCCGAGGCGATGACGCGCTTCAGGTACTCGATCTCTTCGGCGCCGAACGACCGGCCGGTGATGTCGGCGTCCGACGGCAGCGTGATCGTGGTCCTGGTCTCGCTCATGAATGGCCTCCGCGTGCGGCCGCGTCCCCGGGGCGCGAACCTGATGTGTGGGCCGCCAGGGTATCAGCGGCGGCGCGGAACTCCCCGGGACGCTCCCCGAGTCCGAACGCGTGCAGCACCGCCTGACGAATCCGGGCGCTGGCCCGGCCGTCCCCGAACGGGTTCGGACAGGGAGGCGCGCCGGGGCGTTCCGTCGATCTCTCGAGATGACGCCGGAGATGCTCCAGGACGACCTCCGGCCGCGTGCCGACCAGCATGTTACTCCCGCACCCCACGCCTTCGGGCCGCTCGGTCGTCTCGCGCGCCACCAGGACCGGCACCCCCAGGGTCGGGGCCTCCTCCTGGATCCCGCCCGAGTCGGTGAGGATGACCCGCGCCCGGGCGAGCAGGCCGACGAAGGGAATGTAGGGCAGCGGATCGAGCAGGTGCACGTTCGGCAACCCTCCCAGGAGCCGCCGGGCCGGCCCCTGGACGTTCGGGTTGCGGTGCACGGGGTAGACGAACCGCGCCAGCGGGAACTCGCGGGCCGCCGTCGCGATCGCCTGCAGGACACCTTCGAAGGGCGAGGACGCCGCGGCGCCGCCGCCGGCCCCCGCCGTCGGCGCCGTGCCCGCCGCGGTCGCGGCGAGCCAGCTCTCGCGCCGGTGCAGGGTGATCAGGACCAGCGGCTCCCCGTCCCGCAGCGCAACCCCGGGCACCCGGTGCGCCTCGAGGAGCTCGGGGCGCTCGAGGGTCTCGAGCAGGCTGTCGATGACCGTGTTGCCGGTGATCACGATCGCCTCGCGCGGCACCCCCTCGCGCACGAGGTTGCCGGCGCCGAAGGCCGTCGCCGCCAGGTGCAGGTCGGCGACCGTGCTCAGCATGCGGCGATTGGCCTCCTCGGGGTAGGGGTGGAAGCGGTTGAAGCTCCGCAACCCCGCCTCGACGTGGCCGACGAGGATGCGGCGATGGAAGGCGGCGAGACCGGCCGAGAAGGCGCTCGTCGTGTCACCCTGCACCAGGACGATCGACGGCCGGACGTCGGTGTACAGCCTCTCGAGCAGGGGGATGACCCGGCAGACGATCTCGTTGAGCGACTGGTCGGGCCGCATGATGTCGAGGTCATGATCGGGCGCGATCCCGAACGGCCCGAGGATCTGGTCGACCATCTCGCGATGCTGCCCGGTCGTGGCGACCAGGACCTCGAGGCGCGGCTCCGTCCTGAGCGCCCGGATCACCGGGAACAGCTTGATCGCCTCGGGACGGGTCCCGAGGATCAGAAGCACCCGCGGGCGATCAGCCACCGGCCCGCTCCTCCTGGAACCGCCGCGGCGCCCGCGCCGGCTGCGCCGCGACGGCGCGCGCGTGCTGCTCGAGGGTGACCACCTCGAACGACGCCTTGAGCGTCTCGAGCCCGGCGTCGACGAACTCGATCTTCGCGGCCGTCGGCAGGTCCATACCGGGGAAGAACGCCAGCTCGCGCACCACGTCGCAACCGAGGAAGTCGAGGGGGTGGAGCAGGAACGACGGCGTCACGCCGCCCAGGCGGCACAGGCGGAGGGACAGCGCCAGGTGCGCCCGCGCCGCGAGCCGCGAGTACTTCGACAGGTACAGCAGGTAGCTCATGTGGAACGGCACGCGCAGGACCGGCATGGTGGTGACCGGGATCTCGACCAGCGCCTTGCCGTCCACCGACCAGGTGTAGGGCCTTATCGGCTGCAGGCCGTCGCGGAACGAGCCGAACAGGCTTTTCCGTTTGGCGCGCTCCCCGGCGGGCATGCCGCGGCTCTTCCAGAAGTAGTACGCCCGCGCCAGCGGGCCGAGAAAGGTCGGCAGTGTGCTGCAGTCGTAGAGGTACCCCCTGTCCACCAGCACCCGCAGCGTGTCGGGGCTGAGGCTGTAGCCCGGGCCGCGGAAGCCGATGGCGCGGCGGCCGGTGGCGCGCTCGATCGCCTCCTCGGCGCGCCGCAGCTCCTCCTCGATCTGCGGGCGCGAGTACAGGTGCAGCCACGGCTCGTGGTGGAACGAGTGGTTGCCGATCTCGTGGCCGGCGTCGGCGAGGGCGCGCAACGGAGCGGCGTTCTTCGCGAGGACCGCGTCCTGGCCGACCACGAAGATGGTGGCCCTGAGGCCGTGGCGCCGCAGCCTTTCGACAATCAGCGGCGCCAGCGGCTCGAGGTACGACGGGTGCGTCTCCCAGCCGCGGTCGCCGTGGATCTTCATGTACGACCAGAGGTTGTCGAGATCGATCCCGAGGCTCAGGAGGGGGCGCCGGCTCATGACCTCTCGATCCCCGGGGCGCCGGCGGCGGCCGGGGCGCCGCCGCGCAAGCGCAGGACGGCGAGCTCGCGCAGCAGGCCCAGGTGGCTGCCGATCGTCCGGGCTATCTTCATCTTCGACTCGCCGAACAGGCGCGACTCGAGGGTGTTCGGGTACTCGACCACCCGGCCGCCCCTGAGCCGCAGGCGGATCAGGATCTCGGCGACGCCCAGGAAGCCGCCGTGCCTGATCGCCAGCCCCTCGACCGCCGCCTTGCGGTAGACGCGGAAGCAGCTGGTGTAGGTGTGGATCGACCGGCCGAGCAGGGCGCTGTACATGCGCGACAGGGTGCGCGACAGGAACAGCCGCCACGGCGGGATGTTGAACACCCTCCCCTCGGGGTGGTACGGCGACGCGGTGACCAGATCGGCCCCCTCGATCATCGGGATCATCGCCTCGAGGTCGTTCGGATCGTAGGAGCAGTCGCAGTCGATCGAGGCCACGATGTCGGTCGGGGCGTTGCGGATGCCGGTGAGGATCGCCGCCGCGACGCCGCTGTTGCGCTCGTGCCTCAGGACACGGCAGTCGGGGAAGTCGGCGAAGCGCTCATGAAGCCTGTCCCAGGTGGCGTCGCTGCTGCCGTCGTCCACCAGGTTGAAGTGGATGCGGTAGCGCGCCCCCAGGCGCCGGCGCAGGTCGAGGAGCGTGCCGCGCATGTACGGGATGTTGGCCTCCTCGTTGTAGAGCGGCACCACCAGCGTGATCGGCCGGCGGTCGCCCGCCGGCGCAGGCTCAGGCTCGGCGGCGCGGATCTCCATCGGGCGGGCGGCGGCCGCGCCGTTCTCGGGCCGGGCGCGCCACTCCAGACCGAGATAGTCGCCGATCGGCTGGAAGCGGTAGCGCCGCAAGTACTCGCGGAAGACATCGCGCGTCTTGCCCAGCTGCCGGTACTGCCTGATGCGCTGCAGCCTGGAGATGCCGCGGATCTGCGGCTGGTCGCGATCCATCTCCCAGGGCATGAAGTAGAAGACGATCGGCGTCGGCCGCGTGCGGTCCCACCACGACACCGCCTCGCGCATCAACGCGTGCGGGAACTGCCGCAGGTAGTTGCCGCCCGAGATCGCCACCCGCAGCCCGAGGAGGCTCACGGTCGAGACCGGCAGCACCCGGATCGACTGGTTGGTGACCGAGTGGCGGTGCTGGTGCGCCTCGAACCAGCGCGGATCGCGGGCGAAGCGGCGCAGGATCGGGTTGACGCTCGAGTCGTAGAGGTACCCCTCCTCGACCAGGACGTCGATGACCCAGAGCTCCTCGGGCCGCATGATCCAGCGCGGGTGGCGGTAGCCGACGATGCGGTTCGAGCCCGCCGCCTCGAGCGCCTCCCTGGCGCGCTGCAGCTCCTCGCGCAGCTCCTGGGGATGCGGCAGCGTCCCTTTGACCCCGCCGCGCGGCCAGTAGCCGCGGCTGGCGATCTCGTGGCCGCGGTCGCGGATCATCCGGACGATTTCGGGCTGGCGCTCGGCGATCCAGCCGAGGACGAAGAAGGTCGCCGTCACCTGGTGCTCCGCCAGCAGGTCGAGGACCTCGCGCAGGCTGTTCTCGAGGCGCGACTCGATGCGGGTCCAGTGTTTGCGGGCGACCACCCCGTCCAGGGAGGCGCCGTGGAAATAGTCCTCGACGGAGACCGTCAGGATGTGCGTGCGGGGATGCGTGGCGGCCATCTTCTTATTGATACGGGCCGGATCACGACCGGTCAAGGCGCCCGCGGGCGGCCGGCCGATGCAAGATTGTAAGCGTGCCCCCCGGGCCCGAGGCCCCCCTTCAGGCGGCGTGTGCGGCGGACAGCCGCCGTATATTAGCCGAAAGACCGACCTCTCCGGTCAAACCGGGTGCCGCCAGCCCGGCCTTCGCCCCGTCGCGAGCATCGAGGCGGTCAGCCACCCGATCCCCGGCCCCGCCGGCCGGACGACGATTTCATGCAGGCCGGCGCGCCCGAGGACGGCCCGCCAGGCCCGCCGGCCGAATCCCCAGCGGTGCACCACCGCCGGGTCGGGGAACCAGGGAACGACCCCGCGGACCCGGAGGGCGGCGCGTTTCACCGCGGCGTGCAGGGCGCCGTTCCGGCCGCGCGCCAGGACGAGCCCTCCCGGGGCGAGGTGCGGCCCGACTGCGCGGAGCGCCCCGAGCGGGTCGTCCACCTGGTCGAGGACGTCCCAGAAGGTCACGAGATCCCACGGCCCCGCAGGGGGCGCCACGTCGAGGATCGAGCCCGGCACGACCTCGATGTCGAGCGCGCCGGCGGCCGCGGCGGCGCGCGGATCGATCTCGACACCCGCCACCCGCGCGCCGTCCCGCCGCGCTGCGGCGAGAAAGGCCCCGGCGCCGCAGCCGACGTCGAGAACCGCCCGCGGAGCGCCGCCGGCGCCCGCCGCCAGGCGCCGCGCCAGCCGCCAGTGCGCCGTGGCGCGCGCATCCCCGCCCCCCTCGCTGGCCCGCGCCGCATCACGGTAGCGCTCCTCCTCGACCCGGCGCGACGGCGAGCGGTCGTTCAGGACGGCGCCGCAACCGGAGCACGAGCGCAGCGATGTCCAGGGCAGGCGCGCCGACCAGGCGATGGCGCCGCAGGCGGGGCAGGCCGGCGCGTCGGCGGCGGCCCCGGTGCCGGCCTGCCCGCCCGCCGGCGCCGGCCGTCGTGGTGACGCGATCGCGGCGCGCATGATCACAAGATAGGTCGCGGGACCCGCGGGCGCACCCGCGGCGGCGGCGCGGCGCGGTGCCGCGGCGCGGTTGACAGTGCCGGGGGCGCTCCCTATCCTCGCCGCCATGTCGGACGAGACACGCCCTCCCTTCGACACGGCGTTCCCGGCGGTCTTCCTCGTCAGCATGTCGGTCATCCTCCTCGAGCTGGCGCTGACGCGGTTGTTCTCGGCGACGATGCACTATCACTATGCCTTCATGACGATCTCGCTTGCCCTGTTCGGATCGGGCGCCGCGGGCGTGGCGCTGTACCTGGCGCGCGAACGCCTGACCGGCGCCTCCGGCGGGCCGCTGGGGCTGGCGTCGCGCGCCGCGTCGGCGGGCGCGCCGGCCGCGATCGCGGCCCTGCTCGTCGCCCTGTACGCGCCGCCCGGCCGGGGCGGCGGGGCGGACGTGGCGCGCTTCGCCCTCCTCTACGCCGCCTGCGCGGCGCCGTTCTTCCTGCTCGGCTCGGCGATCGCCCTGGCGATCGTGGCGCGCGGCGCGGTCATCGGCCGCCTCTATCTCTTCGACCTGGGAGGCGCCGCCGCCGGCTGCCTGCTGCTGGTGCCCCTCCTCGACGCCGGCGGCGGGGTCAACACGATCCTGTGCGTTCCGATCCTCGCGTCGGCGGGCGCGCTTCTGTTCGCCCTGGCGCCCCGGCAGGCGCCGGCCGCGGCGCCGGCGACCCTGCTGCCGGCCGCGGGCGCCGGGCCGCCGCTCCTGATCGGCCTCGCCTGCGTCGCGCTGTTCGTCGGCAACGGCCTGAGCGGCCTCATCGACGTGCGCCGGGCGAAGGGCGCGGCCGAAACGGACATCGTGTTCGCGCGCTGGAACTCCTTCTCGCGCGTCACGGTGGCGCGCACCGGCGGCCAGGCGCTCGAGATCCGCATCGACGCCGATGCCGCCACCGCCATCACCCGGGGGGCCGGCGAAAGCGGCCTGCATTCCGAGCGCCGCGGCCGCCTCGCGGCGCTCCCCTTTCTCCTCAAGGAGAAGCCGGACGTCCTGGTGATGGGTCCGGGCGGCGGCGACGAGGTGCTGGTGGCGCGCCTCTTCGGGGCCCGCGCCGTGACCGCCGTCGAGGTGAACCCGATCATCGCCCTCGACATCATGTCGTCCGAGCCGTTCAGGAGCTACGCGGGCGGTATCTACCAGCAGCCGGAGGTGCGTCTGGTGGTCGACGACGCCCGCAGCTTCATCCGGCGATCGACGGGGCGTCACGACATCATCGTGGCGACGATGGTCGACACCTGGGCCTCGACGGCGGCCGGCGCCTTCGCGCTCACCGAGAACCACCTGTACACGGTCGAGGCGTTCCGCGACTACCACCGCCGGCTCGCGGACGACGGCATCCTGTCGTTCACGCGCTGGTACTTCGAGCCGCCCGACCAGATGCTGCGCCTGGTGTCGCTGGCGCGCGCCATGATGCAGCGCGAGGGCATCGCGGCGCCGGAGCGCCGCCTGGTGGTCGTGCGCGACCGGCTGCTCGCCGACCCGCGCACCCCCGCCTGCCTGCTGCTCAAGAAGTCGCCGTTCAGCGACGAGGAGATCGCCACCCTCGAGGGCTTCGCCCGGATGCGCGACTACGATCTCCTGTACACGCCGCGCACCCGGCCGGAGAACGACTTCACCCGGCTGATCACCGCCGCCAACCCGGCGGCCGTCTGGCGCTCGTACCCGACCAACATCGCGCCGCCCGGCGACGACAGCCCCTTCTTCTTTAATACCATGCGCCCGCGCGACCTGTTCTCGTCGGCGGAGCGCGCCGCCGAGTGGCGCAAGACCAACCAGGGGACGGTCGTGCTCGTCGTCCTGGGCGGCGTCGCCGCCCTGATGGTCGCCCTGTTCATCGTCGGCCCGCTGGCCGTCGCGAAGCGGCGCGATCTCGCCGGTATCGGCGCCGACGGCATCCGCTTCCTGCTCTACTTCGCCGGCCTGGGCGCCGGCTTCATCCTGATCGAGATCGCGCTCGTGCAGCGGTTCATCCTGCTGCTCGGACCGCCGGTCTATGCGCTGACTGTCGTCCTGTTCTCGGTGCTGGCTTTCGGCGCCGCCGGCAGCGGGCTGACGACGCGCATCCCCGGGCCGCGCCTGGACACGGCGCTGGGTGCCATCCTCCTCGCGGTGGCGGCGGGGGCGGCCCTGTACGCCGCCGCCCTGCCGGCGGTCATCGACCTCCTGGTCCCGCTGGCGCGGCCGGCGCGCATCGCCGCGGCGGCGGCGCTGGCGGCGCCGCTCGCCCTCCTGATGGGGATGCCGATGCCGGCGGGCCTGCGGCTGCTGCGCCGCGAGGCGCCGGCGATCATCCCGTGGGCGTGGGGCCTGAACGGCGCCGCCTCGGTCCTCGGGTCGATCATGGCGCTCGTGATCGCCCTCGTCTCCGGCTTCACGGTCGCGCTCGCGGCCGGTGCTGTGCTCTACCTCGGCGCCTGGGCGGCGCTCCGGAGGATCAGGTTCTCGTCCGGACCCGCGCCAGGTTGACCACCGCGACCCCGCCGAGGATGACGCAGGTCCCGATCGCCATGCGGCCGTCGAGCGGCTCGGCGAGCATCAACCAGCCGAGGAATACGGCGATCACCGGGTTGACGTAGGCGTAGGTCGACACCTTCACCACCGGCACGTGCGACAGCAGCCACATGTAGGCCGAGTACCCCAGAAGCGATCCGGCGACGACGAGCCAGGCGATCGCCAGCGCCCCGCCGGCCGACGGGCGGAAGCGCGGCGCCTCGCCCAGGAGAAGCCCCAGGAGGCACAGCGCCCCCCCGGCGATCAGCATCTCGAGCGCCACCGCCATGAGCGGGGCGACGTCGCGGACGCGGTGCTTCGAGTAGATCGATCCGGCGGCCCAGCACAGGTTGGCCCCCAGGAGCGCCACCTCGCCGCGCATCTCCCACGGGCCCGCGAAACCGGTCGCCGCCAGCTTCGGCCAGGTCAGGATCAGCATCCCGGCGAAGCCGATGAACAGACCGGCGACGCCGAGCGCCGTGACCCGTTCGCCGTCGCGGCGCAGCGACTCGAGGATGACCATGAAGAACGGCAGGTTGGCGACGATCACCGCCGCCATCCCCGAGGTCACGGTCATCTCGGCCACGGTCACGAGCAGGTTGCCGCCGAACAGCAGGAGCATTCCGGTGAGGGCGATCGGGCCGATCATCGCGCGGGGCGGCAACGGCACCCGCCGCCAGAGCAGGATGGCGAACAGGATGATCCCGGCCGTCAGGAAGCGGGTCCCCGCCATGAGCGCCGGGGGCAGCTCGCGCACGCCGTAGCGGATCGCGAGGTAGGTCGAGCCCCACAAGACGTAGACGGCCGCGAAGTTGAGCGTGACCAGGAGGGCGTGGCGCCGCCCGGCGGCGACGCTCACGGGAGGGGGCTCGGGGCGGGTGCTACGCGCATGACGGCCGGCGATTGTAGCACCCGCGACGCGCCGCCCCGCACGGGTCGTGTAGAATGAGCGGTGATGTTTCCCTCCCGAGTCTACAAATGGCCCGCCCTCCTGGTCGTGATGCGCCACGCGGAGAGCGAAGCCAACTACCACCGCGAGTACCTCGAGAAGATCGACAGCCCGGCCACGCACATCGAGATCGGCGCCCGCGACGTCGACGTGCCGCTCACCGGGCGCGGCCGCGACCAGGCGCGCGCCGCCGGTCTTCATCTGAAGTCGGAGCACGCGCCGTTCGACGTGGTCTACGTGTCGCCGTACCGGCGCACGCGCGACACGGCGCGGGCCGCCGTCGAGGCGCTCGAGCCGCGCCCGGCCGAGGTCGTCGAGGAGCGCCTGCGCGAGAGGGAGTTCGGCGTCCTCGAGGGGCTCACCAGGCGCGGCGTGCGCGAGCTGCACCCCGGGGAGCAGGAGCGGCGGCTGAAGGTCGGCAAGTACTACTACCGTCCGCCGGGCGGCGAGTCGTACCCGGACGTCAATCTCCGGGTGCACTCCTTCCTCGGGACCCTGGTGCGCGAGAATGCCGGCCAGCGCGTATTGGTCGTGACCCACAGCGTCGTCGTGCTGTCGTTTCGCCGGCTCCTCGAGCGTCTCGAGGAGGACAAGGTGCTCGACCTCGACCGGCACGACGAGCCCAGGAACGCCTCCCTGTCGGTGTACGAGAGCGTCGCCGGCGAGACCGCGGGCAGCGGCCTCCGGCTCGCGGAGTGGAACATGATCCCCTGGCGGGCGCCCGCCGACCGCGAGCCGGCGCGTGCGTGAGGAGGCCACATGAGTGACCGACCGGTCCTGTACGTCGGCGAGAAGAACATCTCCTCCTGGTCGATGCGCGCCTGGGTGGCGATGACCCACAAAAGAGTCCCCTTCGAGGAGCGCGCCATCGCGCTGCGCGGGGACCCCGATCGGGCGCGCCGCCGCCAGGTGTCGCCGACCGGCAGGGTGCCGGTGCTGCACCACGCCGGCCTCGTCATCCCCGACTCGCTCGCGATCATCGAATACATCGAAGAGACATTCCCCGCGCCCGCCCACCCGGCGCTCTGGCCCGCCGACACGGGTGACCGCGCCCACGCCCGCTGGCTGGCCGCCGCCATGCACTCCGGCTTCATGAAGATCCGCGAGGGGATGTCGTTCAACACCTGCTTCCTGACGCAGCGCCCGGCGCCCCCGGCGGCGGCGCTGGCCGAGGCGGCCGAGATGCTAGCGCTGCTCGAGGCGGCGCTGGCGTCCCGGAAGCCCGGGGCGGGCGCCTTCCTGTGCGGCGAATTCGGCGCGGCCGACATCATGTACGCGCCGGCCATGGTGCGCCTGACCGCCTATGAAGTCCCGACCGGTGCGGTCCCGCGGGCGGCGGCCTGGATGCGCGCCGTTCTCGCCCACCAGGCGGTGCGATCGTGGCTCGACGCGGCCCGGGCCCTGCCGCCGGCGGAGACCTACTGATGCCGTCGGAGCGGGCGATACGCATCGAGGCCGACGGCGTCCGCCTCTACGCGATCCTGAACGACGGCCCGGTGGCCGCCGCGATCTGGGAGGCCCTGCCGCTCGAGGGGCGCGCCCGGATCCGGCCGGGCGAGGTGGGGTTCGACGCCGCGGTGCGCTGCGATCCGATCCTGCCGCCGCGCGGCGAGGTGAAGAGCGGCGACCTCGCCTGGCGCGCCGAGGGGCCGGGAGTGGCGCTGTTCCACGCCGCCGCCGAGCCGGGCGCGCCGCCGCGGCCGATCGCCGCCGTCCCGCCGGTGCAGATCTTCGGCCGCATCACCGGCGACGCCACGCGGCTGGCGCGGGTGCGCGACGGCGCCCGCGTGCGCCTCACCGCCCTTGAAGGATGATCCGGACGGCCCGCCGGAGCGCCGGCTCTACCACGAGTAGTTGACCCGGTAGGTCACCACCTTCTCGCCGTCCGGCGGGACCTTGACCCTGAACTCGACCGTGCGCGCGTCCTTCGTGTCGTAGGGATCGGACGCCACGGCGATCTTCCAACCGGTCCAGCGGTACAGGTGCTCGACGATGCGCACCTCGACCGCCTCCTTCTTGTGGTTGCGGACGCGGATCTCGAACGCCTCGGTCGCCGTCTCCCGGCTGGAGTCGACCTTGAAGTCGGTCTGGCGCCGCTCCCCCTTCAGATCGAAGGCGTTGCCGAGGTACAGGCGCACGGTTTCGTCGGCCGGCGTGTGATCGATGGTGTTCTCGCCGATGAATTCGCGGCTGCCGTCGCTGTCGGCGCGGTACAGCTTCATGGTGCCGCGCGGCAGTGGTATCCCGAGGCCCGCCGCCTTGCTGTTCCTGAACTCGACCATGGTGAAGACGTCGGTGTTCCCCTGCGCGCCATACTGCGGATTGACCCGCATCGCCTCGGCGTCCCAGCCGCCGTACGCGGCCATCCGGGCCCCGTCGTAGACGTACAGGCGCAGCCCGGGCACGGCGTCGGCGCGGCAGAACTCGACCTGCTTGATCTCGCGCTCGCGCAGCGTGGTCGGCTCGGTGAGGGTGTACAGGTGGTACTCGTCGAAGGCCTTCTCCGTGACCGCCGGCCCCGGGGCCATGTCCGCCTCCATGGCCATCGTCTTCATCATCGCCCGGCCGGCAGCGCCCTGGCGCACCTTGCTGACCTCGCCGGCCATCAGCTTGACCCTGGCGTCCCGGAACTCCGCGCCGCTGCCGTTCTCCATCGTGACCCAGCCGACGAGGTCGAAGTCGTCCCCCTTCTCGGGGGCCACCAGGTTGTAGGTCGCCTCCCAGCGCAGGCCGCCGGTGAGGTACGACACCTCGACATCCCGCTTTCCGCCGCGTTCGGCCCACAGTCTCCAGAGGAGCGTCGGGCGCAGGATGGCGTCGTCGCCGAGATCGTCGAACAGCGGCTGCCCCGGCAGGTCGAAGAGGACGCGGCCGTCGATCTCGACGATCGGCGACAGCGCCGCGCCCTCGACGCCGAACGGCTGCATGCCGCGCGCCATCCGCCACTCCGGGACCGATCCGCCGTAGCCGGCGCGGACGAGCTTCGCGGTGGTGACCTCGACCGCGCCGGTGGCCGGATTGACCGAACGGAAGCGCAGCGTCGTCCCCTCCGATCGCCGCAGCATCGCCGCCTCGCTCAGTGGATCGGCCTCGTAGTTCTGCTCGAGGATCCTGAGGCCGCCGGGGCTCCGGCGGTCGCGCAGCACGACCGAGTCGGGCTCGAGAAGCGCGGTGACGTCGCTGAAGCGCACCTCGCCGATCCCCTGCTTCAGATCGAGCGTGCGGGTCTCCTTGATCAACGCGAAATCGCTGTTGTAAATCGTCAGCAGCACCTCGCCGGCGCGCGCGGCGCCCGCCGGCAGGGCGGCCGACAGGGCCGCGGCGGCGACGCGGCTCAGGATCCGGGCGCGGGCACGGACGTTGGAACTCATGGCGGAGTCTCCCCGGCGGCCATCCGAAAGGATACGCTGCCGCCGCGGCGCAAGAATATCAGAGGAGCCACGCACCGCCGATCGGCGCCGACACCCTCCGGGTCTAGGATCGCAGCAGGCGGAGCAGCGCCTCCTCGTCGAAGCCGGCGACCAGGGCGGCCCCCCTGATCGTGAGGGGCCGGCGGATCAGGTTCGGCTCCTGCGCCATCAGGCGGACGGTCGCGCGCGGCGACGGCGGCCTCTCCTTCATGTTCAGCTTCCGGTACGTTTCGTTGCGGGTGTTGAGGAAACCGCGCGGGTCGCGGCCGCGGAAGAGAGCCTCAAGCTCGGCCGCGCTCAGGGGATCGCGTCCGAGATCGCGCTCGACCATGTCGGCTTTCCTGGCGAGCAAGAAACCTCTTGCCCGGCGACAGGTCGTTCAGGTGGCCTTGTGGTAGAAGGTCAGGGGTGCCGGCATCGCCGCCTCCGTCGCCGCGCAGTGTAGCACCGCGCCGGCGCCGCGCCGGCGCCGCGCCGGCTACTTCGCGAGCCCCTTCTCGATCCAGCCGGCCAGCTCGCTCATGCCGAACGGCTTCGGAAGCAGGCCCATCGCGCCTTCCGCGATCGCCTGCTGCGCCTGGCGGTGGTGGGTCGACCCGGAGCACAGGAGCACGCGCGCCGCGCGGTTCATGCCGGTGATCCGGCGGAAGGTCTCGAGGCCCCCGAGGCGCGGCATGACGAGGTCGACGACCACGAGGTCAATCTTCCCCCACTCCTGCCGGTAGATCTCGAGCGCCTCGACGCCGTCCCGGGCGGTGATCACCTCGTACCCGCGGCTCTTCAGCATCTCCGCCATCATCTCGCGCAGGACCTGCTCGTCGTCGACGACCAGGATGCGCCCCCTGGCCTCCCCGGTGAACGGGCAGGTCCTGAGCCACGGAAGGGTCTCGGGGAGCACGCCATGCCCGCCGGCATCGGCAACGGCGCCGCCCCCGGCGGCCGCGGACGGGGCGCCCGGCGACATGCCGGGCACGGCCCCGTCGGCGCCCGCCGGCGCGCCGGACTCCGGCGGCGCCGCCGCCTCGCCCGGCGGGCCGGTCGCCGTGGCGAACGCCATACCACCCCCGCGGTCCTGCGAATGCGCCGCCGCACCCGGGGCCGGCACGGGCGCGGCGCCGGTTTCCAGGACCGCCGCCCGCACAGCACCGTCGGCCGCCGGCGCGCGCCCGCCCATTCCGCTCGCCACCGGCAGGTAGAGCCGCGCCGCCGTGCCGATGCCCGGGGCGCTCGACAGGGCGATGTGCCCGCCGTGATCGCGGATGATGTCCTGGGCGACCGTCAGCCCGAGACCGCTCCCCTGGGTGACCGGCTTGGTGCTGTAGAACGGCTCGAAGGCGTGCTCCAGCACCTCGGCCGGCATGCCGAAGCCGTTGTCGCTGACGACCAGCGAGATGTAGTCGCCCGGCGCCAGCCCCGGCAGCGCCGCCACGGCGCCGGCGTCCAGGTGCCCGGCGCGCGTCTCGAAGACCACCCGCCCGCCGTCCGGCATCGCGTCGCGGGCGTTGACCGCCAGGTTGAGCAGCACCTGGCGCATCTCGCCGGCGTCGACGACCACGGGAGGGAGATCGGCGGCGCAGCGGCTCTCCAGCACGACGGCCGGATCGAGCGTGCGCGACAGGAGCGCGATGGTCTCGTCGACCAGCATGTTGATGTCGGCGCGCTCGCGGCGGCCGACGCCGCCGCGCGAGAAGGTCAGCAGGCGCCGCACCAGATCGGCGGCCCGGTACGACTGCTCCTCGATCACCGCCGCCTTGTCGTGCACCGGGTTGTGGTCGGGCACGAGGGCGCGGATGTGGCTGGCGTGCCCCATGATGGCGCCGATGGTGTTGTTGAAGTCGCGCTCGAACCCGGAGGCCAGGCAGCCGATCGAGGCGGTCTTCTGAGCCTGGATCAGGATCCCCGGACCGGCGGCCTGCGCCGTTTCCGGTGGCGCCGCCGCCCGCGATCCCCTGGCGCCGCCGGCGGCGGCCTCGCCCCGGTCCACGAACGCGTCGCCCGCGGCGCCGGCCACCTCGGTCGACGCATCGAGGCCGCGGCCGCGCGCCGTCCCACTCCCCTCCATCACGAGCCCCAGAAGGGCGGCGATCGCCGTGAGGGCGTCGCGCACGCTCTCGCCGAAGGCGCCGGCGTAGCGGCTGCCGAGCATCAGGATGCCGCGGGTCTCGCCGCCCGACCGGCACGGCACCAGCGCCACGTGGCGCACGCCGAGGCGGCGCGGCCAGCCGCAGGCGACCGCCGCATCGGAGGCGAGGTCGACGACCGCCACGCCGGCCCCGCGCGGGGCGCTCGCCAGCACCGGATCGTCCTCCGGCCTCTGGTAGAGCCCCTCGATGACGTCACCCGGCAACCGCCGCTGCGACAGCATCCGGAACCCGCCGGTCGCCGCGTCGATCTCGTGCACGCAGGCGACGTGACCTCCTGTCATTTCGAGGATGCGATCGAGCACGGCCGCGGCGCGCGTCTCGGCGTACGGCTCGGCGGCGGCCGCCGCCAGAGCCCCTTCGAGGCCGAGACGCTCCTCGATCGCCCGGCGGCTCTCGGCCCCCAGGCGCTCGACCTGCCACTCGAGGTCGAGCCCGTGCCGCATGAGGTCGGCGACCAGCCGCGCGTTCTGGATCGCCATGCCAACCTGCGAACCGATCGCCCGGACCAGGTCGCGCTCGGCGGTGTCGTAGACGCCCGGGCGGCCGGCGAACAGCTCGAGCACCCCGATCGTGCGGCCGCGCGCCGTGAGCGGCTCGCAGCACATCCGGCCGTACCCGGCCCGGCGCATGACATCGGGGCCGATCCCGGCGGGATCGTCATCGAGGTCGGCGAAGGCCAGCCCCTGGCCCGAGGCCCACACGCGGCCCGGCAGCCCTTCGCCCTGGCGCCAGCACGGCAGCCGGGCGATCGCGAGCCACGCGGGATCGCCCTCGCCGTGCGCGAGGCGCAGGATGTCGTCGCAGGCGTCGTTGGTCTCGACGAGGTAGATGGCGCCGGCGCTGTGGCCGGTCAGCTCGATCGCCTTGCGCAGCGCCGTCGCCACCTGGCGCTCGGCGTCGTGCGACAGGCTGACCGCGGAGACGATTGCCAGTTGCGCCTCGAGCGCGGCGAGGCGCGTCTGGATCGGCGCGCCGTCGCCCGCGGCGGCTGCCGCCGCCTCCGGGGTCCGCGGCCCGCCGCCCTGGGTCACGACCGGCGGAGCGGCGGCCAGCAGGAGGCTCGCGGCCGCCACGCGCACTCGACCGCACTGCTCGGACATCTGCGCCGCGAGGATCTCGGCCAGGATCGCCTGCTCCCCGGCGAACCCCTCCGGGTCGCGCGCCGCCAGCACCAGGGCGCCGGATCGCCTCCCGCCGCTGCCGAGTCCGAGGATCAGGACCGACGAGAAGCCGAGCGCCCGGACCTGCGCCGGAAGCGCCGGCGCCCCCGGCACGGCCCGCGACGCGGCGACGAGGAGCTGCGTCCCGGTGCTGCCGTCGCGCGCGCTCGCGATCGCGCGCTTGAGGGCCTCCGCCAGGCTGTCCATCTCGGCGGCGACCATGGCGCGCCCCTGCAGCCAGCCGAAGCGGATGGGCGGGCGCCCCGCCTCGCCGTCGACCAGCGCCAGGCCGCAATCGATCGCCAGGATCTCGACGATGGCGTTGGTGCCGACGCGCACGACGGCGTCGTCGTTCTCCTCGAGCGCCAGGCTGGCCTGCAGCTCCCGCAGCGACAGAAGGTCGGCCGCCAGCGGGCGGCCGGCGAACGCGGCCGGCATGGCGCCCGCGGCGGCAGCCGCGCCGGCGCCGCCAGCGGCCGCCGCGGTGCTAGAATTTACGTCCTCCCGGGGGGATCGCATGATCGCTGGATGGCCCCGCTTCGACCTCTACGTGATCACCGACTCGGCCCTGCCGCCCGGGCGCTCCCACATCGAGATCGCCAGGGCCGCGCTCGCCGGCGGCGCCGACACGGTGCAGCTGCGCGACAAGGGCGCCGCCGCGCAAAACTTATGCGCCGCGGCCGCGGAAATCCAGCCTCTCGCGCGGAAATTCGGCGCCGTTTTCATCGTCAACGACCGGGTCGACGTCGCCCTCGTCGCCGGCGCCGACGGCGCCCACGTCGGCCCGGACGACCTGCCGGCGCGCGACGCCCGCCGGATCCTCGCCCGCCCCGCCCTCCTGGGGGTCTCCTGCTCCACCCCGGAGGAGGCCCGGCGGGCGGCGAAGGACGGCGCCGATTACGTCGGTGTCGGTCCGATCTTTCCGACCCCCACGAAGCCCGATGCGGGGGAGGCCATCGGCCTCGAACGCCTCGCCGCCGTCGTGGCGGCGGCCGGCATCCCGGTCGTGGCCATCGGCGGGATCGATCACGAAAACGTCGCCGCCGTGATCGGCGCCGGCGCCGCCGGGGCGGCGGTGATCGCCGCCGTGGTCGCGGCCCCCGACATGGCGGCGGCCGCCCGCGCCCTCAAGACCCGCATCCAGGAAGCGCGCCGGGCGCAGGGCGCAGAAGGCGGGCCGCGGTGAGGCGCGCCCTGACGATCGCCGGCTCCGACTCGGGCGGCGGCGCCGGCATCCAGGCCGATCTCAAGACCTTCGCCGCCCTCGGCGTCTACGGCACCACCGCCATCACCGCCGTCACCGCGCAGAACACCGTGGAAGTGACCCGGACCGAGACGATCGACCCGGCGATCGTCGCGGCGCAGATCGAGGCGGTCGCCACCGACATCGGCGTCGACGCGGTCAAGACCGGGATGCTGGCGACGAGCGCGATCGTCGAGGCGGTGGCCGATGCGATCTCGGCCTGCGCGCTGCCGCATCTCGTCGTCGACCCCGTGATGATCAGCAAGAGCGGTGCTGTGCTTCTCGCCGGCGACGCCGTGGCAACGATCGCACGGCGCCTCCTGCCGCTCGCCGAGGTGGTCACGCCGAACCTGCCCGAGGCCGCGCTTCTCGCCGGCTGCCCGGCCGCGACCCTGCCGGAGCGCCGCGAGGCGGCCCGCCGCATCGCCGCCCTCGGTCCGCGCATCGTCGTGGTCAAGGGCGGCCACGCCGACGGCGACGAGGTGGTCGATCTCGTCTACGACGGCCAGCGCTTCCACGAGATCCGCGGAGCGCGCGTCGCGACCCGCAGCACGCACGGAACCGGCTGCACCTTCTCGGCGGCGATCACCGCCGGGCTGGCGCTCGGGCGGACACCGCTCGAGGCGATCGCCGTGGCGCGCGAATACCTGACGGCGGCGCTGCGCGCCGCCCCCGGCATCGGCCGCGGGACCGGGCCGCTGCAGCACTTCCACGCCTTCCGGCCGCCGCCCGGGGCAGGCGCCGGCTGAGCCGGCGCGCGCGTCTACCGAGCGGGCGCGCGGTCGATGACCAGCACGGTGATCTCGGGGGGCACGAGGAACCGCACCGGCAGGATGCTGGTGCCGATGCCGGTGGCGACGAACAGGCGCCGGCCGTTCTCGACGACGAGGCCGGCGGCGTAGCGCTCGCCGTGGATCGACGGCACGATCGGCCGCCCGACGAGCGGGATGCGCACCTGGCCGCCGTGGGTGTGGCCGGCGATTGTCAGGGAAACCGGCGCGGGCACTTCGGGGAAGAGATCGGGGTTGTGGGTCATGAGGAGTACCGGGGCGTCGTCGGTCACCTGCGCCAGCGTGCCGCTGACATCGTGCGGCCCGCGCTGGAGGTCGCTGACGCCGGCCAGCCAGAACGTCGCGTGCCGGCCGTCGCCCGGGTCGAGCCGCACCGCCCGGTCGGAGAGCACGCGGATGCCGGCGCGCTCGAGGGCGCGGGTGATACGCCGGCCGTTGAGCGCGAGGTCGTGGTTGCCGAGGACGGCGTAGACCCCGAGCGGCGCTTTCAGTTCGTGCACGATCCCCTCGATGACCTCCGGGGTGACGTAGCGGCCGCCGATGGTGCCGCGGCAGACGTAGTCGCCGAGCAGAAGGACCAGGTCGGGGTGGACGGCGTTGGTCCGGCGGACCACGTCGCGCAGCCGCTCGGGCCCGTTCCAGGGCGACCCGACGTGGAGGTCGGCGAGGAGCGCCACGCGCAGGGGCGCCCCCTCGGACCAGCCGGGGACGGCGACCGGCCTCTCGACGACGCGCAGGATCGCCGGCTCGACGCCGAAACCCCAGATCGCCGGGAGCAATGCGAGGATCGCGGCGAGCGCGGCGCCGCGGCGGCTCACCGCGGGGCGGCGCCGGCCGCGGCTTCGGGTCTCTCCCGGCGCCAGGCGCGAACGACGCCGTGTTCGGCGATGCGCTCGAAGCCCGGCGGCGGGTTCGGGACGTGCGCGAGCAGCAGCACGGCGTCCGGCTTCATCTCCCGGGCCAGCTTTTCGAGCATGCGCGCCTCGGCGAAGGTCCCGTTGATGCCGAAGTAGAAGATGACATCGTAGCGCGACCAGTCGGCGCGGAAGAAGTCGCCGCGCCGCAGCCGGACGCGCGCGCGCGGGACGGTCGCCGCCAGGCGCGCCAGCGCGTCCCTGGCGACCGCGTGCAGCCGGGCGTCGTACTCGATGCCGGTCGCCTCGGCGCCGAGAACGGCGGCGAGGAAGACGACGCGGCCGTCGCCGCTGCCGAGGTCGAGGAACGTGAGGCCGGGCCGCACCGCGGCGACGACCCCGGCGAGGATGTCGTCGAGGGACGAGGGGTAGAACAGGCCGCGCTCCTCGACCGCCTCGGTGCGCAGGTACTTCATCTGCAGCGCCGGATCCTGGAGCACGTCGTCGGGCGGCGGGCCGGGGTGGCCGGACATCGCCGCCAGCAGATCCGCCGGGTAGGCGGCGAAGCAGGTGTTCTGGATGGTCCGGACCGCCGCGTCGATGTCCGCCGGCGACGGCGCGGCGGAGACCGGTGCCCCGGCCACCTCCGTCCACGCCGCGAGCGCGCCGAACAGCGCGACGGCGCCCGGAACGCGAAGGGGGGACCGGAATCCGGTCCCCCCCTGGTCACGGCGCCGCATGCGGGGCGCGCCGGCGCGCGGGCCGGCGATCCCGGGCGTTCACGAGCAGCCGCTGGTGGCGCCGCAGTTCATGCACTTGTAGCACGCCCCGTTGCGCACCATGATCGAGCCGCAGTCGGGGCAGGGCGGGGCGTCCTCGTCGGGGCGGAAGGCGAACGGCGCATGCGACCCTTCGCCCGCGGACGGGCCGGGCACGAGGGTCACCGGGATCGCCGACGCGGGCCTAAGCGCGCCCGCCGCGGCGCCGCCCGCGGGCGCCGCCTCGACGGACTCGGCCCGGACGTGCACGCCGTTCGCCTCGGCCGCCTCGCGGCCGAGGAACTTCGAGCCAAGGTACCGGAAAATGTAGTCGATGATCGACTTGGCGATCGGGATCTCCGGGTTGTTGGTGAACCCGGAGGGCTCGAAGCGCACGTGGCTGAACTTGTCGACCAGGACGTTGAGCGGCACGCCGTACTGCAGGGCTAGCGACACGGCGGTGGCGAACGAGTCCATGAGGCCGGAGACGACGCTCCCCTCCTTCGCCATCACCAGGAAGATCTCGCCCGGCTTGCCGTCCTCGTACATGCCGACCGTGAGATAGCCGTCGTGGCCGGCGATCGAGAACTTGTGGGTGATCGCCCGGCGCTCGTCGGGAAGGCGCCGGCGCACGGCGCGCGACGGCTCGGCGACGGCGGCCCCCGCGGGCGGCTCGACCCGGACCTTCTCCTTGTCCTTGCCGGTGTTGAGCGGCTGGCTGCGCTTGCAGCCGTCGCGGTAGATCGCGACCGCCTTGAGCCCCAGCTTCCAGGAGTCGATGTAGACCTGCATGATCTCGTCGACGGTGGCGTCGGACGGCACGTTGACCGTCTTCGAGATCGCGCCCGAGATGAACGGCTGCGCCGCGGCCATCATCTTGACGTGCCCGAGGTAGTGGATGCTGCGGCTGCCGCGCTTCGGGCGGAAGGCGCAGTCGAAGACCGGCAGGTGCTGGTCCTTGAGAGGCGGCGCGCCCTCGATGGTCTCGTTCTCGTCGAGGTGCTCGAGGATCTCCTTGACCTGCGCCTCGCCGTACCCCAGGCGCTCGAGCGCCCTGGGGACGGTCTGGTTGACGATCTTGAGCATACCGCCGCCGACCAGCTTCTTGTACTTCACCAGCGCGATGTCGGGCTCGATGCCGGTGGTGTCGCAGTCCATCATGAAGGCGATGGTGCCGGTCGGGGCGAGGACGGTCGCCTGGCCGTTGCGGATGCCGTTGCGGCCGCCGAGGTCGTGCGCCTCGCTCCAGGCGTCACGCGCCGCGGTGTACAGGTCGAGCGGCACGTGCGCCGGGTCGATCTTGGCGACGTGCGACCCGTGCTGCCGGATGACCCTGAGGAACGGCTCGCGGTTGGCCTCGTAGCCGTTGAACGGGCCCATCACCTCGGCGATGCGCGCCGACATGACGTAGGCATGCCCGGTGAGCACCGCCGTGACGGCGCCGGCGTAGTCGCGCCCGGCGTCGGAGTCGTACGCCAGGCCGCGGCTCATCAGGAGCGCGCCGAGGTTGGCGTAGCCGAGACCGAGCGGCCGGTAGTCGTGCGAGTTGCGGGCAATCCGCTCGGTCGGGTACGAGGCGTTGTCGACGATGATCTCCTGCGCCAGGATCGTGGTCTCGATCGCCTTGCGATAGGCCGGGACGTCCAGCTCGCCCTCGGGGGTCGTCAGCTTCATGAGGTTGAGCGACGCCAGGTTGCAGGCCGAGTCGTCGAGGAACATGTACTCCGAGCAATTGTGGACGAGGAGGCCGCCGGCCACGAAGTGGTGTGTTCGCGGCTCCATGAGGTCGAAGACCTCCTCCTCGCCGAGCGGCTCGAGCGACTCGAACGCGTCCGTGAGGGTGTCGCTGTAGGCCGCGACCGCCGCGTTCAGGTCGCGGAGCTTCGCGGCCTTGTCGCTGCGTGGATTGAAGCCGATCCAGCGCTCGAACAGGATGCGCGAGTTGCGGCTGACGCGGAGGGAATGGACCTCCGCCACCTCGCAGGTCATGAGCCCGCCCTTGCCGTCGGGAAGGTCGGCCGTGGTCTTCCCCGCACGCCGGTTCTCGTAGATCTTCGCCTTGATGCCGAAGTTGAGGAGGACCTGCTGCACCTGGCGGAGCATCGCCAGGCTCGTCGAATCGAGCGCCACGTAGGCGGTCTTGCCGTCCGAGAATCCCACCGTCCCGTCGGCGGTGAACAGACCCCGGAGAAGCGCCGCGGTCGAGTCGCGGTCGAGCCGGAAGGCGGCGTCGGCGAGGCGCTTGGCCGCACTCCCCTGATCGAGCACGGCGTAGCGGTCGGCCGGGCCGACGATCTCCCGCGCCGAGGTCGCCACGCGCACGCCGCTGGGGGTCCGGGTCACGCCCGAGATCGTGAGGAAGTCGACGAACTCCTGCAGGAGCGGCTCCTCGTGCGCGCCCATGGTCACGACGACCTGGCCCTGCTCGCCCGTCTTGCAGCCGTCGCCCAGGGCGAGACCGATGAATTCCGCCATCATCGGGGCGATCCGCTCGCTCCCAAAGCGGCCCGGGACCAGCGCGAGCTCGTCACCCGGCTTCAACTGCCCGGAGGGGACATCGCCGCGGTTCACGGTCCAGACCGGGTGGTCCTGCGTCACGCGCAGGGTGAAACCAGAGCGCGTCTTCAGGAGGAAGATCGGCTTCACGCCGGTGCGGAACACCTCGGTCACGGGCGCGGTCTCGCCGTCCTGCGTGACGACGTGGACGACCTCGCGGCCGACGAGATCCCTGATCGACAGCAGCCCCTCGGCAGTCGCGACCAGCGTGTCGCCGGTGACGCACGGATTGCTGGCGTTGATCCGACCGGTGTTGGGGCAGGGGTGCCACGCATTGATCGTGGTGTCGTACTGCATGCCGGGGTCGCCGCACACCCAGGTGGCGTCGGCGATCTGCTTCAGGAGATCGCGCGCCCTGTAGGTGTCGACCGGCTCGCCGGTGGTGACCGCCTTCGTCTGCCAGTCGGCGCCGGCGAGCACCGCCTGCATGAACTCGTCGGTGACGCGCACCGAGTTGTTGGAGTTCTGGAAGAAGATCGACGAGTAGGCGGGGCCGTCGAGCGCCGGGTTGTAGCCGGCGTCGATGAGCGCCCAGGCCTTCTTCTCCTCTTCTTCCTTGCAGCGGATGAACTCGACGATGTCGGGATGGTCGGCGTTCAGAATCACCATCTTGGCGGCGCGCCGCGTCTTGCCGCCCGACTTGATGACCCCGGCGAAGGCGTCGTACCCCTTCATGAAGGAGACCGGGCCCGAGGCGGTGCCGCCGCCGGCCAGCAGCTCCTTGGATGATCGGATCGGCGACAGATTCGTGCCGGTGCCCGAGCCGTACTTGAACAGCATCCCCTCGGTGCGCGCGAGCGTGAGGATCGAGTCCATCGTGTCCTGCACGGAATTGATGAAGCACGCACTCGACTGGGGGCGCGACTCGATTCCGATGTTAAACCACACCGGCGAGTTGAACGACATCTTCTGGTACACGAGCAGGTGCTTCAGCTCGGACTCGAACGCCTGGGCGTCCTCCTCGGCGCGGAAGTACCCCTGCGCGCGGCCCCAGGCGCCGATGGTGCGCACAACCCGTCCGATGAGATGCCTGACGCTGCGCTCGCGCTCCGGGGTCCCCAGCGTGCCGCGGAAGTACTTCGACGCGACGACGTTGGTGGCGGTCTGCGACCAGAACTTCGGCACCTCGACGTCCTTCTGCTCGAAGACAATCTCGCCCTTCTCGTTGGCGATGACGGCGCCTCGCACGTCCCACTCCACCTCGTCGAACGGATCGACCCCGGCGACGCTGAAGTGGCGCTCGATCGGCAGCCCATCGGCCGCCCGGCGCAGGGATAGCGGCGCGGCGAAACCGCCGGGCGACGACGGACGGGAGGCCTTCGCCTTCGGGGCCGATGCGACCTTCCGATCCCTGATTTCGGACTCCTTCTTCATTGCGCCCCCTTCGGATCAGGGGCCGGCGGGCGGCCGGCCGGAACGAGATTGGAATGCCTTGGCGAAAACGGCCCCCGGAGCGCCTGCCAGTGAGGCCCGCGCCCGCGACCGGATGGTTGAATGAGAACCGGGTTCGTTGTCCGGGTCCGGTGGGTCGGCACGCCGGCGTCCCGCCGCCGTCCGGCTCGCCCGTGGCCCGAGCGTCGACACTCTACCCCAACGCGGTCCGAACGTGTCAAGGCCCGCTCCACAAAATGTTGTGGCTCTCCAAGAATATAACCCAATATGCTGAGCATTCTTGACTTACCCTGTGTACCCGCCTGAGGAAATCCTGTGCATGCCGGACGCGGTCGTTATTCCCGTATTTTACACCCGATCCCCGGCGGTCGATCCCCGGCGCGTTGACTCCCCCGGGGCGGCGTTCTATCATCCGCGCGCCTCAGCAGCCGTGCCTCAGCGACACGATCCGCGGAGAGGTGTCCGAGTGGCTTAAGGAGCACGCTTGGAAAGCGTGTGTGGGGGAAACCTCACCGTGGGTTCGAATCCCACCCTCTCCGCCACCGTTGCGACCGGGAGACCGCACCATGAACGGAGCCCTAGTCCGGCTGACCACCCTCCTCGCCCGGGTGTTTCTCGCCCTGATCTTCTTCGTCAGCGCGGCTGGCAAGCTGGCCGACTACGGCGGAACCGTGGGCCACATGACGTCGCAGGGCGTGCCGATGGCGGGGTTCCTCCTCGCCGGCGCGGTGACCTTCGAGATCCTCGGCGGCCTCATGGTGCTGCTCGGCTGGCGGGCGCGCTTCGGTGCCCTGCTCCTCGTGCTCTTCCTGATCCCGACGACGGTGCTGTTCCACGGCTTCTGGGGCTTCACCGGGGCCGAGGGCACCGCCCAGATGCTGCAGTTCCTGAAGAATCTGGCGATCATCGGCGGCCTGCTCATGGTGTGCGCCTACGGATCGGGACCGCTCGGTCTCGACGGTCGAAGGCGGCGATGATCACCCTGCGCCCGGCCGGCGAGCGCGGGCGCACCGACCTCGGCTGGCTCGACAGCCGCCACACCTTCGCGTTCGGGGACTACCACGACGAGCGTCACACGGGCTTCCGGACGCTCATGGTGATCAACGACGATCGGGTGCGACCGGGCCGGGGGTTCGGCACCCATGCGCACCGTGACATGGAGATCGTCTCGGTCGTCCTCGAGGGCGCCCTCGAGCACCGCGACAGCCTCGGCACCGGGTCGATCATCCGCCCGGGCGACGTGCAGAAGATGACCGCCGGCACCGGCGTGTCGCACAGCGAGTTCAACCCGTCGCCGGACGCCCCGGTCCGCTTCCTGCAGATCTGGATCGTCCCCGAGCGCCGCGGCCTGCCGCCGGAGTACCAGCAGAAGGCCTTTCCCGAGGAGGGGCGGCGCAACCGCGTGCAGGCGATCGCCACCGGCGACGGCCGTGACGGCTCGATCGTCCTCTACCAGGACGCCGACATGTACGCGGGGCTCCTCGATCCCGGCCGCGAGACGGCGCACCGCCTGGCGGCCGGGCGGCACGCCTGGCTGCACGTCCACGGTGGCCGGGTCGATCTCGGCGGCCACGTCCTCGGCGACGGCGACGGCGCCGCGGTCACCGGCGAGGCGCGCCTCGGCATCCGCGCCCTCGACGGCGCGGGGCCGGCGGCGTTCCTGCTTTTCGACCTCGCCTGAAACGCCGCCGGTCCGGTCCTACGAGCGGAACTTGATCCCGCAGCCCATCGCCTTGGTCTCCTTCACGGCGACCTCGGCGCCGCTGGCGAGCGCGTTCAAGGCGTCGGCCAGGTAGTGCTCCGTGACCTTGTCGGGCGCATTGGCGTTGTCGTCGATGGTGCCGTGGTAGACCAGCGCCCCCTTGGCGTCGAACAGGAACGCCTCGGGCGTGCGGCTGGCGCCGAAGGCGCGCGCCACCCCGGACGTCGCGTCGACGACGTACGGGAAGGCGAAGCCCTTCTGCCTGGCGCGCGCCTTCATCGGGTCGTAGGCGTCGTCGGCCACCTGCGCCGGATCGTTCGAGTTGACCGCCACCACGCCGATGCCCTTCTTCTGGTAGTCGTTGCCGAGGGCGACGATGCGGTCCTCCCACGCCCTGGCCCACGGGCAGGCGTTGCAGGTGAAGACGACGAGCGTGCCCTTCGGCCCGCGGACGGCGGCGAGCGTGACCTCCTTGCCGTCGACGTTCTTCATCTTCTCGCCGGTCATCGGCATCGCGGCGCCGAGGGCGAGGGGCGCCGCCGCCGCCGGATCGGCCGCCGTCGCGGCGCCGCCGAAGAGGATCGCCGGGATCACCGCCGCTGCCGCTGCCGCCAGGATGCGTGCCATCGTCATCGCTTCGTCTCCTTTTCCGGACCGTGTGTCGGGTTGTGAATCACGTCCAGGACCAGGTCCCGGAGCTGCTGGTAGGTGACCTTCCCCTCCCGGAAGTGGCGCAGGCGCGCCGCCCCGTCGAAAACCATGGTCGCCGGGAGGACCCCCGACCATTCGGGCGCGAGCCCGTCGATGAACGCCTCGTCGTTGCCGGTCTTGAGATAGGTGGTGAAGTCGACGCCGTGATCCGCGAGGAACTTCAGCGCGTCGTCGCGGCTGTCGTCGAAGTCGCCCGACACCAGCACGAGGGCCGCGCCGCGGTCCTTGAGATCGCGGCCGAGCTTCACGATCTGGGGGAACTCCTCGCGGCAGGGGGCGCACCAGGTCGCCCAGATGTTGACGATGACCGCCCGGGCCCCGGCGGCGCGCACGGCGCGCAGGACGGCGGCGGCGTCGGCCGGAACGAGGCGTGGCGCCGAGGGCGCGGCCGGGGGCGTCGCCGCCGCGGCCTCGGGTGCGGCCGGCGCGGCGGTGGCCGGAGCGCCCGGCACCGGCGCCGCAGCGGCTCCTGGAGCGGCCGGCAGTCCTGCGAGAAAAACTGCCGCGACACCGATCGCGGCGGCGGTGCGGCGCGGCGGCGCGCATCGGGGGCAGTCGTCGCGGTGTCGTGGCGTCATCGAGGTCCGGTCGCGCGGCATGGCGTCCAAAGCGGCATGGCGTCCAAATAGGCCGCCAGTCTACCCGCGGCGCCTGCGGGCGGCAAATCGCGCCCGGCGGATGGCCCGTTCGGCCCACGGCGCCGCCGCAGTCTGTCCGCCGCGTTACGCTGCGTTTCGCCGAGTCCCGTGCCGCCCCTATCTCCGCTTTAAGGATCCGGCTTGGCCGGTGCCGGCGGCCAGGGTGACGCGGACGCGTTATTCGGTGCGCCCGCAGGCTCGGCCGGGGCCTACCCCTGCGCCCGGCGCGCCTCGTGCATTTCCAGCAGGCACCGCCGGGCCGCGACGATCTCCTCGAGGCGTGGCTCGGCGGCCGAGGCGCGCACCGTGAGCCGGCTCTGGTGAACCGCCAGCTTGCCCGGGGTCGT
>Ga0247727_10000794_pt1 | contig 77155 bp, 62 predicted proteins | sample WisWelCaveWW1625_FD_202498 | JGI IMG/M metagenome (GOLD analysis project Ga0247727, IMG submission 202498) | Biofilm microbial communities from Wishing Well Cave, Virginia, United States - WW16-25 | ecosystem: Environmental > Aquatic > Deep subsurface > Groundwater > Cave microbial mat | place...
ACTCGCGATACCCTTTCACGTCCTGCAAGTTGCCGATGAGATTGATGATGTTGTTGGATGAAGCTGGTGATTTCTCGTCCATCTTATACCTCCAGTTGACAGGTTTTCATGCAATCGACAAAATGGCGTCACTCTGACACCATTACGCGTGCGATTTGAATTATCATGGTGCAATTGCTGCACCACTCAAACGAATGCCGTTACGATGAGGCGAACGACATCCCATATTGCCTAAGAACTTTTCCTCTGGAAAAAAATCAACCACGTTGAGAACAGATCGTGAGGTGATGCCTCTCGCCCTCGCGAAGGCGATGTCAACTTTGTCGGCATGTGTGAGCGATCGACACATCCCATTTTTACATTGTCCGTCGTGAGAAAAAAAAAGTCGAAATCCGTTTTGAATTTCGACTCGCAAGAGACAAAGATCAGAAAGATATGGTGGTAAGCAATATTAGCGATGCTGGCGATCAAAGTCAAGAGATTTTTTACGATTTTTGCGCGGCCATTCACCAGCATCGTGTTCATTAAGATACCGCTGACTTCGTTTTCAACATACAGATGATTTTAGTCTGTTTTACCGCGCCCGCGGGCAAAAGGTTCCCATATGATTCTTACTGCTATTCATTGAAAAGCTGATATTCAAGAATGACTTCGTTGGAGCTTAGCGCAACTCTTTCAATCCGGTGCAGGCCTAACTTCGCCTTCATTTACCAAAGACGGATTTTTCCACCAAGTTTCCCACCGCGCCTTCGCAAAACCGGTGCAAATAATCTTCGGATTCAAACAGATGCTGCGTGACCGGCTGCGTGCCGCGGTTGATGAGATATTTCAACTCTTCCAAATTCTGCGACCAGCACGCGCCGTTGAAAAACGCCGCGCCGGAGAATTGGGTTTTGTACAGCGCGTTCGCCGAATAACAACTGCCCAGGTAAATGTGTGCAAATCTTGCCTTTGCAAAAAAATCCACCGCCGCGGTCATCATAAACATGCCGAGGCTCTGGCGATAATAATTGAGATCGTAAAAGGCGTAATAATATTGCGCGACCTGAGGCGGGTCGAGATACAACGTCACCAACCCGACGTCTTTATTCGCGGCGTTGTCGTGAAACCGCAGCAGGTGCGAAGTGATCTTCGAATTCATCAAATTATCCAACCGTTCCGCCGTCATGATCTCCTTGCCGAATTTGATGTCGGCATACGTCAAACAGAACTCGCGCCAATGCTCGTCGAAAACAAAATTCTCCCGCGGCACCAATTGCAATGAAATATCCGCGCCCTTGCGCATGACGCGGCGATTCTCCGAGGACGGCGAGAACTCGTTCAATGCAACGCGCACGCTGCGGCATAAATAAAAGCGATCCAAATTTTTTGAAGACGGCAGAAAGCCCTTGGCGAGAAAATCGCGCGGCTGTTCATCCCCCTCGGGAAACGCCCAGACCGCATAGGGGAAAATATAGTGGGTATAATCGGGGGCGGCTTCGGAGAAAAGAAACTTCATTTATCCCCCCAAATCTTCTATAATTTGGCGAATCACCGGTTTAATCTGCGGCAATCGATTCTTGATTGCCTGCCAGACAAGATTGTAGTTAATGCCAAAATAAAAATGAATCAGCTTGTCTCGCATTCCCGCCATCTCTTTCCAAGGCACTGGAGAATAATTTTGCCTGATTTCTGCCGGTATGTTTTTCGTCGCTTCGCCAATGATTTCCAACTTTCTAATGACGGCGCTTGAGGTTTTATCATCAAGCTCGAATTGATCAAGCGACATATCTTGGACAAAGCTTTCAATAGCCTCGATTGCATCCAAGATTTCTTTCAAAAAAAGCTTAAAATCTCTCATACAGGAACCAGCTCCTGAAGGATGCCGGCTTTTATTTCTTTGCGGAGCGAACTTTGCGGCACCACATCGATTTTGCGATTTAATTTTTCTTCCAGAAATAAGCCGAGGCCCACGTAATCGAAAAGGTCGGCTTGCTCGGTGAAATCGACCAAAACATCAATGTCACTTTCTCCCCTTTGTTCGCCTCTCGCAAAAGAGCCGAATAATCCCTTCACTTCGGCTTTGTATTTTTGCCTGATCTCGTCCCGATGTTTGGCAAGAGTGTTTAATATTTCTGTTTTCATATCGTATTCCTTATTGCTGTAGTCGTGGCGATATTCAACGAAATGCAATATTTCACTCCTCGCTCAGAGCCGCACGACGAAGAGAGTAAAGGCTGGCTTCCCGCATATCTTCTTCCGTCCATTCTTCGCTGTAATCCGTAACGGCACGCGAGGGGATATCATTGAGAATAATGGTCGCCAATTTTAGGCGCTGGGATACAGGCAGAGATTTTATGGTTTGGCTATAAAGGGTTTCAGCCGTTGTTTGCACAGTCATCTTTTCACCTCTCATCTTGACTTTGGTGTTGAAGCTAATTTCGTTGCGTCATGAACAAGTATAATTATTGTCGCGGCAAAATGCAAACCCTTTTTCAACGCGCGACGAAGCAACGCCGCGCTGAACTTTACACAATGCTCAAATGGCTCGCATAATCCGCCATCGCCATGACCGTCAGTTGCGGGTTGATGCGAATCGTCGTCGGAAACACGCTGGCGTCGCAGACGAAAAGATTGTCGCAGCCGTGCACTTTGAAGCGGCTGTCCACCACGCCGAAACGCGGATGGTCGCTCATCGCGTTGCCGCCCTGCGGATGCGACGAGTTGAGAATCAGGTCGTCGGGCTTGCGAATGTTCGCGTCGATAAAATCGTTGAGCGCCGCCGGAGAATCAAAATCGTCCGCGCGCATTTCCAGATCGGCAAAAGTCGAGGGATAAACCGCCTCGGCGCCATAGGCAAAATTAATCTGCGCCAGCAGCGCCATGCCGCGCTTGAGTTTTTCGAGATCGCCCGCGGTCATTTCATAAACCACCGGGCCGAACAGCTCGCGCAGAAAAGCCGTGCGCTTCACGCGCGCATTGTTTTCCGTGCCGATCAACGCGCCGGCGCAGGCAAAACGATGATAATCCGCCATGTGCTCGAAATGCGCCTCGAACCAGCCCGGCACCACGCTGGCAAACGCCATCGGCGGCGCGAACCAGGCTTCGAGCATGGCTTCGCCGGTGTCGATGTAACCGGGCATTTGCACGCCGTCATAACTGTTCAGCGTCTCGCGAAATTTTGCCACCATTAAACACGCCGCATTGAACGAGAAACGTTTGCCCACATTGCGGCGGATGCCGCTGTTCAGCAACAGCACGCTGGAGGCAATAGCGCCGCAGGCCACCACCACTTTTTTCGCGCGCACCTCCAACCGGCGACCGTCCGGCAATCGGCATTTAACGCCGGTAACCCGGCTGCCCCGGCGAACGATTTTTTCCGCATGACATTCCGTGATCACGCGCGCGCCGTGTTGAACCGCCGCGGGAATATACGTCTCGAGCATCGACATTTTTCGCCCATACGGGCAGCCAAAATTACAATAACCGCAACCGGCGCAATTCTGGTAATTTTTGCGGAACAAGCCGTATTTGTAATTCCGGTTGCCGCCGCCATTTTTGACCAGACGCTCCCAGCCGTCCAGCAACACGTCAGCATTGCGGCTCGTGATCTGCCGGGAAATACGCTCGACGTGAATCATTTTTTCAACCCGGTCAAAAGACGCGTTCAGTTTTTGCGCGTCGATAGGCGCGCCGAGCTGGCGCCAGCGCTCATAAATATCGGGCTGGGAAATTTCATAAAGATCGGCGTCGTTGAGCCGCAAACAAATCGCGTTGTTGATCACCGTCGTGCCGCCCAAACACTTGCCCTGAATGATGCTCATATCCAGATCGACCGTGGTTTGCAAGCCGCCGTCGCGATACGTTTTCGCCACCATCGTGCCCTCATGATGGATCATATCGGCGGCGGAAAAATGTTTGCCTTCTTCCAACAGAATGACGTTCTTTCCCGCCGCCGCGGCATGATAAGCCACAACCGCGCCGCCGGCGCCGGAGCCGATCACACAAACGTCGGCCTCCAATTCTTCAGCAGCCGCATGGGACATCGTCAATCGCGGCGCGGCTGGCGGCAGCGCGAGCATCTCAGGCTTCGCCAAAAATTTTTGGCGCCGGGCAACCGGCGTGAAACCGACGCTGTTATAAACGCGCGGATCGCCGTAATAGCCGGCCAGGAACAACGTTTTGACGCGGGACAAATCTCGCAGCGTGCGGCTGCGCAGCGCCTTGTACCAACGTTGCATCGACAGCGCGAGACGCTTCAAACCGCGCGGCTGCGACTCGGTCTGCACGAGATTTTGCAGGATAAATTTTTTCCGCGCCTCGGCCGTCATCCACGAAAACGGGCGCCGCAGCGCCAGCAGCGGCAAAACATATTCAATCAAAAACAGCACGAGCTTGATGCCGCCCTTTCGTTTTGATTCGATACTCGCCAGTTGCTGGTCGATATTTCCGGCAATCTCCGCCGGTGAGATGGCACGCCGGCCTTCGATAAAAACCTCGGAAAATTTTTCAACCGTGCGCATTTCCCGGCGCGAGAGATACCCTTTTTTTTTCGGCGGTATGAAATTGCTTTTATTATAGCGCTCGAGAATAAAATACCCCATAAAAAAACGGATCGGCCCCATAACGAAGTCGCTGCGGCCGATCATGAGATCACGGTTTTCGGGATCGGGATACACGAGATAATCCACCGTGTAGCGCGCCGGGTTCAACGCAAAATAACCGCCCCATTTGGAATAATCGACGATCAGCGTATGCGCAAAGCGCCGCTCATATCCCGGCGCGCCGGCGGGCAAAACTTTGAAGAAAAAATAGCGCCGGGGATTTTCTTCATTCGGGACGGCATGCCACGGCTCATTTTTGCCGTTTTGCGCGATCGGCATATTGAAGCCCCACGCGTGATTCGCCCCCGCTTCTGCCGCGTAAAAGCCTTTCTTGAATTTCCGCGTCCCGATAATTTTGGTCGCCGCCTGCAAATTGTAGCCGCGAAACTCGTAGCCGGCCACTTCTTCCATCTTGGGCGTATCGCCGAGGCGCAGCAACTCGTCCAATTGGGCCCGGTTTAATTCAGTCAGTTCATTAAACGTGAATTTCTGTTGCGTTGTTTTCATGCCAATTTTCCTTTCGCTGGATTACTTAGATAGACACGAAAATACGGCCACTTCTCTCATTTTTTGTGCGGTTTTAAAAATAAAGTTTTTATCCGTTGGTCGTTGTTTAATCCGTTGGAAATTTTTTCAAAACTCTTGAGCAATCAATCCTCACCATCAACAACGGCCTCAACCTCCATTTCAACAAGATATTCATCTCCCACCAGCCCGGCTTGCACGAGTGTATTCGCCGGTTGAATGCCGCGAAACCTTTCGCCATGCGCGCGGGCGACGGCTTCCCAATCCGCGAGATGCCGAACGTACAGCCGCGTGCGAATCACGTCCTGCAATCGTCCGCCGAGCGAGTGGAGCGCGCCTTCGATTTTGTCAACCACAAAATGAAACTGCGCCGCGGCATCAGCACCGCCAATCGCGCGGTCGCCGTGCGTCGCCGTCGTGCCGGAAATGCAAATACGATTGCCGGCGCGAACGGCGCGACAGAATCCAGCGAGGTCTTCCCAAACCGTGCCGCTTAAAATTTTGCTGCGGCCATTCGCGGCGGTTTGCGCCAAATACGGCAGCGGCATTGATTCGAGATGATGACGCAAATCTCCGGAAGCGGTGAGAAAGGGCGGCTGGCGATATTCATCGCCGCAGTCGCCGGGAATGGAGTGAAGTTTTGCCATCGCCGCGCGGATGATCGCGCGACTTGTTTCATCAAGCGTGAATTGAAACAAACGCAAATTCTCGTCGACGTGTTGACGCTCGCCGAGCCGCGCGCCGATGATGATGCCGCCGACTGCCGGTTGCTCAAGAATATAACGACAAGCAATATTTGCAATTGATACTTTGTATTGACGCGCGATTTCATCAACGCCACTCAGCAGATGTTGAAATGCCTGCCAGCCGCCAGCGGCGTCGATGAAGCGTTTATATTTCATCTGCGACCACGTGGCCAGCGCGTTCGAAGCCGGCTCCGATTTACCGAGCCAACGCTCCGAAAGAAAACCGCCGGCGACCGTGCCATAACACAGCAACTTGACGCCGTGCTGCAAACACAACTCCGTCATGCACTGCTGCGGGCGTTGATCGATCAACGAGAAGCACACTTGATTGGAAACAATGTCAATGCCGCTATGAACGACGATGCGCAAATGCGCCGTGTCGAAGTTGGTCAGCCCGAGATGGCGGATGAGTCGCTGCTCTTTGAGTTCCTGCAACCAGAACAAACAATCCAGCCAGCGCAGATCGGCGTAATTCCACGCATGAAATTGCAGGAGATCAATGGCATCGGTTTGCAAACGGTCGAGGCTGCGTTGCACGGTAGCGCGAACGTCGTCGCGCGTGATTGGGCCGGGAGTTGGCACCCATTTCGTTAACCGTTGCACCGACTTATCGGGATCACGCATTTGGCGAAATCGTCCAGCGATGATTTCTGCTGAACCATAATGATCGGCCATATCAAACGTGGTGAAACCCGCGTCGGCATACGGCGCCATCAAAGCGGCGGTGGTTTCGGGATTCAACGCTGCGCCATCGCGCTCCATGTCCGCAATTTGCCACAATCCCGTCAGCACGCGCGAAATGCTAAAGTTCGGGGCGAGCTCACAACGTTCAACATTTTTATTCATAACACGGGACAGCTTTATATGCAAAAAAATTTGCCCAACGGATTAAAAGACGACCAACGGATTTTAGAATTTGGCTTTATCCGTTGGTCGTTTTACAATCCGTTGGCCTTGATTTATCTGATAACGCTGAAAAAATCCGGAAATTTTCTAACTTTTGCTGCGCAATGGCTTATTCCGGCGGCAATTTTGCAAAAATGGCGTCAACGTCAACGCCGGCGCGACGCAAATTCCTTAACTCGCGAAAATAAATGGCGGATGCAATCGCCATGACAATAAGCCAGACCGGCGTCGAATGAAAATACCACGCAATCGTGCTGGCTGTAAAATCCTTCCCAATATGAATAAGAAGAAAGCCGCTGATCACGATGACGCCGAGCCACGCCAACGGCATCTGCACTCGCCGTGACGGCAGAACGCTCACGTCGCGCGCAATCGCCGGATTACGCCGAGGTAAGGTAATGACGGAAACACACATCAACAGAAAATTCACCAGCATCGAGGTGACGAGAATATCGACGCCGAGAAAAAAATCGCCGGCGAGATGGCTGCCCAAAATTCCAACCGACGCCATCAGCCCACTGAGTACGATGGCGATGTGCGGCGTGCGCCATTTGGGATGCACGCTCGCCACGCGCCGCGGAAAGATGCCGTCCTCGGCCCACGCAAACATGAGCCGCGAAACCGCGAGCAGCATCGCCGGCAAATCGTTGGTGAGTGAAACCGCGGCGCCGGCAACGATGGCAACCGTCCAACCCGCCGGCAATAAATAACCGAGCAGTCCGGGCGCGGTGAGATCGCGTTTAAGCGCTTCGTCCGCAATGTATGTCCACGGCACGGCGTGATAAACTGCGGCGGTAAACAAAAAATAAAACGTGCCGACCGTGACCACTGCAATTCCGATTGCCAGTGGCAGAGAGCGTCCGGGATTGCGCGCCTCGCCGCCGGCCGGCGCGATGGAATCGAAGCCGATGAAGCTGGAAAACAAAATGGCGGCTGCTGCGAGAAAAATATCGAAACGAAAAGGAGCCGTTGTCGCTTGTTCAATGGCGCGGCCTTCGCGTGTAAGAACCGCGGTGATGAAATCCTGCTGATTGAACGCGAAGCCCGTGACGATGACGATGCCGCCGAGCAGGAACATCAGGAACATCAACGGAATGAGCGTGCGTTCATACAGTTGCACGCCGCGCAGATTCACGAAGACGAAGGTCCACAAAAATATCAACGCGAGCGTTAAACGAACGCCGCCGGTGTTGAGCGCGCCAGCCAACGCTTGCCAACCCACCGCTGCGGCGATGTCGCGTAAAAACGGAATGAGCACATACGAAACGACGCCGATGGCAATCGAGAGACCGAACCATTGCGAGAAACTCGCGACGAATCCCAAGTACGGATTAAGGCCGCGGCTCGCATAAACGTAGCTGCCGCCGGCGCGCGGCATAGCCGAAGCAAGAATCGCATAAGCCAGCGCCGCCAGAATGGCCGGAAGCGCGGCAAACAGAAACGCCGGCAACACATACGGCCCGATGCCGGGCACGTTGCGTTGAATCATGAACGGAATCACATTGATCGCGGCGCCGATCATCGAGCAGATGCCGGTTGCTGTCAAACCCAGCAACCCCATTTCGCGCGACAGCCCGGAACGGCGAACGGTCGCATTAGGGATATTTTCAGAACGAAAACTCACAAAATTCATCCTTGCGGTTTATCCGGAGCCGCGTCGATGAGACTCCAGAGGTAGGTGGGAAATGTTTTAATTTGACGATCAGAGTCGTTGTGCATGAAGCCGCAATATATACAAAACCCGAATCAATGTCAAGCGGCGAGAGGAGAATAGCAGGAAAGTCGTATCAACAATAGCGTTGCTTGATCATATTGATATGATGCATTTCATGCCCCGCCATGTGATACGCCAGCGCCCGAACGCTGACACGATGGTTGTTCGCCACACCGGTTCTGGTGAAGGCGTTTTCGGGAAGCCCCGTAAAAAGCGCAATTGTTGCTTTACGAACCGTAGTGTATTCCTCTAAAATACTTTTCCGGCTCCGTTCATTTGCGTTCGAATGCCGTGCATAATCATCCTGTTCAAAGCCCGGCAGCAGAGAATAAAGTCTTTTGTCGTTTTCAGATTGTCTTTCAAATATTTCAACACCAACCCGTCGTCGGGCAATAAGCCGATGTACATGATGGCATACGGCGCATATTCGCCGGGTTGGGGTTTTTCGATCAGTTTCATTTTATCTCTTTCCATTTTTCCCACGAAACCACGCCCAGCTCCGGTCGCGGTTGATCCGGCAGCGGCGCAATCAACTCCAGCTCATGCCCGTCGGGATCTGGAAAATAAATAGAAACTGCCGGCATCCAACTATGGACCATCGGACGTTCGGTGCCGTCATTGAGAAAATTATAAATCTTGAGGCCATGATCTCGTAAATGCTGGATAGCAAGTTCCATTTCCGTGCTGGAAACCTCAAAAGCAATGTGCGAGCTTGTCGTTTCACCGGCAGGCTTTTCCCACAAGCCGAGCATGGAGAGGTTGTGGCCGCCAACCCAGTAAAATGCAACGCGCCGGACAGATTCCAGATAACCGAGTTTTAATCCGAGCAGATCGCTGTAAAACGCCATCGATCGCTCGAGATGACGGACATTGAGATGGGCTTCGAATAATTTTTGAGTGCGCGAAGGTTTGAAATTTCAAAGTCAATAGCGATTGGAGTTCATCGGCATATTCGCCACGTCCGCTATTTATGACCACACTTCGGACATTTCCCGGGATGACAGGCGCGGCACATGTTGCGTTGGCAATTGGCGCATTTAAAGCAATTGGCGCAAACAACGTGCAACTTTTCTTCGCAAATAAAAAACCGAAAAACGCCGGCGGCGCAACCCTGGCAAACGAGCGCCTCAAAGTCCTTGGCCAACGGATTCCAAATCAAATGAATTTCACGCGCGGCTTTGCGGAAGCGCACGGCAAAATTAACGGCCATGACCGGCATGAAAATGCGCAGGAAATTGATCGGCTCGACGTTGATCTTCATGGCGTATTTTTCGCGCTGGTCGGTGAGCTTGCGCTCCAGCTCCATGGCGGTGGCGCGCAGGCGCGCTTCTTCATCTTCGCGTTCTTTTCCCGCCAGCCCGCGGCGCTCGATTTTGCGGCGAATCTCGGCGGCGAGACTCTGATAATATTCCGTCAGCCGCCCAATGTCGCGTTGCAGGCGGCGATTCAAGCTCTTGTGAAATTCCGCCAGCTCGCGGTGAATCACGAATTCGGCAGCGCGGCTCGCGGCCGTGTAAATATTTGCGAAAGGCTGCACCGGCAAATCGGCCTGCGGCGAAGACTCCGAAAATTCCGCCCACTCGAGCGGCGCGATCATATCCGAAGCATTGGCAAGCGTGTGCTCGTTGATAATGGTCGAGAGCAGGCCTTCCTTCTTCTCGTCGGAAACCGCGGTATATTTGAAATTGCATTGAATATAAGAAAGACGGCGCTCGATGGCATCCAACGCGTGGCCGAGCCCGTTCAACACCTGAAAGCGCTGATCCGCGGCCTGGCGCGTGCTTTGTTTCAAATATAAATTTTGCACCGACAATTGCGCGTAATTGCCGGTGTTTTGCATCAACACGAAAAGCCGGTCCAAAAAATCCGATTGAAAGGTGACCAGCTCGCCGTCTTGCTGCGCGCGGTCGGGAGAAAAATAAAGTTTGGTCAATTCATTCGTGCGCAGCAGTTCCGCGGCTGCGGCGGGGACGAGCGCTTCAATATATTCGCCGTTCTTTTCCACGGCAGCGCCGGAAAGCTCGAGCACCTCGGCGACGGTGTCAATGAGTTGAGTGGACATAACGAGGCAAACAGATTGGAGTGATGGATTATTGGATCGATGGATTAATGGAGTTTTGGAGTGATGGATCGTTGGATTCCAGAACTCCAACAATCCATCACTCCGAAAGTTTTCTAAACTTCAAACTCCTGCTCGAACAACGCTTCGTCGAGTTCTTTGGTTTTTTGATATTCGGCGCGGGCTTGCAAAATGCGCTCGGCAAAATTTTCGATATTCTCCTGCAGCTCGTCCTTTTGCGTCGCGCGCAGCCAGATGTCGAGCACGATATCGCTGAATTCTTCCTCACCGTCGAGATTGCCGAGAATGCTGTCGATCTCGCCGACGACCAGCTCGAACATATTGATCTTCTTGTCGAGAATATAAAGAATGTGCTCCTCGATGCTGTCTTTGATGCAAAAATTGAAGACAAAGACGTCGCTCGTCTGGCCGATGCGATGAATGCGGCCAATGCGCTGCTCGAGCCGCATCGGGTTCCACGGCAGATCGTAATTGATCATCGTCTGGCAGAATTGCAAATTCCGGCCTTCCGCGCCGACCTCGGTCATCAACAGCAAGTTGGCGTGATCGCGAAATTGCGCGATGGCCGCCTCCTTTTGCTCGGCGGTCATGCCGCTGCGAAATTCCACCACTGCAATTCCCGCCTCGCGGAACAGGCCGGCGAGATAATCAAAGGTGCGCAGAAAATTCGTGAAGACGATTTTCTTTGCCGGGCTTTTGCGCACGAGTTGCAACAGTTGTTTGCCTTTCTCGGTCTCACGCATTTTTTTGAGCAAAGCCAGCATGTCGTCAACCTGTTCGGCGGCGCCGTTCAGGCGATCTTTCAAGTTGAGCAATGAATCTTCGAGCGCAAACGGGCAACTGCCGGCTTTCATCAACAAATGATTCAGCGTGATTTTTTCCAGCCCTTTGCTCTCGCCATATTGGCTGCGGACAAATTGCGCAATGCGCTCATATAAATCCACTTCCAATGGCGAAGGCTGCACCGTGATCGTCGTCGCAAAACGTTTGGGCAGCTTGACGTCAACGAGGCTGCGCGTATTACGAATCATCACTTCGCGCAGCAGCTCTTTCAGGCTGTCACGATTTTTCGGCAGGCGCTCGTCGCCTTTGGCCACGTATTCCTTGCGAAATTGCGCTTCGGTTTTGAGTACGCCGGGCTTGAGCAGGGTGAGCAGATTGTGCAGCTCCAGCAAATCGTTCTGCACCGGCGTCGCGGTGAGCAAAAAGATGAATTTCTTTTGCAGCGCGTTGACCAGCTTCCACGATAAGGTCGTTTTGTTCCGCAGATGATGCGCCTCATCGACGACGACGAGATCGTACTTGATTTGCGTGACGCGATCGAAATTGGTTTTGTTTTTGGCGGTGTGAATCGAGGCGATCACCCAATCATGCTCTTCCCAAAACTCCGGATGGCGTTTGACGTCCACGTCGTCGCTGGTGATAAAATCCATCCCGAATTTTTCGCGCATTTCGCCCTGCCATTGCGACACCAGCGCCGGCGGCGTGAGAATCAAAGTCTTTTTCACCAAACTGCGCAGGCGATATTCTTTGATGAGCATGCCGGCTTCGATGGTTTTGCCGAGGCCGACTTCATCCGAAAGCAGGACGCGGCCGCGAAAATGCTTCAGCACTTTTTTCACGGTTTCGATCTGATACCAATAACGCTCGATGCCGTGCAACGTGTCGAGACAAAGCAGCTCGTCAAATTCGCGGAGCAGCGCCAAATGATGGAGCTTGAGTTTGGCGCGATAAGCCGCCAGCCCTTGGCTAACCGGCAAATCATGGTCACCACGAACGGCGAGAAAAGTTTCCAGCGGCTTTGCGGGCAGGAAGGAAAAACTGACGGGAATTTCAGCGGCAACATTTGGCAGCATGGGCATTTTTACGTAATTGAAAAATAAGTTTACCCAATTTAACAAATCGCCGCCGCATTCACAACCGAAAAGAAAAGTTATCCACAGCTTTTTTTAAAAAGACAATGCCCCCACTTTAAACCGAGCTAAAGTGGAGGCATAAGCTTTGGCGCCGAGGCGAATCGCTCAAGCGTAGCTCTCATGCAACCGTTCGCGCTTTATCGTATTGCTCCGCAATTTGCCGCGTGATTCTGGTGTTCTTGGCGATGTCAACCATGACAACGATCGATTCGGACAAAAGATAAAAAAACATGAGCGCAAAAAATGCCGCCAACACCCCGCCGACGATGACCATGAGTCCCCCAAGAAAAGTCGCGCCGCCGAATCGCAGAAATGGAACAAAGGGCAATATATTTCTGAGCAGATAAAAACTGTCGCCACCGGCAAACCAAATAAGAATGCCCGCGCCAACGGCAAAGGCGCCGGCCAAACAGGCATAGATCTCCCCCAGCAATTTGAGAAAGATCGAGGCGATTGGAATGACGATAAACTCGGCGGGTTGGAGCCTGGCAATGTCATGGGCGCGAATGATTAACGTATGAACCACCATATAGATGGCCACCACAAAGAGCAACTGATAAATAATGCCGCCCAATACGCCGGCAGCCGGCAATTGGAATACCATCTTCCAGGCCATGACAAAAGTCACGAGACCCGCAAGAGCAACCACGACGGCGATAACACGCAAGCCGATGGCAACCGCTCGGCTAAAAAAGCCGCCTTGCGAAATCCGCCCGAGAGCCGACTTCATAAAAAGATACTTTTCCATTCCTCGCTCCTCTCAAAAAGATTGTTGTTTGCTGCAATGGTCGGCGCGGAGACCAATCCGGAAAGCCAATGACTCGAATATGAATATATAAAGCACATGATGAATGTCAAGATCAAAATAAAATTCTCTTGTCTCGTTTTAAAAAAATATTAGCTTTCAAACGTAAGTCCGCAAAGACGCAACATCGTTGTCGTGGTTCTAAAATAAACCGCAAAAACTGCTATTGACCGGTCACAAAAATTCCCGATTGATTGCAACGCCGTGTTGTTATGGCGACCGGTCAATGAATTTGAATGAATTTCTCAATCATCCAACCGGAAGGAGATTCCATGCTCAATTACGTCTGGCTGGCGTTGATGGCGATTTCGATTCTCGTCGCTGCCGGCGCCGACTTGCGCAACAAGCTGACCGATAAATATGGCGAGAAAAAAAACATTCCCATTCAACTCGTGATCGCGCCGGCGGCAACGGCCGACAACAAGACGGCAACCGCGACCGTGAAAATGCCGGTGACGGATTTCAATCAACATTACGCGCAAAATCTCAGCGGCGATACGCTGCGTTGCGCGGCGCAATTAGTCCGGTTGGATGATCGTCGCAGCCGCCTAGCCGTGAATACCGCCGGCGAGGGCGTGCCGGAATTTTGGAAGGCCATCGCGAAAGCGCAGGGCCATCCGGCGGAATTACGCGCCACGGTGGCGCTGACGCCGGGCACAACACAAGCGACGTTTCGCATCGAGAAAACCGGCTTTGAAAAACTTCAGGCCATCACGGACGCTGCATTTAATTTTGCCAAAATTGCGGTGATCGACATTACGCTGCCGTTAGTCGGCATCATGGCATTGTGGCTGGGCGTCATGAAAATCGCCGAGGCCGCGGGGATCATTCGCCTGCTGGCCGCGGCGATCGCGCCGGTTACGCGCCGGCTTTTTCCGGAAGTGCCCACCGATCATCCGGCCATGGGCTCGATCGTGTTGAATACCGCCGCCAACTGGCTCGGACTTTCCAATGCCGCGACGCCGTTCGGCTTGAAAGCGATGGAAGAATTGCAGCAGCTTAATCCGAAAAAAGATACCGCCACCAATGCCATGGTGATGTTTTTAGCCATAAATACCGCGAGCATTACTCTGATTCCCGCCACCATCATTGGCCTGCGCGTCGCGATCGGGTCGGCCAATCCGGCGGAAATTATCGGCGCGACGATTTTTTCCAGCGTGGTCGGCACGATCGCGGCGGTGCTTGCCGTCAAACTGCTCGGCAAATTGCCGGCCTTTCGTCGAGACGATCCGAATCGCTCTGATGAATTGTAACTATCAAACCCACACAAAATTGTCATTCCGTAGGAACCTTTTTCCAATTAAGCACTCGGCTGGATTGAAAAAAGCCTGCCCTGCCGCAGGCCAGGGATTCTTTCAGAATGACACAATAGAAGGAAGAAAAAATGAGTGATTGCATCCGAAGTTTCTTTGAAGTGATTTCAGTTTTTGCCATTCCATTTTTGTTGTTGTTCATTCCGGTGGTCGGTTTGATTCGCAAAGTGAACGTCTATGAAAATTTTGTGGAGGGCGCCAAAGAAGGCTTTCAGGTGGCCACGCGCATCATTCCATTTCTCGTCGCGATTCTCGTGGCGATCGGCATGTTTCGCGCCTCCGGCGCCATGGATATTTTTGTCGCGCTCATTTCACCGCTCACCAATCTCGTTGGCATGCCCGCGGAAACGCTGCCTTTGGCGCTGATGCGGCCGCTCTCTGGCAGCGGCTCGCTCGGATTGGTCACCGAACTGATGAAAACGCATGGGCCGGATTCTTTCATCGGTCGACTCGCGGCAACGATGTACGGCAGCACCGAAACGACGTTTTATGTGCTGGCCGTTTATTTCGGCTCGGTGTCGATCTCCAAAACGCGCCACGCCCTTCCTGCCGGCTTGATCGCCGATGTTGTCGGGCTGCTCGCGGCGGTTTTAATTTGCCGGTTGGTTTTTGGATGAGCGTAACTTTCTTCATCTTATATCGTACATATGGACGCTGTTATAAATGTGAACAACTTCCATCTTAAGGAGACCGAACCATGCAAAGCTCAAAGTCTCTGACACACCTGCTGCCCGCGCTGTTTTTGACCGGCGTTTTTTTCGCCCACTCTCTTGTCGCGGCGCCACAGCGCGAGGAGTCGCGCGATCTGGAAAAACTGCATGACAATTTCAAAGTTCGCACCGATCGTGATTTTCATTTCCGGCTCGACGTCGACGCCGGCGAGGTGCGGATGTCGCGCGGCCAGAGTGAAGATCAAGTGACGGTTCACCTTGTTTACACCAAAAAACAATTCCGGCATGCGTTCCGCTTCAATGAGCAGGAAAACCGGTTGGACATTCGTTTTGATAAAGATGGCTGGTTTAACCACGATGGCGACGGAATGACGGCGGAGTTGGAGATTGAGCTGCCGCGGGATGCCACCATTCGCGCTGATTGCCGCATCAAAGCCGGCGAGGTGGAGATGCAGTTGGGCGGCTTGCGTCTGGCTGATTTTTCCATGAGCGTGATGGCCGGCGAAGTGAATGTGGATTTCGACGAGCCTAACCGCGTGGAGATGGACAAATTGAAATTAAACACCCGCATCGGCGAATCGAATTTTCGCCGCCTCGGTAACGCGCGGTTCCGCGATGCCGACCTCAACGGCGGCATCGGCGAGATGACCATTGACTTCAGCGGCGCGATATTGCCCACGGCGATGGCCGAGGTCGATCTCGATATCGGCGAAACCGTTATTGTTTTGCCGCAGAAAGCCGGCGCCAAACTTTCCGTATCGAAATTTCTTTTTCTCGCGCATATTGAAATGCCGTTTGATTTTCGCAAGGACGGGCGCTATTATTACAGCGACAATTACGGCAAAGCCGGGCAGGATTTTGAATTGCGCCTCAGCTCCGGCATCGGCGAGCTGCGCATCGAGCACCGTTAACGTAGCACAGACGACCCGTCTGTGAATCTTGCAACGAAAAGGACTTCGACAGACACAGTCGCAACGAAAAAATAGAAGGAGGCTTGTATATGCGAAATTCTCGTTTTATCACTTTCATTTTTATAACCGTTGTTGGCGGCTTCGCGCATGCCGGAACGCGCGAGGAGATCACCAAAACCGAGGAACGCACGTTTGATTTCACTGCGGGCGGCCGGATTCAAGTGATCGGCGACGCCGGTTTTATTCGCGTCGAATCGTGGGATAAAAACGAAGTGTATCTGCGTTATACGAAACGCGCGTGGGACAGCAGCCGGCGCAGCGCGGAAAGACGGTTGGAGGATTTGCAGGTCGAAATTTCCGATCAGCCGGGACAACTGAGCATTCGGCAAATTCCGGGATTCGAGGAAAAAGATTTTCGTTTCTTTGATCTCTTTGATCCGGATCGCTGGAGCCACTCCCGCCATGCTTCGCGCATCGAGTTTGAATTGAAAGTGCCGCGGCAATGCCAGTTGGTTTTGGAAGCCGACGAGGGCGACATCACCGTGCGGCAAATCGAGGGCGCCGTGCAGGCTGACAGCGATGAAGGCAACATTGTTTTGGAAAATATATCGCGCGGCGAAGTTTCGGCGGAAACGGACGAGGGCGAGATCGATTGCCGACAATTGCAGCTTGACGATTATCGCTTGCAGCTCGCCAGCGATGAGGGCACGGTCCGCGCCAGCGATGTCACGGCGCGCGTGCTGTGGGCGGAGAGCGATGAAGGCGATTTGATTTTGCTGCGCATTATCGCCGGCGGCGGGAAGCTCAACAGCGACGAAGGCGATATTGAATTGGAAGCGACGCGCTTCGACGAAGGATCGTGGAGCATTGTCACCGATGAAGGCGACGTCGAGGTTTTTTTGCCGAGCAATGCCGACACGGAGATTTCACTTGAAAGCGACGACGGCAGCATGCGCTCGGATTTCACGTTGGAACGGGTTTCACACGACGATCATATGGAACGGCGCACCGGCCGATTGGGCGACGGCCGTGGCCGGTTCGAAATTTACACGGACGAAGGCAATATCAATTTGCGGCGGCGCGCGACGTAACGCCGACGGCCCGTCTGCAAAAATTTCGGAGACAACGGCATGCAACGCAAAAAATCGTTTTTTCTATTTAGCCTTTTTATCTTTTTTTCTTTTTTCCTCTCCGGCTGTTTTGAGTATGAAGAAACCATCACCATTCGCCAAGACGGCGCGGGCGAGATGGCAGTGCATTATTTTGGCCCGGAGGATTCCGATATCGACGTGGACGGTTTTAAACTCAACACCAAAGACGAAGAAAAAACGCGCGATTATCTCGAACGCAAATTCTCCGGTCCCGGTTTGCGGTTGAAAAATTTTCGCAGTTACGCGCGCGGCGACGAGCAGCACGTCACTTTCACCGTCACGTTCGAGCAATTTACCAACCTCGCGCGCGCCCGCTGGTGGGACGATCAAACGCTCGACCTCGAACAGCGCGACGGCAAGAATTATTGGAAACGCCAACTAAAAGACCGTGATCACGATCGGGATAAAGATAGCGGGCAATTCGGCGAATGGGTGAAAGAGAAAATGGCTGACGAGCTTGCCGATCACCTCAAGCTCCGTTTCGTGATCGAAACCGACGGCGAGATTATCGATACGAACGCCCGCGACCGCATGCCGCGTCGCGTGGTGTGGCGTTTCGACGGCGGCGATTTGCTCAAGCCGGAGGGATTGGATATGCGGGTGACATGGAAGTGAGAAAGCCCCCAATTTTCCCAACGGATGAAAAAACGACCAACGAATTAAAAACAAGTTTGGTCTTGATTTTTTTGATAATAAGATTTCTTGATTCAACTATAGCAACAGGAAGGTGAATTATGCAAAAGCGTCGGTTACAATTTTTTTTTCTAATTTTATTGGTCGGCCTGCAACAGTTGTTCGCCGGTGAAATTCGCGAGCGGTTTGAGAAAACCTACCCGTTATCATCTGGCGGCGAGTTTCGCTTAAAAAACACCAACGGCGCCGTTCTCATTACCTCGTGGGATCGCAACGAAGTCAAAATCGAAGCGGAAAAAATCGTGCGCGCCCGCAGCCGCGAGGAAGCCGAGCGCATTATGAAAGAGGTCGAAATCAATGTTCGCGAAAGCGCGAGCTTGATTGATGTGGACACCCGTTTGCCCCGGCGCAGCGACGGCGGCTTTTGGGATTGGGTGTTCAATGGCGGCAGCGGCACCAGCATCGAAGTCAAATACTGGATCACTGTTCCGGCGCGAATCAACCTCACCGCCGAGTCGGTCAACGGCGAAGTGCGCGCGCAAGATATCTCCGGCCGCGCCGATTTGGAAACCACGAACGGCCGTGTCGAAGTCATCAACGCGGCGGGCAGCGTCAATGCCGAAACCACCAATGGCGCCATTGCAGTTTCGCTCACGAAAGTGGCTCCGGGCGAATCCATGCGGTTTGCCACCACCAACGGCCGCATCGAAGCGGATTTTCCGCCGGATTTTGCCGCGGATATTTCCGCCAGCACGACGAACGGCCACGTCGATTGCGATTTCCCGATGACGGTGCAAGGCCGCATTCGCCGCACCTCGCTCGAAGGCCGCATCGGCTCTGCGAGTTCTTCAGCGACTGGGCGTGTGACGTTCCGCACCACGAACGGGTCGATTGCGATTCGTAGAAAATAGTCCGAAAACAAAACGGCGAAGATGATTACTCACCTTCGCCGTTCCAGGAAAGGAGGGGTGGATGGAAAACTCTATTCAAAAATAAAACTTTCGTCCGGTGATAAGGAAAGCCGGCGCACAAATCCGAAAGTCACCAGCTTACCTTATCGCTTCCGGATTCTTATATTACAAGTCTCATGCCAGCTTGAAGCTCTTATCCAGCGCCATTCCTGAGATCGCCGTTACGCACAAAACGCCTGATACAACCTCAAAAAATTTCCCGTTTGAAATAAATTTCCATGCGCGGCTTGTTCCACCCTGAAACATGTTACTTACAAAAGTGGTGGGTGAGACATTTTAAATTTTTAATGCCGAGCTTTGATTTTAGCGAATTTTTTATTAGCTTGGTAGAGACATTATGGACAGTGAAGACATCAAAAAACTTCTTATCGAAGCCGGTCCATCCCTGCTTGAGCGATACGGCGTTGATTTGGCCTATCTATTTGGCTCGGCAAATTCAGGCCGTTTCAGACCATTGAGCGACATCGATGTTGCCGTGAGATTCAAGCCCGGGCATAAGCCGGATGACTTCTTCCGGCTTGGCGCGCTTCTGGAAGTCAGGTTGGCCAAACTGTTGCGCCGGAAAATGGATATCAGTATTTTGAATTTGGCTTCCCCATTACTGCGTTACGAAGTCGCCAGAAATGGCGCTGTCATCTTTTCCATTAGCGACGAAGATCGGGTGCTTTTTCACATTCGCGCCTACCGCGACTACGACGACTTCTGCCACGCCCAGCAGTTCTATATTCGCGCGCTCCGAGAACGTTTGCAACAGGTGCAGCCATGAACCATCACGTTGTATTCACTCGCTTCACCGAGATGAGCGAGAATTTAAAGATTCTTGAAGAATTTAAGGCCATCTCTTTTGCCGAGTTTGCCAGGGATCCCAAAATCTATAAACTCGCTGAACGCTGTTTTCAGCTTTGTATCGAATGTATCATCGACATCGCCCACTACCTGATTGCGCAAAACCAGTGGGAGCAGCCGGTAAATACGAAGGAAGCCATTCTGGCGCTGGGTGATCATGAGGTCCTGCCCGAGTTGTTTGCCGAGTCAATTGCCGGAATGGCGGGCTTTCGAAATATCCTCGTGCATGGTTACACCCGCATCGACCGCGCCATCGTTTATGACCATTTAAAAAAACTGGAGGATTTTCAAGGTTTTCAAAAATACATTTTAGAACACCTCGACAAGCAAGCGCCGCCTAACACACCGCCAACACCGTAATCACCTTTGCTGGAAATATTAATACTCCGCCAATAGTGTTGCGATCTGCTCTTCAAACCTATTCGCCCGCGCCGTGCCGCTGCACATCTCCCCGACTTCCACCTCACGGATTTGCCCTTTCTGGTCAATCAACTAAAACGCCGGCCAATATTGATTCTTCAACGCTCGCCAATAAGCACAATCCCACGAAGGCACAAAGACACCAAGAAAAACTAACTTCGTGTCTTTGTGCCTTCGTGGTTTAAAAAATCGTGATCGTTCTTCACGGCTAATACCATAATCAATCATTGAGCCGCTGAAGCACCGCGCCGGAACCCGCTCAGTTCTGCGCCAAGGCGATCTTGAATCGAACGAACCGCGCGGCCGCTGGCGAGAAAATGTTGCATCATAAAGGAAAACGCCAGTTCTTCGCCCTCGGCGGTCGTCGTGTAACCCGAAAGTGTGCTCACGGCGCTAATCGTGCCGGTTTTCGCATGAAGCACGTTGGCCGCGGCTGTGCCTTTCATGCGCCCGCGTAAAGTGCCATCCACCCCGGCAATCGGCAACGTCGCCACAAACTCATTCCGAATCGCGAAGTTTTTCCACATCGCGGTGAGCAAGTTGACGAGATTCGCCGGCGTGATCAAATTGTAATGCGACACGCCGGAACCGTCGGCGCTGTAAACCGCGTTGGTATCCACGCCGATACTGCTAAAAAATTGCCGCATGGCGCGAATGCCTTTCGCCGCGGTGCCGGGCCGGCCGAATTTCTCCGCGCCGAGAGTTTTGAGCAAAAGCTCGGCGGTCAGATTATCCGAACTTTTGTTGAGATTGATCAAGATCGGCATGATCGGGCCGCGATACTCGGCGAGAATTTTTATTTTTGCCGGGGCTTCCCCGCGGATCACATTGCCCTGTGCCATAATTCCCGCCGTTCGCAAAGCGTCGCGAAAAAGCTTGCCACAATAAATTTCGGGATGCAAAACATTCAACGTTTCTTCTTGCGGCGATTCATCTTGCGCCAACGCGCCGGTGACGAGAATCGTGTTCTCATTTTGCTGCCAATGGCGCGTCATGAGCAACGGCGACAATTTCAACGAATCAATTTCTTTTTTATGTTTGACCGTGACGCTTTTGTTCATCAAAAAAACATGCTCCGTCGCCGGCGTGATTTGCACGCGCGCCGGCCGGTCGAGTGTATCGGACGGCGCGGCGCGAACGACGACGGCATTGTCATTGACGGTCAGCGCCGTGAAACGCGAGAACAGATCGGAGGGATCATCGTCCCACATCCAGCCGTTGCCCCAACGCACGTCGTCAAAATAAAAATCATCGCAAACCAGATTGCCGCGAATTTCTTTGATACCCATTTGCGCCAAGCTCTGCGCGAGGCCGAACAAATCTTTGTCGGTTAAATCCGGATTGCCGCGGCCGATCAAATATAAATCGCCGGCGATCACGCTCTCGATTTTTTGCGCGGAATCGCAGGCCACGCTGGTGCGGAAAACATACGCCGGGCCGAGCACCGACAGCGCCGTCGCCGACGTGAGCAGCTTCTGATTGGAGGCCGGATGCGCCAGCAGGTCGGCGCGGCGCTCGTAAAAAACTTCGCCGGTGCGCAAGGAAACGATTTTAATGCCGGCCATTGCATGCGCGAGCGCCGGATCGTTTAAAATCGTATCGAGGCGCTGCCGCAATTCCGCCAACGTGCGCGCGCCGCCGGTTGGGGCAATTTGCAATTGTTTTGAGCTTGAGCAAGCGGGGAGGAAAGGCAAGAGGCAAAAGGCAAACAGCAAAAGACAATTGGTGAAACGGCGGCTCGTGTTCTTCATATGGGCTCAAAAAAAGGTGATGGGGTCGAGTTAAAAATCAAACCGCGGACCGGCGATCGGTGTTACGGTTAAAACGGCGCGCGCAAAACTTTTCCCGCCAGCTTGCCGTTAAATTCGCCGCGCTCAATCACCACTTCGCCATTCACCACCACATATTCGATGCCGGCGGGATATTGATGCGGCGCCGTCCATTGCGCGAGATCACGGATTTGCTCTGCGGAAAAAATAACGACGTCGGCATAATTGCCAACTTGCAAAACACCGCGATCTTTCAGGCCCAACGCGCTCGCCGGCAGCGCCGTGATTTTGCGAACGGCCTCCGCGAGATCAAAAAGCTTTTCCTCGCGCGCATATTTTCCCAACATGCGCGGAAACGTGCCGAAACTGCGCGGATGCGGGTTGCCGAATCGCAGCTTGCCGTCCGTGGCGAGCGCGGAGCCGTCGCTGGCCGTCATGGCGTACGGATATTTCAACACGCCGGCCAACTCTTCCTCGCTCATGCCAAAACCGACCATGCTGCCGCCACCTTCTTCCTTGATCACCAGGTCGACGAGCAATTGAAAAGGATCGGCTCCATCCTGCGAAAGCTCGGCAAAATTTTTTCCCTCATATTTTTCACGCGCGGGATTTTTTGACAAACTCGCTATCATCACTTTTTCCCAGCCGCCGAGATTGAGCACTTTTCCGATGGCATCCTGCCGCAGGCGCTCCCGCAAGGCAGAATCCAGCAAACGGGCCATAAATTTTTCGCCGCCGCCCTCGCGGCTCCACAAGGGAAAAAGCGAAGAAAGTCCGGTATTGTACGCGGTGTAAGGATAACGATCACAAGTCACTTGCATGCCCGAGGCACGCGCTTGATCAAGCTTTTCGAGAATGAGCGGCACCTTCTGCCAGTTCGCGGGATTTTGCGCTTTAAGATGCGAAATGTTCAACGCCACGCCGGACGCGCGCGCGATGTGAATAGCCTCGTCAACCGCCTCGAGCACGGCATTGTCTTCATTGCGCATGTGGGTGGAATAAATGCCGCCACCGTCCATTGCTTTGCAGACGGCAATGATTTCTTCGGCGCCGGCAAAACTGCCGGGCGTATATTCGAGTCCGGAGGAAATCCCATACGCACCTTGTTTGAACGCCTCGCGCGCGAGCGTTTTCATCTGTTCGATTTCTTCCGGCGTGGCCGGCCGATTGTCTTCGCCGACAACATATTCGCGCAGCGAGCCTTGTCCGATCATGCTCGCAACGTTCGTGATGATACCGCCCTTCTCCAATCGTTGAAAATAACCGGCGAAATCACGCCAGCCAACTTCGACGTCAAAAATGGTTTTTAGATTCTCGCTCCATTGGGTGCGCATTTTCTCCGTCAACGGCGCCACGGAGCCGCCATCTTGACCGATGATTTCGGTGGTCACGCCTTGCCGAATTTTCGATTGGGCCGCGGCGCCGAGCAGCAATTCTTCATCGCTGTGCGAATGAAAATCGATGAAGCCGGGCGCGACCACAAGGTTGGTGGCGTCAATCGTTCGGGTCGCCGATCTATTTTTCAAATCACCCAGCGCGACGATCTTTCCGTTTTTAATGCCGAGATCGCGGCTCATCGCAGGTTGCCCGGAGCCGTCGTAAATCAAGCCGCCGGTGATGAGCACGTCAAGTTTATCCGCAGAATTGCAAGTTAGAAGGAACCACGGCACCATGGCCCCAAAAATAACCGCAAGGGCTTTAAAAATTTTCCGAGGGCGATAAAAGTACAGCATTTTTTCTTCCAGTAAAAATGATAATGGCGGCAGTTATTTTCCGGAGAGAGGAGCACACCAAACCATTTGCACTTCGCCGCGATGTTTTTGTCCGGGGTCTAAAATGAGCAAATGCGCAATGTTTTGAAAACCGCGCGCATACAGATTGTGCGCGTCGCCGCTGCACGTTTGATTTTCAACACAAACAAAATCTTTATCCGCGGGCGAATAAACGATCAAATGGGTAAAATCGGCGGTGGCCCGCAATTCCAAACGCAGTTTCTCGTCAACGTATTCAATCCAGGCTGGCTTTTCCGGACGCATACCGAAATAAACGGTGTCGAGGTCAATTTGGGAAAGCGGCGTGGGTTGGCTCAAATCTGGCCGGGCCTCTTGAATCGGCCAATATTTTGTTGTCGGCAAAAGCAATTTCGGTTCAAGCTCCAATTCATGCGTCGCCGGGCCGCAAATCACCATGTCGTCGCGGCGACGCGTCACTTGAAACCACGGATGCAAACCGAATCCAAACGGCAGCCGGCCCTCGCCGAGGTTTTCAACTTCGTAAGCAATGGCTAAACCTGCCGCCGTCAAAGTGAAGATCACGGTAATTTTATGCGAAAACGGAAAGGCTGCATAATTGTGATGAAACGGCACCATCTCCAACCATGCGGAAAACGAGGCGTGCAACGCGTCCACTTTAATTTCGCCGGGCTTCCACCATTCATCAAAGACGAGGCCGTGCAGAAAACGCTCCTCGTGGTTTTTGCGATGCTGGTACGTGCGGCCCTCAAACTCATAGCGGCAATCGCGCACGCGGTTCGGCGTGGGAAAAAGAACGGGAATGCCGTAATAAAACGTCGGCACCTCGCGCCAGCTCGGCGGTTGGCGCAAACGCTCGACGCCGTTGACGATATACGAAAAAAGATTGCAGCCGCCGGTCGGCGCCAGGCGCGCCTCTTGCTCAAGCGCGCCACCCATCGCTTTTAAAACGATGATCTCGCCTTCCCAACCGGTGCGCCGTTCGGTGGAGCCGGAAAAGGTCATGACCACCTCTTTGTTTATTGAGAGCTGCCGAAGGTGGAAAACTAAAAAATCGCAACTATTTAGGCGCCGTTAGGAATGTAACGGCGAAAACACCCGTTTTTAAAAGGCAGAATAATTTTTCGGCCAAATGATTATTTTTCTCGAATGTCATTCGCCGCTTTGCCGTTGTGGCAAATGCAAAAATTTACCGCGTAATTTGCGAATGCCGAAGATATCCAGCAGGCCGAACCAATCCAGCCGCAGATACCAGCGCATTTTTGCCAGCGCCGGCGGCACGGATTGTTCGTGCATGCCATCGATGCCGATCAGCACGGCGGGCAGATAATACACAAAGTATTCGACCTTGCCGATGTCGTCATAATTCTCTTGCCGCTTTTCCGGCGTGAGGGCGTGAAAATCGCCGAGACGTTGCTGCACCGGCGTGGTCATCAGAATATATTCTTTGGCCGGGATCGAATTTTTAAGCAAGCGATGCGCAACGATCACGTCGATGCCGAAGAGTTTTTCGAATGCTTGAATCTGTTCGACCGCGACTTCGCCGGCGTGCAGCACAATTTTCAGGCGCAAATCTTTAACGCTGACGCAAGCCTCGCAAACGCAAAGCTGCAATTCCGTCAGCTTGAGCATCTCGCGATAAAATGATTGAAAAAAGCCGAGGATTTGCATTTTAACCGCGGCGATATGTTGATCCAGCTCCGTCTCGTCGCGGTAACAAGCGGCATAAAAAAAAACGGCGTCACCCTCCAATTCAATCAGCTTCAAGGGCGGCATGGCCGTTTGGATGATCGCCTCCAGCAGTTTGACGATAATTTGCTTGGCGTGCGCCACGGTAATGGCGTGCAGCTTCATAAATTTGGTGAAGCCGCTGATATCGGCAAGAACTAAAAGCGCTTGGTGCGTCCCGGGTTGCATGGATCAATCAGTTCTTTCGTTTTCTCAAGCGCTCGATACGGCGCTGCAAATAGGGTGAGAAGTGGCCGGCATAGCGTTCCCACAACTCGGGCCGCCGCCAGTCGTTGCCGGTGATCTTGCCGCGGCAAAGCGGCGTGCCGCAAGCGCAGGCAAATTCATCATACGGGTCGCCGTCGGACATGGCGTAGTCAAAACAAATTTCTTCGCCCGGCTTGATGTCGCGCTGCGCGATGAGCGTGATCTGTCCGCTCAACACGGCGTTCGGCTCGCACGAATGATTGACAAAATCCGCCGGCTCGTCCACTGCATCGGGAACGAGGTACAGATCATCTTCAACTTGCAAGCTGTGTTGCTGCAAATAAATCGGCAGCCCAAAAAACTTATCGGCCGGCACCACGTCGCCGCCCCAAACGACCAGCACTGCACCGGCCGGTACCGGCGCCACCGCAAACACGCCTAAATCGCCTTTGCCGCGATGCGGCGCGGAATTCAATTTCGGAGAAAGATAAGCCGTGGGTCGAGGTGAATTATTCATATTTTTATATTTACTGACATTTCACTTCAATGTCAAGCAGAAACTCGCATAATTCTCCTTGCGCTTGGCGGCGGTGTTGGTTAAATTTATGCGTTGCACAAAAAGCACAGGTCAACTTCAACTGAGCGAGCAGGTTTAAACATGGCAAAACCCTTTCCGATTCTCCGCATCGTGCCCCTCGAGCAAATTCGTTTTCACGAAGCGCCGGAAACCGACCGCGCGGCGCGTTTGGTGGAGCGTCTCGCCGAAGACCGGCATATTCTCAATCCGCCGATCGTGGCGCCGCTTAAAAACGCCGCGGGTTATTTGCTCATCGACGGCGCGAATCGCATTAGCGCCATGCGGCTGCTCGGTTATCATTGCGTGCCGGTGCAGATCATCAATTACGATGACGCGGCGTTGCGTTTGGGAAGTTGGCATCATGCCGTGATGCGCTTGTCGTGGCCGGAGTGGATCGAACAATTGCGTTCGTTGGGCTTGGCCGTTGAATCGGTGGCGCCGGCTGAGGCGGAGGGGGCGTTGGCGAATCGCGAGGCTTGCGCGGCGCTGCTGGCAACCGACGAAAAAGCAGCGATCATTCCGGCCAGCCAAAATTTGCGCGCCGACGTCAATACGATGACGCGTCTCATTGACTCGTATAAAAAAAATTATCCGTTCGAGCGCGTCGATCAAACGAATTTTCTCGAGCTAAAAAATTTTTACCCCGATCTCGCGGCGCTGGCGCTCTTCGCGCCCTTTGAAAAAAACGAGGTGATGCAGCTCGTCACCGACAATCTCAAGCTGCCGACCGGCTTAACGCGCCACAGCATCCCCGGCCGCGTGCTGCGCATGAACATTCAGCTCGACGTGCTGCGCTCGGACCTCGCGCTCGAAGATAAAAACGAATGGCTCGACGCCTTCGTGCGCATGCGCCAACAGGAACGTCACATCCGGTTTTATCCGGAGCCGGTGTTTGTTTTTGACGATTGACTCCGAGTGACAAGCTTAAGCTTGTCACTCTTCGTGCTATTTCGCCAGTTCTTCCAATTTTTTCTTCGCAAACATATTATCCGGCGCGAGCGTCAACGTTTTTTTGTAGTGCGCGATCGCCGTTGCCTTCTCGCCCTGCTCCAGGTAAATTTCCGCCATAAAAAAATACGCCAGCGCTGAATTAGAATTGACCTCCGTATTAAGCTTGAGCATTATCAGCGCGTCGTCGCTCTTCTTCGCTGCGCTGAGACGAGTGGCCAAACGGTTCAGCGTGCCATCGCGAAAATCATACACCGCGCCGCCAAAATATTTTTCCCGTAGCTCGTGATATTTTTTAACCGCCTCCGGCGCGCCCTGCCCTGTCGTAGTTTCAAACAAAATATCCTCCAATGGCCGCGGCGGGCGGTTCTCGCCATGATGGCAGGTGTTGCAATTCACCGGCGTCGATTTGTTCGCGACTTTGACGAGATGCTCATTGTTGATCGCCTGCACCATTTGTAGCATCACGCGTGCGGTTTGTTTTGTCGTCTTTGCATCCGAAACAAAATCGAACGTGGTCAGCGGCTTTCCTTCTTCGCCGATATGGCAGTGTTGGCAACGCACGCCGAGGCTGCTGGTAAAATTTTTCATCGCGTCCAGCAACTCACGTTTGCCGATTGCTTTTGGCAAAACCTGCAAGTTGGTGAATTGGTCGGGAATCTGGCTCAAGGCCGGCGTTAGATTAAAAAATAAAATCGCCAGCATCGCGCTTCTGCGCACAGCCGTTTGGCGGGAATTGTTTGTTGTATCCATGTTTTTGTCTCCTGGCTTTGCTAATAGTGGAGAGAATAGGCAAGAAACAAAAACGTTCAAGCTGATTACGTTTTCAACGCGCCGGCCTTCAGGGTCTGCGCCAGCACCGCCGGCGTTTCCTCCGTCGGACAGAAAATAGCTTGGGGAAATTTCGCTTTGGCCGCCTTCACTTTATCCGGCTGGCCGCCCGAAAAAATAATTGGAATATGCTGCCGTTTTTTTGCCTCGACAAACCATTCGGCCACCACCCGTCCATGCGACGGCAATCGATCCAGCGAAATCACCACCGCGTCCGGCAGCGTCTCGCCAAAACGAGTGTGAGTTTCCGTGCTCCAATGCGCAGCCAGGTCGTAGCCGGCTTTTTTCAAGGGCGCGAGACGTTCTTGAAGCTCGGCTTCGTTCCAATGCACATAAAATACTTTGGCCATAATTTCGCCTCACGCGTTACATCAATTAAAAACCACAAAAGGTGAAAGCAAAATTTTTTCCCACGAAAAAAATCCCCTCCGGACGTCGAGCACGACCCGGAGGGAATTCCAATTGGGCGAGTGGCGGATTCACTCCGGCTTGCTGCCGATCAAAATGATGTTTCCGCCGACCTGATACCGTTCATTCGAATCCGGATTTTCGACCTTGCCGTTGGCATAGAAACCAACTGACCCGGACGAAAATGTTTTGGCGGCGGCGGTGATCGTGCCCCACACGCGGCCATTGTTATCTTTGATTTCGAGAATTAAACTCGACGGTGCCTGCGGATCGCGCTTTTTCGGCTCTGGCATAGATTCTCCTTGATATTGATATTCTGTCCTGCATGCGGATGGAATGGGTTATCTTTAATAAGATACGACATCGGCGGGATTTGCACAACTGGTATTTCCGGCAGAACTCCGCAAAGAGCCGATGTGGAAGAAATTTAACAATCGCGCAGTTATGTCTTGGCAGCGCCGAGATCCACTTCGATGGCTCGCCATTTCTCTAAAGGCTCAAAAAGCGCAGCAAGCCGACGCCGAGTTCGACGGCGATCGAATCTTTCATGCCGAAAATGGCGAGCAACTGCTGCGGAATAAACATAAACAACAAACCGACAGCCGTTGCCAACGTGAGGCCGATGCGCGAGGCCGTGTGCGCGGCGAGCACGGAGCGCTCTGGTTTTCCGGCACCAAGATTCTGGCCGACCATTGCGGCGGTGGCGCCCATCAAGCCGACCGACGTCCATGAAATCAATGAAAATAGTTGCGTGTAGCCGACGGCATACGCGGCATGCGCGGCCGCGCTCTGTTGCAGCGAGCCGATGAAACGCAGCATGATCACGCCGCCGAGGTTCATCGCAATGCCTTGAAAGCCGGTGGGCAAACCGAATTTGAAGAGCGAGCCGATGATCCGCCAATCCGGTTTCCAATTCATTTTCGTGGAAAATTGCACGGCTAGTTTTTTTGAAAACAACAAATAGAGTCCGGTCAACGCGGCCACGCCCGCAGCGATCGCGGTGCCCATTGCCGAGCCGCGCGTGCCGAATTGGGGAATCGGGCCGAGGCCGGAAATGAGCACGAGATTCAAGGTCAAATTGAGCACGGTCATGAGCAGGCCGAGACGGAGCGGGGTTTTTGCATCGCCCGCCGCGCGCAACGCGCCGCCGAGCATGAAGAAGATCAACATACCGAAACTGAACACGAACATGATGCGAATGTACGGCAACGCCTCGGCTTTCACTTCCGGCGCGGCATGCACCAGATCCAATAACTGCGGCGCGAAAAAATAACCAATGGGCGCGAGTATAAAACACGCGAGAATGACGGCGGTAATAAACGCCTGATAAACCACGCGATTGACTTTTTCCGTATCGCCCGCGCCGGCGAAACGCGCGACCAGCACGCCCATGCCCGAAAACAGCGAACTGATGAAAACGATGACGACTAAAAAGATCTGCCAACTCACGCCGATCGCCGCGTTGGCATCGCGCCCGACGAGATGGCCGACCAGCGTGTGATCGATGATGCCCTGCAAGCCGGCAATGATATTTTGCAGCATCGTCGGCCACGCCAGTTTCCACAGCGCCTTGCGAATCGGGCCTTCGGTGAGGGTGCGATCAAAAGTTTTGGATTTTTTTGTCGGGGGTTGGCATGAAATTCAATATTGACTTTTATCTTGCGTACGGCTATATTTCGTAAAGTTAGTTTCCGCATTTGGAGATATTAATATGAACACACAGACGAAAATACGCAAGCAATTTATCACGGACGTGCATGGGCGGCAAATCGGCGTTATTCTACCAATTGAAGATTACATTCTCGTTGAGCCGCTGCTGCGCCAACGCGAACAGCAAAACGAGACTGTTCAAGAATCGGTCGAAGAAAAAATTCTCCAAATTAAACAGGCAGCGGGCGATCCGCGCTTCCTTGCCGATTTGCGGGAAGTCATGAACGATTTTAAGTATGTCGATGCGGAATGGTGGGAGCGTGAGAGCTGACTTATTTGTTCAAATAAAACAAATCTTTTTAAATTCCAAATAATCGGTGGTTACAAAAAGGCTTCCGACGGAATGACATTCTCTCTTCCCTTCTGCAATCGCGTATTAATTCACCCCACCACTATCACCGCCAACCGTTTCGGCCCGTGCGCGCCGAGGACGAGAATTTTTTCAATATCGGAAGTTCGGCTCGGACCGGTGATAATCGTCGCGTAGCTGGAGCGCCTCGACTCGCCGCGTTTATGATACGCTTCGAGCGCCTCATCGAGCGAAACAACCAATTGCGCGGCGGTGGCAATGGCAATATGAAACGGCGGCAGCACGGAGAGCCGTCGCCCGCCTGCGATTGCCGCGCTCAAAACAATGCTTCCCGTGCGCGCCACGAGAAAATCAACCGCGGTGACGCCGGCTATGAACCCGGCAAAATCCGGCGAAGAGGTTTTTTGCCGGTCGATGATCTGCACGTTTTCGGCGAGCCATTGATCGGCGGCGAAAATGCGATCCAACAATGCGTGCCGATGGCGCGCCGCGAGCATTTTGTTATTGGCGGCCCCGTTTAATAACTCACGTAAAACTCTTGCCGCCGCGGCTTCAGCGCTGACATGATAAAACTCGCCTTTGAGCGCCGCGAGCTTTTGTGCAAAGTGTTGCAGCGAATTTTGCTGCGCCGGCTCGTAGTTTCGGTAAATCGAAAAGTCTTGTGGAAGCGGCAAATCCGCTTGGGATGAGATTCCGGTTGCGCCTTCTCGCAAGCGTTGTAAAATTTGTTCGCGCGCGTTATTCAAGTTTGGGACTCGTTTTAAGAAGTTGACATCTCTAATTTCCCCGCGCGTTGAAGAACCCTGCCGAGAAAGCTTTTCCTCCGCGGGGTTCTTCAATCGGCGGGGTTATTAGTTTTAAGCGCATAAATTTTCAAAATCTCATGCAGAAATTGCCGGCGCTTGGTTTTGCCTTACATGTCCTTCCACAATTCCGCAAAAGTTTTGGCGGCCAATTTCGGCGCAGCTTTTTTCGCGAACCTCAATACAAGTGGTTGCGCTAATTTCATCAAGCGGCGCGTCAAATTCAGCCGCAACCGCGAGTGCATCACCCACGCATAAATCCTCATCGCCAAACGCCAAAACCAACCTTGCTTGACCTGCCGGATCGCCGCCACACGGTTCTCCAAAATCAAATGATGCAAATCAATGCGCACCGGACAAACGTCGCTGCACGCGCCGCACAACGACGAAGCGAAAGCGAGATGCTGGAATTGCGGCAGGCCGTTGTAATGCGGCGAGATCACGGCGCCGATCGGGCCTTGATAGGTGACATTGTAAGTATGTCCGCCGATGGTACGGAACACCGGACACGCATTCAAACACGCGCCGCAACGGATGCAGCGCAGGGCTTCGCGAAAATGCGGGCGATTGTAGAGTTGCGAGCGGCCGTTATCGAGCAGAATAACGTGCATCTCCTCGGGGCCGTCGTCTTCGTCATTTCGCCGCGGGCCGAAGACGATGGAATTGTAGCAGGTGATTTCTTGCCCCGTCCCACTGGTGGCGAGCAGTGGTAAAAACAAACTCAGATCAGTCAAGCGTGGAATGACTTTTTCAATTCCGGCGACGGCAACGTGAACGGGCGGGCACGACATGGTGAGCCGCCCGTTGCCCTCGTTTTCCGTCATCGAAATCGCGCCGGCATCGGCGATGATGAAATTCGCGCCGGTGATGCCGATATCCGCGGTCACGTAATCCTGCCGCAGATGTTGGCGCGCGATCATGGTTAACTCCTCGGCGCTTTCCGTTGGCGGCGCGGCCAATTTTTCCTGAAACAAAACGCTGATCTCGGCTTTGCTTTTGTGCATCGCCGGGGTGACGATGTGATACGGTTTCTCGCCGGCTAATTGCACGATCAGTTCGCCGAGGTCGCTTTCCCGCACTTCGATGCCGGCGCGCTCCAATTTTTCATTGAGCGCGATTTCTTCCGTCGTCATTGATTTCGATTTAACGGCTTTTTTCGCGCGTCGGTCTTTTGCCAATTGCACAACATAATCAGCCGCGTCCTCCGCGGCCGCCGCCCAAAATACTTTGCCGCCGCGAGCGGTGAAATTTTTTTCAAATTGTTCCAGCAAGCCGGCGAGGTTTTCCAAAGTATAATTTTTAATCGCCGCCGCTAAATGGCGCGCCGCCTGCCAATCGCGGAATTGATTGGTTTTCGTGTTCGTCACCGCCGCGTCGTAAGTCGAGATGGCTTTGGCGATTTTTCGACGGTGGACTTCGTCGCCCGCTTTATCCGCGGCGCGCGAAATAAAACTGGTGAATTCGGACATGGTTATTCGCAGTAAAATTTTATCGGCTTTAAAAGCAAGCAACAAGATATATGGGAAACGGCAAAATGTCAAATCGTTTATCAAAATAAAAACCCCAAAAAGAAAAACCCCGCACAAAAAAATCATCATGCGGGGTTAAAATTAGAAAGTAAGCTGGAAGCCGGCGCGGCAAGATCAATAGCCGAAATTGTACGTTTGCCGGAACGTCACGTCGCCTTGCGTCTCATCGACGCGGCCGAAGTCGCGCCATTTGCGGATTTTCTCCAATATGCAAATTTCCATTTGCGGCAACTGCACGAGAGCCCCATCGGCCATCATTTCGGATTTGACGATTTCAACTTCGCTGACGTAACCCAGCGAATTAACCGTGAAGCGCACGGCGACTTTGCCTTTGAGCGTGGGATTGCCTTTGAGTTGGCGGCGATAACAATCTTGAATCGCCGGGTTATGCGCCAAAACGATTTCGCGGATACGGTCGCGGTCGCGCGTGGCCCGACCTTTGAGCGCTCGGCTGCGCAAGCCGGCCAACGATGCAGCGCCGGAATTGGTTTGGGGTGCGGGTAATAGACTGGGCGCCGAAGCCACCGTCTCGAATTTTTGATTACGCTCGATGGTTTTTTGTGACGCGGTGGCGAGTCCGGTCACAATATCTTCCGCCATCACGCCGGAGAAATTGGCCCGCGCGCCGCGCAACTCCTTTTCAGCAATGTAAACCTCGCCGCCGCGCGTGAAATCATGGTTAAATCCGTTGTGTCCGCCGTCGCCCAGGCTCAGGCCGAAATAATCGGTGCCGGCGCGGGGCACCCGCAATTGTTGCACCTGAGCAAGAGCATGGTCGATATCGCCAATGGTGCTATCGGCATATTGTAAAATATCCGCCACCGGCGTGCGCGAAACCAGGCCGCTGCTGCCGGAGGTAATTACGCCAAGCAAGCCGATGCGTTCAACTTCCTCACTGAGCGCTTGCATGCCGCGCTGCCGCGAAACGGTGTTCAAACGCCGCTGGGCCTCGCGATTTTCTCCTGACAACGCGCGCGTTTCCGGACCGGCATTACCGCGGCGGCTCTTCAGGCCCGGCGCTTTAATATTGGTTTCCGGCCCGATCACGTTTTTCGGCAGGGCGCCTTCGATGCGTTCGAGGGTCTGTGGAATGGCTTCGCTCGCGCGGGCTAAAATATCCGTTTCCCTCGTCGCTGCCGGCGGCTCTTCCTCAATTTTAAATTCCGACAGAAACAACTCCGCATACTTGTTTTGCAGTTTGGCGACATCATGGTCGCTGAAGTCGAGCGACTGGGTGCGCAAAAAATACCAAATCACCAACGGTTCGAGGAGCAACGTGACAATAAAAATGAGCAGATAACGTCGATCCAGCGATTCAAAATAATTTTTATTAAATTCTTTGGGAAAGGCTGGTAGTGGCGCTGGGCGCGGCGCCGGCAGTTCCTCCGGTGCGATGTCGGCGTCGGCGCCAAGGGGCAACGTCGAAACGTCGGATGAATTGAAATCATCCACCAACGCCTCCGCGCCGGCGCTGATTTGGGGGGGCGCGACCTTTGGCAAATCCTTTGTCTCACTCCACTGATCCACAACGAAAGCTCCGATATAAATTCAACGGTTGCATGAACACCAAAGCTTAAAGATCGGTACAACGATCCGTACACTCCTGTAATCGGTAAAATACAAAAATGAAATCCCGACTTTCCTGAAAAAAAGTTTTTAAGAAAATCGGGATCTTTGAATTTTACCTCATGTTCGCATCGATTGCGGACGTGAAGCCGAACTATTATCTTTGACTGCGTTCCAGCTTCACGGCGAGCGTAAGCGTTTGCGGGCCGCGCTTCACCATCACGGGCACTTCCTGGCCGGGCGAGAATTCGCCGAGCGCGTAGGTGTAATCATAAACGTTTTTGATCTCAAATTTTCCGAACTTTACGATGATATCGCCGCTTTGCAAACCGGCCTTTGCCGCCGGGCTGCCTTGCCGCACGCCGCTCAACTTCATGCCTTCTACTTCAGCGGCATAATCCGGCACCGTTCCAACCGCAACACGAAAACCGCGCATCGCCGGTTGCTGGCTTTCGGCTTTGGTGAAGTGCAGCGACGAATCCTGGTTGGCGATCTCCGTCGCCAATCCCCCGATAAAACGCAAAACTCGTGCCTCATCCGTGACGTTGATTTTTTCGGCGTCATCTGTTACGCGGTGGTAATCTTCGTGTTGATTCGTAAAGAAAAAGAGCACGGGAATATTTTTTTGATAGAAGCTCGAATGATCGCTCGGACCGGGACCTTCTTTTTTCAAACTGAGCTTGAATTGCGCCGGCCGGTGCAAGCGTTCGATGAGCGGCTGCCATTGCGGCGCGGTACCCACGCCTTGCACGACCAGTGCGCTGTCCTTCATGCGACCGATCATGTCCATATTGATCATCGCGATCGTTTGTTCCAATGGAAACGTCGGCTGCTTCACATAATACGCCGAGCCGAGCAGTCCCAACTCCTCGCCGCTGTACGTCATAAAAATAATTGAGCGCCGCGGCCGCGGTGATTGCGCCGAAAAATATTGCGCCAGCTCCAGCACGCCCGCAGTTCCCGAAGCATTGTCATCCGCGCCGTTGTGAATCTCGCCTTCCTTCTGCGGATCCAACGCCCCTTCCGTGCTGCGGCCGAGATGATCGTGGTGCGCGCCGATGATCACGGCCTGTTCTTTTAATTTCGGATCGCTGCCTGCAAGTTTGCCGATCACATTCGCCGTCACGCGCCGTTCTTGATCGAGATCCGCCACCACGGCGGCGCGGCTGCCAACGACAAGCCGTGAAGTCGGTTTTTGTGTTTTATTAATTTGTGTCATCATTTCACGGCTCGACGCGCCGAGCAGCCAATCGGCGGCGGCGGCGGTTATATAAACGAGCGGCAAACCGGCGTCGGTCGCGGAACGGTCGAAGCGCAGTTTCGGCAACGGCGCCGTCGAGTCGGCGTCCGCGATCACGAGCAAGGCTTTGGCGCCGTGTTGCCGCGCCTGCAAGGCTTTGTAGCGAATCGGTTCGTATTCGCCAAAGTTTGAATGCGGATTATTCGACGCCGGTGAGTAGCGCAGCGCCAACACGATCTTGCCGTTCGCGTCGATACCGGCATAATCATCATAATTCAGTTTCTCGGCGCTGATGCCGTAACCGGCGAAAACCACCTCGCCGCTCACGCTGTCCGAAGCGGAAGACGCCGCAGGAATAAAATCCGTATGCAGCACCAACGTCGTATCGCGGTCGCCGCGCTGGAAGGTCAAGAAATTGTTTTCACCAAGATTGATCCCGCCGACAAAATCAAATTTTTGCGTGAATGTGCCGTTGTCGCCCAGCGGCTGCAAGCCGAAGCGTTTAAATTCTTCCGCAATGTAACCGGCGGCTTTATCGTTCCCCGGCGTGCCGGAAAGCCGCCCTTCGAGCGAGTCGGAAGCGAGATAATTGACGTGATACTGAATATCATTCGCCGTTAATTCGGGCGAGCTGGCGCGGTTGATCGGAAAACGCGACGGTTCGCTGCAGGCGCTTAATAACGCGACGAGACCGCAAAACAGAATTTGCTTGAAAGCAGTTATTCTCGTTGAAGAAGAAAGACCCGTATTGGTTTTAATGTCATTCCGGAGGAATCTTGTTAAATTCAAGAATGCTTTTGGAAACAAAAAAGATTCTTTCAGAATGACATTTAGTGGCGTTGCTGCAATTTTTAATAACATCCCTGTTCCTTTCAAAAAAATCCGTGACCATCCGTTTAATCCGCGTCATCAGCGTTCAAAGGTTTTTATTTCGCCGAAATATCCTGCAACGCCTGCGGCGCCATTGCCAGCATCTGCTGGATGCCGGCGCGGCAATCGAGCAGAGGCGCGCGCAAAATTTCCCGCGCCCGATTGGTGTTCAACGAAACATCTTCCGGGCGCGGCACGAGCCAGTTGACCTCGTGCATCGATATGGACTCGAATAAATTCAAATCAGCGCCGATTTGTCGCGCCAACTCGCGGGCAAAGTCGGCGCGGCTGATGCGCTCGGTGCCGGCGAGGTGTAAAATGCCGGCGCGCTCTTTTTCCGCCAATTCGAGGATGGCCGCCGCGGCATTGCCGGCCCAGATCGGCGTGCGATATTGATCCGCAAAAACTTTCACTTTTTGTCCGGCGCGCAAGCGGTTATAAATTTCCGCGGAAAAACTATTGCCGCCCGCCACCGCAAAGCCAAACAGCAGCGCGACACGCACGACCAGCGCTTCCGGATACGCGCGCAACACCGCTTCTTCCGCGGCGCGTTTGCTGTAGCCATAGTAGCTGAGCGGTTCCAGCGCCTCGTCTTCGGCATAATTGCCTTTTTTCCCGTCAAACACCATGTCGGTCGAAACATGAATCAACCGGCAACTCAACTCGCGCGCCACTGCCGCTATCATCCGCGCCGCGTCCACATTCGTGCGCCACGCCAAGTCTTTTTGCGCCTCGCACGTGTCGAGATTCGCCAACGCCGCGGAGTGAATAATGATCTGCGGCTGCACTTTGCGCACGAACTGCGCCACCGCGACGAGATTGGTTAAATCCATCCGGTGCAGCTCGACGCCGGGCATCGCCACCGGATGTTCCCAATACGTTCCGAGCAACTCGCCTTGGCCCTGCGCCGCTTGCGCCAAATAACCGCCAAGAAAACCGCTGGCGCCGGTGATGAGAATTTTCATGCTTCTTCCTTGCGATTATAGCCTTTGTCAGGAATGATATGCGACTCCGATTGCCCACTCTTTTCCGCGAAAACTCGCCCGATACCATTGATTTGAGCAAACGCCATTCAACAGTTTGTCTAATGGCCACTCTTTGACCCCATACTCGCCTTCGCTATATTCATTCGGAGTTTCAAATTTGAAAACGACTTCGGGCGGACAAAACAACATGTAATCCCAATCATCCATGTTTACACCTTGTTGCCAAAGCGCCTCCACGTCTTCGCGGGTCAAATTTTCGTCTTTGACGAAATAAATAACCATTCCCAAAGCTTGCGAGTTTTTAATTTCATCCATAATACACTCCACCAAATGCTTTTTACTCCGTTAGCCTTTATTCATTCCTTTGAAAGGGTTATCCAAGCGCAACGTGCAATTTTCTTCTTAGTGCGCTGGCATATTTATTCAAGGTTGAAAGACGAATATCTTCCGCATGATTTTCAATGCGCGAGATGGCAGATTTTCTGATTTTTAGTTTTTTGCGCCAAAGCTTCTTGCGTTATTCCCATTTCTTCTCTGATTTGGCGAAGAAGGTAGCCGATTCCGAAGTTCTCATATCCAACTTCAAAAGTTTTTGCAAACCCGCGGCTTTTCTTCTTGCGTTTCTCAATGTATTTTTCCAAACCGTCCATCATTTTCTCCGGTTTTTTGATGTTTTATTCTCTGTCAAGCCGCTTCATCGCTCGGAATTTCAAGGCAATTTACTTCCCTGCCGGCTGAATGTGCGATCTTTTAACTGTCAGAAACCAAAGATTTAACTTCACTTGGCACGAGCAATATTTTCAATGTACGTTCAATAACGCCTTTCCGCCGGTATTCCCCGGTTCTTGGATTTGCTCCACCCCATGCTATCTTTATAGTCATGCCTATTGTGGTCTCGCTATCAATTGGTGGAATGTTCCGCAGGACGACAATTTGGTCTCTCATATCACATGCAGGAATCAGATTGTAGTTGTAGTAGGAAGCCCTAATTGCGTCAACAGTTGAACAAGCAGGGGGATTCTCCGCTTCAATTTTTAATATCTCACTAATTCCTATTCTATCACCTACATTTGCAATATTGAGGCGAACTTGAGCATATCCTGAATGCTTCTCCTTATATTCTGGAAACTGTTGTCGTGTTATTTCAGGCAAACGGCTGAAAGAGGGCAAAAGCATTGTGCGCTGTTCCTGTTTTTCGTCATTGATGAGAGAAACAATCGCACCTTTGACTCTAAACCATTGAAGGTAAAGAGCGGCTAATGAAACGACAAGTGCAACGAGTGAGAGAACTATACTCGCATCAATCGGCATGGCGACATTTCTCCGTTGGTTCTAACGACTGTAATGGGACGGGCTAATTATTCATTCATCGTCACCGCGATCCTTTTGATTTGCGCTTCCTTAAATATTGAAATATTTCGCCTCTGGATGATCGCCGAAGTCGATCGCTTCGGCACGATTTTAAATTCTTCGGCAATCGAAATAAGATGTTCAGCTTCGGTTGTTGGATGGAATGCGTAACTCATCGCAGCAAGGCTCGAGCTTTGTGTCTGACCTCTTCAGCAGAAATCGGTTGGACCGTGTCCGCGTCAAGTTCTCTGGCGCGACGCTGCGCCTCGATTAACCAATCACCTGCGATCTCGGATTCGGAAAGTATATCGAGACTCAGCAAGAGCTTTTGTGCAAGCTTCGCGCGATCTCCTTCGGAAAGCTGTAGAGCTTTATCCTCGATCTGTTCGATGCTCATAATTTTTTGCCTTTCTCAATGATTTGCTGCTTTGCCGAGAAAATCTACATCCGCACTTTATGATTTGCAAGAACTTCTTTCGATCTCAAATGTTAGCTATTCATTCACCGTCATCGCCATCATTCTGATTTGCAGCTTCCTTAATGTTAAAATACTTCGCCTCCGGATGATGCACGATGATCGCCGAGGTCGATTGCTCCGGCACGATTTGAAATTCCTCGGTGAGCGAAATGTTGATTCGCGCCGGATCGAGCAGACGAAAGAGCTGCGCCTGATCTTCCAAATTCGGGCACGCGGGATAACCGAACGAATAGCGCGAGCCGCGATAGCCCTGTTGAAACAGCTTGCTGATTTCTTTGCTGTCCTCGCCGGTGATGCCGAGGTCGGCGCGCATTTTTTTATGCCAATACTCCGCCAGCGCTTCCGCGGTTTCGACGCTCAAGCCGTGGCAATAAAGATAATCGGCATATTTGTCGCTTTCAAACAATTTTTTAGAAATTTCCGAGGCACGCTGCCCGACGGTAACGACCATCATGCCGATTACGTCTTTCTTGCCGCTGCTCGCCGGCGCAAAGGAATCGGCGATGCAATGCAGGTTTCCATCAGCTTGACGCGGAAAACGAAAACGCTCCGTTTCACGCGAACCGTTGTCATCATAAATGATCATGTCGTTGCCGTCACTGTTGCACAAGAAATAACCGTAGGCGACTTCCGGAAGCAAAAGCTTCTCATTAATACAGCGCTGTTTCAGCTCGTTGAAAATCGGCACGAATTTTTCTTCGACCATCTGATTGTAATCCGCGATCTTCATCTTGCCGCGGCGCACCTGCCATTGCCCGCGAAACAACGCGATGGGATTGATGTAATCAAACACCGTCGCCAATGGAATGTCGCGTACGATTTGCGATCCAAGAAACGGCGGCGTGGGAATTTCTATCGCCTGCCATTCCGGTTTTCGCGCTACCGTTACTTTCTCCCTCTCGCTCGGTCTCCGCTTCACCGCTTCATGTTTTCTCCCACTCTCACTTTCTACCGTTCTCCCACGCTTCTCTTTATTGCAGATTTCTTCCATAAAATGCAGGCCGTCAAATGCGTCATTCGCATACGACAACGGACCTTGATAAACGGCGCGCAAATTGTCTTCGACGTAGCGCCGCGTTAACGCGGCGCCACCGAGAACGACGGGAAGTGTGATCGCGCGCTCGTTCATCACCTCGAGATTTTCTTTCATGATCAGCGTCGATTTCACCAGCAGGCCGCTCATGCCGATCGCATCGGCTTTGTTCGCCTCGACAGCTTGCAGCATTTGGTCGATCGGCACCTTGATGCCGAGATTGATGACTTTGTAGCCGTTGTTGGTGAGAATGATGTCGACGAGATTTTTGCCGATGTCGTGCACGTCGCCTTTCACCGTCGCGAGCACCATCACGCCTTTGCTCGTGCCTTCGACGCGCTCCATGTGCGGCTCGAGAAATTTCACCGCGGCTTTCATCGTCTCCGCGGATTGCAACACGAACGGCAATTGCATTTGTCCGGAGCCAAACAGCTCGCCGACGGTTTTCATGCCGTCAAGTAAGACATTATTTATAATGTCCAGCGCCGAATATTTTGCCAACGCTTCGTTGAGATCGGCCTCGAGACCCACTTTCTCGCCATCGACGATGCGGCGTTTGAGTCGATCTTCCACCGCTGTCGGCATGGCAACAATTTCTCTCTTTTGCACTGATTTGTCGGCATAAAACGCCAGGATCTCTTGCAGCGGATCGGAAACACACGTGCCGTTCGCGTCGAATTTGCGTTCATCAAAAATGAGGCGGCGATGCAGCTCGCGTTCTTCATCCGCAATTTTGTGCAGCGGCATAATTTTCGACGCATGCACGATCGCCATGTCCAAACCCGCTTCGACGGCATAATAAAGGAAAACGGAATTGAGTGCATGGCGGGTGTGCGGCGAAAGGCCAAACGAAACGTTACTCACGCCGAGAATCGTGTAGCAGCCGGGCAAATCTTTTTTGAGGCGGCGAATCGCCTCAATCGTCGCAATGCCGCTGCGGCGAAATTCTTCATCGCCGCTGCCGAGCGTGAACGTGAGACAATCGAAAATCAAATCCTGCGCGCGCAGGCCGTATTTGTCAACCGCGAGATCGTGAATGCGTTTGGCAATCTCAAATTTTTTCTCTGCGGTTTTCGCCATGCCCTGCTCGTCGATCGTGAGAGCAATCGTCGCGGCGCCGTATTTTTTGCACAACGGCAAAACTTTCGCCGTGCGTTCTTCGCCGTCTTCGAGATTGATGGAATTGACCACGGCGCGGCCGGCAATGCGCTGCAACGCGGCGTCGATCACCTGCCACTCAGTCGAATCGATTACCAACGGCACGGAGATTTGCGTGTTCAAACGCTCGATGAGCGGATTCATATCCGCGATTTCATCGCGCCCGACATACGCCGAGCACACATCGAGCATATGCGCGCCCTCGCGAACTTGTTCCTTTGCCATCGACACCATCGCATCCCAATCCTGCTTCAGCAGCAGCTCGCGAAATTGTTTGGAGCCGTTGGCATTGAGGCGCTCGCCAATGAGCAGCGGCGGCGGATCGAGATGCAGCGGCGCGCTGTTGTAAAGACTCGCGGCAGACGGCACGAAATCAATTTGCCGCGCTTTCGGCGCGAGTTGCCCAACCGACTCGACAAGGCGTTGGATATGCTCCGGTCGTGTGCCACAGCAACCGCCGACGATTTGCACGCCAAGATCTTTCACGAAATGCGCAAGGAATTGACTCAACTCTTCCGGCGACAATTTATAATGCGCGTGGCCGCCGACATTTTCGGGAAGACCGGCATTGGGCATGCAAAAAATCGGGAATGGACTGTTCGTCGCAAGATAGCGAATATTTTCGGACATCTCTTTCGGGCCGGTAGCGCAATTCATGCCGATGGCCGCGAGCGGAAACGGTTCCAAAGCCGCGAGCGCCGCGCCGATGTCGCTGCCGAGCAGCATCGTGCCCATCGTCTCCACGGTCACACTCGCGATCACCGGCACGCGCATTTTTTTCTGCGCAAAATATTCGAAAACCGCTGCGAGCGCGGCCTTGGTTTGCAGCAAATCCTGACAGGTTTCAACGGCGAGCAAATCCGCGCCGCCTTCGACGAGACCTGCGGCTTGCACGGCGAACGCCGCTTTCATGTTCTCATACGAAATATGGCCGAGACTCGGCAATTTCGTGGTCGGCCCCATCGAGCCGGCGACGAATCGCGGGTGGGTTGGCGTGGAAAATTGTTGCGCGGCTTTTTTCGCAATTTCCGCGGCGCGGCGATTGTGTTCATACGCCTGATCGGCAAGATCGTATTCGCCCAACACCAACGGCGTCGAACCGAACGTATCGGTTTCCACCACGTCGCAGCCGGTTGCAAAAAAACGCGCGTGTAAACGCTCGACCGCATCGGGTCGCGTAAAAACCAGATGCTCGTTGCAACCGTTGAGCGCCTCGCCGCCAAAATCATCGGCGGTGAGATTCATCAATTGAAAATTCGTGCCGGTCGCGCCGTCAAAAACGATGATTTTTTCTTGTAAACGCCGTTCGAAAAGAGTCATAACTCAGATGCTGGTTGTTTTGATTTTCATTTGGAGTTAAATTGAAATATACAAAAAGAAGCCGAAAGAGGAAAGCAATTTATTGGGCTTTAGTTGTGCCGCAAGAAATAAAGAAATTTAGCGCAGGGAAAATTCTGTGAGAGTTCCCTACGGACGCAGTCATTCCGTGAGCCAGAATCTTTATTGTTTTTTATCACCGTCTTGACACCCTCCCATTTTCTCCCTATATTGATTTTATCATGGTTCAAGAAGAATTTCAACAACCTATGTCTGAGACAACATTCACCGCGGTGGATCACGCTTATTTGCAAAAAGCGTTGGAACTGGCCAGCGCCGGTTGCGGTTACGTAAGTCCGAATCCGCTGGTTGGCGCCGTCGTGGTTAAAGACGGCGAGATCGTCGGCACCGGTTATCATCGTGAGTTTGGCGGCGATCATGCCGAGGTCGAGGCGCTGCGCGAAGCCGGACATCTGGGTCGTGGCGCCACGTTGTATTGCAATCTCGAACCGTGCAGCCATTTCGGCAAAACGCCGCCGTGCGTCAATCGTGTGATCGACGCGGGCATTGCGCGCGTGGTCATTGGCACGCTCGATCCGAATCCGCTCGTCAATGGCCGCGGCGTGAAAATTTTGCGGGAACACGGCATCACGGTGGAAACCAGTTTGCTCGCCGAAGCCTGCTATGAATTGAATGCCGTTTTTTTTAAATTCATCACGAGGCGTTTACCGTTCGTCACGTTGAAACTCGCGCAGAGCCTTGACGGAAAAATTGCTGCGGCGAACGGCGCTTCGAAATGGATCAGCAACGAATCAGCGCGGCGTTTGGTGCATCGTTGGCGTTGGCAGAACGATGCGATTTTAGTGGGCATCGGCACCGTGCTTGCGGACGATCCGCAACTCACCGTGCGTGAGGAGTCCGGGCCGCAACCACGGCGGATCATCGTCGATACGAATCTGCGGCTGCCGCTTACCGCGCAGGTGTTGACTGATGCGCACGTGAATAAAACGATCGTGGCAATTGGCGAAGATTGTCGCGAGCGTGAGAAGATGGCCGAAATTGAAAATCGCGGCGGCCGGGTCTGGCCGATTCGCTTCACAACTGCCGGCAGCCTTGATTTGCGCCATCTCTGCGAGCGCCTGGCCCAGGAAAATATCGCGGCGGTTTTGGTTGAAGGCGGGCGCCGGATTTTTAGCTCGCTGCTCGAAGCCCAACTCGCGGACGAACTTAAATGTTTCATCGCGCCGACATTGCTGGGTGACGGCATTCCGGCCTTTCAAGATTTGCCGATCGGCAGCATGGAAGAAGCGATAACGTTGGCCAAAATTAAATGGAAAATTTTTGAGGACAATGTTTTGCTGACCGGAATGTTGCGGTATCCGCAAACCGCGGGGCGGCAAACTTAAGTTTGTCACCTCGTTAAATGACAAACATTATGTTCACAGGGTTAGTCGAAGAAATCGGGCAGATCGCCGCCGTCGAAGCGTACGGCACGTCGCGCCGATTAGTCATTCGCGCCAAAAAAATTTTAGCCGATGCAAAAATCGACGACAGCATTTGCGTCAACGGTGTCTGTCTCACGGTCGTCGCGCGCGCGGAAAATACGTTTCAAGTGCAGGCCGTCGATGAAACCTTGCGCAAAACGACGCTGGGAAATTTAAAGCCGAATGCGCCGGTGAATTTGGAGCGGGCCTTGCGGCCGTCGGATCGCCTCGGCGGACATTTCGTGCAGGGCCACGTGGACGGCATTGCCGAAATCGTCGATATTATTCTTCAAGCGGCCGGACAACTGACCGTGGTGGAATTGCCGAAAGAATTATGGCGCTATGTGATTCCGCACGGTTCGATCACGCTTGACGGCGTGAGTTTGACCGTCGCGCGTTTGGAAGGCGCGCGCGTCACCATCGCGCTCATTCCGCACACGCTCGCGCAAACGACGCTCGGTATTCGCCAACGCGGTGATGGGCTGAACGTCGAAACTGATCTTTTGGGCAAATATGTCGAGCGGTTGCTAATGACAAACCCCAAAGCCGAATTGACGGATGAGAAACTCGTAGCCTGGGGTTATGGAAGAAAATAAAATTTCAAACCAACCACGTTACCCGATTGGATAACATTGATGAAATTTCACACGATAGAAGAAGCCATTGCCGATTTTCGCAACGGCAAATTATTGATCGTCGTTGATGACGAAGACCGCGAGAATGAAGGCGACTTTTTTTTGGCCGCGGAAAAAGTGACGCCGGAAAAAATTAATTTTATGGCGAAAAACGGACGCGGCTTGGTTTGCGTGGCGATGCCGCCGGAACGCCTGGAAGCGTTGGATTTGCATCCGATGGTTCCCGACAACACGGCGCGTCTCGGCACGTCCTTCACCGTTTCCGTGGATGCGAAACGCAACACCACCTCCGGCATTTCCGCGCATGATCGCGCCGAAACGATTTTGCAGTTGATCGCCCCAGCAACGAAGCCGCACGATCTGGCGCGGCCCGGACATATTTTCCCGTTGCGAGCGCAACCCGGCGGCGTGTTGACGCGCTCGGGACACACGGAAGCCGTGGTTGATTTATCGCGGCTCGCCGGACTTTACCCCGCCGGCGTGTTGTGTGAAATTATGGATGAAGACGGCAGTATGGCACGGGTGCCACGGCTCATGGAAATCGCGACGCAATTTAATGTTAAAATTGTGACGATCCGCGATTTGATCGAGTATCGCCGGCGCCACGAGAAATTGGTGCAGCGGATCGTGACCACGCGTTTTCCCAGCCGCTACGGGGATTTTATGTTGCATCTTTATGAGAGCGATACTGATAACTATCATCATCTCGCTATCGTTAAAGGTGATGTCTCGACCGGCGAGCCGACGCTGGTACGGGTGCATTCGCAGTGTCTCACCGGCGATATTCTCGGCTCGTTGCGCTGTGATTGCGGCGAACAATTGGCGCGGGCGCTGCAGCAGATCGAGCACGAGGGGCGCGGCGTTCTTTTGTATATGCGGCAGGAGGGACGCGGCATCGGCCTGGCCAACAAGATTCGCGCCTACAAATTGCAGGACGAAGGCAAGGACACCGTCGAGGCCAATGAAGCGTTGGGTTTTAAAGCCGATCTGCGGGATTACGGCATCGGCGCGCAAATTCTCTATGATCTCGGTATTCGCCGGATTCGCCTGCTCACGAACAATCCAAAAAAAATTGTGGGATTGGAAGGGTACGGCTTGCAAGTCGTCGAGCGGGTGCCGATTCAAGTCGAGGCCAATGCCGCGAATCAACGCTATCTAGAAACCAAGCGCAACAAGCTCGGGCATTTGCTGGTGGAAGATCTGGCGGAAAGTTGAGTTACGTTTTCTCCTCATCAAAATGCAAAATGCCGTTGGCGCCCAAAGTGCCAGCGGCATTTTTGTTTAAAATCCCAATAATGCGCACCTCATCCCGATTGCGGGTAGTTTAAAGCTTGATGTCTTGCTCACCTCGATGACCTCCCGTTAAATTGCTTTTGCCGTATTCCTTTTGCAAATATGTGTGAATCGAAACATTTTCTTTGCGAGTGCTTCCATGTCAAAATTGTTAAGAAAAAATTTTGCCGCTTTCTGCCTGCCTTTTATCATGTTAATCGTGCAACTCCTGCCGGGTTCGGCCGTTGCGCAAAATCAAATTACGGCCGGGGAAAGCAATCTGGCCGCCGCAATTTTTTCCGATAACTTCAACGCCGCCGGCCTCGACGCTAACAAATGGCGCAAGGGCACGAATGCCGGCAACCAGGCCGCTGTCGTCAATAGCGCAATCGAGCTTCGCTCGCAAGGCGCGGAGAACGGTTGGATTATTACCAAAAGTGCGTACAAGGCGCGCAACACCATCGTGCAAATCAAAGTCGCGAAACCGAACAACGACGGCGCACTCGGTATCAGCCCGACCGTGAATCTCGCCTCGAAAAACGGCGTGGCCGATCAAAAGAATTGGTATCGGTTTTACGTTTACCGCAACGGCGCGAGCGGGCCTTATCGTTTGTTCGTGCAATGGAAAAAGAACGGCGTGGAAAAAGGCGTTGACGTCACCGGCAGCCTGGTGATCAATGGCGCGGTTTATTTGCGCTTGCGGTTTGACCACAAAAATATTTATTTCGAAGCTTCATTAAACGGCACGGCCTGGAACAATGCGTATACGGAAATTTTTGCTTTGCCGGGTTACACGCTGGATTCGATGTTTTATTATGAATTAACCGCTTACAACACCGCTACGAATGGAACGGCGCGCATGGACGATTTTTCCATCAATGCGCTGCCGCCGGATACGACGACGCCGAAGATCAGTTTGGTGACGTCGCAGAATATTACGAGCACTGGCGCGCGGATCAACTGGCAAACCAATGAGCCGGCGGATTCGCAGGTGGAATACGGGCTGACGAAGGTTTACGGCAAAATGTCGCCGCGCGATTCGAATTTGGTGACAACGCATAATTTTTTGCTGGCGGGATTACAACCCAACACTTCTTATCATTATCGCGTGCGCTCACGAGACGAAGCCGGCAATCTGGCGCTTTCTGGCGATGGGGTTTTGGCCACGCCGCCTTTGCCCACGACCGATCTGCGCGTGACCGTGCCGAACGGCGACGAGTGGTGGTTTACGGAAGAAATCGAAAACATTCGCTGGAAAAGCGCGTTGACGATTGCCAACGTGAAAATCGATTATTCGCGCGACGGCGGCATCTCGTGGAAGACGCTTGTGGCCAGCGCGCCGAACAGCGGCGTTTATAAATGGCAATTGCCGGATTCGGTTTCAAATAAGAATTTGATTCGCATTAGCGACGCGGCGAATCCAAACGTCGCCGATCTTGGCAATAAATCTTTTTATCTCCTGCGCAAGGCCTCGGTGGAATTTCCGGCGAGCCGAACCGAGCCGGTGTTGCAGGGTGGTTCGCCGGGAAGCTGGGACGAGCGTATCACCGAACGCGGCTGGTTCATGTATGAAGACGGCATGTACCACGCGTGGTACGGCGGCTGGCGCGGAGATTATAACCGCGAGGTGAAAAATTTTATCAAACTCGGTTATGCGTATTCCGCCGACGGCGTCAACTGGACGAAGCATCCGGATAATCCGGTTTATACCGAGCACTGGACCGAAGACATGGCGATCGTTAAAAACGGCGGCACGTATTTCATGTATGCGGAGAATGAATTTACCGGCGACGGCAACGGCGCGACCATCGATCTTTACATGTCCACGGATAAAGTAAACTGGACGCGCCACGGCGTGGTCTTGACCCCGAGCACTGGCTGGGAAGCCAACGACGTGGGAACGCCGACAGTGTGGAAGGAAGGCAATAAATGGTTTATGCTTTATGAGGGTTTTGACAACGGCGCGGGCAAAGTCGGTTTAGCAACTTCTGCCGACGGTAAGAGTTGGACACGCTTTGCCGGCAATCCGGTATTGTTGAATTTTCTCAATCCGGATTTGGATATTGCGATTGACAGTGTGATCAAGATTCGCAACGTTTACTACGCGTACGGGCATTATGATAGCAGCGCGGGGGTTTGGGCCGGCGGGTTGTTTACTTCGACGGATTTGATCAAGTGGAGCGCCTATCCCGGCAATCCGATTCTCGACAATTCCGCCGTTGTTGTTGACAACGGCGTCAATTATTTGATGTACGGCATTTCTTCTAATCCCGATGCGCTGGCGCCGTATTATCTTAAATTTTCAACGCACACCAAAGACATGATTCCGCCGAAAATCACCGGTGTGGCCGCAAAAGTGCTGAACGGCATCTCGGCAAAATTCGATTGGTTGACCAATGAGCCGGCGGATACGCGGATTGAATATGGCTTGACGACGAGTTACGGCGCGCTTTCGCCGCTGGATTCGGCGTTCACGGCGGTGCACACGCTCACGTTGAACGGATTGCAAGGCAACAAAACATACCATTTCCGCGTGCGCTCGCGCGACGAGTTCGGCAATCTCGCCATGAGCAAGGACTCCACGTTTAAAACACCGGACTGGATTTTTACGGATAATTTCAACTCAAATACACTGGGGACGAGCAGATGGCGGCTCGGCACGAATGCCAACAATAAATCCGCGGTGGTGGATTCGGCGCTGGAGTTTCGATCGCTTGCCGTAACCAGTGGCGGCAACGAAAGCGGTTGGGTAATCACGCGCACGCCGTATCCGGCACGCTACTCGCGGGTCAGAATCAAAGTGGTTAAGCCCAACAGCGACGGCGCGCTCGGCATGACCCCGGCGTATAATTTGGCTTCAAAATATGGTATCACCGATCAACTCAATTTCTATCGGTTTTACAATTTCCGCAACGGCAACACCGGGCCGTATCGCTTGATCGTGCAATCCAAAAAGAACGGCGTTGAAGACGAGCGCGACGTGACCGGCGCGCTGGTGATCACTGGCGCATTTTTTATGCGTCTGCGTTTTGACAAAACGAACATTCACTTCGAAGCCTCGCTGGACGGTGTGAAGTGGACTGACGCTTACACGGAAGCTTTTTCGCTGCCGGGTTACACGCTGGATTCGCCGTTTTATTATGAACTGGCCGCTTACAGTACGCCAACCACCGGTGTTTGGCGAGTCGATGATTTCGGCATTTTCACGGAGCCGCATGTGGCGGCAAAATCAACGGCCGAAGAATCTGTCGCCGCGACGCTGCCGGAAAAATTTGCGCTCAACAATTATCCCAACCCGTTTAATGCCGCGACGCGCCTGCAATTAGCGCTGCCGCGCGAAGCGGAAGTTGAGCTTGCCATTTTCGATCTGACCGGCCGGGAAGTGCAGCAACTGCTGCTCGGCTCGCGTAGTGCGGGCCATCACGAAATCATTTGGAACGGTCGCGATCGCCGCGGCGCCGAGTTGGGCACCGGCATTTATCTCGCGCGCCTGCGCTATCGAATCATGGCCAGCGAAAACTGGTCGCAACTCGTGCATCGCGTGATGATGGTGAAGTAGGGTCCGAGGTCTGAGGGTCCGAAGTGCGAGGTCGGGAGTCCGCGTCCGATGTTTTTGTTGTGACCTCGGCCTTCGGACTCTCGACTTAGGACGTCCTCATTGCACCAGCAAAATCCGGCTGGTCAATTCTTTTCGCATTCCGGAAACACCTTCACCAAATACCTCCCGCTGCCGGCGCCCGCGCCGCAGTTGTTTTTACCGTCCGCCTCCAAATATTTGAAAACCGCTGGTTTTTAAGAACACACGTTTTCGCAAGAGTCATACCGGCAAATTTTTTAAAATCAACCGAAAGAACTACGTCAGTAATGAGATGCTGACCGGTCACGGAAGCACTTTAAAAATTCGAACAAACCTGGCTTTAAGTGGCCGGCCATGATTTCTAACTTTTCAAATACACTTTTCGAAGTGACGAGTCTTAAAAACTGGTGGTGAGAGTGCCGATGATTTTTCTTTTCATCACCGCACCTCCGGCCAACTCACGATCATTCTCATCAAATAAATTCACTGCCGTTATCGAGGCGCGAATACCCTTCGCGGGAAGGCGGTAGCCAATGGCCAAGTCAGTTGTTGAATACGAATCAATGTGATCCACCACTTGGCCGGCGGACCAATCAAAACCATCAATGAATCGAAACGCGACGTTTCCATACAAGCCGGTTTTATGTTCATAGTAAAGCGAAGCATTGGACTTAAATTCCGGCGCGTTCAGCGGCGGTATTTCGCCTGTCGTATCCTTTGTCGGGTCTTTGCTGACAACTGGACTTTTATCCGTTGTCATCGCACTAAAGTTGAAACTTACGCGCAGACCTTGGGAGATGAGATAGAGCAGCCCCAAATCGACTCCATCCTCATTGAGTTTGCCAAAGTTGCGAAATGAGTATTGCACTGGTGCAGCCCGGAGATCAACTGGTATTGGATCGCTAATAAAATCTTCCAAAAGATAGTGAAAATAATCAAAACTGACACGCAGTTTTTTGAGGAAGAAACCTTGGTAGCCAATTTCAAAGGCCGTAATTTTACGTGGGTCTAGGTCTTGATTGCCGCGAAGTCCAAAGCCTGGCCGCGGGATTGGCAAATTGATGAATAATTCGATGAATACTGGATTGATATAAGCCTGGTTCGCGGTCAAACGAATGGATTGTTCATCCGTGAGGCTAAAAAGCAGCGCCGCTTTGGGAGAAATTTGAAATTTGACCGTCGGATGGTAATCAAGCCTGCCGGTCAAGATCAAATTGAGCTTTGAAAACCATTGCTTTTCATACTGACCATACAATCCAGATAAATTCTGCGTTTCGACATTTGGAATGACTCTGCCTTTAGAGTCAAAGCTTTGCCAGCGGTAGTTCCCGCCCATAATGAATTTGTGGTTTGCTCCAAAATCAAAGGATTGTTGCATTTCGAGATTATATAAATCCGTATTCAAAAAAATATTTCTTCCGCCAGGCAATGACCTTAACGTATCTGTTCGGGAGCCATTGTAATAGGAATGAAGGCTAAATTTTTTATGTCTTAATTTACCCGAAATATAAAGATCTCGCGCCTGTTCGATGTTAAAACGTCCCGTCCCGACGAGATAAAGGAGATTTCGCTGTTGGGCAAAACCGCCTGAAAACGTCAATTGTGTATTGGCGGCAGCATGGTAGTCAACGCGCAAATCTCCTTTAGCAATCCTTAACCTGCCTGGCGGTAATCGGGTTTCTCTGACCGAGTTATCTGTAGGCGCTAATGTGGTAAAATCATCAGTCTCTAAAAAACCGCCGGAAACTTTATACGACAAGTCTTCACTCACTCCTGCCCTCGTATAGGAACCAGCGAAAGTGGCATTTCCCCCAGCAGACGCCTGGAGCGTGGTTCCTTTCATATCTCGAGGGGATTTAGTGACGATATTAATGACGCCACTATAAGCATTCGCTCCATAAAGTGCTGATCCCGGCCCTTTTACCACTTCAATTCTATCAATTTCGTGTTCAGAGAGAGTCAGACTCGCCCAGTTGATATGGTTGCTGAACACGGAGTTCAACGAGCGTCCGTCAATCAGAAGCAGCATTGTGCTATTCGAACTGCTGTTAAAACCTCGTGTCGTAATGTTATACTGGCCCTCCGAGACTTTAGCATAATCCAGGCCCGGAACCTGTTTTAGCGCTTCGGCTAGTGTGGTCGCCCCATCGGTTTCAACAACATCCTGAGCAAAAAGTACGGACAAAGCTGTGGGCGCTTCACCCAACGCTTGTTCACGTTTGGAGGCTGCAACGACAGGAGTTTCAATATCAAAGGCGGAGAGAATGATGGCAAAATCCACACTCACCGCACCCTCGGCTTTCACCTCGATTTCTTTGATTTGGATATTGTATCCGATATAAGACGCCATCAACCGATGAAGTCCCGAATCCACGTCTTTGATCAGATAATTGCCCGCTTCATCCGAAGTCGCCGCCAACACCCGTTCGGGCAAGAAATAGATATTAACCCCGCTGAGAGGCTTTTGGGTTGAGGCATCAATGGCCTTGCCTATGATCTCTCCCGCTAGGAGGGAGGAATAGGCAAAAAGGCACATGACAAAAACTCCACACGCTGCTGCTTGCAAAGATCGCATGATTAAGTCTCCTTCCTCAAAATTGATTAAACCGTGTTTTTGAAGAACTCAAGTTTATTTCGATTCACGGACTACACGAAAGCCGACAAAATTGTATCGGTCAAAAGGGATTAATGGGCTACGAACACTTGAGCGGCACTCTTTCGCATCCGAATTAAACGCGCCGCCACGCAGGACGCGATATTCTCCTTGCGACGGGCCTTGAGGATTATCCACTACTTTTCTGGCATAGTATTTCGGGTCATACCAATCCGCGCACCATTCCCAGACATTGCCGAGCAAGTCGTGAAGTCCGAAATCGTTGGCGAGTTTTCTACCGACGGGGTGAGCTTGGCCGCCGTTCGCTCCTTTATGCCATGCAAAATCAGCAAGAAGTTGAGGATCGTTCCCCAAAAAATATTGGACCGGTTTTCCCATGCGACAAGCATATTCCCATTCGGCTTCGGTTGGCAAACGACCACCGACCCAACGGCAGAAGGCTTTGGCGCCAAACCAGGTCACGTAAACCACCGGGTAATTTTCAAAACCGGGCCTGGCGCGAAAGCTGTCGCCTACTTTTTCGATTCGGCAGTCCGGCTTCGTGAGATCAAGCCATGGGCTTTGCCCTTCGATTTGATTGCCTTCTGAATTTAGAAAGATGGCGTAATTAGCATTGGTCGCTTCATATTTCGACATTTGGAAGTCATTGACTCGGATTTCGAAGGGTGGCTGCTCATCGGGCCGTCCTGCGCTATAACCGATCGTGAACAGATCGCCCTTAATCGGAACAAAGGCCAAGGCATTAATCAAATTGACGCGGCTGAGGTGAAAATTGTATGCTTTTTTATAGTGGTCCAGCGCTTCGGCTAAATTTCCGGTATTGAGAGCGTCTTCTCCACGTTTCACTTCTTGTTCGGCGGCGGTGACGACGATCTCAGTTTTGCTTGACGCTATCTTTTTTTTGAAACTGTCAATTTCCAAGGTCAAGCCAGCCATTTCCGTGCTATGGGTTTTGGCGCGCTCAAAATAGCCGATAGCATTTTCATAGGAACTTTTGGCCGGCGCAAAATTTCGGCTTTCGCGCGCGCGATCACCTTCCGCTTCCAACTCCAGGCCTTTGCGAAAATCTTCTTTGGCGTAATTCTCCGCGAGCGCTGCTTTGGCGGCAATTTTTTTTTCAATGACAGAATCGCGTGCGGCGTTCACCAGCCGCTCGTCTTCGGAAGTATAAGGAAGAACAGTTTTGGCCGGCGCTGGTTGTTTCTGCGTCGTCATGCTTGCGGCCTGAGTCGCCGCCTGGTCGTAAAACCCGGCGGCCTCATCAAAAAATCCAGCCGCCTCTTGATATCTCCCCTGTGCCCAGGCATTATTGGCTTCTTCTTCCTTTGTTGATGCCGCTTGATAAACGTCTTTAGCCACGGGGAATGCGGCCAATTCATCGGCATGCTTTTTCATCGCGCGCATCTTGGTCTGCGCCCTTTCCGCCCGCGCCTTGTCTTCCGCCGAGGGAAAAAGCTGGGCCGAATCTTCCCTAGCCGGCAACGATACTGGCGGTGGAGCCGCAGCAGATTTTTTCTCTATTTGATTCGGCGTTTTGAATATCCAATTTTTGACGAAGACACCGCCGAGGACAATTACGGCGGCAATGGCCATAATGTAAGGCATTTTGCTGCTTCGACGTTCAGGCGGTTGAGTGAGCCCTACCGTCTCAAGCCGCGTCGTGAATTGGGAAGGAAAAATTTCCTGAACGATTCGCCAAAAGGAATGCTCTTGCCGAATCCACTGCCGCAACAATTCAATTTGAATGCGATAGCTTTCCTCTTTTTTAATCACCAATTCTTGCATGCACAAAGATTCCAGCGCCATCGTCATCTCATTGCGGCCCGCCGGCAAACCGCTCTTTTTTTGCTGCAAAAAGCGCGTGATTTTCGCCATGGCAACGAAACCGTCTTTCGGTTGTTGCAAGTCGGCGAGCACGGCCATGGCCAACTTTTCCAAGGGCGCCAAGCGATTCCAAATATAGATCATTTGCGGCAACGGATTGCGCAAAATTTCTTCGGTAACGGCGCTCACATCGGCCGGTTCAACATAATTTTTTCGGCATTCGTTCAAATGATCAATCAAGTTCTGGCAGACGACCTGCGTATAAAAAGGTTGGCCGGCAGTCAAATGATAGATGGCATCAATGGCATTGTCGTCATAGGTCACCCAGCGCCGCACCGGTTCAGCGATTAGCCGGGTCGTCTCGTCGCGTGAGAGCAAGCTTATGCGTCGGTAGATGGATTTGCCAAAAAGAACGCGCCAGTAGTCAATGTTTTTGCGCTGTTCCAAAGCCGTGGATCCCGTAAAAATAAAACTCAAGCAGCGCTCGCCCTCCAACAAACCAGCAAAAAAATTGATGATCTCCGGATTCAAATTGCCTTCCTCGAATTTCTGTTCCAGCATTTCGTATTCGTCAATCATGAACACCAAATGTTTCTCGGGATAAAGGAGCAGAATTTTCGCCAGCAGCGCTTTAAAGGTTTTATACGGGTTATCGTTGACTCCATGAAAAGTATAGTCATGCATGTCAATACGATCATCTTGAAGAATGCGGCAGATTTCCTGCATCATTTCTTGCAAGAATTCGCCATCGCTATTTAAGCCGGCCATGGTTTGCATGTCGATCAAAAACGGCAAAAACTTGTCGCCAAGTTTGCCCGCCAGAATTTGCAAAAGGATTGAGGTTTTGCCGCTGCGGCGTTCACCGCAGAGGACGAGCACGTAATTTCTATCGCCGTATTTTATTTTTCTTTTGGTGAACTCAAAATCATCCTGCCGGCCGTAAAACATTTCGGCATTTTTTATCGGATTGCCGACAATATATGGGTTGGGAATGGGATTGAATTCTTTCACAGAAGACATGATCAGCTCGCTCAATTAGATTCTCATGCGCCGTTCCGGCTTCCTTTGCTGCCGGTTTAAAACGAAGCCGGCAGCGATAACAAAAACAACCGCCTGAGCATTTCCTTCAAAGACGAGGCCCGAGGCTTGCTTTCTTGAATGATTTTCCACAGCGGTTGCTCGCGCTGAATCCACTGGGCCAACAATTCGATTCCAACACGATAAGCGCCATTTTGATGAATCACTAAGTCCCGGCTGATGAGATATTCCAAAGCTGCGGTTAGGTCTTTTCGGCTCATTAGAATATCGCTATCTTTCTTCTTGAGATAATCATAAAGAACGGCAACACTTGGACCCGATTCCGCATTTTTTTGCACCACCGCGAGCGCTGCCAAGACCAGCTTCTCTATTTCCTGCAGGCTGTTCCAGGCATAAATCATCTGTGGCAGCGGATTGTTTAAAATATGCTGCATCACCACGTCGATGTCAGCCAGCTCCGCGCGATTTTTTTTCACCTCGTTCAAATGATCAACTAGACATTGACAAATCGCCTGAGTGTAATAAGGTTGCCCGGTGGTCAGGCGATAAATCCGCTCCACGGCATCGTCGCTGAAGTGAACGTAATCGCGAACCGGCTCAATCATCAGACGGATTGCCTCGTGACGAGGGAGAAAGCTGATTCTGCAATAGAGTGATTTGTCGTAAAGAAGCTGCCAATATTTGGATTTCTGGCGCTGTTCCAAATGGCGCGAGCCGGTAAAAACAAAGCTCAGGTGGCGTTCGCCATCCAACAAATCGGCAAAAAACGTGATGACCTCCGGGCTCAGGCTGCCCTCGTCAAATTTCGCTTCCATCATTTCGTATTCGTCAATCATTAGCACTAGATGTTTGCCGGGATAGAGCGACAAAATTTTATCGAGCAGCTCGCGGAAGCATTTATATGGGCTTTCATTGGGAACGTGAAAGTTGTATTCGTCAATATTAAGGCGCGCATCTTTAAGGGTGCGGCAGATTTCCTGCGCGAACTCTTCAAAAAAATCGCCGTCATTCTCCAAGCCGGCCATGGTTTGCATGTCGATCAAAACCGGCAGGAAGCGCTCGCCAAGCTTGCCGGAAAGAATTTGAAAGAGGATGGAGGTCTTGCCACTGCGCCGCTCGCCGCACAAGACGATCACGTAGCTTTTGTCGCCGGTTTCAATTTTCCTTTTGGCGAAAAGAAACTCGTCCTGCCTTCCATAGAACATCTCTCCGTCTTTGATCGGATTGCCCACAATATAAGGATTCGGGATGGATGTAAATTTCTCTTCGGCAGACATAAAGTATTACCCTGAAAAACCATCACGGTCGCGAAGCCTGCCCTGGCGCCCGCCGCGCCACGCGGTGCCGCAGGCCAGGGATTTTTGACACCACAAAGATACAAAGCGCACAAAGAAAAACAGTTAATTTTTGTGTGCTTTCTTTGTGTCCTTTGTGCCCTTTGTGGTTGCGTTTGGTTACGATGAATCTCGCAGTTGTGTCGTCTTAGGCGCTCGCGCGCCCGCGCCAGAATTGTAGTTTGCGCCAGAACGAGTCGACGCCGAGATGCTGTCGTACGTATTCTGCAAACGTTTCCGAAAATAAGGTCAGTTGTTCGTTTTTTTCGATCAGATAGGATTCTTTCAGCAGCTTGTTGACGAGATACTCCTCCGATTCCCGGCGCTTTTTGCCGTGAATGAGGTTGACCACCAGCGCCCGCTCTAACGGCGAAAATTTTTCCCAGGTGCTTTTAAAATGCACTTCAACTTCTTCGAGAAAAGAACGTTTGGCTTCTTTGAGCATGCTCGAATGCCACGTCCGGCCGCTTTTAACCAATTCGAAAAAGACGGAACAGGCCATCTGCAAATAAAACGGGAACAGCCCGGCGAGGCGGATAATGTCATCGACGAACGGCTCAAGCGTGCAGCCGGCGGCAGAAGAAGGCTCGCAAATCAGTTCCACCGCTTCATCGGATTTGAACGCGCCGAGATTGAGATTAGAAAAAATATTGAAGAACGGCGAGGTGGCGATCTCCTTGCTGTGACAGAGACTCTGCAAATCTTTCGCGGTCGTGGCGACGTACGCGATGTTATATTTGTTCGCCATCGAACGGAAAAATGCAAAGAATTCCGGATCGAAGAGCGTATTGGAAGTGACCATCTCAAATTCGTCAAACAAGACGATCATGCGAATGCCGCGGCCATCCAGCGCCCGCACCAGCGCGCGAAAGCCTTGATAATCCGGGCTAAAAGAAGCTATAAAGTCGGCGCCCAACTCCTGCGCAAACGCCTCAAAAATCGCCGCAAAAAAATTTTTGAGCCCGCCCATGCGCTCTTCCTGAAAATCCATCAACGAAAAAACGTAGGTTTCCGGATTGGTGAGAAATTTTTTGCGATTGGCGGGATGATACAAATAGTGCAGCAGCGAGGATTTGCCGATACGGCGTTCGCCGACGACGGAAATGGATTGCGGTCGCGAGCCGGCGGTAATGCGCGCGTAGATGCGCTGCACTTCGCTTTTGCGGCCATAGAAATCGTGCGGGTCGCGAATCATGACGCGATTCAAATAGGGATTTTCCCGCAGATCGCGTTTGGGCAAATGCAAGCGTTGCGCCAAACGATCCAAATCGATCCGGTCGGGAGCTTGCGAAGCGCGCGGCGGCTCTCTCGCCGGCGCGACGAATGGCGGCGCTTCGACCGCGCTGATTATCATGGTTGGCATTTCGGCCGGCGCGGCGAAGCGCTGACTTTGAAGTTTGTGCAAATCATTGAGCATCGCCTCGAGGTGTTGATAGCGCTTATTCGGTTCTTTGGCCAGCGCTTTCAGAATGACGGCCTCCAGCTCGGACGGCGTCGAGCGACCGGTTTCGCGCAGCGGCGCCGGCGGATTGTACACAATGCTGTACATCAGCGCGGACGGATTGTTGCCGAGAAACGGCAGGCGTCCGGCCAACAATTCATAAAACACCACGCCAAGCGCAAAAATATCGCTGCGGTGATCCGGCAGCTGGCCTTGAATCATTTCCGGGGCAACATACGCCGGCGTGCCCATGAACGCCTGGCCTTGTGTCAAGACGGTGGCGTCGATGAATTTGGCCAGGCCGAAATCTAGCACTTTCACCAGGCCGTCCGCAGTGAGCATGATGTTGGAAGATTTAATGTCGCGGTGCAAAATGCCTTTTTTATGGGCGGCATTGACGGCGCTGATGATCTGGGTGAAGATGTCGATAGTTTCGGGAATGGGTACGACACGGCTGCGGGAAATATCCGTCAGCGTCTTGCCCGCGATGTATTCCATACAAATGAACAAGCGGTTTTTCCACTCGTTGATTTCGTACACCGTGACGATATTGGGGTGGTTGAGCGCGCTGCAGGCTTTGGCTTCGCGAATCAAGCGTTCGCGGATTTCGGCGAGCCTCGTCATATCCGTGAAGGGAAATTTCAACACGACTGGGCGATCGAGCTTAAGATCACGCGCCTTGTAAACTTCGCCCATGCCGCCGGCGCCGATACGCTCTTCGATTTTGTAATGCAATATGGTTTGACCAATCATAAGCATTCGCTTCCGAGCAGATTAAAAACTCAATCCAAGCCGCAGACTGTAAAACCCTTCCAGGGGTTCGTTGGGAAGAAAGGCTTCTCGTTCTTGTTCGATGGGAGCCGTATGGCAAAATCTGAAAAACCAATATTATACTTAAAAATAACTTACCCATCTCCTAAATTTGTTGATTCGCCCAAGCTAACCATGTTCTGGGTTAAGTTAAATTGTGCAATAAAAAGTGTTAAAATGGGTAAGCTATTTAAATGTCATTTCTAAAGATAAGTTGTTACAAAATATATACAAAAAATTTTAAAAAGTCAAGTCCGAATAAAGCCTCTTTGCAAAAAAGCCTCTTTGCAAAAATTCCATCACCTCATCTCGCCGCGGGATCATGGCGCGCCCGCCAAGGCCGCGGCATTTCATCGCCGCAGCGGCCGCTGAAAATTCCAAAATTTTGGGCAACGGCCAGTTTTCTATCAACCCAACCATAAACGCGCCATGAAAAACGTCGCCGGTGCCGGTGGTATCAACGACGTCAACTTGAAAGGCTGGTTGATAAAAAGTATTTTCGGGCGTCCGGCAAAACGCGCCGTTTTCGCCGGCGGTGACGGCGATGATGCCGCCATATTTTTGTTGGAGCCAATACGCGTTTTGTTCGGGATCAGCGCTGCCGGTTTGTTGCATCGCGAAATTTTGAGAGACAATGATATAATCGGCGATATGTAAAATCTGTTCAAGCCCGGCAACATTGCGTTCGGCATCAACGACGACGAGACCGCCGGTCGGCTTGATCAATCGCGCCGCCCAAATTCCCGCTTCGACAAAATGATGCTCCAAAAACAGAATGCGGCTGCTCGCGATCATTGCCGCGTCAAGCTCTCCCGGTTTTAATGAAAACTCCTTCCAGTAGCGCGCGATGCGGCGCTCGCCGGAGTTTTGCTCGACGTGAATAAAAGCCACCGGCGGTTGCGCGCCTTCCGCCCAAATAACATGTTCCACATTCACGCCGTCTTGTTGAAATTCTTCCAAAACGAAACGGCTGTATTCATCATGGCCGAATTTGCCGAGATACGCGGTTTTCGCGCCCAAGCGCGCCGCGGCAACGAGCGCCGTGCCGGTTAAGCCGCCGCCCTGTTTGGCAAACGCCGTCATCGGGATTTTCTCGCCGGCGGCCGGATATTTTTCCACCACCCCGAGAAAATCCACGCTGCAAATGCCGAAGCCGGCGAGATCAAAATTTTTCGACATGCCAAAAACTCCTTGCAAATCAAAGCATTGTCCAGTATATTTTAGATTTGGGTTTTATCCGCTGCCCAACTGGCCGCAAACCACCGGCAGCCGATTTTACACAACATGACCTTTTACGTTTTACGCTTTACGTTTTATTCATTCTTCATCTTTTAGCAGGAGTTCGTCGTTATGGCAATGATGACCAAAATGCGGGAGAAAACGCATATCGTGCTGGGATTTTTGTTGGTGGCGTTTCTCGCGTTGATCGTGGTCGAATGGGGTTCGGAATCGACCATTTTCCGTTCGAAAGAGCAATCCGGCGTGCTGGCGAGCATCAACGGACAGGACATTCATTACGAGCAATTTGCGCGCGCGTTCGAGCAGCAGATCGAGCAATACAAGCAGCAAAGCGGGCAAGAGCCGCAGGACAGCCAGCTTGAGTATTTGCGCAACCAGGTGTGGGAAAATATGGTGCGCGAAGTGCTGGTGACGCAAGAAATCCAAAAACGCGGCATCACAGCGAGCAACAAAGAGATCGTGCATTATATTTTCAACGAGCCGCCGGATATTATCAAGCAAAACCCCTCGTTCCAGAACGAGCAGGGGCAATTTGACAACGCGAAATACCAGGCCGCGCTCAACGACGCGAACATGAACGAGACCTGGCGCCGCGTCGAGGATTACATGCGCGCGACGCTGCCCTACCAAAAATTTCAGGATGCGTTCGACGCTTCGGCGCTGGTGACGGACGCGGACGTGCGCGACGATTACATGAAACGCCATCAAAAAGCGACGGTGCGTTACGTTTTCTTCAATCCGGAAAATTATCGCCAGAAAGCCGGCGGCGCGAACGGCCAAATACCGGTGGAAAAGAACGCGATAGAAAAATATTACAACGAGCATCAAGATGAATTCAAAGAGGCCGAGAAACGCAAAATCGATTACGTGGTTTTTTCCAATAAAGCGACCGGCGCGGATTCGACGGCGGTGCGCTCGTTGAGCGAGCAAATTTTGCAGCGCGCGCGCGGCGGCGAAGATTTTGCGGCGCTGGCCGAAACTTACTCCGAAGATGAATCCAATCGCGATAAAGGCGGCGATCTGGGTTTCTTCAAGCGCGGCACGATGGTGAAACCGTTTGAAGACGCGGCCTTTGGCGCGAATCCTGGCGATATTATCGGGCCGGTGGAAACCACGTTCGGGCTGCATATCATCAAAGTTGTGGGCCGCAAGCTTGAAGAACCGGCCGAAGACGCCGCCAATAAAGATAAGAAGAAAAAAGGCGAAAAGGAAAAGGGTGAGGAAATGGTGCAGGCGAGTCACGTGTTGCTGAAGTACAAGGCTTCGCGCCAGACCATCGACACCGCGCGCGATAGCGCGAGCTATTTTGCCTCGGCGGCTAAAGAAAACGGCTGGGAGGCAGCGCTGAAAAATGAAAAATTGACGGCGCAAACCAGCCAACCCTTTGCAAAAGGCAGCGGCTTCGTTCCCGGCGTCGGCATGAAGCCGGCGGTGGCGAGCTACGTGTTCCGCAGGGAAGTCGGCACCATCAGCGAGCCTTTCGATGTGCCGCAAGGTTTCATCGTCCTGCGCGTGGCGGAGTCGCAAAAAGAGCGCGTTCGCCCGCTGGAAGAGGTGCAGGCGCAGATTGAAAACACGCTGCGGACGGATAAGTTAAAAGATCTTGCATTTGAAGCCGCGAAAGCCGCGCACGCGAAACTCACCGGCAGCATGACGCTGGAAGAGCTGGCGGCGCCGGATTCGCTCGAAATCAAAACGTTGGCGGAACCCTTGACCCGCGCCGGTTTCAACCGCGATATTGGCCGCGACGCCGCATTCGTGGGCACGGCCTTTTCGCTGCAACCGAATCAAGTCTCGCCGGCCGTCAAAGGCGCGCGCGGCGCCTATTTGATTCAATTGCTGACGCTCGAACCGGTCAACGAAACGGATTTGCAGGGCCAGAAAGAATCGATCCGCTCCAATTTGGTGGATCGCGCCCGCCAGAACGCCTTTTCGCAATGGTACACCGATCTGAAAGAGAAAGCCGCCATTAAAGATTTTCGCGATCTGTATTTTTAGGATTCATTTTCGAAGTGCAAACTTCAGTTTGCATTCGTCGTTTCGGTAATCCCGCCGTGATGCTGCCCGGGCGTTTTTGCTGCGTTTTTGCATATTGAAGCGCCCGGGCAGTTATAAAGTTTTCCAGTAACTTTTGGCCTTCTTTCGCATGTCATACTGGAAGAATCCTGTTTCAATCCTGCGCTGTGCTGGATAACCAACAAGACACTTCCAGTATGACATTTTCTTTGCAAAATTCGCGGCGGCGGCAAACTGAAGTTTGCCACTCCGGGGGTGAATCAGAGACTTTGGTTGATCGGCAGGAAAATTTGAAAGCTTGAACCCTTTCCCACTTCGCTGCTCACTTTAATGCCGCCGTCGTGGGCTTCGGCGATGGCGCGCGCCAGGGAAAGCCCCAGCCCCATGCCGCCGCCCATGAAACCGGTTTTGCTGGTGCTGTGGTGGTTGCTGTGTTGCACCTCGTAAAATTTTTCAAAAATCGCGCCCATTTTTTCCTGCTTAATGCCGACGCCGGTATCGGCGACGATGAAGACATAAAAATCGCCATCGCTTTGCAACGACAATTCAATCCGGCCCTGATCCGGCGTGAATTTGATGGCGTTCTGGATCAGCTCCGACACCATGAATTTTATTTTTAGCCGATCGGCTGCAATCATGCAGGGCTGCGGGCAGCGCTGCAGCGTCAAAGTTTGCCGGCGTTCTTGCAAGGGCCGCCGAAATTCGTGTTCGATCTGTTCCAGCAACTCATTCAACTCGAACGGCTCGCGTTTCAAAACAATGGCGCCCTGTTCCAGTTCGATGAGATCGAACATATCCATCACGATCTGCTCCAGATCCAGCACTGCGGCGTTGATGACGCTCATGCAATCATGTTTTTCCGCCGGCGACAACAAATGAAAATCGTCGCCGTTCAAAATCGACAAATAGCCGCGCAGATGGCTCACCGGCGTGCGCAGCTCGTGCGAGGTGATGGCAAGAAATTTGTCTTTGACGATTTGCAGCTCGCGCAGTTTTTCATTGGCGCGCTTGAGGGTGAGATTCTCCTGGCTGAGCGAAATTTTTTCGCGGCACTTGTTGATGACGAGGCGGATTTGCTCGGCTTTCAGCGGCTTCAACAGAAAATCATACGCGCCCAACTTCATCGCTTCGATGGCGTTCTCGATCGTCGCGAAGCCCGTCATGATGATCACTTCCATGTGGGGAAAATCCCGCTTGATCGCGTTGAGCAGCTCGAAGCCGGTCATACCCGGCATTTTGAAATCCGACAGGATAATGGCAATATCCGGCTCGCTGCGCAGAAGTTCCATCGCTTTGATGCCGTTGTCGGCAATGAGAATCGAGTACAGCTCTTGCTCCAGGCTGAGCTGGCAAACGTGCCGCACGACCGGCTCGTCATCCACAATCAATATTTTGGTGGCCCCGGTTTGCCGGGTATGCTGGGTTTGAAAAGAAAAAAGAGGCGCGAGCAAAGCGTCCATCGTGAATTTCCTTCCGGTAAGGGTTCATCCTGAGAACACAGCCAGGTTCGAACATACGAGCGCTCCCTCACTCAGCCAGGATTCACGGGGTTACAATTTTTCAAAAAAAGAAAACCGCGAGGCGGCGATTTTCCAACCTTCGCAATTGATGATAATCATTTTTGGGGAAAAATCCAAGCTTCTTTTTGCCATAAAATAAAGAAGGTCTCAATCCACGGCCTGTGAATTTGAGACCTTCAAAAGGTACCAACGTCCTGAAATTGTACCGCCAATCTTAACAACGTTCCTGTCGCGATTTGTCCTGATAGGCGTCGCCTTTCATTTTTAGAGCTGGGGATTGCTCCAGTTCATTTCGCGATATTGCTTGTAGATGTTTTTCACCGACGGGACGTAGGCGGAGGTTTCATCCCAGAGGATGCCATCCGCAAAATTGTTCTTCACCCACATCGCCGCACGCTTCTCGCCGCCGTTATAAGCAGCCAAGCCGCCATCGACGCTGTATTCGTCCACGAGAGACGACAGGTAACGGCAACCGATGCGAATGTTGAAGATGGGGTTAAAGAGCACTTCTTCCGGCGAGCTCCAATCGATATCCTCGTATTTGGAGATGTACATGCCGGTCGTCGGCATAACCTGCATCAGGCCCATGGCGCCCGCGTGCGACACCACTTCCGGATTCCACGAGCGACCACTTTCATGGGTGATGGTCGCGCAGATCAGGTCAATGTCCAACTTGGGATATTTGACGCTCATCTCGTAGATCGTGTTCGCAATCTCGTACTTTTTAGCGGAGTCCATGTTGGGATTGAAACGGTTGATGATGGCAATCACTTTCTGAATGTTGTATTGCCGTACACTATCAACGTTCATCGCCGACCGCAGGTCTTGCAAAGCGCGCTCCAACTCAGTGATCTTGTCTTCCTGGGCGTTATAGATGCTCAAGTACCGGAAACTAAAGCCGATCACGAGAGCACAGGCCGCTACCACGGAGACGATTTTCAAGATCTTCGCCGGACGCAGCTTCGAGGTTTTTTCCCCGAAAGTTTCCCCTTGGATCATCTTATCCTCCACGAATAAGTTAGACGGATAGTTAAGTTGTTCACAGTTACTGCTTCGATTTACCAGCCCCTGCTCACAACTTTATGATTCAACTACTTAATGCCATTTGAGTGCTTCCTGAAACCATGGTTTATTACAACGATGCAAAATTTGGAAAAGTTGCATGGTTATCAGTTTTTGCTAATTCTAAAGACGTAAGTTTATATTTTAATAAATCTTACATTTAAAGAAAGTGCCTATACTTTCAGGCACGGCATATCTTTTTGCAAAAGATATGCCAGGCTTCTTTATGCGTACTTAGCTCTTAGGAAGGGTATAAAACCGGGCCAAAACTTAACAGGGTGTTCGGGAGTGAATCAGTTGGATGGGTTGAAGGTGGCGGTTTTCGATCAGTTTGGTGCTTAAAAACGGATTTTTGCCATAGATATGCTATTTAAGTCTATATGTAGATAGTTTTAAAAAATAGCTACTATATAAAGTAATGGTGGTTTTAAGCCACTCCACAAAAAAAAGCCTACGTGGTCGATTTGATACACATTGCCTTTTTCTCCTATAGCTACTGTTATTCAAAACGCCATATTGTCACAAAATATGCCATAATTTCAACATTTCTAAAACGGTATTTGTGTGAATCGCCACTGTATCATCGGTATTATAAGCGTAACCGCCGCCCAGAGTTGCTGCAATGGGAATCTGCCTCTCCTTTGCCCAAGCGAAAATCGCATGATCTCTTTTTGCCAAACCAGCCAAAGTAAGTTTCAACGCGCCAAGCTGGTCGTGCTCATAAGGATCGGCGCCGGCCTGATAAAAAATCAGCTCGGGCCGGAACGTGTCGAGGAGATTGGGAATATGCGTTTGCAAATGCTGCAAATATTCGCCGTCTCCCACGCCATTGCGGAGATGAATATCAAGATCGCTTTTCTCTTTGAGGGGATAAAGGTCGTGCTGATGAATGGAAAACGTAAAAACATTCACGTCCGCCTGGAAAATCTTTGCCGTGCCGTTGCCCTGATGCAAGTCGCAATCAATCACCATCACCTTTTGAATTTTCTTCTGCGTCATCATCTCGCGCGCCGCCACGGCTAAATCGTTCAAATAACAAAAGCCTTCCGCTTTTTCCGCAAAGGCATGATGAAAGCCGCCGCCGATATGCACGGCCGCGCCGTCGCGCCGCGCCAGCTCGGCAGTGAGAATCGTCCCGCCGCACGCCAACACCAACATGTCCACAATCGCGCGCGTCAACGGCAATTCCGAGGGCAGCGTGCGCGGCGTCCAGCGGCAATGATAAAGATCGTCGAGATAGCGCGGCGAATGCACCAGCAAAAGCTGCGCGTCCGTCGCCGGTGCGGGCGTTACAAACGCGCGCGCTGGAATTTGATGCCGTTGCCGGAGCGCCTCCGCCACGAGCTGATATTTCTTGATCGGAAAAACATGGCCGCCGAGATCGGCGTAATACAACGGGGAGTAAATGAGGTGCATAGAAAAAATTTTCCCCCACCGAATTTGAACTTCCACAGAATTAAAATTCAAATCAATTGCGTCGCGAAACGCAGCGCGCTTTCATAAGCCGCGTCGCGGCCGTCCCGCGCCATTTCCTGCGCCAGCAAATCGGCAACTGTGGCTTCGGGAAAATTAGCGATGGATTCCGACAACGTCTGCTCGCCTTGACGGATTCGAATCGTCACCGGACCGGTGGGCAAGTCGCGCTGCACAACCACTACCACCGGCTCGGCGCTCGGCTGAAATAAAATTTGTATCGACCTGATCGCGCCCGCCGTGCCCGTGGGATCGGCATTGGTTTCAGGTTGGCGCAGAATAATTTTGCCGGCAGTTTCTTTTTCTTTATTTTGCCAGCCGGTGCGATAAACACTTTCATTCCCGGCTGCGGATTCGGCAGGCGCCGGTGTGAGCGGCTCATTCAATTTCCAACCCCACAAACCGGCGAGCCAACCAAACAGCAAAAACGGTTTGGTAAAATGCACGTCGCCTTCCGCCGCCGCGTTGACTTCGAGCGTCACCTCGGCAACCTGATGGCGCCACGCCGCGGCCGGCGCCGATTCCATAAATTTGGCGATCAACTCGCGCCACGGCGCTAACCGGAGCCAATTGAGATCGCCGCCGCTGCCGTTTTTCCAATACAAACTCAACGCCCGCGCCTGCGACAACGTATTGCCGGCATCGCGCCCATCGCCCGAATCGAAAATCAAGCGCCCGCTGGCTTGGAGCAGTTTCTCAAACAAAGCATTTTCTTCCGGCAAGTCGCCTTGCCACCATAAAGCCACCGGCAGTTTTTCCACGAGCAACGGCAGCGCGGTTTCAACCAGCCGGTCAACGGCGCTGCCACGCGCGAAGAGCGTAATTTGCTCGCCTCCGGCTCGCCGGCCTTCAGCTTCGTGAAAATGCGCCGAAAGATATGCGGAAAGCTCGTTTTCATCCGCCTCCGGCGCGGCAATCATCGCAATGAGGCGGCAGGCATAACGCTGCGCCAACGCGGCGAGCGCCGGAGCCGCCGTTTCGTAAGCGCCCTCATGCGGCGAGTAAACCAGCAACGTCGCCGTGCAAGCGCGCGCATGATTTTTCTCCGCCGCGCCTTTCCAGAGCTGTGTCAACTCCGTTTCAATCGCTCCGACCTCGACGGCGAGGGATTCACCTTTGAGAAAAGCGGCAACACGTTCATCCGTGGACATGGCGTCTTCCTTAAAATTAAAACGATACCTACAAAACAAAATTCTGAAAACTGGCGTAGGCTATTTACGCGACGGTAATCGCCTCGTTCAAATAAACACTTTGAATCGCATTTAGCAACGCCACGCCGTCGCTCATGGATTTCTGGAACGCTTTGCGGCCGGAGATCAAGCCCATGCCGCCGGCGCGTTTGTTGATCACGGCCGTCTTCACCGCTTCTTTCAGATCGGATTCGCCCTTGCCGGTCGAGGCGCCGCCGGAGTTGATCAAGCCGGCGCGGCCCAGATAGCAATTGGCCACTTGATAGCGCGTCAGATCGATCGGATGCTCCGACGTCAGTTTCTCGTAAACCGCCTTGTGCGTTTTGCCGAATTTCAGCGCGTTGTAGCCGCCGTTGTTTTCCGGCAATTTTTGTTTGATAATATCGGCTTCAATGGTGACGCCCAGATGATTGGCCTGCCCCGTCAAATCCGCCGACACGTGATAGTCTTTGTCGTCTTTCACGTTAAACGCGGAATTGCGGAGATAACACCAAAGAATGGTGGCGAGACCAAGCTCGTGCGCGTGCGCAAACGCCGCAGAGATTTCCTGAATTTGCCGCGCCGATTCATTCGAGCCGAAATAAATCGTGGCCCCGACCGCCCGCGCGCCCATGTCGAAAGCCTGCTTGACGTTGGCAAACAGAAGCTGGTCGTATTTATTGGGATAAGACAGGAACTCGTTATGGTTGATTTTCAAAATGAACGGAATTTTGTGCGCATATTTGCGCGAGACCGCGCCGAGAACGCCGAGCGTGCTCGCCACCGCGTTGCAGCCGCCTTCGAGGCCGAGCTTGACGATATTCTCCGGATCGAAATAAATCGGATTCGGCGCAAACGAAGCGCCCGCCGAATGCTCGATGCCCTGATCAACCGGCAGAATGGAAACATAACCGGTGCCGGCCAATGCGCCGTGATTGAAAATTTGCTGCAGATTGCCGAGCACGTTATTCGGGCGATTCGAAGCGGCAAAAACGCGATCGACAAAATCGGGGCCGGGAAGGTGCAAATGCTCTTTTGCAATCGTCGTGCATTTATGCTCCAACAAATAGGCGGCTTCATTCCCCAGAATTTCTACAGCCATTTTCGGGTTTATGCTCATAACTCAATCTCCTCGTGGTTTTAATTTAAAAGTTCATTACGGTTTGCCAGGCGGGAAAACATAAATTATTTACTGTAAACGCGCCGACGATTCTCGTCGATAACATAAAGTAATAAAATGAAACAAAATGCGCAAGCGGAGATTTTGTTATTCGCTAAAAAATAATCATCGCATCAAGCCCGCACCACCATTTTCTTGCGCCCGCGCCGTTCTCGCGCGCGTTGCTTCCGCAAAATCTTTCCACCGAATGTATCATCAACTGATGTTCGCAATTTCCGGTCTTCGTCAATAAAGAAAAAATTCGCCAAGCGGGAAGATTTGTCTTGCTATTGTCGCGCGGCTTTTTTATCATGGAACATTATGAAAATTTTTATTGCGACCTCGCGAGCGAGATGAAGAAGCAAACGTTCCCAACTGGCTCGCTTAAAAAACGTCGCGATCGCGCCGCTGGAGGCCTGATGCCCGTTGCCGACGACTTTTGTACGCACCAAATCATTTTGTTGTACAACATCGATACGAGTTGGCCGGAGGGTGATCGCAAATATATTCAGCAGCTCGTCGAGCGCATGCAAGCCGGCATCGAAAGCTTCGGCCTCACCGTGCATCCGCTCATGGTACAGCGCGATTTGAGCGTGCTGGATCGCTACGACCCGCGGCAATGGCTGGTGTTCAACTGGTGCGAAGGCTTCGAGGGCATGCCGTGGTCTGATGCGCTGGTGGCGCGCAATCTCGAAGTGCGCGGCTTCACCTTCACCGGCGCCGATTCACGCACGATGACGATCGCGCAGGACAAATGGCGCGTGAAAAAAATTTTGCTGGCCGCCGGCGTGCCGACTCCCAACGGCCTCATGCTCGACGACGCCACGGCCGCCGCCGACTGGAAGTTCTTTCCGGCGCTCGTGAAGCCGGTGAATCAGCATGGCAGTTTCGGCGTCACCAAAGATTCCGTGGTAAGAACGCCGGCGGAATTGCAGCACCAAGTCGATTGGGTGAAAAAGACTTTCGGTTCCGCTTCGTTAGTGGAGCCGTTCTTAAACGATCGCGAATTTCAGGTGGCGGTGTGGGGAAATCACAAATTGCAGACGCTGCCGCCGATGGAATTGGATTACTCGGAGTTTACCGAGTTGAGCGACCGGCTCTATACTTTTGATTCAAAATTTAATCCGAGCTCGCCGGGTTGGTTTGGCATCAAGTGGCATTGTCCGGCGCCAGTGGATGAAAATTTGCGCGAAGAATTATCGCGGATCGCCATGGCGGCGTTCCGCGCCGTGCGCTGCCGCGATTATGCCCGTTTCGACATTAGGCTCTTCAACGGCAAGCCGATGATTTTAGACGTGAACCCCAATCCGGATCTTGATCCAGCCTCGGTTTTTCCGGCGGCGGCTGAAACCGTCGGCATCAACTACGGCAGCTTGGCCTTGCACATTCTTCACCTCGCCTCGAGGCGGCTGCGCCGGCGCCAAGCGGTGCCAAAAACCCCAAAGGCTCGGGGCCGGCGTCTCAAAGCTGCAGCGTGAGCTATTATTTTTTATTCTAAAGCTGAAGTTCCGTCATCTTTTTCATATTTAAAAAATTTTTTCTGCGATTGACGTTTAATTCCCCGCCTGCGCCATCAATTCTTCCGGTTTATAATACGTGTGCAACACGAGCAGCACGGCCATGTCCATCAACACTTGCTCACGTCGCGTCGGCAAATAACGCAATTGGCGGCCGCGCGCAAACGCCACGAAGTTGCGCAGTTCCTGCCGAATCCGCGCCCGGTCAATGCCCGCCCACCAGTAATCGATACGATCGACCAGATACGGCGAGCATTCCGACAGCAAATCCGCGAGTTTTTTGCCTTTACGCACGCGGCCAAAAACGTCGATCAGCGAATGTGACACTGGCAGCAAGTCATTCGCCGCGTCCTTCAAGCGATTCAAAACTTCCGGGCTGGTGAGCGGAATCGCGTTCAGCGCAAAGCGCCGGGCATTTTTAGTGCGCGGAATCACCGCCATCGCGTAATAGCAGCCTTCCTTCCTTTCCTTATCAACACTCCACCAGCGCTCGGCCAGCGCCGTTCGCGAATAAGTTGAAGCCGTCGCGCCGCGGTGCCCACCGTAAGGATCAAGCACAATAATGGTTTTATCCGTCGAACCGGCCGCCAACACCCAATGGTCAAAATTATCCACACAGAGAATAACAGGATGGTTCTGCGCATGTTGTTCGCGCAGCCAGGTCAACGCCGCCTTACGATCGGATTTATGCGGCCATTGCGCCTCCACACCTTCGTAGCCCAACCGCCGCAAGGCGCGCCGCAGGCCGGATTCGTCCGTGCCATTCCACCAGCGTGTGCCACAGGCTTGTTTGATTTCATCAAAAGAGACTTTGGCATTGCCCAGCAAATACAACGAATTCGACACGCACGTAGGGCCGCAACTATATTCGTCCGGTTGTTTGGTGAGTCCCATATGAATACCCGATAACTCGGGTGTTGATAAATTGTTGTTTTTATTTAAATCAAAATCCTAACAAATCGATGTTGAATACCGCCATAATATAACACTCTTAGGTATTCGAATCAATCCCCCGGCAAAGTTTTTTTTAAGAGTCTGAAGTGGGAGAGTTATGTATTTCTAATTTATTATAAATAAATATGTTACATCTATCGCCTTTCGCCGCGACTAAACAATGCAATCAATAAAAAGATCGCGCTGACGAAAAAAACGATGGCCGCGAAAGCGGTTGGGCGCTTTGGATCGCAAGTTTTGCGGTTTGAGAAATAGCATAATTTTTCTCAGCAAGCCATCAAGATTAGAAGATTTAATAAGGAAGGCATCTGCTGACCAGCGGCTGGCCTGTTGTTGGGAGTAGGGATAAGCGGTGTTGATAATAATAGGAAGGCGGCGGTTTTCCAAATCGCGGCAAGCAGAGATTTGCTGAAGGAGGTCATTGGCGCTGATGTCGGGCAAGCTCACATCCACGACCGCCAGGTCAAAATGACGAGCTTGAAGTTTTAGCAGGGCATCCTGTCCGTTGTGCGCGCAGGAAACGGCATAGCCGTGGGCTTCAATTTCCATGCGGTATAACAAGCAATGCCTTGCATTCGCATCAACCACCAAAACCTGCGGTGGTAAAAGCTCAGCTTCAGGTAACATACCCTTTCATCCTCATAGAGGTTCTTGAAAAGAACGGAAAGTCGCGCTTTAAAAACAGATATTTAAGCCACTTCAAATCAATCAAAAACAAAATAAATATACTTACAAAAATGTAAAAAAGCAAGTGACAAAATTGTTATATATCAATAAGGTCATTGGGTCTGAAGTCCAAAGTCCGCGGTCGGCGCCTGTAGCCTAACGATGAGGTCATTTGATCTGGACGGAAATAACTTTTTTTATAGCATGGAAAAATCGTCCCAAAAAACAAATTCCTATTGACACTTTTTTCAATAGGAATTCGTTGCAAGAAACTGGCTAAGAGTGGCAAACTAAAGTTTGTCACTTCGAGGTTTTAACTTTTCAAACACGCTCTATGGCCGCAAACGAAACATCAGCCGATTATTTTCTGCCGCGATCGGTGGCGGCTGCTGAATGCGTCCGTAAAGATCGAACACCACCCACGTGCTGCGGTCTTCCGGATGAAACGCCATGCGCGCCTGCTGAAAATTTCCCAAATTCAGCGCAATACTTTTCGCCTCGGGAATGTACACTTTCGAAAATTTCAAGATCATGCGCGGCGGATTGTCCAGAAAACTCGTCACATAATTCAGCTTGCCGTTGCCGACCACGGAGACCGTTGAGTCGCCCATCATCTGCACGGTTTCAATTTTCGAGCCTTCCGGCACCATCGGCTGATTGTCGCCAGTATAAAGGAGGAATTCGACGCGACGGTTGCGCGCGCGCGACGGCTCGGTGTTATTGTCGGTCAGCGGCTTCCATTCGCCGTAAGGCACGGGCATAAAGAAGCGCGTGTTGTTGATGCCGTGGCGCGCGAGAAAATCCATGACGCTGTTCATGCGCGACTCCGAGAGTTTTATGTTATACTCGTCGGTGCCGGTATTGTCGGCATGGCCGGAAATTTGAACCTTCGCTTCCGGATAGGTCTCCAAAATCTCTTTGACTTTGAACATGGTCGGATATTCGTTGGTGCGGATAAAGGACTTGTCCAGATCAAAGTTGATGCGCAGCGTCATCAAAACGTTGCCTTTTTCCTCCGGCTTGACTTCAATCTTGCCTTCGCTGGATTCCGCGATCTTTTTGGCGCGTTCAAGACGCACCGCCATCTCCGCTTCCATCACTTTCAAACGCCGCTCGGTTTCTTCTGCCGACAGACGCGCCTCTTCCGCAGCTTGGCGGGATTTCTCGGCGTCTTCCAGCGTTTGTTGCACCGCCAAGCGCGCCTTTTCGATATCGGCCATCTCCTGCGTCATTTGCGAGCGAATGGCGATGAGCTGGCTCGCGTCCGTTTTCACTTTGCCAAAGTTAAAGGAGAGCGAAAACCGATGCGCCTGCGAATCAAAAGTGGTGAGCGGGCTGTAGGCATAATCCAATTCGGTGCTGGAGCCGCCGAGCCATTCCATCGGAATGATCACGCCGAAACCGGCGCCCCAGCGGGAAAGCTCCGAGTCGTGAAATTTATAACCGCCGCGCACGGCAAAAACGTTGGCAATGCGCAATTCCGCGCCCGAATAAATGCGCGCTTTTTTATCGTTGCGGTCCAGCAGTTTCGCGACGTCCGCGCCGACATTGAGCTTGAGCTGGCGGTCGCCTTCGGCATTCAACCCGCCAAACGGTAGGCGCAGCGCCACGCCGCCGCGAACCGTCTCCGGCAGCAGTGAGGCCTGCGTGCCGAATTGAATTTTGCCGACGGTGAAATTCTGCAGCGTCGCGCCGAAATTCAAATGCTTCAAGACGAACAACGCTCCGACGTCGATGCCGGTGGCGCTGGTTGACACCCCGGCGAGATCTTGCCGGATGAATTTGAAGCTCGCGCCCAAGGTGAGTTTATTGTTAAAAACCGGCAACGGCCGGCCGTATCCAAACGCCAGCAAAATATCGTTGCTCTGCGGATTCGAGCCGAGCTGGTCGAAATCGCTGTTCAAACCCAACACTTTACCTTCGTCAAAATAGATCAAATTAAACCCCAGCACGCCGAAGCCCGAAGGCAACGGGAGCGCTCCCTCCAGCGCTCCCTGCTGGGTGTCATCGATCCATTTATGAAAATGCAGCGATAGCAGCGTGTTCTGCAAATTGCCGAGGCCGCCGACGTTGTAGCGCATGACGTTCACATCGTTCGCCAACGCCGTGAACGCCTCGCCCATCGCCACCTGCCGGGCGTACGGGCTGACGCCGAGAAACGTCGCGCCGTATTGTGCAAAAGTTGAAGCCGCGGACAATAGGCTGGCGCTGATCGCAAAATTTAAAATGTATCGTCGAGAATTTTTCATAATAAATTTGAATGTTGGCTTGATCAAATCAAAAGGGCGAAGTCCGACTTGGGCACAACGCGTTTTCTAATTTTGCAAACTTCTGCTGCCCCAGTCGGACTTCACTCAAACTGTGTTATTGCACAATCACGAATTTTCGCAGCGTCGAGGTTTCCTGCGAGGCGCCGGAAGCGGCGTCGATGTAGCGCAAGTAAACTTTTGCCCAATAGGTGCCGGAGGCCACCGCAGCACCGGCGTCGTTGCGCAAATTCCACCAAAAGCTGCCGCGTTGCGTCGCCGCCACCTGACCGCGGCCGATGGAATTTTGAAACGGCAGATTCGCGCCTTCCAGCGCCCGCACGCGCTCACCGGCCAGATTGTAGATTTCAATGCGCTTAATCAAAACGTCGCCGTTATTGGCCACCACGCCGAGGCGCAAACCGTCATTGGTGTTGGCATGTAGCCTCGCGTTGTAGGGATTCGGCGCCACAAAAACATCGAACGCGCGGTTGCCGGCCAGCGCGCGCAATTGCGCCACATCGATCGCCGCCCGAACTTGCACCAAGGCTTGCAACACCGTATCATCCAGGTCGCGAAACTCCACGCGGACTTGGTCGCCGCCGTTGACCTGCAGCTTGCCGTCGCCGTCCAAACTGGCCGTGCGCTCAATCGGAATGCCAAAGCGACCGCGAAATTCGCCCGTATCAAAAACTCTCGTCACGGGATTGATCGCTTCATACAGGGTCAGGTTTTCGGTGTCGGTGTTTTGCGAACTCACAAATTTGACCACCACCGAATCGCGCGCCGGCGAAAGATCGCGGTCGGTTTCGCCGGTGATATGCACGAATAGCGAATCATTAACCGACACGGTGTCCACGCGCGCGCCGCTGCGCCGCTCGATTTGAATGGCGCCTCTGACATTTTGAATCAACAACACGCGCGCCGAACTTTTGTCGAGCGGATCGGTGGGATCGGTGTAACTCACGGTGAGCGTATCGCGCTTCGATTTGCCCTCGATGACGTTCAGGCGTATCGGCCCGCTGCTCGTCATCACCGCCGGATAGCCCGGGCTGAGAATAAAAAGCCCGGAAGGCTGTTCCGAGAGTTGCACGATTTGCTGGTCGCCGCTGAGAATCGCGCGCACCTGCAAGCTCACGCCGTCTTCGATCGGCAGCAAATTCATATCATCCAGCGTCAGAAAAACCGTGCCGATATTCAGCGGCGGATTGTTTTCGATCGGCTCGACGCGATAGAAATTCACGGCGCGGCCGTTGGGGTCGGTGAATTGCAGGCTAGACGCGGTGGAGCGCGTGTTTTCCCAATCGAGCTGCCAGTCGTTCAATTTCGGCGTGATCGAAGAATTGTTCGTTTTTAATTCCGCCTGCAACCGCACGACTTGCTTGCGCCGCAAGAGATCGACGAGAGACAAATCGAACTGATTGAAGCCGGTGGCGCTGAGCAATGATTGGCCGAATAAAGTGTTTTGGTTCGCTTCGTCGCGAATGCGCAGCGTGATCTGCACCTGCGCGCGCTGTTGCGGGTCCGCCGGCAAAATGGCGTTCGCGATCAGCTTTTTAAAATTGGTGATGATCAATCTCGCCGAGTCGCGAATCGCGATCGAAGTCAGCGTGCCGGCGAGGTTGGTGTCAAAATAATGCGCCGAGATTCTCGCATTGCGCAAGCGCGGCGTCAACAAGGGGTCGCTTTTTCTTTGCGGATTGAGGTCATTATCGAGAAAGGCGCGATATTGGATAAAGCGGTGGCCGTCGTGAACCGGATTCACCGTGGTCGTCGGTCCGGTGTAAAAATCCAGCGTGTCTTTGGGGCCGTACCATTTCGAATTGTTCAGCTCCGTGATGACATTGGCCGAGCGCAATTGCAAACGCAAGCGCGTGCCCGCCGGCACGTCGCTCGCCGCGCGCGGAAAGGCGAGGCTGTCGAAATCGGCCGCCGAGGAAAAATCGAAATTCTGCGGCGTGGAATCAAAAAACTCGTTGATATACGCGAGCCGCAGCGGCAACGCATTCTGGCTGATCGGCAAGTTGCCGGCGATCACCAGCGTCTTGTTGACGTCGGCGATATTTTCCACAATGCGATTCACCGCGCGCAAATCTTCCAACGGATGCGCGAACGTATAAACGATTTGACGTTGATCGTTGACCTCGATGAGACGCTTATTTCCCGTGTCGCAGATCAACACGCGATTGCCCGGCAGCGCGTCGGCGTCGCTGGGGCTGCTCAACCGGTCGGCGCCTTTGCCGGCTTGTCCGGTGCCGAATTGCCAACGGTTTTCTTTGCTGGCGCGATCGACCATCAACACCCGATGATTGTTTTTGTCCGTGATCACAAAATAGCCGGTCGCCGGATCAAGATCGACGTCCACCGGCGAATTGAGCGCGAGATTGTCGTTCGGCGCTTTGTTAAATTCCCAGACGACCCGGCGCGTTCGGACATCGATGACGATGACGCGATTTTTGCCGGTGTCGCAGATCAAAACCTCCCGGCCATTATTGAGCGGAATGGCGTCCAACGGCGCCGAGAGCCGATCGACGATTTGCAGGTTCGCATCGTTCAAACGCCAGTCTTCCGTTTTTAACGTCCAATCCACTTGAATAACGGCATTCGCGCTTTGATCGGTGATGATGACTTTAAATTTGGCGCTGGTGTCCGGATAAGCCGTGGCGGCCACCGGCTTATCCAGCGTGCCCACGCCGCCATAAGAATTTTCCGAACCGCCCGGCGCGGCGCTGTTGAGGAGATAGATTTTTCGATTCGGCGGATCGGTAATCAAATAAAAATCGCGCGCCGCCAACGCCTCCGGAACTTTCTGAATATCGGTCGGCGAAATGAGCGCGGGCGCGGCGCTCGGATAGCGCCAATCGATGCCCGAAAGCACGAACGTATCCGCGTCGGTGCGGGTCAGTGGAATCGCCACCAAACTCACGACGGTGTCGGTGCGCGCCACGTTCTGCGTCAACGCCGGATCGATGTTTTGAAAACGCGGAAAGCCGTCGCGAAACGTGCGTTGGCCGGGCGTTTGGGCGTTGCTCAGAGTGGGCGAGAGGCAGAGGGCGGTAAGCAGCAGCGGGGCAAAAAAACGAGCTTGCGGAAAATGCGCAGGGGTAAATCCTTTACGCATACGAGACTCATCCCTTTAGTCGAGTTGTTGGCCGGCGGCGGTTAAAGTTGCCGGAACGCCGCTGCCGGAGTGAATGATTTATACAATTATATTATATTAAATTTTTTCAAAAAGTCAATATTTATTTGTATAAAATGTTCACCCTATTTATTTTTTCATTTCCTGAACGAGTCGTTGCAAAACGCTTTCCTGCGTTTTGCGCTCCTGTTGTTGGCGATAAATCG